>SXGR01141353.1_pt1 | contig 34611 bp, 29 predicted proteins | sample 3174711 | NCBI WGS metagenome assembly SXGR01 (sample SAMN11356860, study PRJNA531348) | freshwater metagenome | isolation source: freshwater sample F1-60 | place: China: Fuxian Lake, Yuxi | collected 2017-12-25 | reverse complement strand
AGCTGTCGGGTGGTCAGCGCCAGCGTGTGGCCATTGCGCGTGCACTGGTTACCAACCCTTCTATTTTATTAGCCGATGAACCCACCGGAAATTTAGATTCCACCACCACCGCCGACATTATGAAATTGTTTGATGAATTGCACAGCGAAGGCAATACGATTGTGATGGTAACCCATGAGCCAGAAATTGCCCGTCACTGCCATAGAGTGGTACGCATGCAAGATGGAAAATTGGCAGACGATTATTTCAACGAAAAATCTCATTAAATCAGGAATAAATCGTGTTCACATTTATTGAATGTTTACGCTCAGCGCTTATCTCCATTCGAGCGCATGGCTTTCGCAGTATTTTAACCACACTCGGTATTATTATCGGCGTGGCCTCAGTGATTGCTACTGTTTCTATTGTGCAGGGTTTAAGTTATAGCATTGGCCAACAATTTGAAGGTTTGGGCGCTAACAGTTTGTCGGTTTATTCCTACACCTCGTTTGAAGATCAAATGAAGGGACGCTTTGGGCGCATCACTGCGGATGATTTACAGCTTATTACTGATCGCACAGAGGGCATTGAATCTATCACGCCCATGCTGGCTTCGCGCTTTACCAGCGTTGTGCGCTTTGGTGCAAAATCTACGACTGGTCGCGTGATTGGCACCACCAATAGCTATCAACAAGTGAATCAATTATTTATTCAAAAAGGGCGTTTTTTATCGGATAGCGACAATCAAACCCGCCGCCGAGTCTGTGTGATTGGAACGCAAGTGCGCGATAATTTATTGCTGCCAGAAAACCCCGTTGGCGAATTTATTGAAATTAATTCTGAATGGGTAAAAATTATTGGGCTTGCTGAGCCCAAGGGAGAAATGCTGGGCTTTAAACAAGATGACATAGTGCTGCTCCCCTACAGTACTATGCAAAGCTTAAATGGCAACCAAACCCAAGTGGATATTCAAATTCAATTAACCGTAACCCATTTAGATGAAATGGAAACCGTGACCGAAAAAATTCGTAAGTTATTACGCCAGTCACACCGTATTAAAAATGGCAACGATGATTTTAAAATTCAATCCTCAGAGCAATTAAAAGAATCCTTTTCTAAAATCACTTCGGCTGTCACTTTAGTGATGGGCGGCATTGTCAGTATTTCATTATTGGTTGGCGGCATAGGTATTATGAATATTATGCTGGTGTCAGTCACCGAGCGCACCCGCGAGATTGGTATTTGCAAAGCCATAGGTGCAAAACGCCATTACATTTTGTTGCAGTTTTTAATGGAATCGCTGGTGTTGTGTTTGTTGGGCGGGCTAATAGGTTTGATTATTGGTTATGCCTTGGGCATGGGCCTAGCGGCTATGATTCCCAACTTCCCCCCGGCTCATGTGCCTTTGTGGGCCATTGCTATATCAGTGGGATTCTCTGCATTTATTGGCATTGTGTTTGGGATAGTCCCTGCCGCTAAAGCAGCAAACCTTGACCCCATTGAATCGCTACGTTACGAATAATTTTTTGAAATAGTGGGTGTGCGCGTGAATAAGTTGTTGGCAAAAATAAAACCTTACTGGGAAATTAGCTTTCATTGCAGCCGTAGCTACCAAGTGGTTATGGCTACGCTTACGGCGGTGTACTTCTTGGGTTTTATTATTATGACGCATGTCATGTTTCGCACCGAACATACCCATTTTTTACCCGCGCTAATCTTTCGTGCAGCCACAGAAACATTTTTATTTATTGCCTCCAGCCATTTTCTTATTAGGCCTTACCTCAAGCTAAATATGCTGCCACAGGGGCGGTTTGGCTGGAATATAGTTAAGTTTGCGCTCTATGCATTTGCGCTAGGTATCTCCATCGTTTTTATTTCCCTACAAATTTCCAAACTATCACCCTTTGGTAATATTGATTTCACCAATATTACGGTTCAAGATCCGAACGACGTTAAGAAAAATCTTACTCTGACCATGACTGAACCTACATTAATTCTAGTGGGGGGCATCAATCAATCCATTCTGTATTGGCTGTGGGGTCTGCCCTATGTATTTTGGCACACACTGGTCAGCAAAAAACAATTTCAACGCCAAATGCGCGAAGCACAATTACAACAACTCACCAATCAATTAAATCCACATTTTTTATTTAATTCACTCAATAGCATTCGTGCATTAATTTTTGAAGATCAAGAAAAAGCAGCGCATACGCTAACGCAATTATCGGAACTGTTTCGCGTACACTTACACGCTAATTTAAAGCCTGTATCTACCTTGGAAGACGAATGGGCAATTGCCAAGCGTTACGTAGAGATTGAACAAGTTCGTTTAGAACAGCGTTTACAAGTAGAAACCCACTTTGACCCAAGCTTATGGCAACAACACTTGCCTACGCTCTGCCTGTTAACCTTGGTTGAAAACGCGATAAAACATGGCATTAGCCCCAACAGTCAAGCGGGTATCATCCAAATCATTAGCCGCCGCACTCAAGCTGGTCGCTGGCAAGTCTGTGTTAATAACAGCCTTGCGGCAGAATCCAACGCAGTAAGCACTCACACTGGCCTTGCAAATTTACAGCAGCGCTTGCAACTGTTATCACCGCGCCATCAGTTACATTATCAAAAAACAAACAAACGTTTCGAGTTGTGCATGGAGCTGGTCGATGATTAATACTCTCATAGTGGATGACGAGCGCCTCGCCCGCGCCGAACTTAAACGCTTATTAAGTGCGCACCCGCAGATACACATTCTTGCGGAAGCAACCAATGCCGATGAAGCGAAAACCTTTTTGGCCGAACTAAACATTGATTTAGTTTTTTTAGATATTCAAATGCCGGGCACCAGCGGGCTGGAGCTAGCAGCAACACTAAAACCAGAATTGCAATTTGTATTTTGCACCGCCTTTGATAGCTATGCGTTGGATGCCTTTGCATTAAATGCCTTAGATTATTTAGTAAAGCCGCTCGACCCAGAGCGCTTACGCAAAACCTTGGAGCGATTAGCAGAAAAACCAAACAACAAAACCCAAACCGCTAATTATTTACCTGAAAGCCACGGGCTCTTATTGAAATTTGGCGAGACCAGCCGCATTGTTCGGCTCAGTGATATTAGCCGCTTTGAAAGCGTGGGCAATCACAGCGCAGTTTATACACCCTACGGCAAAAGTTTTTTACTCAGCTCTCTTTCCAAAATTGAATTACGCTTAGATCCGCAACAATTTTTTAAAGCAAGCCGCGCCGATATTATTCGCGTTAGCGCCATTAAAGAATTAGAACCGGGTTTATCGGCAGGCAGCATGTTGGCACTTATGCATAACGGCGAAGAAGTGGAAGTGAGCCGTCGCCAAGTACAGGTATTGCGACAGTTGTTTGGTGGGATTTAATAGCCGTTTATCACTGACTTCAACCTAAAATCATTTTTTTGCGCGCTTAATGTGAAGCCTATGACATAGTGTTGTCAGTTTTCCACGCAGAGCAATTACCATGGAATTTTTACATCAAATCTATCAACAACTGGCAACCGCTAGCCTTGGTGCATGGTTAGTCGTTATTCCCTTAACATTTATTATTTGGTTTATCCCAACGCTGCTTGCCCTATTCTTCAATCGCAAATATCTCAAACAGATTTTCATTGTGAATATTCCAGCGGGATTTTCTTTTGTTGCATGGGGAGCTTGTATAGCGTGGGCGGTAAGTGGGAAACTTAGCGGGCAACTTGCAGCTAAAGTTCGCACTGAAGACGTGTCGGCTAATTCAACGGAAATAAAATAGCTTCTGGGATTTTCTGCACATCCAATCGCTCGTTTCATTGTCACAGGAAAAGGAAAATAATGCGCATAGCTCACCTAATATCTCTTCTATTTACACTTCTGCTAGTCGCATGCGGAGGTGGAAGTGGCAGTGGAAGTGGCAGTGGAAGTACGAGTTCATCAACCACCACACCTTCGGAAGTATTTAGTTTCCGTGCAGTTACGGATGAAGACCTCAATCGCGTTAAAACCACCTGGGCGCAGCGTGACCTATCTGCAAAAGAAGTCAGCCTCGCTTATGAAGATTCACAACCCAACTACCACATACGGATTTACAAACATAAAGTTGGCAGCAATTTCCATTTCGGGGCCGTCATCACACCCAGCGCAATTCTCACAAAACCGCTACCAGTCGTTGTGACTGTTGACGGGTTAAACCAAGCTAACCCATCTATGACGATGGATAATAGCCTCCGTGACTATAAAAGTGACTCAGTGCTAGTAGTACCTGCTTTTCGTGGACGCTACTTACGCTACAAAAACCAAAATTTTTTTGCAGAGGGCGATTTTTGCGATGCCTATGATTGCGCGACTGACGATACGATTGCGCTAATGAATGTTGTGGAAGCAACAGAGCCTAGGGCAAAAATGGATAAAATATTGGTGATGGGGTATAGCCGTGGCGGTAACGTGGCGCTACTTTTAGGCGAGCGCGATAAACGTGTAGACACGGTTGTAGCGGGCGCAAGCCCGGTGGACTTTTACCGTCAGCAAGTACGCGATCGTTACGGTAGCCAATACACTTGTCAATTTTTTACCGGCAAAACAATCGACCAAACAAGGGAAAGGATACTCGCTAGTTCGCCTTTACATTTTGCCATTTTGCCTTCGGTCAATAAGGTTCACTTGTTTCAAGGGGGCTCGGATGATGTTGTGCCGCCTTGGAATGGGCAGGAAATGAACGACCGTTTAATTAGCCAGAAGGCCAATGTGAGTTTTTATCTTTACAACGGTTATGGCCACGGTGATATTTGGCAGAATCAAAACTTCGTTAACACATGGCAGCAGCTAACTTCTGAATTCATCGCCTCGCACTAAATCCTTCAATCAGAACGACACTCCAGCCCCTTTTTGAACGTGCATGCCCCTTATTGAAAAAGGGGCTTGGAGCTTAACCCCTGCCCTTGGTTTTATTGTTATTCGGCCGCGCGTTTTCTTCGATAAAGGCCACAATCAAATCGGCAATGTCTTTCTTGGTAGTAGCTTCAATGCCCTCTAGACCTGGCGATGAATTTACTTCCATCACCAAGGGCCCACGGCTTGATCGCAATAAATCTACCCCCGCTACTTGTAAGCCCATAGTCTGTGCAGCCTTTATAGCTGTAGTGCGTTCCGCAGGTGTTAGTTTGGTGATCTTGGCGCTGCCACCGCGATGCAGGTTAGAGCGGAACTCGCCCTCCTGTGCCGTGCGCTGCATGGCAGCCACAATTTTACCGCCCACCACAAAACAGCGAACATCGCTGCCATTGGCCTCTTTAATAAACTCTTGCACCAGAAACTCGGCGCGTAGCTCGCGGAAAGCCTCAATCACGCTCTCTGCTGCCTTGGAGGTCTCGGCCAATACGATCCCACGGCCTTGCGTTCCTTCGCACAGCTTAAGTACTAAAGGTGCTCCACCGACGAGCTTGATCAGCTCCTTCGTATCGTGAACGTTGTAGGCGAAGCTGGTTTTCGGTAGGCCAATCCCTTTGCGAGAAAGCAGCTGCAAGGCACGCAACTTATCCCGTGAACGACCCAGCGCGACAGATTCGGTGAGGCAGTAAACACCCATCATTTCAAATTGGCGAATGACCGCCAAACCGTAATGCGTTACCGAGGCACCTATGCGCGGGATAACCGCATCAAAGCCTTGCAACTCCTCGCCCATGTACCAAATAGAGGGGTTGGATGAGGTAATATCCATGTAGCACTTGAGAATATCGATGACACGTACTTCGTGACCGCGAGCAAGACAAGCTTCCACCAAACGCTTGGTAGAGTAGAGGTGACGATTACGCGACAAAATAGCTATTTTCATAAAAAACCTAAAAAGACGAACTGACCCAAAAACGGTGGATTAACCAAGCCTTATGGATCATTCAAGAACAGGCTGGGACTTATTCCCACCCAATAAAAAGGATTTGCCGCTATCCACCACAAACCGCCGTTTCAGCGCGCTGCGGCCTAGCAACATACGGAACAACATATTTTCACGATCGGTAAGGGTGAGCTCTATAAGCCGCCTCTCGCCCTGCACCAAAAGGGTAGTTTCAATCACAGGGCGCATCTCGGCATGGCCGCCAGAGTCGGTCACGCGGCGAACATCTTTAACAGGCGCTTCGCATTCAATCACCTGCTCAGCCGTGCCTTGCAGCGGATGCACACCAAACCGTACCCAAGACTTCCCGTCGCGCTCAAAGGGCTGCACGTAAAAGGCATGCAGCGCACTGGTTTTCGCACCTGTATCTACCTTGGCTTTGATATGCGCAATGGCCAAATCGGGTAAACCAACCCATTCGCGCCAGCCGATAACGGCTTTCTGCATGTCCGCTTGCAACTCTGCCACTCTCAACACCTCACTTATTTAAGAACCCCGTCATTATAGAGGTGGAATTATGGATTGCTTCTGAATTAAACGCCTCGCCGCAGCCAGCGAGGTATATTTTTGTTCCAAAAATCTATTCCCTAGCAAGCCACGGGGAGTTTAACCCTCGCTAGCGATTAATCCCCAGAGGAGCCAAAAGAAAAAAACTAGGGCACTTTTTAATATTTTTCTTTTTTTTTAATTTAGCCTATGGTAAATAGCGCGGGTCAAATTTATCCACACCAACCTGTTACCTGGAGCACTCACATGTCTGTTGATGTAGACACTCAAGATTCGGATTTAATTGGCGATGCAAGTATGGAAGTTGAGGATGATCCAGCCCCCAAGCTAACCGGCAAAGAAGCCAGCCAACACACCCTTGAAATGCGCCGCAAACTGGAAGACCGCCTAGAACGCAAGCGCATTAAAGACCAACTCGGTTACGATGATATTTCAGATCTCGATTTTTAACCCCTCAAAGGCTTCGGTTTAACGCAAACAGAAGCCTTATAAGCCCTTAGAAAGCTGGATCTGCAACGCAAAACTAAAAAGGCCAGCAAATTGCTGGCCTTTTTAGATTCCTTAAACATCTTAAAATCTGTAATTTACCCCCAGAGCCACTGCATTGCCATTGCCAAAATCAGAGTCGATGTACGCTAGATCGCCGCTACATTGCTCGGTGAAAAATTTACGCGTGCGAACCGCATAATTTGTCCCGTTGTCGTTATCAGTAACCTCGGCACCTACGCTGAAAGTGTTATCAAAATAATAATCACCGCCAATCGCTTTAAACGTGCCCCAATCTGTATCAGCAAGACTTGCTTCTACATTTATATAGTGGTCATTGCCAAGCGCAGCAACATATTTTGCATCCACATTGGCGTTATAGCTTTCATCACTATCCCAACTGGTGCTTACGCGCAAACCATCAAGTGGCGTAAGGCCTATAGTTGTGAGTGCGCTGGTGTCGGAATCCCATTCATATCGCCGATGAACACCTTCCACCCTAATGTAAAGGAAGTTTTCTGGAATATAAACTTCAACGCCAGCAGAATATTTTTTAACATCAGCGACATATCCGTGGCCATACTGACGAGTAAGATTTAAAAATGCATTACTGTTTTTACCCAGATATGCAGCTTCTGCCAAAGGTAAATTGTCAGTTTTTACAGCATTAAAATAGTATTTCCCGTTAGCGGTATAACTATTCAAACTACTATTGACTCCATCTAAGTCCCAACGCGCCGCTTTGGCACCTACTTCTGCTTGATAAGTATCGGCAATTGCAAAACAAGAACCAGCTACGCCTAACGCGGCAACAAGTAATTTAAATTTCATAAAAACTTCCTTAAAAATAAAACGATAAAACGGATAGGTCAAATCCAGGATAAAAATCCATTGGCTTTGAATGCGGGAGCAGGTTAGCAGTTGTGACTGAATGTAAAATGAATGAAATTTTACTGGTGTGAGTTAAGCATCACAAAAACACTTGAACAAACGTTCATCGTCTAAACGCAACGCAGTCAGTGCACCACCCCATACACAACCGGTATCGAGCGCATAAATATTGGGGGTATTAGCATTGCCTTCAAGCGCAGCCCAGTGACCAAAAATAATTTTATCGTTGCGTGTTTCTCGTTTAGGAAATGAGAACCAAGGTGCAAAGCCGAGTGGCGCCGCCGCTATACTTTCTTTGGTTTCTAGTTCCAACGTGCCCTCATCGGTACAAAAACGCATCCGTGTAAAATAATTGGTGATTATGCGCAGGCGATCCAAACCAATTAATTTATTTTTCCAACGATTAGGTTGATTACCGTACATACTGCTCAAAAAATCGCGACAGTATCGGCTTTGCAATACGGCTTCTACTTCGCGGGCATGGGCTTGGGCTTGATGTAGCGACCACATAGGTGGAATGCCTGCGTGCACCATAGTAAACCCCAAGCGCTCATCGGTATGCAGCAACTTACCTTGAATTAACCAATCAATGAGTTCTTGTCGATCTGGGGCATTTAACAAGGGCTCAAGCGTATCGCTCTGGCTTTTTTTGCGAAGGCCATAGGCAACAGCTAAAAAATGTAAATCATGATTCCCTAAAACAAATTCAACGGCGCTGCGAATGGAATATAAATATCGGAGGGTTGCAAGGGAATCTGGGCCGCGATTAATTAAATCGCCAACCAGCCACAAGGTATCTAGCTCAGGATTAAAAGCAATTTTTTCCAGCAGACATTGGAGCGATTCATAACACCCCTGAATATCACCAATTGCATATGTGGCCATAAGAATGAAAAACCTTTAATGAATCGCGTGCGGGGGCACTCTTAATGTACCGCGTGCGGAGGCACTAGTGCAAAAGCTGGAATTTCAGCATCAAACATTGCGCCGCTATCTGCGCGCATGTGATAAGTGCCTTCCATAATACCGGTTTCAGTTTCGAGCACCACTCCGCTGGTGTAGGTGTAACTTGTGCCCGGTACAATATGCGGCTGCTCGCCAACAACACCAATCCCCTGCACTTCTTGCAGGTTATCTTTGGCATCACGAATTAACCAATGACGGCTAATTAATTGTGCGGGCTCATCGCCTTCATTGGCAATCGTAATGGTGTACGAGTACACATAACGCTGCTTTGGCAGAGTTTGATCTGCCATATAATTGGTTTTTACGCTGACTAAAATTTTATTAGACATAAATTAGCTATTGGGTACAGCATCTGTATTAAGTGAAAGACTATCCAGTAAATTACTGGTAGCCACATATTCTGCCAAACTTATTTCTTCTGCCCGCGCAGAGGTATCAATTGGCAACTGTTCAATAATTTCAGGCGCAAGCAATTGCTTAAGCGCATTGCGCAGTGTTTTACGGCGCTGTTGAAAAGCAACGTTAACGAGCTTTTCCAAAGTTTTGATATTGGTCGCTTTGTGCGGCAAATCTTGATAGGGAACCAAGCGCACAATCGCTGAATCCACTTTAGGCGCAGGGTCAAATGAAGTAGGCGGCACTTCAAATAAGTTTTCTACCGCACAATAATATTGCACCATAATGCCTAAACGGCCATAAGCACTATCACCAGCCTGCGCGGCCATGCGTTTCACTACTTCAGTTTGCAACATGAAATGCATGTCGCTCACTTGGGTTGAATAGCTCAGCAAATGAAAAATTAGCGGCGTGGAAATGTTATAGGGTAAGTTGCCGACGATACGAATTGGCTTATCGTCTTTAACAAGCTGCGCAAAATCAAATTGCAATGCATCCGCTTGGAATAGCTGAAAGTTGGGGTGCTTTTCAAATTTCACTTTTAACCAAGGTACTAAATCGCGGTCAAGCTCAATGACACTCACGTTATCGCAGGAGTCTGCTAACAACTGGGTAATGGCACCTTTGCCTGGGCCAATTTCTACAATCACATCCTCTTTATGCGGATGCACGGCGCGCACTATGTCGCGAATAATACCGTGATCAATTAAAAAGTTTTGCCCAAAACGTTTGCGTGCTTTGTGTTGGCTTTCACTATTCAAATTGTGATTTCTGGTGTCGCTGGAAAATTTATTGCTCATTATCTATTGCGCTCGTTGGCGCGCCTCTACCATGTCAATTGCGTAACAGAGCGCGGTGCGCAAGCTACCTAAATCGGCTTTGCCCGTTGCAGCTAAATCCAAAGCCGTGCCGTGATCTACCGAGGTGCGAATAATCGGCAAGCCTAAAGTCACGTTCACGGCTTGACCAAAACCTTTGTATTTTAAAACCGGTAAACCTTGATCGTGATACATCGCTAAAACCGCATCGGCGTGAACCAAATACTTAGGCGTAAATAAGGTATCTGCTGGCAGCGGGCCAATAAGATTGATGCCCTGGGCGCGTAACTTTTCTAACGTCGGTTCGATAATCTCAATTTCTTCGCGACCTAAATGACCGCCCTCACCTGCGTGAGGATTCAACCCACACACATAAATTCTGGGTTGCGCTATACCAAATTGCTGCTGTAAATCGCGATGCAAAATAGTAATCACTTGCATCAATTCTTTTTCGTTAATCGCAGCAGCAACATCTTTCAGAGGCAAATGCGTTGTTGCCAAGGCAACACGTAAGCCCTGAGTCGCCAACATCATCACCACTTTTTCGGTAGATGTTTTATCCGCAAGGTATTCAGTGTGGCCACTGAACGCTATGCCCGCATCATTAATCACACTTTTATGAACTGGGCCAGTTACCAAGGCAGCAAAATCACCGGCAATACAACCGCTAATCGCAGCATCCAGTGTTTGCAAAATATAACCAGCGTTTTGAATGTTTAACTCGCCCGCTTTAACCGCTGCGCCCAAGGGGATAGGCAAAACAGTAAGTTCACCCGCCACTGATGGCTTAGGTGCGTCGGCAAAATTTACTGTGCGAATTTGCAAGGGTAACCCCAACAAGCGCGCACGTTCTTGCAATAATTCAGGATCAGCAATAGCAACAATTTCATGGGGCTGCGCCTGTTGCGCTAAGGCTACTGCTAAATCTGGGCCTATACCTGCTGGCTCACCGGGCGTTAAGGCAATGCGGAAACATGTTGCCATCGAAACCTCTCACAAAATCAATATTTTGAATTGCTATAAAATCAAAACGCGGCTTCAACAAAGTCATTCATTAAACAAACCTGAGTCTGTCAATAAAACTTGTCTAGCCGCGTTTGGAGTATTCTTTCGTTAGTTCAGTTTAATTTCAACAAAGGCATCTTCGCGGATTTGCGTGAGCCACAATTGAAACTCTTCATCAAAACGACGCGAGCGAATCATATTTTGCGCTTGGTTACGTTTCACTTGCTCGCTCATATCCTCTTTGCGACGCTCTAAAACTTCTAGGATGTGCCAGCCGAATTGACTCTTGAACGGACGGCTCACTTTGCCTATAGGGGTGTTCGCCAATGTTTCTTCAAAGGCAGCCACAAACATGCCGGGCGACGACCAACCTAAATCACCACCACTTAACATAGAACCGGTGTCTTCTGAATTTTCTTTAGCGAGCTTGACGAAATCTTCACCTTTTTCAATTCGCTCTTTTAGCGCCAACAATTTTTCGCGGGCTTGGTTGTCATCCGTAATTTCAGAGGTTTTAACCAAGATATGACGTGCATGAGTCTGTTCAATTAACTGTTGGCCGCCACCGCGCTGTTCAATATTTTTAAGAATATGAAAACCTGCGCCGCTGCGGAAAGGTGCCGTTACCGCACCCGTTTTTAAGCCCGCTAATTGGTTGCCAAACAATTCTGGTAATTGCGCCAGTTTACGCCAGCCTATATCACCACCTTGTAATGCGGCTTGATCATTAGAGTTCGCAATGGCGAGCTGTGCAAAGTCTGCGCCCGCTTGCAACTTTTGATGAATATCTTTAGCCTTTTGTTCGGCTGCAGCAATAGCTTCAGCATCAGCTGAGCTTGGCAATGCAATTAAAATATGGCCAACATGAAAATCCGGTGAAGTGGCAAACTTGCCGTCACTTGACGCGAGAAAATTATCAATTTCTTGGGGCGTAATTTTGATTCGGTTATTCACCACACCTTGCTGCAAATGGTTAATGGCTAACTCATCGCGAATTTGATTGCGCAGCCCAGCCAATGATAAGCCTTGGCGTTTTAAATCTGACTCAAACTGCACCTCTGTCATTTTATTTTTTTCAAGAATACGCCCCATCGCTTGATCGATTTCTTCGTTTTCCACCTTAACTTCGTAACGTTTGGCTAAACCAATTTCAATGCGCTCCACAATCAACTGTTCAAGCACTTGCTTGCGCAAGACGGCTTCATCTGGCAACGCTGTGTACTGACCTTTTAAACGCTGCAAAACCGATTGAGCACGATCATTTAATTCACTCTCCAGTACCACGTCTTCATCAACAATCGCAACAACTCGATCCAGACCAACGGATTTTGCAGCCATTGCCTGTGGCGCTAACAGCACCTGTGAGCCAACCATTAAAAACGCGGCGATAAAAAGGCGAGAATATTTTTTAGTTAATCTACTTTGCATAATTTTGTTCACTTGTTGTTTAGCGTAATGTTTTTTCGCGTTCGGTAAAACCGGTGATCGTTTTTTCCAACAAATTGCCAATTTGTTTATCCATACTGCCCAACCCTTTAAGTTCTAACTCAACCATGATGCCTGGTTCAAAGTCATCATTCTTTAAGTTGGCAAAGAAATCTGGAGTGGTGTAGTCAACGCGCAACCAGCGGCGCCCCATCACCCTAACTCGGTAACAGCAATCGTTGTATTCGAGCCCCGCAAAGGTATCTAGTTCCACACCGTGGGTAAAATCACGATTATTGCGCGCGATAATACTCCAGCGGCTATTGATTGGCAGGATTATCGAAGCATCCAACTGATTCATCGACTGAGGTTGAATAAGTGCCGGTTGTGATGGATTTGCATTCAATACTTTAAGCGCATAGCGGTAGGTAAGGTTAAAGATGCGATAGGAGTCATCCATATAATGAAGCCCCGCATTGGCATTTTCCAAGCGGTCCGCTCGCTGGTCGTAGGCCGCATCGGCACTCACATGAAGCCCCTTGCGAACCTGGCCGCTCACCTGCGCCGCCCAATTGGAGGAAGCGCGCGTATTTTCATCCAAAATTGCCTGATTAACGATTTGCTCAGGATCATACGCAAGAACTTGACGATCCTTTGCGTAGAAAATCTGGCCAATACTCATACGCAAACGCTCTATTCCTGTTTGCTTGGAGGAAAAGGCCGTAGAAACACCCAAGGATAGCTGATTGGCATCATCCAGACGATCTCCGCCCGCGAAGCGTGTGGTGCGGAATAACTGGTTGTAGTTGAAGGTGAGATCGCCGGTATCAAAATTCACAAAGCTCAGCTGATTAGGGGTGAGCTTGTAGAGCGAATCTTGATTTTTGTAACCACTATAAAAATAAAAGGCTCTTGGCTCCAAGGTTTGCAGGTAGTTATTGCTCAGGTCGCGCTCAAAGTAGAGGCCTGCATCCAAACTGGCCTGAGGCACAACAAAGCGAGGGGAAGCATTGGCACTCGCCACCAAACTTTTGCCATCCAACTGATACGCCAACCCTTTAACTGCAAGGCCTGGTTTTACAAAACCCCAAGGATAGGATTTATCCCACTTCAGGCTGTAATCCGTATTGATACGATCGCCATAGATGATATTCGCAAGCGACTGCGCAAGTGCTTCTGAGGTAGCAAAGGAGCTAGCAAAATAGCGGTTTTGCACAAAATTAACATATTCATTATTGAGCTTTAACACCCAATCATTGACCTGATAATTACCATCTACATGAATACGCGGTAGTTCTCTGTAGGGCAGCTGGGTGGTTGTTAGGAGCCGATATTCATCTACCTTAATACCGCTAAACCAATGCTCAGAACGATAGTCTGCCGATGCGGTTTGGCGAATAAACGCCTGCCGGTTGGAATCCGTAGAGCTGTTGTACATATCGCGCAGGTAATCTTTATCGCTAAGATCGGCATAGTTGATACTGGTGGACCAATTCTGTCCCTTACCACCCACCTGCTCTAGCTTTGCATACCAGCGGTCGTGATCACGATAAGGGTAGGCCTCTTGTTCGGTAAGCAGCCCCTGCGCAATTTGGCTTTCGAGGAAGCTACTAAAGCCGCCTTTATCATTGTTGATCACACTGCTGTTTAGCTCAGTTTCAAAATAATGCGATAGATGGCGAACATCGGTTTCGAGCATAAAGCCGCGATTAGATAGATAGTTCGAGGTAAAGGTCGCATCGGCATTAGGCGCAATGTTCCAATAAAAAGGCACGGCTAGCTCAGCCCCATTGCGCTTACTGTAGCCCGGGGTAGGGATTAAGAAACCCGTCAAACGCTCATTGCCTACTGGAAAACGAATATAGGGTAAATAGAAGACAGGAATATCCTGAATATTGATCCGAAAATTTTGAGCGGTGCCGTAATTTTCATCTGGATGCAGGCTAATTTCTGAACCCCGAATAGACCACGCCTTATCGCCCGGCTCACAACTGCTAATTAGGCTTTGCTCAAGATTGATTACATTGTCGCCAAACCTTTCTAAGCTCCCTGCAACACCGTGAATACGGCTTTCGTAGAACACGAAACGGGTATTTTCAAAATGGGCATCGCCCGTTTCTAAATTAATATCACCAGAATCCGCGCGGACCATCACATTAGGATCGCGTACTTGAATACCGCCGGTTAGCTTGGCTTGGCCAGTCTCTTTGTCATAGAGTGCACTTTCGGTACTAATGGAACGATTGCCTTGGGTAATGGAAACATTACCGCTGAAGGTCACACGCGACTGAGCCTCGCTGATTTGTTCATCCGCATGAGAGCGAAAAGGGGCAGTTTTTGGCTGCAAAGTGGCATCACTATCCGTTCTGGGCGGCGGCACATAGGCACCCTTACAGCAGCTGTTGGGAACCGTTAGTTTTTGCGCTTCGGTTAAATTCTCTATGGGCACCCAATCTAAATGCTGCGTTTCTTCAAATTCTTTACGCAACTCTTGGCCAGCGTCATCGGCACAAATATTTGCCGAATAAAGCAACCCCAATACCGGTAAAAACGCCACCATACCGGCAGCGCGCAAACCTATTGTCATTGGAGCTAAAGGAAACTTGGGGGCTAAAGCCATTAACAGCTGTCTCGTTGGAGCGGTTTCCCAAAGATCAGTAAAAAAGTGGCGACGCAGAAAAGCATCAACGCACCCTTAGAAACTTGGGATTACGCAAAAAATTGCCGCGATTCTACTGCAATCAGCGGTGGCAGGGAATGAATTCACCACGAATCCTTCACAAACAAAAAACCCATTAAAAACACACGCGAGACCAAAGCATTTAAGAAGCCCTGTTTAACAGAGATTTCCGCCTCCAGCCAATGCTAGAATCACGCCCATTCTTATGCCTTATCTATTTATGGAGCCCCCATGTATCAGGCTTTGACGCCCCATGAGCGCGAACAACAACTCAGCCTCTGGGTTGCCGCTCAGCTCGGCTGTACGCCCACATCTATCGCACTAAAAGCCATCGCCAGCGATGCCGGCTTTCGCCGCTATTTTCGCTTTGCCACACCCTCACAATGGTTAGCCGTAGACGCCCCACCACAAACCGAAGACAGCCGTCAATTTGTCGCCCTTGCCCGCTATTTAAGCGAACACAAGGTCAATACTCCCAAGATTCTAGCGGCAGATGAGGCCGCAGGTTTCCTCTTGGTCGAGGACTTTGGCGATGAACTTTTGCACCGTCAACTCACCCCCACTACGGTGAATACACTCTATCGCGAAGCCTTTGCGAGCCTTATCAGCCTAGCCGCTTGCCCTGATCAACCCGCGCTTGTACCGCGTTATGACCTTGAGCTCCTGCACCGTGAGCTCACCCTCTTTAACGAGTGGTTTGTCCATGCCCTTTTGGGGTATCACCTTAATGCCACTGAGAGCGGCATGCTAAGCACCCTGTTTTCACGCCTAGAACAATCGGCTTTAGACCAACCACAATGCTTGGTTCACCGCGACTTTCACTCCCGCAATCTGTTAATTCGCAGTAATAATTCCTTAGGCGTTATAGATTTCCAAGGCGCACTCTGGGGCGGCTGTACCTATGATGTTGTCTCGTTGTTGCGCGATTGTTATATCCGTTGGCCCGCCAACCAAGTGACGGCATGGGCATTGGAATATCGCAAAGCCTCTATCAACGCAGGTTTATTGGATGTGGATATCGACGAACAAACCTATCTGCGTTGGTTCGATTGGCTGGGGCTACAGCGTCACATTAAAGTCTTAGGCATATTTGCGCGCCTGAATTTGCGCGACGGTAAGCCCCATTATTTGAAAGATTTGCCATTGGTAATTCGCTACACACTAGAAGTTGCCCAACACTACCCTGAATTTAAACCTTTCGCCGATTGGTTCTGCGACAAACTCCTACCGCTTGCAGAGCAACACGCTTGGTACAGCGACTATCGCCAAGCGGGAGATCCGCAATGAAAGCCATGATTTTGGCTGCTGGGCTTGGCCAGCGTATGCGCCCCTTAACGGATAACCTACCCAAACCTATGCTCCCCGCAGGCGGCAAGCCGCTCTTGCAGTATCATTTAGAGGCATTAGCAAACATTGGTGTGCGCGATGTCATTATCAATCTCGCCTACTTGGGCGATAAGATTCGCGCATTTCTTGGCAATGGCGAAGCATTTGGTCTAAGAGTGACCTACTCCGAAGAATCTGAACCCTTGGAAACGGCAGGCGCTTTATTACACGCCCTACCACTCTTGGGCACCGAACCCTTTCTTCTTATTAATGGTGATGTGTGGACAGATTACCCGCTAGAAAAGCTGGCCGCCTACTCACTGCCAGACGACGAAGATGCACACCTGATTCTTGTCCCTAACCCAGATTTTCACCCAACATGTGACTTCTCACCCAATCAACAGGGCCGACTGGAAGATAATGCAGACCTACCCAAATTTACCTTTGGTGGAATCAGCCTAATTCACCCACGCCTGATTAATCACTACCCCCTGCAAAGAAACAAGTTTCCGCTAGGCGAAGTCTTACGATTTGGGATAGCGCACAATCGAATTAGTGCCCAAGTCTATGTAGGGGGCTGGAGCGATGTTGGCACGCCTGAACGACTGGCTGAACTCGATAAGAGCTTGAATAAACAATAAATAACGCAAGATCTTAGATCTCGAACTCAGGCCGACCCAAATAATTGGGCTATAGTGTAATAACACTTTTCAGATAATCAGAGCGATAGTCGTAAGGCGATGACAAAACTCCAGCCCGTAACACAACTGGTTCAACAACTCAATGTGCCCATCCAAGATCTGGCGCAGCTGAGCTTTTGTGATGGCACCCGAGATTCCAGCGTAAAAGCCTGGGTTCGCTCACTGCCACTCACTCAAGTTCAATTTGTCAGCGGCTTACTTTATCAAGCCCTACCTGATGTTGGCCGCTTTCAAACCACTCCCGGAAACCGTATTCAAATTCTAGAAAGCTTGCGTAATTCCACCTTGCAATCTATTGAAGGCTTAACCCAAAACTTTCTTAACCAACCACTGATTCTGCCTGAGCCCGCGGTAAAAACAGCCACCATTGCGCAAGCCTTACAGAAACATATGATCAATGGTTACCTTGTCGCCATCCGTGATTTGTGCAACCAAGCTAACGCCAATACCGACCTGCTCACCCTCGCGATTCATCGCGCCATTACCGGGTTAAGCCTATTGTTACTTAGGTATTATCAACTTTACGTCCCTATTTCTGGCCAGCTTTGGGCAGAACTACACTCACTCTATCAAATAGCACTGCAGCTGGGCGTTACTGAAAATACAGTGATAGATGACTACCCGCATCTGCAATACAGCAACACAATCACACTCGCCTATATGCGCGCCTTGCTGCTAGCCTGTGCGCGCCCTAACCAGTTGCGCCAAGACGAAATTCTCTCCACCTTTGAAGCCTTAAATGAACTAAGTGCGCTAGCGCAGCTACACGATTCACAAACAGGCAACCATGACAATTTATTCGCGGTGGCGCTCAACAGTAACCGTCCGCCACTTTATCGTTCGCGCTTTACAGCGGACGACAACAGCCTGCTGCTGGAGCTGAACACCGTTCAGATTTGCAAAAAGCTCACTGAAATTAATGCCATCACCAATAGCGAAACGCTTGAGGGCACAAGCTTACGCAACGAGCTACAGCTCACCTCTGCGCTAACTTTACATTTAATCCAAGCATGGAACCTACTGGCGCAGCGCAACTTTGAACGCCAAGAAAGCCAAGGCGCACTAGATGTCGCCGTTGGCCTTAGCAACATCCATTATCAGCTTGCTGGACAAATGAATTTTACGCACTTTTTAAACAGAACCATCGGCATGCATTCAGCCGACAATAGCACGGGGGCTATTTTTCAAAAACGCGGCGTAAAATTAAAAAACACAGCCAAGCAAAATACCAAAGATGACCCATGGAATGATGCCTTTGATATTGCTGGAACCTCCCTCGCGGGGAAGTCAATTGCTACCGATGGAATTGAGTTTGCGATTAAAAAACAAGAAGCTGAAGAATTCAAAGATGCAAACCCCATCTATCATGTGCCCTTAATCGACAGTAGCCCCGGCGGTTATTGCATTGAATGGCGCGACGAAATCCCCAATCAAGTTAAAGCGGGAGAACTCCTAGGTTTGCGTGACCCATTACGCAACCGCTGGAGTCTCGGAGTAGTGCGCTGGGCCAATCAAACCAAAGGCGCAACCCAATTGGGCATTCAAGTGTTAGCCGCCAGTGCCACGCCTGTCGGTTTGGCAATGATTCATAAAACAGGCGACTCCTCAGAGTATTTGCGCGCTTTAGAAATTCCACCACTCAAGGCCATCAACCAACCCGCCACCTTAATTACCAATGCAGTGTCGTTTCGCGAATACAGCAAAGCACGTCTGTATAAGCGCACCAATAATGGCTCAGATACTGAACAGCAGAACATTCAATTGACCCGTCGCCTATTTGCGACTGGCGCGATAAGTCAATTTACTTATCGCGCACTCGCAACCAGTAAACCTAAAGAGACGGCCAAAAATGATGATTTTGATTCTATTTGGGATTCGTAATTCTGTGGAAAAACAACAGTTGAGTTAAGGCATTTTGCGTAAAAATTCTTGCCGATATACTCATCAAGAAATCGATTCGATAGATAGAACGGGAAATAAGTACCAAGAAAGATGAGACAAGGTTAACTAGGTCGCATAAATCAACGCTAAGCTTGAGCAAATGTCAGATTTAAGTAAGATAGCCAGAAAATGAGGGCTAAATTAGTCCAAGACTCATAGCAACCCGTTACCGATATATGGCTTAGATAGCGCCTCCAGTGGTTACCCAACGATTAATAAATACCGCGCATAGCGTAAATGATCGGCACAGAAAACATAATATGACTTCCATAGATACCATTCGCCTCATTATTCTCAACAACTCGCGTGCCGAAGCAGAGCGGCTGATCAGCATGCTGCACAACGCTGGCAGACCAAGCCGCGCACAACATGTGGATAGCGAAGAAGCACTGATTAAGCTCCTGCAAGAACAAACGTGGGATTTGCTGATCGGCAACGACAACACCACCAACCCCACACCGCAGGTTGCGCTTAAACATATTCGCCGCTTAAACAAAGACGTACCGGTTATTTTGCTGCACGAAGAAGAAGAACCTTTCGCGCAAGTAGAAGGCATGAAAATGGGTGCCGTTGACGTAGTCAATCTTGACGACGATCAACACCTACTGTTGGTAATTCAACGAGAAATGATTAACCGTGCGGATCGCCAAGCGCGCCGCACCGCCGACCGCCACTTTCGCGAAGCAGAGCGTCGCAGCCAACAATTATTGGATTCATCGCGCGATGCTATCGCCTATGTGCAAGATGGTCTCTATCTTTACGCCAATGATTCGTTTGCCGAGTTATTTGGCTTTGAAAATCGTGACGATATTGAATGTATGCCCATTATGGATATGGTGGCCGATGCAGAGCAAAATAAACTCAAAAACTTTTTGAAAGAATTTACCCTAAAAGGTGAAGAAATAGGCTCAAGCCAATTAGCCTTTGGCGGTGTTATGCAAGACGGCACCCCTACAGCTATTAATCTGGAAGTTTCTCACGTCACTTATGACGAAGAACCTTGCATTCAATTTTTAGCACGCGCAACGCGCCATGAAGTGCACAACAACAGCGAAGAGTTGCAAGCGCAAATCGATCAAATTAAATCGCAAGATTTAGTGACTGGCCTCTACAATCGCCAATATATGATTCAAACCCTAGAGCAGACTATTGATCATATTGGCGACCAGCAATCCTTAAGCTTACTTTATATCGATCTCGATGGTTTTGCAGAACGAGTTTCTTCCGCATTTGGTGTGGCTGGCTCCGATTTAGTCTTGGGCGACATATCAACCATCTTGCGCGAGAAGATGAACACCAGCGATATTCTAGCGCGCTTTGGTGATAACAGCTTCACCCTGTTAATCCCCAATATTAAAGCCGATGCCGCAGTGAATCGCGCACTACAAATATGTAAGCTGCTTGAAAACCATATCATTGAAATTGATAACAAAACCTTACAGCTGACCTGCAGCGTTGGTGTATCCATCGTTAATGAAAACTCAACCAATGCCGGCACTGTCATTGAACAAGCGCGCATAGCGATGGAAAAAGTACGCGCAACACAGGGCAATAACGCTAGCCTGTTTGAACCCGACGTTGTGGTTGTGGATACAGTGCGCGACATAGCCGCTGAACTTCAACACGCACTCGACAACGATAAGTTCCGCTTATTGTTTCAACCCATTATTAGTTTACGCGGCTCAGAAGAAGAGTATTACGAAGTCTATTTGCGCATGATTAATGAAGCAGGTACCGATATTGAGCCCGATGAATTCCTAGAGTCTGCCAGCAAAATTAACTTAAGCGTTAAAATTGACCGCTGGGTGATATTAGAATCCATAAAAATGTTGTCGCAACACCGCACCAAAGGCAACAAAACTAAATTGATTGTAAACTTAGGGCGTCAATCACTCTGCGATGAAACATTATTACCTTGGCTTGCTGTTGCCTTCAAAGCCGCAAAACTTGCACCAGAAACCATTACCTTTCAAGCCAATGAAGTAGATGTTACCAATCATTTAAACTCAGCTAAGAGTTTTGCAGAAGGGCTGTTAAAACTAAAAACCCAAATGTCGATTACCAATTTCGGCTGTTCGCTTACCCCTTTCAATGCACTTAAACATGTCCCTGCGAGCATGATTAAAATTGATGGTTCGTTCACCACCGATATTCAACATAAAAATGAAAGTTCAGTAGCCTTAATAGAGTTAATTGAAAAACTGCACGCCGAAAATAAAGTGACCATTGTGCCCTTCGTAGAGAATGCGAGCGTACTCTCCACACTCTGGCAAGCAGGTGCGCACTATATTCAAGGCCACTATTTGCAAGAACCCACACAAAGTTTGAGTTACGATTTCAATATGGAGTCTTAACTAACCGCTTTACCCCATACAAAGCGACTCGATAAAAAATGGCTGACTAGGGAAATCTAGTCAGCCATTTTTTGCATTGGATTTAATCATCAAGACTTACTTCTGATTAATCGCTGCATCTGCGCCATCTGCCATCTGGGCTACATCACCATTCCCTAAGTGCGACATCGAACAGAACCTAACGCTACAAATTCATAACATCCTTCTCGGCTAGACCTTTATCAGATAAATCAGCTCTACACTCATTGAGGATACACACATGAAGTTTACTAAAACATCAGGGATTTTAAGCTGCATGATACTCGCAGCCATGACGAGCTCGCGCGCACAGTCAGATGATGCCGGTTGGTATTTAGGTGGCAACCTTGGTCAAACCAGAGCCGATATAGATGAGCAACGCATCGCCGATAGCCTGTTACAAAATGGTCTCTCAAATACCTTAGTTAAAGACGATAGCACTGACAGCGGCTACAAATTATTTAGCGGCTACCAATTTAATCGCTACCTCGCCCTTGAAGGTGGTTATTTCGATTTAGGTGAATTTAATTTCACGTCCACCACACAACCTGCAGGTACGTTCAATGGCAAGCTTGAAGCACACGGCTTTAATATGGACCTAGTCGGCACTATTCCCTTCACCGAAAAATTCGCTGCCTTTGGCCGCGCGGGTATTACCTACGTGCAAACCAAAAATACTTTTAATGGCACAGGTGCTGTTCAGGTGCTCAACCCTAACGAAAAAGAACGCGACACCCATTTAAAAATAGGCGCAGGTTTGCAATATGCGTTTAACGAAAAGTGGAGCATGCGCCTTGAAGCAGAACGCTATCGCATTAACGATGTAGTAGGCCACACAGGCGATCTAGATTTACTCTCTGTAGGATTGGTTTATCGCTTTGGTGCTAAACCTGCGCCAGCGGCTGTACTAACAGCTTTGCCACCCGCACCGGTAACAACACCTAAACCTAAATTTGAAAAGCACATTGTGCCCGCCAATGTATTGTTTAGCTTCGATAGTTCAACGGTAAGCCTGCCTCAGCCCAAATTAGAAGAAATTGCAACAGTTGTTAAAAACGAAGAATCACCCAAACAAGTTATAATTATTGGCCACGCCGACCGACTTGGTTCAGATAATTACAACCAAAAACTATCTGAACGACGCGCACTTGCCGTAAAAGATTACATGGTGGGCAAAGGCATTGATGCTAACCGCTTGGTTACAGAAAGCAAAGGCGAAGCGGCACCACTGGTTCAATGCACCGATAAAGATAGAGCTGCTTTAATTAACTGCTTAGCACCTAATCGTCGCGTGGAAATTGATGAGGTAAAAATGGAAGGCAACATTAAAAAGTAATTTCTAGCAGACATTTTACTCAAGAAATTTTAAAGAAAGAAATAGCGTATAAAAAATCTGGCTAGGAAAGCCTAGTCAGATTTTTCACAACTCACTATAAAGAAACACCGCAATCGTCCACTGATTAATACTAAGGTAAAACAACCTTAATACTATTGCCCGTTAAAAGTACATCCATCTTCACATTTGCATTATTTATTTGCACTGCTCGATAGGTTGCAGAACCAAGAGCATCACCCGTAATCGTTAGATTATAGTTACCATTACTCACCGGAATAGAATAGGCTCCGGTTGCATACACAGGATAAGTTGCCCCATTAAAGCTGATATTAATGCCACTCAGCCCCTCGCCCACATCGTAAAATTCATTATTATTTAAATCCTTATACACAACACCTGTTAAATAATAACTTGACCCAGAACGTGCAAAATTTTGAGTCAACATTGACGATAAGTAATTGGTGCTGTTGCTAATAAAATTACCCTGCTTCTGCCCAATACCCAACTCGCGAAAATTAGCTTCAAGAATATTAATACGATGCCCAGGTGATTTAAACAACCCTTCGTGATGCTGAAGTGCATAGTTAGTTAAATTAATACTAGAACCCGTTGTACCGCCCCAGGCAATATTTTCACCGTTCATCCAACTACCGGTAAATAAATAACCTGCCGTGCTCATACGTGTGCCGGGCGTAGAGCTATTAATACCCGTGTGTGAAAAAACATCTGCATCTAACATCCATTGTGAATGCGTACGAGCAGAATCAATCAAGAAAAAATTATGCGCCAAAGGCTGCTTCGGTGTAGCGGTAATTGCAGCACCTGTAATGCCATCATTTAAACCAATGCCATAACGCACAGCTTCTGCTTCAGGGTTAGCGCGCGCACGATTAATAAGCTCCATTACCAGCACTTCTTGCGCCGTTGGTTGCCTGGAAATATCAATCACGCTAGGGGTTGCACTAACTTTACTACTGGCCAAACTTTCCACACTGCCACTTACAGCAGTGACCACAAAATAATAAGTTTCATTATTTCGCAATGCAGTAATAACGCGGGGCGAGCTGACATTTTGTACCAGAGTGCCATCATCAAAACTGGCAATACTGTGAATTAAAATTTTAGCTTCAGAGGCATAATAGATATTGTAACCAGTCGCACCAGCTACTAGATTCCAGGTTAGCGTTACTGATCCATTCGCTGAGACAACTGCAATATTTTGTGGAGCAGCCAAAGCCGTAGCCGATGACGAAGAAGACGAACTACTGACTAGGGAAGAGTTGCTGCTAGAAGCACTGCTCTGTGCAACACTCGATGCAGTAGGCGTACCTGAGCCACCACCAGATGAACCACCGCCGCAAGATACAAACGTTAAGAGGATACAACTGATAAAGAAAAATTTGGTTAAAAAGCTACTGCTGTTCATCACGAGCACCATTGACGAAGGAATCATTACGCAAGATGGTAGCAAGCATAATGAGTATGAAATGAGAGCAGTCGCACAGGATGAAACTATAGGCTCCTGTGGTTAGGTGGGAGCATACGCTATGAATAGGGCGCACCACGTTCCACTTTAGGTGCGCCCTACGCCGAACTTGATACCTTGTACTTTGTTACACCATGGCCAGCAACTCAGGGTTAGGCTCAGGTTGTGAAATGTGATTGCTGTAGTTAGACAAAGTTTTAACGGCCACTATTAACATAACCTCAAACACCTGCCGCTTGGTAAAGCCACTCGCCAAAAACTGATCCACAACTGCCCCTGCAACCCACCCCCGCCCTTTCACCACAGCGCGAACAAATGTCGCAAGCGCCTGATCCTTTGCATCCTCAATCAGTGAATTGTTATTAAGTGCGTCTAACGTTTGCAGATTTGCCCCTACTTTTTTGCCAATGGCGCGGTGTGCAACCGAGCAGAAACCACATTGGTTTTCAACGCTCACGGCCAAAAGTGCTACCTGTGCCTGCTGTGGTGTAAAGGAGCTTTTAGCAATTAACGCGTTGAGCGCAAGGTATGCATCTATGGTTAAAGGCGCTTCAGCCATGTAAGCAAAGAGATTGGGGATAAACCCAAAGTTCTTCTCAATAGCTTCTAGTGTGGGCTTAAGTTCAGGTGTTGCAGTGGCGATGCTATAGGCGGTAAATGTGGTCATAAAATACTCCTCAATAAATAGATAGCTGAACCTCATAGTCGAACCTATCGGATTCAGCAGAAGTACTTTATAGTGAGGCAGGCGTACTTATAATGCCAATAAGTACAAATATACTGCTCAGGAGTACGCTTTGGATGCATTTTCTGATTTGATCCGCATGATTCGCTTAGACGCAGAGATTTACCACAACGCTTTCGTCTGCGGCGACTGGCGGCTAGATGAATACGAACCCGGTGCCACTTGTTTCCATGTGGTGACTCAAGGCGAATGCCATCTCCATGTGCCAGGGCATTTGGATACCCAGCTCGAACGCGGAGATTTGGTCGTTTTCCCTCGGGAAATAAAACACTCTATGACACCGCTAAAACCTGCCAGCGGGGCACAAGAACACCTGCCATACGCGATGAGCACTGGCAAAGAAGGTATAGGCATGCTCTGCGGTAAGTTACGCTTTCAGCACACCGCCAGCAGCCAAGTCTTGGATGCACTACCGGCGGTCATGCTTATCACTCATGAACAAGCCAAAACATGGCTGGCGCCTATTTTTGAATTAATTCTTACCGAGAGCTTTGCCAGTACAGCAGCATCCAGTGTTCTTTTAGATCGAGTATCTGAAATTCTGTTTATCCAAGCGCTGCGTCACTATCTGCAAAACCACAAACCACAACTAGGCGTTTTGGCGCTCTATGGGCATCCTCGGCTTGCAGTAGCCTTAACGGCAATTCATCGATCACCTGAAAACAATTGGACACTGGAAACCATGGCGCAGTGCGCCGCACAATCACGCACGCAATTTGCAAAAACATTTCGAGAAACCAGTGGCTGGACACCGATGCAATACCTCACTTGGTGGCGCATGCAGTTGGCGTGGAGTTATTTACGGGACGGCCTTAGCATTGCAGATGTCGCTGAAAGAGTGGGCTATCAATCCGAGTCATCTTTTTCACGGATATTTAAAAAAACGTTTTCCGAAAATGCCGGAAGCATACGCAAGCTAAAAAAATAGTAGCCTGCCCACGCAACTGCAACATACTTTACTGATTACACTATTCACCATACTCATTACGAAGGACTAGCTTATGAAAACAGTGCTTATTACTGGCGGAAACAAAGGAATCGGATTAGAAACCACTCGATTTTTTCTAGAAAGAAATTACAAGGTCATTGTCGTTGCAAGGGACTTTGCAGAATTTGAATTTGCGGCAAACCATCAAGTGCAGAGTATTCAATTTGATATAACGCAAATAGGCGACATACCCAATCTTGTCTCCAACCTAGGCGATCTAGATGTGCTCATCAACAATGCAGGAATAATGCTTTCATTGCCCTATGACAATTACCCCCAAGAAAAAATTGAATACATTAATAAAGTTAACATAGAAGCCCCTATTGCCTTTATAAGCGCCGTTGCAAAAAAAATGATTCAACGTAAATCTGGGCGAATTGTAAATAATGCGTCCATTGCCGGCCAAATTGGCCATCCGGATATTTGGTACGGCATTACAAAAGCGGGCCTAATCAACGCCACAAAAAGCTATGCAAAAATTTTAGGCGCAGAAGGAATTTTGGTTAACGCTGTAGCAGCAAGCCCAACCGAAACCGACATGCTTGCTACCATTCCTGAAGCACGAAAAGCCACATTTAAACAATCAGTGATATCGCACCGTTTTGCGACAGCGCAAGAAGTAGCCGCTGCAATAGGCTGGCTGGGAACAGAATCACCGGAATATATTAATGGCATTTGTATAGATATTAATAACGGTTCGTTCATGCGATAAGTAAATATACCTTAAGGAAAATCAATATGATTCACACAGTTTTCGTGCCCGGTTATGGCAACTCGCTAGGCGATCATTGGCAAATGCAATGGTTTAAAAAAATTCCACATAGCCATTGGGTTGAACAATCCGATTGGGATGCGCCGAAAAAAAATGCATGGGTAAGCGGCTTACAAAATACCTTAGCCAATATTCAAAAGCCCATCATTCTAGTGGCGCATAGTTTGGGTTGCCTAACCATTGCCGAGTGGGCGCAACAACATCACGCTAATATTCTAGGTGCTTATTTAGTTGCAGCACCAGACCCAACTGCACACAATTTTCCAGCGGCGATCAGCGGATTTCAACAATTACCGCTTAACCCACTTCCATTTCCCAGCAAAATAATAGCGAGCACTAACGACCCATATTGCAGCAAAGAACGCTGTGAATATTTCGCGCAAATGTGGGGGAGCGAGTTAAGTTTTATTGGAGATCAAGGGCATATTAATGCGAGTGCAGGATTTGGCGCATGGGAGGAGGGATTCAACGAATTTCAAAAATGGATGAAAGCACTTTAATAAATTGAAGATAAGCTTTAGCGAGCATAGGCTTCTGATTTTTTGTGACTACTGATCTCATCCAGCTTCCACTTAACCTTACTGTGCAATCAAATCGACCAATATTTCACCAGCCTCTTGCAATTCTGCATCACGGAGTTGTTGCTGAATATCTTCAGGCTTAAGAGTAAGCTCTTTGGCGTAATTTTCCAAATGACGACGCTGTTGATCTGCTAATTTCAGACGATAATTAATATCTAAAACCTCTGCGCCCACTTCAGCCTGTTGCAATTGCTTTTTAGTCTCAGAGATGTAGGCAAATACAGGCAGCAGCTCAACACGTTTTAGATGCTGCACCTTAAGCGACTCAATAGAATACTTTGGCTTTTTAGCTTTTAGATTCACCTCAATAGATTGTTCAGAATAATTAACCGAAAGTGATTTAAATTCTGCAGCAGGAAAACTTATATCGGGTACAACACCCACTTGATTAATCGGTTGGCCATTAGGTCTATACAGTTTTGCAACCGACATTTTAAGTGAACCTGAGGAGACACTCGTGATAGTTGACACTATACCCATACCATAAGTTGATTCGCCCACCACTAAACCGCGCTGATGATCTTGCACGGCTGCAGCAAAGAGTTCTGCGCTGCCGGCGGATTGGCTATTCACTAACACAATGAGTGGTTTTTTAAAAACAACTAGATTGGACTTGGTTTCTTGCGGAGAAATTTTACCGTCCATATCCTTTATGTAGGATGCAGCACCTTTGGACTGAAACAAACTTAAAAAATTCGCGGCTTCCAAAAAGGCGCCGCCGCCATTATCTCGCAAATCTACAACCAAACCATCAAGGCTTTTGTTGTTAGGGTCAAGCAATATTTTTGCTGCATCGCGAGTTGCACTTTTGTAGAAGTTATCTCCCCGCTGCATGGCTGCAAAATCAAAATAAAAGCTGGGCACTCGCAAAACACCTATGACGAAGCTCTTATTTTCTTTTTTCTGGCTCAGCGTTTTAAGTGAAACCTCCTGCTCTGTTAGTGTTAAATTTTTTCGAGTTAGCCCTACAATAATGGTGGTATTAGGGTTACTAAAAGGTAAAACCTTCAAATAGACTTTGGTCTCCTTTTCACCTTTAAGCAAACGAAACACTTTATGTAAACTCAGATTCGCAAGCTCAGTGAAGTTTTTATTATCGTTTGAGAGAGCTGTTATTTTATCTCTTGGAAAGAGCTTCCCCTGCGCTGGCGCGCCTTCAATAGCTTTAAGCACTGTGGGGTAGCCATCTTGTATATTGAACTCAATACCTATGCCCACTAAATTAAACTCTGTATTGAATTTTTCATTGTCTACAGGGCTTATGTACTGGGTACGTTCGTCATACAAGGAAAGCAAAGCATTCATAGCGGCTTGATAGGCGTTCTCTGGCGTTTGCTCATTTAACGCTTGGGATTTAACTCTATAACGCTCTTTTAGCTTATTAAAAACCTCATCCTGATTTTGCTGTTGTGTCGCAATCATTAAATAATCTTCAGCAAGCAAATCACTCCATCGCTCTTCGCGCTGAACGAGTGATTCAGCCCAATCGGTATAACGCAAAACTGCTGTTTTACCGCGATATACGTCCAACTTCTCAGCACCTAGTTGAAGTTTTTTTAAGTCATGGGTATTTTTGGCGAGAAGCGCCTGTTGATACAGGCTGTAGATTTTAAAGAGATTGCCTAGCTTTCCACCTTCAATATCTTTAAAGGTAATGGGGTGTTTTTGCTGAATACGTGCAATATCAGTTTTAGTAAAATAGATTTTTGAGGGGTCTAGCGCAGTTAAAAACTTGTTTTGAATTTCATGGGATGTGAGCGCTTTTAATGCGCCTTTGCGGATACTTCCCTCTTCTATCTTACGGATAATTTCTTGCGATAGTTTTTGTTGCGATGAGTTGTCTTGATAAAAATTGTCTTGAAGGGATTTTTCTAGAGAGTTTTGCAGCTCAGCAGAACCTGAAGCATCAGGTTCTGCTGCGTGAGCCAGATGAATGATTGGTAAAAACGATAGGCAGACAAAAATAAACCCACACAATTTTTTAACAACACCCATGCTAACTCCTTGACTGAATACTAAAACATCAATTGAAAGCTATTGCTTGATAAGTATTAGAGTAATTTGTCTCGCTCTCTAAACCCCAGCAAATACAAAATACCATCCAACCCAAGAGTAGAAATCGAATGCTCTGCAGAAGCTTTAACGAGAGGCTTCGCTCGGAAGGCAACGCCTAGGCCAGCCACACTCAACATAGGTAAGTCATTAGCACCATCGCCCACCGCAATGACTTGCTCAAGTGCAATACCTTCTTGTTGGGCTAGCATCGCCAATAATTCCGCTTTGCGTTGGCCATCGACCACTACGCCTTTGACTTCGCCGGTGACTTTGCCATCTACAATATCTAATTCATTGGCATACACATAATCTATGCCGAGTTTGTTTTGCAAGAAGCGTCCAAAATAATTAAAGCCACCCGATAAAATCGCTGTTTTGTAGCCCAGCTTTTTCAGCGACGAAATTAATTTTTCTGCACCTTCATTCAAACGCAAATTTTCGGCAATACCTGCCAATAGGGTTTCATCTAACCCTTTTAACAATGCCATGCGCGCAGCAAAGCTTTGTTTGAAATCTAACTCACCGCGCATAGCAGCTTCGGTAATGTCTGAAACTTGTTCACCTACACCAGCCGCTTTTGCCAACTCATCAATCACTTCCGCATCAATCAGCGTTGAATCCATATCGAAACACACGAGGCGGCGATTGCGGCGATAAACCGTATCGCGCTGAAAGGCGATATCAATATCTAAACGCGCGGATAAATCCATAAAATCAGAACGTAGTGCAGCAACATTCTCAGGCATGCCGCGCACAGAAAATTCTACGCAAGCACTATTGGTGTTTTCGACTTCGCCTTTTAAAACATCTAAACCGACACGGCCCGACAAGCGATTAATACTGTCGATATTTAAACCGTGTTTAGACGTAATCGCGGTTAACTCAGCAATTTGTGCCGCCGATACTTGGCGCGCAAGCAAGGTGACTATGTGACGAGTTTTACCCTGCTGCTCTACCCAATGGGCATAATTATCATGGCTGATCGTTTGAAACCGAACTTGAATTCCCAAGGGTGCAGTGCATTGCTCAATCTCGCTTTCAAGCTGCGCGCGCACATCACCATCTAATGCCATTTCGACCAAAATGCCCAAGGCGAGGGTATCGTGAATAACCGCTTGGCCTATATCCAACACATTGGCGTTATGCGCCGCGAGTACTTTGCTAATCGCGCGCGTTACACCCGGCTTATCCACACCCGATGCATTAATCAATAAAATACTGTTCACTGGTTACCCCACAGCTTGTGTGCTTAATCGTTTGCTTTGATGCGCGGCATTCTAGCGCAAGTCGCACATTAGCACCTACAAGTTCCCATCCAGTAGACCCTTCAAGCCCTATAGTAATAGGGGCAATTAGGCTAGAATGAGCGCCAATTAGCGATACCTGCACAACATCATATTTAGCCATGAGTGCTTGCAGTTCACGGACTGATCCAATAACACAGATTACTGCCAGATCATTGAGAGCCACATGTCACTGTTAAGCCAATACCGTACCTATCCTCAACTTAGTTTATGCAGCGCGCTCTTATTCGTGCTCGGCTTGATGGGCGCGATCTTCTATTTGTACAACGCCGACCGTAATCAAGAAGCCAGCGTTGAACGCTATGGCCATATTTTAGCCACCAGTACGGCACGCCAAGCGGTTGATGCCACCCTCAATCAAGACAAAGTCAGCCTGCAAGCCATTCTGTTAGAAGTGGGGCAATACCCCAACGTGATTGGCGCGAGCCTGCGTAATGTGGACAACAAACTTTTAGTGCAAAGCGGCTACAAACCCAATCAACCCGCGCAAGGTAAACGCTACAATTTCACCGCACCTGTGGCACTGCACAACAACGTGGCTGGCTACTTGGAAATCACTTTAGAAGTGCCCCGCCGCACCTTGCACGATGAATTCTTTTTGATCTGCTGGGCTACCGCCGTAACCGCCTGCCTCCTGATAATTTGGTGGTCAATTCACCGCCGCTGGTGGAGCGCATTGCGCGACAGAATCCCCAGTGCCGATCAAATTGTGACTGCCGTGGTCGATAAAATCCCCACTATTGCCGAAGCTGAACAAGAAGCACAGCCAGAACCAGAAATACCCGCTGCCCCAAAAAAGGTATCCGTACGTTTAAGCTTGCACATTGTTAACCTCAGTAAGTTGCATCAGCAATTAAATAGCGAAGGCTTTAACAGCGTTGTGCGCCGTTTTGAGAAACAAATGCAAGGTTTGCTGAGCCTTTATAACGGCCAGCGCCAACTGTTATCGGGCGACACGCTTTTAATTGATTTCTTCGGCGAAGAATTTCATGAATGCAGTTTCCGCGCGGTTTGCTGCGCGCAAATTCTTCTCAATATGGCTGCACGCAATCCCAGCCCAAGATTACAACTAGCAGCGGCGATTCAACCGCTACCCGATGCACCGCAATCTGCGGGCTGCGCCTTGGTGAAAGAGTTTTTGGTGCAGCACAACAACACGCTCGCGCCGGGCAAAAATGAAATTCTGGTGAACGGCAGTTTGTTAGATACTATGCTGCAAAACCATGCCGAATTCGATGTGAATTCCGGCAAGCTTATTCAAATCAAAGCGCCCTACAGCGATTACGTAAGCAAGCAAGAAGAGCAATTGTTGTTGCGGCAATAAATACTATGCGACCTTTGCACGAATCCTTTTTTGTTTAATTTTACTTCGTCATCCCCGCGAAGGCGGGGATCCAGATGTTGACTTCATTGGTTTTTTGAACAGCTAGATTCCCACCTTCGCGGGAATGACGATGAATTTTGTTGCGTGCAACAGTCTCACTATACAGTGAATATTTCCTCCCAGGATGAACTGGGCATTATCCAATTCGCCCTCCCATTAACAAATCCGTAACACCTCCGTCATATCCCCGTCATTTATTAGTCATAGCCTTGTAGGAAATCTAGCCTACAAGGTGCGACTTCATGCTTAATATTGAACAATCCGTTATCGATAAATTCCCCGGCTTTGCCGATCAATCGCCGCTTATTCGCAATTCCACCCTGTCTATCTTGCGCAAACTCACCCGCGAGCAAGAAATCAATAGCTTCTTGCGCGAGCATCAAGGTGTTACCGGCATAGATTTTATTGATCGCATTTTTGATTATTTCAATTTTAGCTACAGCATTTCTCAGCGCGACCGCGACAATATTCCCTCTCATGGCCGCCTCATTATTGTTGCCAATCACCCCATAGGTTCATTGGATGGTTTAGCGCTCTTACGTTTAGTGAGCGAAGTACGCCGCGATGTAAAAATTGTCGCCAACGATATGCTAATGGCGTTTGAACCTCTGCACGATTTATTGCTCCCACTCGACAATATGACGCGCGGAGCCTACAAACAAAGCTACAAAAACATTGTGCAAGCACTGAGTGACGAGCAAGCGATTATTATTTTCCCTGCAGGCGAAGTCTCACGCGCTAGCCCACAGGGTATCCGCGATGGCAAATGGCAAGCAGGCTTTTTACATTTCGCCCGCAAAGCCAAAGCGCCGATTTTGCCAATTTTTGTTTCCGCTAAAAACTCGTTGTTGTTCTATACCACCTCGATGATTTTTAAGCCGCTAGCCACAGCACTGCTCGCGCACGAAATGTTTAATAAACGCTCGGCAGAAATCAAATTTCGCGTGGGCGAAGCGATTCCACATCATGCATTAGAATCCAATCAACTTGCCGATAAAGCGCTAGTGAAGCGCCTTAAAAAACATCTCTATAAAATCGGCAAAGGCAAAAAATCTATTTTTGTTACCGAAAAAACTATCGCTCACCCAGAGGATAGCAGCGTCATAAAAAAGGAATTAAAAACGGCAGAATTAATTGGTAGCACACGCGACAATCACAAAATATTTTTATGCCGTTATGAAGATCACCCCACCGTACTGCGCGAAATTGGCCGGCTTCGCGAACACACTTTTCGCAAAGTAGGCGAAGGCACCGGCAGCCGCCGCGATTTAGATAGATACGATCACTATTATCGCCACTTGGTATTATGGGATGAAGACAAACTCACTATCGCAGGCGCTTATCGCTTAGGTGAAGTGAATAAAATTCTCCATAAAAAAGGCGTGAAAGGTTTATACACAGCCGATTTATTTGATTATCACCTAACCGCCACACCCTATTTAGAGCAGGCATTGGAATTGGGCCGCAGCTTTGTTCACCCCAATTATTGGGGCAAGGCTAGCCTAGATTATTTATGGCAAGGGTTAGGCGCTTACTTACAACATCACCCTGAAATTCGTTATGTACTTGGCCCTGTTAGCATGAGCGCGCACTATCCTAAAAATTTGCGCGATACGCTGGTCTATTACTATGAGCGTTACTATGCTCCGGCAGGCATAAGCACATCTGAAACGCTAGCAGATGGAAAACATCCCCACGAAATAGACGAAGATGAATTAATTAATTTGCAGCAGCAATTTTCTGGTTTAGATCGTGAAGAAGGTTTTGATGTTTTGCAGAAAAAATTTAATGCGCAAGACCATAAAATTCCCGTGCTGTTTAAACAATACGCGGCACTCTATGAAGAGGGCGGTTATCAATTGCTTGCCTTCAGTGTCGATAGTGAATTTGGCAACTGCCTAGATGGTTTGTTTATGGCCGATTTAACGCTCATGAAACCGGCAAAACGTGCACGTTATATTCCATCAAATGCGGACTAAACCCACAACGGAATTTCTGTCATAAGTCACTTCATGGTAAGCTCGTCGCTCTCAAAAACAGCACGATCAACAAGGCTACGAGCTGACCCATGCATATTCATATTCTCGGCGTTTGCGGCACCTTTATGGGCAGCCTCGCGCAACTCGCAAAAGCCCTAGGCCACCGCGTTACCGGTAGCGATGCCAACGTCTACCCGCCCATGAGCACCCAGCTGGAACAAGCGGGCATAGAACTCATGCAAGGCTTTGACCCCGCACACTTACAACCCGCGCCCGACTTAGTGGTGATTGGCAACGCCATGAGCCGTGGTAACCCCGCCGTGGAATACGTGCTCAACCAAGGCATAGCCTACACCTCAGGCCCACAATGGCTGCGCGATCATGTATTGCAAGGCAAATGGGTCTTGGCCGTTGCCGGCACCCACGGCAAAACAACTACCAGCTCTATGCTCGCGTGGATTTTAGAATACGCTGGCATGGCGCCTGGTTATTTAATTGGCGGTGTCACTAAAAACTTCCCCACCTCTGCACGCTTAGGCGATACGCCTTTTTTTGTGGTGGAAGCCGATGAATACGACAGTGCCTTTTTTGATAAGCGCTCT
>SXGR01277561.1_pt1 | contig 34665 bp, 32 predicted proteins | sample 3174711 | NCBI WGS metagenome assembly SXGR01 (sample SAMN11356860, study PRJNA531348) | freshwater metagenome | isolation source: freshwater sample F1-60 | place: China: Fuxian Lake, Yuxi | collected 2017-12-25 | reverse complement strand
TGTTATACTGAGGCTGCAGAAAGTGTGGATAAAAACTTGGATGAGAGTCTGCAATTGACGGCGGCTCACATGGCGCAGATGCAGGCGTGGCTGACGGCTGAGCTGCCCAACGAGGGCTTCCCCTCGTCGTAGCAGGAGCGCGGACCGATGGGGTTCACGTTCCCTCGGTAGTCCTCGGGCTGTGGATGGACGTCCGGATCACCATACACCTCGCTCGTCGATGCCTGCAGCACCTTCGCACGCAGGCGCTTCGCCAACCCCAGCGCGTGCATCGTGCCCATCACACTGGTCTTCAGCGTCTTGATCGGATTGTGCTGGTAGTGCCCCGGCGCGGCAGGACAGGCCAGGTTGTAAATCTCATCCACCTCGAACTTGAAACTCTCCGTGACGTCATGGCGCACGAACTCAAAGTGCGGCTTTCCGAGCATGTGCTCGATGTTCAGCTTTTGGCTGGTGAAGAGGTTGTCGAGGCAGACCACATCGTGCCCCTCCGCGAGCAGTCGTTCACACAGGTGGGAACCGAGAAACCCCGCCCCACCCGTCACCAGGATTCGCTTGCTCATTGCCACGGGAGTCTAGCAACTGCGATACTGCACGGATGCCGACGCGCGGTCCGCGACTCATTTTCGGTGCGATGACAGGCACGAGCATCGATGCGGTCGATGCCGCCGCAGTGCACATCGTGGGACGCGGGCTCCGCGCACGAGCGACGCTGCTCGGCACGGCCGCAGCGCCGCTCGGTGCACTGCGCGATCGTCTGCGCGCGCTGCAGCGTCAAGAGCCGGCGACCGCCGCAGACTTCGCCACTCTCGCGCGCGAACTTGCATTGGCGCATCTCCCCGCCCTGCACGAGCTGGCGGCGAACCATGGCGCTCCCGCACTGCTGGTCGTGCATGGACAGACGCTGTTCCATGCGCCGCCCACGAGCCTGCAGTGGATCAATCCGACCCCACTCATGACCGAGCTTCGCTGCGATGTCCTCTTCGACCTGCGCGCTCGCGACCTCGCGCTCGGCGGGCAAGGCGCGCCCATCACGCCGCTCGCGGACTGGATGCTCTTCCGCTCGCCTCGCCGCGCACGCGTGATCGTGAACCTCGGCGGATTCGCGAATGCCACTCGCCTTCCGCGCGCGCCGCAGGGACGCGGCCGTGCACGCGACACGGCGTGGGTCGACGGCGTGCGCGGCTTCGATGTCTGCTTGTGCAACCAACTGCTCGATCATCTGGCACGGACGCGCATCGGCGAGCCCTTCGACCGCAGCGGCGAACGAGCAGCCCGCGGTGCTCCCGCGCTCCCGGAGCAGCGCGAGCTCGAGCGCATGCTCCTCGGGCAGGCGGAGTCCGGTCGCTCACTCGGGACCGCGGATGAAGTGGTGGCGAACGCGGCAGCAGCGCTTCAAGCCCTCCCAACCGACGATGCCCTGGCCACCGCCGCCGCTGCCGTCGGCAGCGCCATCGGTCGGACCATCGATGGTCCGCCGAACGCGCGGGGCGAAGCCCTCGCGGAGGTCTTCGCGGCTGGAGGGGGCGTTCACCACAAACCCCTGATGGCATCCATCGAAAGGGCGATCGGCAGGAGCATTCAGACGACACAGGCGCTGGGAATTGCAGCAGGTGCTCGAGAGTCGGCTGCCATGGCGGTGCTCGGTGCACTGGCCATGGACGGCGTTCCCATCACGCTGCCAGCCGTCACGGGAAGAAGTATCGGCGCGGGTCAGGACGGCATCCTGCTGCGCTGCACCTCGGCGACCTTTACCCAATCTTCACATCTCTCGGCCAAAACTGGGAAGCGCCAACAGCGATAATGGAGCGAACATGACTTCGAAGAACAGCGCATTGATCGTCGAGGATGAGCAGGAGATCGCCGAGTTGGTGCGCTTTCACCTCCAACGCGAGGGCTTTGAATGCGCCGTCACTCGATCCGGTCGTCGCGCACTGGAGATGGCGCGCCAAGCGCCGCCGAAACTCATGGTGCTGGACCTGATGCTTCCCGATCTCGACGGTCTCGAAGTCTGCAAGCGCATGAAGGAGAACGATGACACGCGAAGCGTGCCGATTGTGATGCTCTCTGCACGAGGCAGCGAGAGTGACATCGTCAATGGCATCGAACTCGGTGCGGACGATTATGTCACCAAGCCGTTCAGCCCTCGCGTGCTGATGGCGCGCATCCACAATGCACTTCGGCGGACATCCTCACCGCTTCGGGATCAACCCACGGAGTCCATGATCGTGCGGTGCGGAGGCAGACTGGTCATCGACAAGGAACGCCATCAAGTCTCGGTGAACGGCAAGATGGTGGCACTGACGATCACGGAGTTCGAGATGCTCAACATGCTGGCGCGCAAACCAGGCTTCGTGCGCACACGCGATCAGATCATCGCGGCGGTTCATGGACCGCTCACCGTCCTCTCGCAGCGGACGATCGATGTGCACATCACCGCAATCCGCCGAAAGATCGGCGAGATCGGCGAAGCGATCGAGACGGTGCGCGGCGTCGGCTACCGATTCGCCGATGGCGAAGCGGTGCCCGTCGAGTGACTCATCGTGCCCTGCGGGTAAAGTCGAGGGATGGCCCGCCTTGCTGATGGAACGCGCTGGCGCTCCCATCGAATCGCCGCAGCAGCGGCGTTCGTCGCGTTGACCGTTTGCGCTGTGGGCGGGATCGGTCCTGCCCCACTCCTGATCACTGGCATGGCGGCATCGGCAGGACTGTGTGCGTGGATCACGCGGCGCATGGAACGCGAGCGCGTCCAAACGCTCTACGCACTCCTCGCCCGGATCGGCGACGGCGAACTCGGCGCATCGCTTCCTGACTCCGCGCACGAGGGAACGCTGCGGCTGCAGCGCGGCATCGCGCGGGCGCAGCGTGGGTATGCGGAGGCACTCGCGCGCGCCGAAATGGAGCGCGACGATCTCCAGACGCTGCTGAGCGCGATCCAAACGGGGCTTGTGGCGCTCGACGGACAACTGCGCATCCGGAGTGCGAACGAAATCGCCGAGCGGATGCTCGGTTTGCAGACGATCGACTATCGCGGCCGACTCCTCGCCGAAGTGATCCGCCAGCCCGAGTTGCTTGCCGTTGCCGAGCGAGCCGCCATTTCTCCCGAACCCATCACCGCGGAAGTCCGCCTCACGGGAGCGGGTGCGGAGTCGTTGATGGTGGCGGGCGAACCGCTGAGCGGATCGAGCAGTGGAGGCGTGCTGCTTGCGCTCGATGATGTCACTCGCCTTCGACGCCTCGAAAATGTCCGCGCGGACTTTGCTGCGAATGTGTCGCACGAACTGCGAACGCCGATCACGAACATCAAGGGCTACGTGGAAACGCTGCTCGACATCGGCACCGACGACCCCGAGCAGGTTCGCCACTTCCTTGGCGTGATCCACCGCAGCACCATCCGGCTCTCGACACTCATCGAGGACATCCTCCTGCTGGCATTCCTCGATCAGCCGCGCGTGTCGACCCATCTCGACTTCGAGCAAACATCCCTTCGGAGCGTCATCGAGGACGCATGCAGTCAGGTGACGCTGATGGCGCAGGCACGCCGCATGACCATCCACAACGTCGTGCCCCCAGACCTCCATGCCACCGTGAACCCAAGTTTGCTGTCGCAAGCGGTCCTGAACCTCCTGTCCAACGCGCTGAAGTATTCCCCGGAGGGCACGACCGTGGAGATCCGAGGCGAACTCTCCAACGGCTTCGCAGAAGTCGCCGTCCGAGATGAAGGCCCTGGCGTGGCGGCCGAACACCTGCCCAGACTGTTTGAACGCTTCTACCGCGTGGATGCCGCGCGAAGCCGCGAGGTGGGCGGCACCGGCCTCGGTCTTGCGATCGTGAAGCACATCGCCATGGTGCACGGTGGCTCCGCATCGGTCGACTGTCCGAGGGTCGGCGGTACGGTCTTCACACTCCGACTCCCAAGGGGCTTTCGCCAACTGAACGGAATCTGAACACTCTCTGCACCCCGATCGGGGAGCATAAAACGATGAGCTCCCTCGCCCCCGTGCCAAGCATCCTCCGCATCAGTGCGGCCATCGCCCTGCTCGCCACAGCAACAGGGGCTTTGCAGTCGCCACCTGACCACAAGTCCCTCCGCGGATCCGTGCGGATCGATGGGTCATCCACCGTATTCCCACTCACCGAAGCCGTGACGGAGGAGTTTGCGAAGATAGCGCCGAAAGTGAATGTCACCGTCGGCGTCTCCGGCACGGGAGGTGGGTTCAAGCGCTTCTGCCAAGGCGAGACGGCGATCTCCGATGCATCGCGTCCGATCGCTCCAAGCGAACTCTCCATGGCCGCCGCCGCCAAGATTGACTTCATCGAAGTGCCGATCGCGATCGACACGCTGTGCTTCGTCGTGCATCCCAAGAACGACTGGATGAAGTCCATCTCGATCGAGCAGGCAAGACGGATCTTTTCCGAGGGTGGACCGCGCACGTGGAAGGAAGTCGATCCGTCCTGGCCAGACCGCGCGATCAAGCGCTACTCCCCCGGCACCGATTCCGGCACCTTCGACTACTTCAAGGAAGTGGTGATGGGAAAGGATGGAACGATCCGAACGGACATCAGTGTGAGCGAAGATGACAATGTGCTTGTGCTCGGCGTCGCGGGCGACTTGGATGCCATCGGCTTCTTCGGCATTGCGTTCTACATGGAGAATCAGAGCCGACTCCGATCCGTGCCAGTCATCGGCAACGCGGGAACCCCCGTGGTGCCCTCCGCCGCCACTGTGCTCGACGAGACCTACCTGCTTGCACGGCCGCTCTTCGTGTACGTGAACGCAAAGGATGCAGCGCGTCCTGAAGTCGCCGCGTACATCGACTTCTACCTGGCCAATGTCTCAAGCTTGGCGACGGAGGTCGGCTACCTTCCGCTCACGAAGGATCAACTGTCGAAGGCAACGGCGAACTGGGCTGCACGCCGGACGGGGACACAGTTCGTGAAGGACGGGAAACGGGTCGAGGGCCGTTTTTCGAAGCTCTACAAGTGAACGCCCCCTCCGCTCGCTCGCGAAGCACGCCAAACGCATGTCGGGCACTTCCAACCCGTTGATCCTCCGATGACATCGCTCCCGGCATCCACGCCCTTCCTCAGTCCTCGCGCGCGCCCAGCTCGAGTGCGACTGCGCGCGGCCGTGGAGTGGATCATCGAAAGCATTCTCTTCCTCCTGACTGTGCTCAGCGTGGCCACAACGGTCGCGATCTTCTTGATTCTGGTGCGCGAGACCTGGGGCTTCTTCACCATGCGGGGCGCCGATGGGCAGGTTCTCGTTCCCATCGCCGACTTCCTCGGCGACTCGATTTGGAGTCCGCTCCTCAGCAATCCTCCGCGATTCGGCGTGGCATCCTTGGTGTCTGGAACGCTGCTCGTCACAGCCATCGCTGCGGCGTTCGCGTTGCCGCTCGGGCTCCTCACGGCGGTCTATCTCAGCGAATACGCACCGCAGCGCGTGCGAAGCGTCCTCAAGTCTTTGCTCGAGATTCTTGCGGGCATTCCCACCGTCGTCTACGGCTTCTTTGCGCTGACCTTCATCACGCCGAATCTGCTGCAGCCGCTCTCGTCCTCCTTTGGAACCCACAGCGCCATGAGTGCAGGCATCGCGGTTGGGATCATGATCCTGCCGATCGTGAGTTCGCTCGCCGAGGACGCGCTCCGTGCCGTTCCGCAGTCCCTTCGCGACGGCTCGCTGGCGCTCGGATCGACGAAGGCGGAAACGATCCTTCGCGTCGTGATCCCTGCCGCACTCTCGGGGATCGTGGCATCGTTCCTGCTGGCGATCACCCGCGCGATCGGCGAAACGATGATCGTCGCACTGGCCGCGGGCGGCGGTGTCGCACAACTGACCGCCAACCCCGCAGCACAGGTGCAGACGATGACCGCCTACATGGTGCAGGTGTTCCTCGGCGACGCCCCCGCGGGCGGAGTGGAGTACCAGTCGAGCTACGCGGTGGCATTCACGCTGTTTGCGTTCACGTTCGTGATGACCTGGATCGGCGCATTGATCCTCCGCAGATACCGGGAGGTGTACGAGTGACCCGTCCCGAAGCATCTCCCACGGCGCGGACGCGCTCAAGCCACCTCGTGCTGGTTGCCTGCGCCCTTGCTGCGTTCATCGCAGTGGCTGCCCTTGCATCGCTGCTGCTGACCATTGCCGTCGAAGGAACCGGATCGCTCTCGTGGAAGTTCCTGACATCCTTTGCATCGCGGAAGGCGGCGAACGCCGGCATCCTCGCACCACTGGCGGGATCCGTGTGGGTCTGCGTGATCTGCGCGCTCGTTGCCATCCCCATGGGCATTGGGACGGCGCTCTATCTGGAGGAGTACGCGAAGAAGTCGCGGTTGCAGGGCATCATCCAACTGAACATCTCGAATCTTGCGGGTGTGCCGAGCATCGTCTACGGGCTGCTGGCGTTGGCGGCGTTTGTGCGCTTCTTCGGCTTCCGCTCCGGTGAAAAGCCGCTGTCATTCTCCATTGAGTGGAGCGAGCTGCGCGTCCTCGCCCCTGGAAATCCTGACAGCTTCTGGTTCGTTCAAGCTCCGTTTGGATCGGGTGTGCTTGCCGGCGGCCTCACGCTGGCGCTCGTCGTACTCCCCATCATGATCACTGCAAGCCAAGAGGCTCTTCGCGCCGTGCCGAAGTCGCTTCGGCAGGCAGCAGAGGCGCTTGGTTCGACTCATTGGCAGGTGGCATGGCGAGTCACATTGCCCGCTGCACTTCCCACCATGATGACGGGGGCAATCCTCTCCATCAGCCGTGCACTCGGCGAGGCGGCTCCGCTGCTCGTGATCGGTGGATTCCTGATGGTCCTGCAGACACCCACCAACCTGATGAGTGACTTCACCGTCCTGCCGTTGCAGATTTACAATTGGTCTGGCCGTCCTCAGGAAGAGTTCCACCGAATCGCGGCTGCAGCAATCATCGTTCAACTCGCGGTCCTCCTTGCCTTCAACGCCCTCGCCATCTTCGTCCGTCAGGCGTTCCAGAAGCCTCTCCAATCGTGAGGGTTCCTTGGCCAATCGCACCACCATGACACAGCCCATCGAATCCAAATTGCCGCAGCGCAGCGCCAATCCGCCAGCATCAACCGTTGCCGCGGGCGCGACATCATCGCCATCCCACGCTCCTTCGACGCAGCCTGCCGCTGTTTCGATGCGACGCTTCAGCGCTTGGTATGGTGGACATCAGGTCTTGCAGTCGATCGACCTCGACATCCCCGAACATCAGGTCTGCGCATTCATCGGTCCATCGGGTTGCGGGAAAAGCACGCTTCTTCGCTGGGTCAACCGCATGAACGACTCGATCGCGGGGGCGCGCGCCGAAGGATCGCTTGCCCTCCACGGAAGCGACCTGCTCGGCCGCGGCGTGGATGTCGTCGCGCTTCGCCGGCGAGTGGGGATGGTGTTCCAGAAGCCCAATCCCTTCCCGAAGTCGATCAAGGACAATGTGGCATTCGGCGCGCGACTGCATTACCGCCTCACGCGCGCCGATCTCGACGAACTGGTCGAAAAGGCGCTTCGAGCCGCGGCGCTTTGGGACGAGGTGAAGGACCGTCTGGGCAGTCCTGCGCTCGGGCTGTCGGGTGGGCAGCAGCAGAGGCTGTGCATCGCGCGCGCGCTCGCCGTGGATCCCGAGGTACTGCTGATGGATGAACCATGCTCAGCGCTCGATCCCCGTTCCACAGCTTCGATCGAGGCGCTGATTCGCCAGTTGCGCTCCAACTACACCATCGTGATCGTCACGCACAACATGCAGCAGGCATCACGAGTCTCCGATACGACGGCCTTCTTTTTCGAAGGCAAACTCATTGAAAATGGCACGACGGACTTGCTGTTCACATCACCCACACAGAAACAAACCGAAGACTATGTCTCTGGCCGCTTCGGCTGAAAGCACGGGAGGAATCCATGGCTGTCAACCTTGAGAACGAGATCGTGGAACTGCGGCGTTCGCTGCTCAGCATGGGTGCGCTCGTCGAGCAGCGGGTCAACGCGGTTGTGGAGTCGCTGGTGGATGCTGACCTCGACTCGGCACAATCGGTCCGCCAGGGCGATGACGAGATCGACCGCATGGAGGTGGCGATCGAAGCACAGTGCATGCGGTTGCTGGCACTTGCCCACCCTGTTGCAACGGACCTGCGTTTTGTCCTCGCGGTGATTCGAATCAGTGGCGAACTCGAACGCATTGGTGATCTCGCCCGCGGCATCGCCAAGCGCATCATCAAGTTGAGCCAAATGGACGCGGTGGAACTGCCGCCCGTGCTGGTGGACCTGTCCTTCGGTGCGCGCACGATGCTCAGCGATGTGCTTTCGGCGCTTGGAAACGAGGATGCGCAACTCTGTCGCCAAGTGCGGCGTTCCGACCAGCGGATCGACGAACTGCACAAGACGGTGCTCGCGTGGGCAAAGGAACAGATGGACAGGAATCCCGGCTGCGCAGGGCTCGCCATCGAGTTCCTCAGCATTGGACAGCGCTTTGAACGCATCGCAGACCTCGCCGCTCATGTGGCCGACGATGTGATCTTCCTCATCGAGGGTCGCGTGGTTCGCCATCAGCCCGCCTGAACGCGCCGCTTGCCGCCGACGGATCATCCGCTAGTATCTGCACCCCCATGCATTACCCCCACAAGACCAGCCGCCGAAAGAAGGTCCGCTCGGTGGGCTTCCGTGCCCGCATGAAGACCCGCGCAGGTCGCAAGATCGTCAACCGCAAGCGCCGCGTCGGTCGTCGCATCAATCCGCGCTGAGCGATGGCACCTCCGCTTCGGGGGATCATTCTGATTGGCATGCGGGGGGCGGGCAAGACCACCGTTGGGGCGCTGCTTGCGACGAGGTTGGGTTGGACATTCGACGATCTCGATGAGCACGCGCTGCGTCGATCCGGGCTGCCCACGGTTCGCGATGTCTTTGCGCAGCAGGGTGAACCCGCGTGGCGCACGCTCGAGTCAGATTCGATCCGCGATGTCTTGACGGGGATTAACGCCCGAAGCGGCGGCGGTGCGGTGCTGGCGGTGGGTGGTGGTGCGCCCAGCGATCCGCGAAGCGCCGCCCAACTGCGGCGCGCACGCTCGGAGGGTTGGCGAATCGTGTGGCTTCGGACATCCGTGGCAAGATTGGTTGAACGCCTCCAAGCCTGCGAAGGCGATCGACCCCGGCTCACTCCCGCGCCACTTGATCAGGAATTGGCGGCACTGCACGCCGCGCGCAGCGCCGGCTACGAATCGCTCGCAGATCTGACGGTCGATGGTGATGCGCCGCCCGCAGACGTGTCCGCCACGCTCGCATCCGCGCTCGCCTGAGCGGCAGAAGCGAGACGATCAAAGCGGATCCTGACTTCGGGCTCGTCACCCTCGGCGAGTCCCAGTTCCCGAAGCGCCGCCAGTGCAGCCGCCTGTTCGGCGGACTTCTTGGTGAGCCCCCACTGCGGCTCGAATGCGCGTTCACCAAGTTCCGCGCGAACCGCGAAGGCTTTGGAGTGATCTGGCCCCTGCTGATCGACCACGCAGTACACGGGAACGCCTGCACTCATCGCCTGCGCCACCTGCTGCAGAACGCTCTTGAAATTCATCTGATGACCCGTTCTGTATGCCGATTCGACATGTGGCTCGACGGTGCGCAGTACGAATGCTCGCGCGGCATCCAGCCCAGCATCGAGGTAGAGCGCTGCGATCAGTGCTTCGAGGCAGCTGCCCGCGATCGAAATGGGCAGTGCGCTCCCTGCGAACCCCTTCCCGACAATGATGAGCGGGGACAGCCCAAGGTGCGCGGAATACTCCGCACACTTTGCCCTGCTCACGAGGTACGACTTGAGCTTCGTGAGCGTTCCTTCGTCCGCCTCGGGGTAGCGCGCAAAGAGATGCTCGCAGACGATGAAGCCCAGGATGCTGTCGCCGAGGAGCTCAAGGCGTTCGTTGCTGTCGGTCCGGACGGTGGCGAACGAAGCGTGCGTGAGCGCACATGCGATCAGAGCGGGGTCGGAAAAGCGATGCCCAAGGATGGTCTCAATCTGCGACTGGGCTTCCGCACTGATCGGCATCAGGCTCTCCGCACAGCCAAACGGCCGCGCTGCGCGTTACTGTTCCGGACCGAAGTATCCGCTCGCGAGATGCTTGGTCAGACGGGATGCATCGAGCGGCGACGGGAAGGAACGGAAGGCCAGCGCCATCCGCTGCGGGCCAGCGTCTTCCAACTCATCGAGAACCCGTACAACGCGCCCCGTGGATCGGATCGAGTGAAGGAGACCAGGAAGGTGAAGTTCAACTTCGATGGGCGTGCCCTCTTCGAGCGGCTCATCCAGTTCGAAACGGAGCCCACTGAGGGACACGTCGTAGGCGTGCCCCTCCAACGGACTCCCAGAACGGTTCGGCTTATCCACGGAAACAACAACGCGGCTGTAGCCCACCTGCGGCGAGAAACGATCGGCTGCGCGTCGATCGGCTGCACTTTGGGGGATCATGACCATGGTTATCGTCCAACTGGGGAACAAAGCCTGAACAAATGCGTCGAAATTCAACGCCGCACTTCAATCTGCATTTCAAATACGTTTTTGCAAGCCAAATTGTTCTTTTGTTAGTCTGTTGAAGTGACAGATTCTCAACTCGTAAGTGAAGGCGAAGTCAGTTATGCACGACAAGCCTTTGCAGGAAAGACAGTTGCGATTATTGGCTATGGCAATCAAGGGCGCGCACATGCGCAAAATCTGCGGGATTCGGGGGTATCGGTACGGATCGGCTGCAGTACCGAGTCTCGCGGATTTGCTGCTGCCGAAACGGACGGGTTCTCCCCTGTCGATGCTGTTGGCGCGGCTGCGGAAGCGGACTTGGTGATTGCCGCACTGCCCGACACCCTGCATTCCAAACTGATCCCCCCGCTTCTTGACGCCATGCGCCCGAGCGCGGTCATCGGTTTCCTGCATGGCTTTTCCGCCCACTTTGGACTTGTCTCGCTACCCAAGTCCCGCGGCGCCGTGCTGCTTGCACCCAAGGGGCCTGGCACAGCGCTTCGCCAGCGATTCCTCGAAGGCATGGGGATTCCAGCTCTGCTCGCAACGGCAGACTCCTCGAACGCAGCCGACGCAGAACTCCTCGCGCTCGGCTGGGCGGACGGCATTGGCTGCACCCGAGCTGGAGTCGTTCGGACGACATTCGCCGCCGAGGCGGAGACCGATCTCTTCGGCGAGCAAGCGGTGTTGTGCGGCGGACTGATGGGGCTGATCCGAGCCGCGTACGAAACGCTCGTGCAGGCTGGCTACCCGCCGCTCATCGCATACATGGAGTGCGCGCACGAGGTGAAGCAGATCGCGGATCTCGTGTGTGATCGAGGCCTCGATGGGATGCTCAGCGCCATTTCGCCAACGGCCCGTTTCGGTGCCGTGGACGCGGCGCCGCGCATCGTGGACGATGCACTTCGCGAGAGGCTGAAGGCAATGTTGACATCGGTGCAAGACGGATCTTTCGCGCAGAGGCTGGCCTCTGAAACGGCGGCGGGGTGGCCGCGAACATCCGGGTTGCGCCGCGAACTGCACGCAAGTGGCGTGGAATCTGCAGGGCGCGAGGTACGCGCGCTCCTGCCCTGGCTGCGCATCCCACAAGGGAGTTCACAGTGACACTGCTGCAAGCCATTCTGCTCGGCATTGTCGAGGGAATCACCGAGTACCTGCCCGTCAGTTCGACGGGACACCTGATTCTGGTTTCGCGCGCACTCGGACTTGCCGACACCGAGGCCAACCGCAGCGCCATCGATCAGTTCAACATCGTGGTGCAGGGTGCAGCAGTGCTCGCAGTGCTCGGCCTCTACAGGAATGATGTGCGGGCGATGCTGTACGCCATGCTTCGTTGGATCGGAGGCATCGCCCGAGTGCAGTGTGTGTCGATGGATGCAGACCTGCGCCTTGCCCGCAACCTGCTGCTGTCGTTCCTGCCCGCAGCGGTGATCGGCAAACTGTTCGACGAACGCATCGAACAACTGCTGTTTGGCAGCCTTCCCGTGATGTGCGCCCTTGCCGTCGGCGGCGTGGCGATGCTGATCATCGCTCCCTCGGTACGCCGCCGCGCGGCAGAGTCAGCGGCCGATGCCCATGCACGGCCCACGGGTGCATCCATCTCAGCCCTGGCTGCGTTGGCCATCGGCCTTGTCCAGTGCATCGCCATGGTGCCAGGCACCTCGCGGTCCATGGTCACCATCGTGGCGGCGCTCGCCTGCGGCATGCATCCGCGTGAGGCGGCGCGATACTCGTTCCTCCTCGCGCTGCCGACACTCGGCGGTGCATGCGTGTACAAGGGATCGAAGATGCTGTCGTCGGGTGGATCGCTCGAACTCCTCGGCGGTTGGCTGCCGATTGGAGTTGGGCTCGTCGCGGCTTTCATCAGCGCCGTCCTGAGCATTCGGTGGCTCGTGGGGTTCCTCGGCCGCGGCGGCTTCGCGCTGTTTGGCTGGTGGCGGATCGCGCTTGCCGTGCTCGTCGGGATCGCGCTGTTGCAGGGATGGATTCCGCGTTGAGGCGGGCGCTCTCGCGCCTGTGCAAGCCCTGTGCGGCAACCGCGTAGTATCCATTCCTCGTGGCCGCGTTCCTGCAACTCCTTCTCGGTCTTCGCAGCCTTGCGATCCGCATCGTGATCTTCGTGGTGCTTGCGGGCGTCTTCGCCTGGATGATCGGTGGATCCATCTTCCCGGGATCGCAGGTTGTGAACTTGCCGAGTTTCCAGTGGCGACAACAGGCATGGAATCTGCAGGTCACGGGCAACGGAAATCGAGCGGCGCCCGTGCGTTGGCGACTGCTCGCCGTGGATGCGCGCGGCGATGTGGTGGAGCAGACTTTCGGCATCGAAGGCATTTGGCGTGAAGTGCACGGACCACTCGTGCACGCGGGCGGCATGCTGATTGCCGCTCACGCGGAGCGCGACGGCACGAGCAGTTGGTGGATCGGTTCGATGGCCAACGATGGTTCGGTGAAGGCGCGCGCGGCAGCCAGCGAGCAAGAGGCACGCATGGTGCTGCGCGGCGCCGATGGTGTGCACCAGCCCACTGCCGAAGCACCTGCGGCGATGCCGCCATCAGCGCCGAAGGGAGCAGTTCCTGCCGCGCCTGCCGCCCCCGCCGCGCCCGCCGCAGGCCTGTGACGGTCCGTCGTTCGCGCCTGATCTGCCGCGCACATCCGGCGCTCGCCTGCTCCCCTACTCCGCAAGTTCCCGCTCAAGCCGCGACTCATCCCACACTTCCACGCCAAGTTCGCGTGCCTTGTCAAGTTTGGAACCTGCATCGTTGCCGGCGATCACCACATCCGTCTTGCGCGACACGCTGCCGGTCACCTTGGCACCGCGCGCCTCGAGCGTTTCGGTGAGCGTCCTGCGATCCTGCTTGGCGAAGGTTCCCGTTAGAACGACTGTCTTCCCCCGCAGCGATGAGCCGGGCGTGCCTTCGTCGGCCGCCTCCGATGCCGCGGCAAACTCCCGGCTTGTCAGATCCACCCCTGCAGCAGCGAGATCGTTGAACGCCTCGCGCAGTGCGGGTGAGCGGAGACTCTCCACGAACATCTCGGCCGTGCGCTCGCCGATGTCGGGAAGCGCCTCGAGGTCCGCCGCGCTTGCCGACTGCACGGCCGCCAAATCGGGATACGCGCGTGCGAGGGTCTTGGCGGCAGTCACGCCAAGCAGTCGGATTCCCATCGAAGCAAGAAGCCGTGCGAGCCCACGCCCTTTGGCCTCGTTCGCCATCGCCACGATGTCCTTGGCAGTCTTTTCGCCGACTTTCCGCTGCGAGGTCTTGCCGCTCGACAACTGCGCCTCCGATGTGAGCGCCGCGACGGCAGATGGATCGAGTCGAAACAGATCCGCGAAACCGCGCACGATTCCCGCATCGATCAGTTGGTCAATGAGGCGTTCCCCAAGACCATCGATCGCCATCTGATCGCGCCCGACGAACCACTTCACACGCTCACGGAACTGCGCGGGGCATGCAGGATTCATGCAGAACACCTTCGGTCCTTCGCGTGCGAGCAGGCTGCCGCAGGACGGACAATGCGTGGGCGCTTCGATCGGCTGCTCCGAACCCGTTCGCGCGGACACCACGGGCGCGATGACCTGGGGTATGACCTCGCCCGCCTTCTCCACTTCCACGAGATCGCCGATGCGAATGTCCTTGCGCGTGATCTCCTCGATGTTGTGCAGCGTTGCGTGGCGCACCGTCGACCCCGCAATCCACACAGGTTCCATCGCAGCGCGCGGCGTGATCGTGCCGCCCTTGCCGACCTGCCAGTCCACGCGAACGAGGCGCGTGGTGGCACGCTCCGCCTGGTACTTGAACGCGATGATCCACCTCGGACACTTCTCGGTCGATCCGAGCGCATCCTGATCGGCGAAGGAATCCACTCGCACCACCATGCCATCGACCGCGTATGGCAGCGCTTCGCGGCGCCCCTCGAAGGCTTGGATCGCATCCTCCGCTTCCGCAACCCCCGCGCACGCGCGGCTCTCGCGGTTGGTCGGAATGCCCCATTCGCGGAGCGCGGCGATGAACGCGGTGAAACTGGGGAACGCCTCGCCGCCCCGCTGCTCACCGCGACCATGGGCGACGAACGAAAGCCCCCGCGCAGCGGTCACGGCGGGATCGAGGCTCTTCAGCGTGCCCGCGGTCGCGTTGCGCGCGTTGGCGAGTTCGGGTTCGTCCCGTGCGCGGCGTTCGGCATTGATTCGCGCAAACTCGGCGAGCGGCATGAAAATCTCGCCGCGGACTTCGAGCACGTCGGGCACCGGGATCGGCGCAGCGGAACCTCGCGAAGCGCTTCGCAGCCGGAGCGGGATGGCGCGAATGGCGCGAATGTTGCTCGTGACATCATCGCCCACGGCGCCGTCGCCGCGCGTGGCGGCCTGCACGAGCACACCGTTCTCGTACCGCAAGCTGATCGCCACCCCGTCCACCTTCGGATCTGCCACGAGCGACGACGCGCGGCCGAGCGACTTCTCGCACCGCGCAGCCCACGCCCGAAGTCCATCGAGGTCGTAGGTATTGTCGATGGACTGCATTTGCCGAGCATGCCGTACCGATGTGAATCCCTCGATCGCTGCACCACCCACCCGCCGCGTCGGGCTGGTCGAATCCGCCAGGTCTGGATGGGCCGCCTCGAGATCTGCGAGACGCTGCAGCAGGCGGTCGTACTCGCTGTCCGCCATGAATGGATCGGCATGGCAGTAGTACGCGGCATTCGCCCGCTCAAGCAGATCGCGCAGGTGCACGACCTCCTCGCGCGGCGACTTCCAGGACTCGGAGGAAGCGGCGGACATCCCCGCGCGGTTCAGTCGGCGTTCTGCCGACGCGCACGAATCATCGACTTCGGCGCGCAGTGAAAAGTGGCATCGCAGCGACCCACGCGTTTCTCGGGGCGAACCTTGCTTCCGCGAACCATCGGGACCTGCTGCACGATTTCAAGACGGATATCCACATTGAATTCGCCACCCGCCGCGAGCTTTGCCGTGACATCCTCCCCGCAGGTCACGTGATACACCGCGGGTCCGATGCACGGACGCAGGAATCGGTAGCTGAGTTTCTTGCAGACGACGATGTAGTCGCCCCCGCAGCGCGAGAACAGGTACATGCCGCCCGCGACTTCGCTGTTGGCCAGCAGCGCAGCGCCCGCCATGGCGTTGTACCAATTGCGGTTGATGCGGCGGAACGGAAGGATCGCCACGAACCGATCCTTGCCAATGTCCTTCATCGTGATGCCGGATCGAAACGCGTACGGCAGCCAGATGAGCGAACAGACACGGTGCCAGAAATTGTTGCGCGTCGAGAGCCTTGAGATGAACGCCTCCGCCTTGTCGGCAATGGACATGGGCACGGGCTCTGAGTTCAGCGTGGTCATGGGGGCGATTCGAATGTGCGTCGAACCTCGAAATCATAGCATCGGCAGGAGATGCAGCCTCACCCGAGAATCGCCGTGTGTTCCTGGAGTTTGCGCCCGGAATCGCCCCGTGCGCTTGCGGATCGCCTGCATGCGCTTGGGGTCGGGTGTGTTCAACTCTCCCTCGTGCCCTGCGCCATGGATCCACTGTGGCACGATGGCATCGAAGTCCTTCGCGGCGAGGGCATCGAGGTCGTCAGCGGCATGTTGGCAATGGCGGGCGAGGACTACTCGACCCTCGAGTCCATCGCCGCGACGGGTGGCGTTCGCAGCGATGCGCACTGGGGTGCCAATCTCGACCGCGCCTTGCAGGTGGCGGCGATTGCACAACGGTACGACATTGCGCTCGTGACATTTCACGGCGGATTCCTGCCGCACGACGCCGCAGATCCCAGGCGGCGCACCATGCTCGAGCGGATCGGGCTGGTGGCGGATGCACTGGCGCGCCACGGAGTCGCATGCGCCCTCGAGACGGGGCAGGAAAGCGCGCCCACGCTGATCGCGGCGCTCGAAGCGCTCGCGCCGCATGGGGTGGGCGTGAACTTCGATCCCGCGAACATGGTGCTCTATGGCATGGGCGATCCGCTGGAGTCTGCGAAGGCGCTCGCCCCGTGGATCCGACAGGTGCACATCAAGGACGCGCAACCCACGGAGCGCGCCGGCACCTGGGGACGCGATGTCCCGGTGGGCGAGGGCGTCGTTCCGTGGGCGGATTTCCTGCGTGTGGTGGCGCCGCTGCGTTGGCGTGGGCAGCCTGTGCACCTGGCGATTGAACGCGAATCGGGACGCTGCCGTGACGCGGATATCGCGCAAGCGCTGTCGTTGCTCGAGCGTGAGCGTTCTACACTGGAGGGATAGCGATGCCGACCTATCTCTACTGCGTCGTGAACCCAGACGGAAGCGATGGCGAGGCATTCGAGGTGTTCCAGCCGATGAGTGAAGCGGTGCTGACTCGTCACCCAGAAGATGGGCGACCCGTGCGCCGGGTTCCTGTCGCCAGTCAGATGCAGTTCGGCAGTGATGCGTCGCGCTTGTCCAACAAGAATCTCGACCGACTGGGCTTCACCAAGTACGAGCGGGCGGGTGATGGCGTGTGGGAGAAGAAGGCGGGCCAGGGTCCTCCGAGCATTCACCGCGATGAGTGAGCGATCCCCCATCGCAGCCGCCGTGGGCTGGGGGCTGTTCTGTTCCGCCAGTTGGACTTGGTGCATCGGGATGTTCCTCCCGTTCGTGATGCTGCAGCGCTATGGGTGGATCGGCTTCTGGATCTTCTTCGTGCCCAATGTGGTCGGGTGTGCAGGGTTCGGATTGCTGCAGTCGACGGAACGCGTCCGTGCGCTGCGGGAGCGGCTGCTTCCGCTGTGCGGTTGGTTCTCGCTCGTGACGATTGCGTATCAGGCGTTCTTTGCGGGATGGATGCTGCCGTCCGTCGGCGGGTTCGCCGTGGTGATCGCCGGACTGCTGAGTGCACGACTGTTTCGAGAACGCGCCTGGTTGTGGATGTCCGTCGCGGTTGCCATCGCGACCGGCTGTGCAGTTGCTGCGCATCTGCGTGGCGGCACATGGCCGCCGTTGGAGGCGAACGGTTCCCTTCCAGCCAGTGATGTGATCGCGCTTGCGCCAGCAGTCGCGCTCGGCTTCCTGGCGTGCCCTTTCCTTGATCTGACATTCCACCGCGCGCGCCTGCGCAGCGGCTCGCGCCTGACCTTCGCGGTGTTTGGGGTGGCGTTTGGGCTCACGCTGCTCGCCGTTGCGCTGTGGTGGTCGGATGCGCTGCGCGGACCCGTGCGCGACGGTGCTCTCGTGGCACTCTGGTCCGTGCAGCTTGCGTTCACGATTGGAGCCCATGCACGAGAGGGCAGCGCGCCCCTGGTCGATGGTCTGGCGCGCCCCGCACACCTGACAGCGCTGTCTGCGGTGTGGGCTGCGCTGAGCGGTCTCGCCCTTGGCTGGGCGGTTCGAGCCCCAGGCATCGGCAATTTCGCTGGGGAGTGGGCCTATCTGGCGCTGCTTGGGTTTTACGGGCTGATCTTTCCCTTCGCCTTGCTGCTGCGCAGGCGGATCCACCCTGCGGTGCTGATCGGCTTGATTCTTGTCGCCTCCCCCTTCTATGCGCAGGCGTTCATCGGCGGTCGTACCGCTTTCCTTTGGGGACCGATTGTTGCACTTGCTGTCCTTTGGATGGCAACGAAGGACAAGGATGGGACGAAGGGACTTCTTGCCACATGACTGACTTCAGCCTCGAGCCGATCCGCCCCTCCGATTGGGATGCCGCCGCCGCGCGCCACCTGCTGCGGCGGGCCGGGTTTGGCGGTCCCCCGGATCAGGTGCAGGCGCTTGCGGGCATGAAGGCGGCCGATGCGGTGGACCTGCTGCTCGACTTCGAGCGCACGCCGACTGCCGAGATTCCCGATTCGACCTTTCGCAAGGACATTCGCCGTCCCCCGACCGCTGAAGAGCGGGAGACCTATCAGCGAGCACGCCGCAGTCAGGATGAGGCGATGCAACAGCAACTGCAGCAGATGCGAAACGAACGGGACCGTGAGGACCGCGAGCAACTGCGCGAGATCCAGCAGTGGTGGCTGCAGCGCATGATCGAGACGGGGCGCCCGATGCAGGAGCGCATGACGCTGTTCTGGCATGGGCATTTCGCCACGGGCTACCGCGGCGTCGAGGACAGCTACCACATGTTCCTGCAGAACGAGATGCTGCGGCAGCATGCCACGGGCAATTTTGCGGACATCGTGATGCGCATTCTGCGTGACCCGGCGATGCTCAAGTACCTCGACAACGACGAGAGCCGCAAGGGACGACCCAACGAGAATCTTGCGCGCGAGTTGATGGAACTGTTCGTGCTCGGCGAAGGCAACGGCTACAGCGAGGATGACATCAAGGAGGGTGCACGCGCCCTCACGGGGTACACCTTCAACGACGACACGTTCGCGTTCGAGCAGAACAGGCATGACGATGGGCCGAAGACGATCTTCGGCAGCACGGGAAACTGGAATGGCGATGACTTCGCGCGGATCATCCTCTCGCGCAAGGAGCCTTCCCTGTACCTCTGCGGCAAGCTCTACCGAGCGCTGGTGAACGATGCGCCTGGCATGCCTGGGCGCATTGAGATGCGGGTCGTGGATGCCCTGGCGAAGAAGTTGCGCGATGGGCAATACGACCTCAAGCCTGTCTTGCGGACGCTGCTGCTCAGTCGGCACTTTTACGACCCGACCAACCGCGGCTGCATGATCAAGTCGCCCGTGCAGTTGGTGGTGGGCTCGGTCCGCGAGCTCGGCGTGCCCGTGCGAAACATGGGCGCGGTGAACGCCGCCGCCGACCTCATGGGACAGAGCCTGTTCATGCCTCCGAGCGTGAAAGGCTGGGAGGGCGGGCAGTTGTGGATCAACACCTCAACACTCTTCGTTCGGCAGAACCTGCTCGTCTACTTGATGACCGGCGCTGGACCCGACGGTGGCGGTGACCTCGGTTCATGGGACCCCGCATCGATCCGCGTCGCGCTCGATGCGGCGACATCGGGCGACCGTTCGCGCGATGCCGATGCGCTGCTGGACCTCGTGCTGGCATGCGAGGCAACGCCCGCGCGCCGCGAGCAGTTCCGCAGCGCCGTGGAAGCGCTCGGTGGTCCGCTCGAGGGTCGTCGCCTCGTGCGCGCACTTTGTCTTGCCACCGCACTGCCCGAGTATCAGCTCTGTTGAGTTCGCACAGCAGCCTCACGACCAGGAGTCGCCAAATGACACACACCCCCTTCTCGCGCCGAATCTTCCTGCAACAGGGCGCCACGCTCGCATCGCTCACTTCGACGCTTCCTTGGTTCATCCAGCAGTCCGCGATGGCAATGCTGTCGCCAGACCCGCGGCTGTCCAGCCGCCCAGGCGAACCAGAGGATCGCATTCTCGTGGTGGTGCAGCTCGGCGGCGGCAACGATGGACTGAACACGGTCGTTCCGTACGGCGCAGATGCCTATCACCGAGCTCGACCGGCACTCGCCATCGGTTCACCGAGCGCGAAGGACGGCGCACTGCCGTTGGACGATGCGCAAGGACTTGGCCTGCATCCGCGACTGGAAGGACTGCGCGACCTGCTCGACCGGGGTTGTCTCGCTGTGGTGCAGGGCGTGGGCTACCCCAACCCCAACAGGTCGCACTTCGCATCGATGGATATCTGGCACACGGGCAAGCCAGGCGGACGCGATCACGGCTGGATCGGTCGCTACATCGATTGCTCGTGCAGTGGATCGCCCGCGGCGGACGCCGAGGTGGCGATCGGTCGGAGCGCTCCGCTCGCGATGATGGGTGCGAAGGCCAATCCGGTGTCGTTCGAGAATTCCCGCCTGTACCAGTGGAGCGGCAAGGAACTGCCGGGCGGCTTGACCGCGAGCTATGACGCGACGAACCGCGCGGGATTGCTGGATGGCATCGATCCGGGGTCGCAGGCTGCATTCCTGATGCGCACCGCGCTCGATGCGCAACTGTCGAGCGACCGCGTGCGCGCTGCGATCGCCAAGGCACCGCTGGTGACCTACCCGGGAACGAAACTCGCGGGTCAGATGCAGTCGATTGGTGCGATGATCCGCGATGGCATGAAGACGCGCGTGTACTACGCATCGATCAGTGGCTTCGACACGCACGGTGGGCAGGCCGGCACCCACGGCAACCTGATGCGCGAAGTGGGTGATGCGCTGCGGGCGTTCCAGAACGACATGAAGGCGCAGGGCAACGAGGATCGTGTGATGACGATGGTCTTCAGCGAGTTCGGTCGTCGTGTCGCCCAGAATGCCTCGGGCGGAACGGATCACGGGACGGCTGCACCGATGTTCCTCATCGGGACCCAGGTGCAGGCGGGAGTGCATGGGACACACCCCTCGCTGACCAATCTCGATGATGGCGACTTACGGTTCACCACCGACTTCCGAAGCGTGTACGCGACACTGATGGACCGCTGGCTGAGCGCGCCCGGCAAGGGTTGCTCCGCGAAGGTGCTCGGAACCCGCTACGACACGCTGAAGATCCTGCGCACCTGACCCAAGGCGCATCAGCTGCCGGTGCCGGAGTCGCGCTGCATCTCATCGGGATCGAAGGGAATCTCCTCGCCGTCCGCGCCGATGACGCGGATGTCGATGCCGCTCGGAAGCGCGTCGATGAACTTCTGTCCGTAGGACTTTCGGACGATGCGCGGATCGAGCACCACCACGCGCCCCGTATCCGTCGCGGATCGGATGAGCCGACCGAACCCCTGACGAAACCGCAGGATCGCGCGCGGCAACGAGTCCTCGACGAATGCGTTCCCGCCGCGAGCACGGATCGCCTCGGATCGCGCTTGAACGAGGGGCGCATCGGGAACCTCGAAGGGAAGCCGCGTAATGATGACATTGCGAAGTGCATCGCCGCGGACATCGATCCCCTGCCAGAAACTGGCGACGCCGAAGAGCACGCTTCGCTTGCTCTCGCGGAAGCGCTTCAGCAGCAGCGCATTGGGCACTCCAGCGCCCTGCGCATGCACGGGAAAGTCGTGCATCGTCATCCACGGCTCCGTGCGCTGAACCAACTCCTGCAGGGCGCGGAAACTCGTGCACAGGACGAACGCACCGCCATCCGTTTGGGCGACATGCCACTCGATGCGCGCGGCGAGCGCTGCGAGATGCGATTCATCGCGGGGATCGGGCAACTCGGATTCGATGAACAGCCGCACCTGCCGCGAGTAGTCGAATGGACTGCCGAGCGTGAGCACTTCGGGGTCCTGCATCCCAAGCACACGCGCCGACGCAGTGCAGTCGCCGCGTACGGTGGCGAGCGTTCCCGAGGTGAGGACCACGGACACATCCTGCCCAAAGAGATGCTCGCTGAGCACGGGGCCGACATCGACGACCGCCGCAGTGAGCGTGATGTCGGGGCGTACGGCTGAACGCCCACGGCGCCGAGCGGTCGTTGACATCCAGTACACACACCCGCGCAAGGACTGCGAGACGAGCGCAGCGCATGCGGCGGACATCGATGCTGCTCGCTGGGCAAGCCCACTGATCTCCTGCGCCGCGGATTCGTCGGCGGCGCGTTCGCGCACCAACTGCAGCGTGGCCGCCAGCTGCTGCATCGGAGCGCTCAATCGATCCTCGATCGCATGCGCCGCTCGGATGCGGCACTCTCCCTCACCTGGTTGCTCGCCACGCCACTGCCACCACGCGCTGAAGAATTCCTGCGCCGCTGCGCGAACCGTGGCGACATGCTGCACGGCGGATCGAAGCAGTTCATCGCCCCCATCCCGCAGTGCCATCTGTCCGAGCACTCCTCGCGAAACGGCAGGATTCCACAGGGTTCGAAGCAGAGACGCGATCGTGGCTTCGGAGAGCGATCCGCCAAAGTGGTCGGCGGCGATCTCCTCGATCGCGTGCGCCTCATCCAAAATCACATGCTGATACGGTGGCAGGAATCCGCGCCCACTGCTCGCACGAAGCGCGAGGTCGCTGAAGAAGAGCGCATGATTACAGATGAGCAGGTCCCCCCCTTCCATGCGGCGGCGCGCGCGCTGATAGAAGCACGCGTCGTAGGTCGGACAACGCCGCCCCATGCAGTTTCCCGCATCGGACTGCACCTGCTCCCACACGCCCTGCGGCGGCAGCACGGGAAGCGATGCGGTGCTGCCATCCACAGTGTCCTGCGCCCACGAATCGACCGCTGCAAGCGCATGCCGATCATCCTCGACCGGCAGCAGGCGTTCCTGCCGCCCGACGGCCATGCGAAGTCGCCGCAGCGAGACATAGTTGCTGCGTCCCTTGACGAGTACCGTCGAGAACTCCTCGGGCATGACCGCTTGCAGCAGCGGAATGTCCTTGTCGACCAGCTGTTCCTGCAGCGCGATCGTGTTCGTGCAGATGAGCACGCGCTCGCGCTTCTGCACCACGCGCGCGAGGGCAGGCAGGAGATACGCGAAACTCTTGCCGACTCCCGTTCCAGCCTCGACCATCAGGCGCCCCTTGCGTTCGAGGCAGCGATCGATCGCCGCCGCCATCTCGATCTGCTGCGGCCGCTGCTCAAAGCCGCCCAGACGCCTCGCCAGCGGCCCCGTGTCGGAAAGCATCAACGCTGTCTGCGGATTCACTCCCACGAATGCTCCCGCGGACACCTGCGTTTCATCCCTGTCGCCGCGAAACAACCGCCGACGAGCGGCGCATTCCGTGGACGCGCGCAGTGACACTTCATGTGCATAGCCTATGGCCGATGCGCCGTGATGCTGCTTGCCGGTCGAACTTTCCGGCGCTGCTTCTCCGGGTTGCCGCCATCGGCTGGCGGACTTGTGGATGCTGCGTGGTCCTGGGGATGTCGCTCGCTGCACCGCTCGGTGGGTGTCACGCAACGCCGACACCGCGTGAGGCGATCGACGCCGCGCGCCCACCTCAGTCCTGTCCGACATTCGATGGAGCAACGGGCGCGCGGATCACATGGGAGGAACTCCTGCTTCGCGTGCGCGCTGCGGATGCGGTGTTCGTGGGCGAGACCCATGACGATGCCGCCGCGCACAAGGCGCAGCATGCACTCGTCGCTGCATTCCTGGATGCGCACCCCAGCGGAGCCGTGGGACTGGAGATGCTCGAGCGCGACGATCAGGATGAAGTCGATGCGTACCTTGCAGGACGACTGGCGCTCGACGACTTCATCGACGGCACGAAGTCGCGCGACTGGGCTGGCAAGGACTCTTGGGTGCCGTGGTATCAGCCGTCGATCGATGCTGCGCGAACCGCTGGCAGAGCGGTGATCGCCGCAAATGCGCCGCGAAAGTACGTGTCGCAGTCGTTCCGCGAAGGACCCGATGGCCTGCGGGTGCTGCCGCCCGAGGAGCGCGCGCTCTTCGATGTGGACGAAGCGATCCTGCGCGATGGAGACTGGGAAAGGCTCCGCGAACTGATGATCGAGATGCGCACGGAGGCTGTTTCCGAAGGGGATCGGTCCGCCGAGCCACCCACGGATGCCGAGGTCGATGCCGTGCACCGATCGCAGCGCGTGTGGGATCTCACGATGGCGACGTCACTCGCCCGAGCGTGGAAGTCAGGAATGCCGTTCATGCATCTGGTGGGCGCATTTCATGTGCAGCGGCGGCTTGGGACTGCAGCGATCTTCCTGCGGCTTTGCCCCGAGGCGCGCGTGCTGATCGTGCAACTCGACCCGGGTGAAACGCTGCCTCCGAAAGCGGAGTGGAACGCCGGCGCCGATGTGACCGTGATGACGAAGGCCCCGGCGGTCGACCCGTAGCCGCGCGGCGAGTCAATAGCCGACGAGTTTGTTGAGCGCCTCGCGCGAATCGACGATCGTGAAGAGCTTGTCGATCTTCATCATCGACAGCAGATTGCGCATTTCCTTGTTGACCCCGTAGAGCACTGGCTTGGCGCCGAGCGCTGCCGCGCCGTTGCGACAGTTGATGCAGGTTCCGATGCCCATGCTGCTCATGAACTGGACAGCGGACAGATCGAGCACCATGAACTTCATCGCCTTGCCCGCTGCCTTCATGATGGGATCGAGATCCTGCGCCACGATCGGAGCCTCGCGCTGCCCGATGTTCGGACCTGCAGGTCGCGCGATGAGCACCGCGCCATCCCAGATGGTTTCGAGCAGTTGGGTTTTCTTGACGGTAGGTTCTTGTCGAGTGGTCATGGCGTGCTTTCCATCGGCGGCGTCCTGAAGTCTAACGGTTTCCCGCAGGGCGCGATCTCACTCGTGGATTCCCACGGCGCGCGGATCGGCCAGCGTCAGCAGCGTGGCACTGCCGAAGAGTCCGGGCACATCCCCCGCACTTCGCAGGGCCAGCGAGAGATCGAGGATCGCCACTGCACCCTTTCGCATCACGATGCTTGGCAACTCCGTTCCGACGAGGTGGCTGACCAGTTCACTGAGGGTCGGTTCATGCCCAACGACCGCGAGCGATTCGCTATCGCTGTCGATGATCGCCTGCTCGACCGCTTCCATGCCGCCCGGATGATCCGCCTCCAGTACCTCGCATCGCTGGGCCTTCGGCCACTTTGCCTCGTCGCGCAGGATGCGTGCGGTTTCCCAGGCGCGTTCGAATCGACTGGCAAGAACGACCGCCGGCGCGTCCCATGCACGCCCGATGCGGCGGGCGAGGCGGGCAAACTCATCGATGCCCTGCTTCGTCAGTGGTCGCCGGGAATCGTCCGAGGCAGACGCGGCGGAACGATCCTCGGCACGCGCATGACGGACGACGAAGAGACGCATCGCAGGTACGGTACCGTTGCCGCACATGGCAGCCACCGCGATCGTGAACGCGCGACTTCTCACGATGCATCCCGTGCATGGCGCCCGTGCGGTGATCCGCCGCCCGACCGCTGCGAACCTCGGGATCATCGAACGCGGGCACATCCTGTGGGAGTCCCACAGAATCACGGCGATCGCTCGCGGCGAACCTGCGTCGCTCCCCAAGGACTGCACCACGCTGGATGCGGGCGGATGCCTGGTCACGCCCGGCTTCGTCGACTGCCACACGCATGCGTGCTGGGCGGGCGACCGATCGGATGAATGGGCAATGAAGTTGGCGGGTCGTTCCTATCTGGACATTCTTTCTGCGGGTGGCGGCATCATGTCCACCGTGCGCGCCGTGCGCGCCGCTGCGGCGGAAGAACTGACCGCACTGCTCGCCCGCCGACTTGCCGAGATGGCGGACTACGGCACCACCACGGTGGAGGTGAAGTCGGGCTACGGGCTGAATACCGAGAGCGAACTGAAGATGCTGCGCGCCATTCATGCAGCGCGCGCACACACGCCGCAGCGAATTGCCGCGACTTTTCTCGGCGCACATGCGATCGATGCGGAGCAGTCGGACTTCGTATCGCGCACCATCGAGGAAACGCTGCCCGCGGCGTCGCGCCTGATGCCCGGCATCACCGCGGATGCGTACTGTGAGCAAGGCGCGTGGACTGCGCCGGACTGCACCGCATACTTCGAACGCGCGCGCACCCTCGGCTGTCCAGTCCGCGTGCACACCAACCAGTTTCATTCCCTCGGCATGGTGGAGCGCGCCATCGCGCTCGGCGCCGTCAGCCTGGACCACCTCGAAGCGTGTACCGATGCAGAGATCGCGGCCGTCGCCCGCAGCGGCTCCGTTGCGGTGGGGCTGCCCGCCACCTCGTTCTGTCTCGGCACACCCTTCCTGCGCGCGCGCGAACTGGTGGATGCGGGTGCCGCGCTCGCATTGGCGACGAACGCAAACCCGGGCAGCGCACCCGTTCGCAGCATGCCGCTCGTGATCGCACTTGCGGTGCGGCACCTTCGCCTGACACCAAGCGAATCACTGATCGCCACCACTTGGAACGCCGCCTGCGTGCTCGGGATGCAGGGAGAGTGCGGCTCGCTCGCGGTGGGCAAGAGTGCCGATGTCGTGCTCTGGCCCTTTCGCGATGAGCGGACGCTCGCCTATGAGGTCAGTGGCGCGTTGCCCGAGGCAGTCTTCGCTCGCGGCGTCCGTGCGGGCACCCGATTTCGCTAGCCTTTCCCGCTTCATGCACCGCTCCGCGCGCGACATCGAAGACGCCACCGCCGCGGCCGCCTGCGTCTGCCGCACGCACGAGGCGCTGGCGGCGTTCCTTCGCGAAGGGCAGACCCTTGCGGAGATCGATGCGTTTGTCGGACGAACGCTGGAACAGCTGGAGTGTCGATCGTGTTTCCTCGGCTATCGCACGCGCGGACATCCGCCGTTTCCGAGCCACTCCTGCCTCTCCGTGAACGCCTGCGTCGTGCACGGCACGCACGACATGACCGATCGTCCTCTGCACGCAGGCGATCTGCTGTCGGTGGACATCGGCGTTCGCCACCGTGGGTTCATCGGCGATGCAGCGTGGACATTCCTCGTGCGCGGCGGCGACAAACTCGCACACGCACTGATGGAGTGCGGCAAGGAAAGCCTGCGGCGAGGCGTGAAGACGATGGTGGCGGGCCGCCCCCTGATCGACTGGGCCCGCGCCGTGCAGGGCCATGTCGAGGACGAGTGCCGCTTCTGCCTCGTGCGCGGACTGGGTGGGCACGGCTACGGACGCACGCTGCACGATGCGCCATTCGTGTCGAATGTCGTGCCATCCTTCCCAGGCGAATGGAACGAGGCGTGGTCCACTTTCAAGCCAGGCATGCTGATCGCGGTCGAACCGATGATCGCTGTCGGCTCGACCGAGACGAAGTCCCATGGGAGTACGTGGCCGATCTTCACGGCGGATGGATCGCTCAGCGTTCACTACGAAGCCGATGTACTCATCACCGATGATGGCCCCGTCAATCTCACGGAGGACCTCTTCCGTCTGCCGGATGTGGTCGGGTGAACGACCCTGCCCTGCCGCAGGGAGACCGCTACCCTTCCTGCCATGCCGCGCGCACTCCTGCTTGAATCGATCCATGCTGCGGCCGATGCCGTTCTGGTGGAATCGGGATTCACCGTCGAGCGTGCCGCGGGAGCACTGACGGGCGATGCGCTGCGCGCCGCGCTTGCGCGTTCTGATGTGCTGGGCATTCGATCGAAGACGGAACTGCGGGCGGCGGATCTTGCTGCTGCGCCGCATCTTTTGGCGGTGGGGTGCTTCTGCATCGGAACGAACCAGGTGGATCTCGCGGCAGCCGCAGCCGCTGGGACGGCTGTCTTCAACTCGCCGTTCAGCAACACGCGCAGTGTGGCGGAGATGACCGTTGCGGAAGCGGTGTGCCTCTTCCGCCGCCTCTTCGAGAAGTCAGCCCTGCTTCATGCGGGACATTGGGACAAGTCTGCGGCGAACAGCCACGAAGTTCGCGGGCGAACGCTTGGCATCATCGGCTACGGGCACATTGGCTCGCAGGTGAGCGTTCTCGCGGAAGCGCTCGGCATGCGCGTGATCTTCCATGACATTCTCCGCAAGTTGCCCCTGGGCAATGCGTCGCCGCGACCATCGCTCGAGTCGGTGCTGCGCGAAGCGGACTGCGTAACGCTGCATGTGCCGGAAACACCGCAGACCGCGGGGCTGATCGGCGCTTCGCAGATCGCGATGATGAAGCGTGGTGCGTTCCTCATCAACAACGCGCGCGGGAGCGTGGTGGACACCGATGCTCTCGCTGCCGCGCTGCACGATGGCCGACTCGGCGGTGCTGCGCTCGATGTGTTTCCCGACGAGCCTGCAAAGGCAGGCGACCGCTTTACTTCACCGCTGCAGGCGTGTGGCTCGGCGATTCTGACGCCGCACATCGGCGGCTCCACGGAAGAAGCGCAGGAACTGATCGCGCTCGAAGTGGCGGAGAAGTTGGCACGATTCTGGGAACGGGGTTCCACGGAAACATGTGTGAACATCCCGCAGGTCGATCTGCCCGTGCTGCGCGACGGGCAACTTCGCATTCTGCATGTCCACCGCAATGTGCCCGGCGTGCTCGGCACGATGCACACGCTGCTTGCGCGTGCTGGGGTCAACATCAACGCGGAGTACCTGCAATCGAACCCCTCGACGAGTTATGTCATTCTCGATGTCGAGCCGATCGGCGACCCCGCGCTGCTCGATGGCATCCGCGCCATGCCGGAAACGATCCGCATGCGGACGGCATCCAACGCGACAAGCCGCGGCTGAACCACCCCAAGGATCCCTCACATGACTTCCCGCCACCCTGCTCCACGATCCCTGCTCGGTCCACGCACATCGCGCGCGGCTGCGCGGCCGCTGCTCGACCTCTGCCTCTGCTCCTGCGCGACGACCGCCCTTTCCGTCGCATCCACATCGATCGCGGTGCCGCCCCCGACACGCAGCGAACCCGTGAGCGACATGATCCATGGACGCAAGGTGGACGACCCGTACAGGTGGCTCGAGCAGTTGGAGAAGGATTCGCCCGAAGTCGCGGCCTGGACGACGCTGCAGAACGACCGCACCACCACGCTGCTGCGCTCGCTGCCGTGTCATGCGGAACTGACGGCCGAACTTCGCCCACTCATGTCGATCGGTTCGGTCGGGATGCCCGTCTGCGAAGGCGGCAGCGCGTTCTGGACCGAACGAGAAGGTTCGCAGAATCAGCCCGTGCTGTATGTCGGCACGGATGTGAGCGCGGGAAGGGCGAGCGGGACGCCGCCCACGGCGGGTGCCTCCGCGCCTGCGCTCAACGGTCCAGACCGCGGTCCAGACCGCGCCGCACGACGCACGCTCATCGATGTCAATGCACTCGACGCGCGAGGACTCACGAGCCTCGACTGGTGGGTTCCATCGCCCTGCGGGAAGCGCGTTGCGTTTGGGCTCTCGCAGTCGGGAAGCGAGATGAGCGTGCTGCATGTGCTCGATGCAGTCAGTGGCCGATGGATCAGCGATGAGATCGAGGGGAAGGTTTCGTTCGGGGGCTGGACACCCACGAGCGATGCGTTCATCTATTCGGCGCTCGCCGACGCGACGGATCCCTATTCACGCGAAGTGCGTTGGCACACCATCGGCGAGCATCCTCGCCACGACAAGCTGCTCGCGCGGCAGACCGATCCGAGCCGTATTCCGGGCGCGTCGATCAGCCGCGACGGACGATGGATCTTCCTTTCGCTCTCGCGCGGTTGGCAGGCGAATGACCTGTCCGTGATCGAGACGGACGCGTGGCAGCGCGCGGGCATGCCGCCGGCAGCTGCCCCGCTCGCCACGGTGGTGGCGGAGGGGCTCGATGCGACATTCTCGCCAGCCGCGACCGTGGGCGACACTCTCTTCATGCGAACGACCCTCGACGCGCCAACGGGCACACTCGTTGCCGTGCCGCTTCGTTCTCCGCAGCGACCCTCGTGGAAGACGATCGTTGCACCGCGCACCGACATGGTCCTCGAAGGCGCCTCGCGCGCGGGCGATCTGCTCGTGCTCACCTTCTCGAAGGATGTGACCACTCGACTCGAACGCATCCGAACCACGGGCGACGCCGTCGGCGCCATCGAACTGCCGGGGCTTGGCACGGCGGGCGTGGGCACGACCGACGAACGAACGACCGGCTTCGTGTCGTTCACCAGCTTCAACGAGCCGCGCTCCATTTACGCAGCGGATTTCGCATCGGGAGCGATGCGGTTGTGGGCGCGTCCCGAGATTCCCTTCGATCCAGCGGCGATCGAGGTGAAGCAGGTGTTCGTTCCGAGCAAGGATGGAACGCGCGTGCCCATGTTCATCGTGCAGCGCAAGGGAATGAAGCATGCTGGCAGCACTCCCGCGCTGCTCTACGCCTACGGCGGGTTCAATGTGAGTCTCGATCCTGCGTTCTCGCCAACGCTGTGGCCGTGGCTGCAGCGCGGCGGCGTGTATGCGGTGGCCAACCTGCGGGGCGGAAGCGAATACGGCGAAGCGTGGCACCGCGCGGGAATGCTCGGCAACAAGCAGAATGTCTTCGACGACTTCCATGCGTGTGCGCAGTGGTTGATCGATCAGAAGATCACCGACTCGGCGCATCTGGCGATCGAGGGCGGATCGAATGGCGGGCTGCTGACGGGTGTCGCGATCACGCAGCGCCCCGACCTCTATACGGCCGCGATCAGCGCCGTTCCGCTGCTCGACATGATGCGCTACCAGCAGTTCCTGCTCGCGAAGTACTGGGTGCCCGAGTATGGATCGAGCGAGGATGCGGCTGCGGCCGAGTGGCTCCACGCCTACAGCCCCTACCACAACATCCGCCCCGGCACGCGGTATCCCGCGGTGCTCTTCACCGCCGGCGAGAACGACTCGCGCGTGCATCCGCTCCATGCACGCAAGATGACGGCGCGGATGCAAGCGGCGTCCGCGAGCGATGATCGCACAGAACCCGTTCTATTGTGGGTGGACCGCGACGCGGGACATGGTCAGGGCAAGCCACTGGCGCGCCGCATCGAAGATGAGGCTGACCAGTGGTCGTTCGTGTTCTGGCAGACCGGCGTCTGCGGAACGCCGACGGCAGCGCACTGACCGCCGCAATCACGAACCGACGACGATTTCGAGACGCGCGTATTCGAGGACGAGCGTTCTTCGCCCACCAGGACGGAAGTCCACCTCCACGCTTGTCATGCTGCCGCGCGGCAACAGCGCGGTGATGCGCCCCACGCCGAACTGCGCATGGCGCACGACCGTGCCCACACGAATCCCCGCGGGCACCTGCCGAGAACCGCCGACGCCCGCGGCGGGAAGCGACGGTCGAGCCGCGGCACCCGACTCGCCATGCGACCCGCCGAATCGCCGCATCACCGATGGTTCACGCATGCGCGTTTGCCCGATGCCATCGGCCTCATCGCTGCTGACCACTCCTTCGCCGGCGATCTCGCGGAGGAATCCACTCTCGATGGCGCGCTCCTGCAAGCCGCGAACCGTCCGCGAAGCGCAGGTCGTCAGCAGCAGGTGACGGCGTGCGCGCGTGATGCCCACGTACAACAGGCGGCGTTCCTCCTCCACTTCATCGGGGCTGCCGAGGGAGCGTGCATGCGGGAGCAGCCCCTCTTCGAGCCCGATGATGAAGATGCTGTCGAACTCGAGTCCCTTGGATGCATGCAGGGTCATGAGCGTGACTGCACCCTTCTCCGGGTCCACCGCGTCAGCGTCCGCGACGAGCGCCACCGATTCGAGAAACGATCGCAGCGCGTCGCCGAGGGTTGGCGGAGTTGCCGAGGGATCGCCCTCCGGCATCTCATGCAGCGCGGCGGCATTCGCGACTTCGGTGACATTCGCTTCACGCTCTGCGCCTTCCTCCTCGGTCTCCGCGCTCGCCGCAGCGGCACGGCCCAGCCCGGTTTCGAGCAGCACCCGCGAGACGAACCCTCCGAGGTTGGAGGCAGGCTTCACATCCAGTTCGGAACGCGCGCGAGCGATCAGCGCCACGAATCCGTCGATGGACTTCGCAGTTCGCTCGGCGATTCCGAACCCGCGCGCCTGCTGCATCGCATCGATCAGGGCGATCCGCCGAAGCGCCGCCGCGTTGCCGATGCGCTGCATGGTCGTGCCGCCGATGCCGCGCGTCGGCACGTTCACGATGCGCTGCAGGGAGACTTCATCGAGTGGGTTCGCGATCAGGCGCAGGTAGGCGAGTGCGTCGCGCACCTCCCGGCGCTCGAAGAACGCCGTGCCGCGCGCAATGACACACGGGATGTTGCGGCGGCGCAGCGCATCTTCCACCACGCGCGTCAGGGCGTTCATCCGCATCAAGACGGCCATCTCGCGCAGCGGCATGCCCTCCGCCTGCTGCCGCTCGATGGACTGCGCGACGCGTTCGGCCTCCGCGATCTCGTTGTCGAGTCGCACCACCTCGACGATCGCACCTTCGCCGAGCGAAGTGTGCAGCTCCTTGTGGCGGCGCTTGCCGTTGTGGAGAATCAGCCGCGCAGCCGTTGCCACGATGTGTCCCGTCGAGCGGAAGTTCTCGCCGAGCGGCACGATGACCGCGCGTGGAAAATGCTTCTCGAACTCGAGGATGTTGCTGAGGTCTGCGCCACGCCAACCATAGATGGACTGGTCGGGATCGCCGACGACGCAGATGTTGCGGTGCTGCTGTGCGAGCAAGCTGGCGATGACGAACTGCGGGTGATTCGTGTCCTGGTACTCGTCGACGAGGACCTCTTCGTAGCCTTGCTGCAACTGTGCGCGCAGTTCCGCATCGTCGCGGAGCATGCGCGCGCAGCGCGTGAGGAGATCATCGAAGTCGAGCGCGTTCTGCCGAGCCACCTCGCGCTCGTAGGCCGCATGCACCTTCGCCACGGTCCGATCGAGGAAGTCGGTGGCTTGGGATGCGTGTTCCACCGCGGTCCACAACTGGTTCTTCGCCCGCGAAATGTGCGCCGCCACCGTGGAGGTTCGCCACTGCTTCGGATCGAGCCCCGAATCGGAGATCGCTTGACGCAGCGCCGTCGCCGCATCGTCCGCATCGAGGATCGAGAAGTCCTCGCGCAGCGGCGCAGTGCCGAGTCCCGCGGCGAGCGATGATGCGCCGTAGCGGCGCAGCAACTGCGCGGAAAACGCGTGAAATGTGCTGATGGTTGGCCCACCGCGCCCCACGGCGCGGCTGCCGCACAGCGACTCGACTCGCGTGCGCATTTCGCGCGCAGCCTTGTTCGAGAATGTCAGCGCGAGGATCGACCATGCGGGAACTCCCTGCGCGATGCGCGCCGCGATTCGCCGCGTAATCACGCGTGTTTTCCCCGACCCAGGCCCCGCCAGCACCAGCAGCGGACCGCTCCCGTGCTCGACCGCTGCGCGCTGCTGCGGCGTCAATCCATCGAAGCAAACCGAAAGCGAACTCTGCTCCACGCGAGCGAGTCTAGGGATGTGCCGGCGAAGGTCCGACAACCTGTCCACACTGCCTAGGGCGGCGTGCAGCTGGGTGGGAGCAGCTCAAGTTGCCGTTGGTTCAAGGAGTTACGGTGAACTTGCCGATGCGATGGAGAGCCCCCAGTATTTGTGGTCGCTTGCCTCTTGCGACCCCAAGATGTTGGGGTATCGTGAATCCTCGTTGCCCGTCGTGTGGGTGTGGCAGCAATCAGGTGCAGTGCCTTCGGGCGTCGGGAGATCTTCAAGATGGGCATTCTGTGCGACACTCAAATCCGCGAACTCGTCGGCATCGAACCCTTCGAGGAGAGCCGCAAGCGAAGCGGCGTCATTTCCTACGGCGTTTCGAGCTACGGCTATGACGTTCGCGTTGGCACGAAGTTCAAGATCTTCACGAATGCCACGAGCGGCGGCGTTGCGGTGGTCGATCCGAAGAACTTCTCGAGCGACCTCTTCATTTCCATCGACACGGAACTGACAGGACGCGACCACGTCATCATTCCGCCCAATTCATTTGCGCTCGCCGAGACCGTCGAGGTTTTTTCGGTGCCGCGTGATGTGCTCGCAGTGTGCGTGGGAAAGAGCACCTACGCCCGCTGCGGCATCATCGTCAACGTCACACCCCTCGAGCCCGAGTGGCGCGGAAAGGTGACGATCGAAATCTCCAACACCACCCCGCTGCCTGCGCGCATCTACGCCAATGAGGGCATCGCACAGATGCTCTTCCTGAAGGCGGATCGCATCTGCGCCGTCAGCTATGCAGACAAGGGTGGCAAGTACCAGGATCAGCAGGGACTCACCCTGCCCCGCGTCGACGGCAACTCACACTCGCCTCATTCTCCCTGACCTCATTGTTCACGCCGGAGCCGCCCGTCACGGGCGGTTCCGTCGCCTCGTCATCATTTCCATTCACTCCAACCCACTTCAAGCAGGATGCACACATGAAGATCGAACGCCGCTTCACCACAGCAGACACGGATGTCTACAGCACGACCGAGTGGACGACCCGCTCGAGCAAGATCAAGAACCCAGACGGATCGACCGTCTTCGCGATGGACGACGCGCAGATTCCGAAGGAGTGGAGCCAACTTGCCACGGACATCGTCGTGAGCAAGTACTTCCGCAAGGCTGGCGTTCCCACACTGCACGAGGACGGCAGCATCACGCACGGCCCGGAGCGTTCCGTGCAGCAGGTCGTGCACCGTCTCGCGGGCTGCTGGCGGCACTGGGGCGAAACGCACGGCTACTTCGATTCGCCCGCGGATGCGCAGGCGTTTTACGACGAACTGGCGTTCATGCTCGTCCACCAGATGGCGGCCCCCAACAGTCCGCAGTGGTTCAACACCGGGCTCGCCTGGGCGTACGGGATCAACGGTCCCGCGCAAGGACACTGGATCGCACATCACAGCACGGGCGCCGTCTCGCTCGCGCAGGACGCATACACGCACCCGCAGCCACACGCCTGCTGCATCCAGTCGGTCAACGATGACCTTGTGAGCGAGGGCGGCAGCAGGGATCTGTGGGTGCGCGAGGC
>SXGR01654652.1_pt1 | contig 34691 bp, 30 predicted proteins | sample 3174711 | NCBI WGS metagenome assembly SXGR01 (sample SAMN11356860, study PRJNA531348) | freshwater metagenome | isolation source: freshwater sample F1-60 | place: China: Fuxian Lake, Yuxi | collected 2017-12-25 | reverse complement strand
CCCGATCGAACAGGAGGGAACTTACTCGCTGCCCGAGGCGCAGTTGGACCGGTTCATGTTTTTCATCAACGTGGATTATCCGACGCTCGAAGAGGAACGCCGGATCGCCCGCGAAACAACCGGCGCGTCGCCCGCCCCGTTGAGCAAATTGATCACCGGCGACCAGGTGATGAAATTCCAGGAAGTCGTCCAGCGTGTGCCGGTGCCGGATCATATCTTCGATGCGGCAGTGGACATGGTGCGGCGCACGCGGCCGCGGGCCGCCGACGCGGCAGACTGGATCAAGCGTTGGGTGACCTGGGGCGCCGGACCGCGCGCGGTGCAATACTTGATCCGCGGATCAAAGGCCCGGGCTGTGATGCACGGGAGCTATCTGGTGCGCATGGAGGATTTGGAAGCCGTGGCTGAACCCGTGCTCACGCATCGCATCCTCACCAACTTCCAGGCGCAATCCGAGGGCATCACAAGCGCGACGATCATCGACAAGCTGGTGGCCGGGATGCAGGGGGATTCGCGCCGTGGCTGACGGCACGCGGTTCCTAGATCCGCAGGTGCTCGCGCGGCTCATGCCGCAGCCCTTGTTGACGCGCCTGCCCATGCAGGGATCGGTGTCCGGCCATCACAGAAGCCCCCATCGCGGATCGAGTGTCGAGTTTGCCGAGTATCGCAATTACACCCCAGGGGATGACATCCGACGGCTGGATTGGCGCGTGTTTGCGCGATCGGACCGTTTTTATCTCAAGGAGTTTGAAGCCGAAACGAACCTTCGCTGCTACCTCGTGATCGATTGCAGCGGGTCGATGGGATTCGAGGGTAAGTCGGGAACGAAGTTTGATTACGCCCGCCGTCTTGCGGCAACGCTCGCTTACCTTGTCGTTCATCACGGTGATGCGGCCGGGCTGGTGAGCGTGGGAAGCAAACTCGCGCGTGAAGTTCCGCCGCGCCGCACTCCCTCCCACCTCCAGACAATCTTCGAAGTGCTTGAGGAATCCCGTGCCGAGGGGGAGACCGGGCTGGTGAGCGCCTTGCATGACATCGCCGAGAAGGTGCGGAGCCGCGCGATGATCATCGTCATCTCGGACCTGTTTTGCGACCCTGACGAACTGCTGAGTTGCTTCCAGCATTTGCGTTTTCAGAAACATGACGTGGCGATCTTCCACCTGTTGGATCGCATGGAAGTGGATTTCAAATTCGACCGACCGGTGCGATTCGATGACATGGAAAGCAACTTCAACCTCGTCACCGAACCCGCCACCGTCCGTGATGAATACCTGCGGCAGCTCGAACTCTTCCTCGAACGGCTGCGGCTGGGTTGCAATGAATTCAAGGCGGATTATCGCCGTGTGATCACGGATCAAAGCTACGAAAAGGTGCTCGCGGATTTTCTGGTCGAGCGCGCCCGGCTGGCGGCGATGGGGCCGATGTGAGGAAACAGGTGGCAGGAGCGCGGAACCAAGCCCTGCCCGGAGAGGCGCTTCGCTTCAACGCCAGACCCCGAGTGTCACAAGCTGCCGTGTCACCGTGCCGCTCCAGTCGCGGTTGGCCAGCGGGCTGGCAGGGCTGGGATGCAGGATCTGGCCGGATTGGATTTTGAGTTCTCCAGCCACCTCGGCGGCCCGGGTTGCGGCGAAGGCTCCAACTCCTATGATCCATTCGGGCTGTAGAATCTCCAGCATCCGCCGGAGGTGAAGATCGCACGCGGCGAAGAGGGGATCCCGCTCGGATGTGGGGAGCTTGTCCGGCGTGCGGTTCGCGCCGCTTTCCTCAACAAACGCCAGGGGACAATAGTTCGCCACGAAATGATCCTTGAAAAACGCGTCGGCTGACTTGAAGCGCGCCGCGAAGAGGCTCCACAGGCGGCGACCACTGACCTCCGAGCGTGGACAATCGAATCCAAGGATCGGACGCTTCGGATGCTGGTGTGCTGGTTGGTTTACAGGCGCGGAAATGCCCAGCCATTCCCGGACTGCCGCGACCTCTCCAAATGGAATCCCAGTCTGCACCATCCCGAATGGCCCTGGGTTCATGCCAAGAAAAACCACGCGCTTGTGCGACTGGCCAAAGCGATAAAGATACTCCGCGTGTGGCGCCCAGGCGTATTCGAGCGGGTTGTAGGTGAAGGCGACCGGCGAAGCGAAGTGAAGGCTGGCTACGTTTTCGCCCAATCCACGGGCGGCTTCGATCAATGGAGGCAAATGGTGCGGCTTTGAGTTGGGAATCACTCGATAAAAATGAAAAGCGCCGCAGAGGCGGCGCTTTTGAGATTGAATGACTGTTCCTGTCTGGACGTTTTGACGAAGCGTCGAGAGATCAAACAGCAGATTTCCTGGCGCGAATGCGACGGAAGACAGCAAAACCCAGAAGGCCAACACCAGCGACCATGGCGTATTCGTGGGGTTCGGGGACAGCGACAGCGACTTCAACCTGGCTGATAGACCAATCCGGCGTTCCCCCTATTTCACTATAATCCCAACCTCCACGAAAACGCAGTTGAAGCGAGTCTCCGGAGTTCAAGCCTGTCAAGGTAGCTTTGCTCACCAGTGCGCTGCCATTACCCCCTGTCCAAGCCGACAAATTGTTCAGAGTGTTGCCAATAGGAGCACCTCCATTCGATATGGTGTCATTATAGCCGTTTTGAGTGAAAGTGAGATTGGACTGGCTCCACGCACCGCCGTTGATGTTGTACTCCAAGATTCCACCGTCTAAAGTATTTTCAAAATGGTAACTATGGTTGATTGTGATTTCGTACGACCCGGTTGTGCTGATGCTGATAGCTCCGCTTGTGAGTGTTATTTCAGTGCCGAGAGGGGTTGATGGGAAGTCTTCGTTTCCAGCAGTGCTCCACACACCCCCGCTATGGACAAAGGGGTTGTTGACATTGTCGTTAGGTACCAAGATCGCCGCCGTCCATCCCTCCGTGCCATTGGCGAAATTAAAGATGACCGCTTGAATCTGGCTGGTGCTTGCAACCCCGATCGCTGCGAGGAGTCCAAGAGTGAGTCGTTTCATGATATGTTGTGAAAAAGAAGTTCTTTGGATCGACTGAATGCTCATCGGCTTCGAACATACAATTAGGCATGGAGTCACAACGGCGCAAGCCGAAACATTCACCAAATGCGCTCGGGGTGTGATTGAAAGTGGGTTCCTCCCTCCCTCCCTCCACTCTTAATCGTAAATAAATCCTCCGGCTCTGCTTGAGGTTTCTGACGTCGCCAAAATCATCGCCACACTTCCTCGACCTTCCCACCATCGGACGCCATCTGGCGGAGGACCATGCTGTGGTAAGCGCCGCGCGCATTCATGAGTTCCGCGTGAGTTCCACGCTCGACGATTCGCCCTTCTTCCAACAGCAGGATCAAATCGGCCCGGCGGCTGGTGGAGAGACGATGGGCGATGACGAAGGTGGTTCGCCCGGCGAGCAGCGTGGCCATTGATGCCTGGATGAGCTGCTCGCTCTCGGTGTCCAGATTGCTCGTGGCTTCGTCGAGGATGAGAATCTGCGGTGACGCCAGGATCGCCCGGGCGATGGCCAGCCGCTGTTGCTGGCCGCCGGAGAGCTTGACGCCTCGTTCGCCGATGAACGTCTCGTACTGTCCGGGAAGTTTGACGATGAACTCATGGGCATTCGCGCGGCGCGCGGCGTCTTCGACTTCGGCAAAGGTCGCATCGTGGCGGCCATACGCGATGTTGTCCCGCACCGAGCCGTCAAACAGGAAGACATCCTGCTGGACCAGGGCCAGCAATTCTCGATAGGTGCTTAATCGAAAGTCCCGGATGTCAGAGCCATTGAGCAAAATGCGTCCGCGAGTGGGATCATGGAATCGTGCCACGAGGTCGGTCACCGTCGTTTTGCCAGCGCCGCTGCGGCCCACCAGGGCGATCACCGATCCACCGGGAACGACGACGTTGAAGTCGCGGACCACAGGCTGGCCTTGGCGATATTCGAAATCAACGTTCTCAAACCGGATCTCGCTAACTTCCTTCGGCGCATCGCAGGCGTCCGGCTTGTCCGGTTTGTCTTCCGGCATTGCGAGCACTTCGAACACACGCTCCATGGCGGCGAGGGAGCGCTGAAGTTCGGAGAAGGAATTTACGATGTTCCACACCGGGTTCAGCAGCAGAAACGTGTACCACTGGAATGCCATGATGTCCCCGATCGAAGCGCCACCGGTGATGTTCAAGTAGCCGCCGTACCAGACGATCACCACGTTGACGGCTCCCAACAGCAGCCCCCATGACGTCCAGAGAATCGTCTCGCGCCGATGGGCGAACATCTCCTTGCGCAGCACGGTGTGCCTTCCGAGCATGTAGTCGAGCAGTTCGCGCATTTCACGGCCGAACGCCCTGACGACTCGAATGCCTGAAAATGTTTCACCCACCCGGCCGTCGATGAGTTCCACGTCTTTGCGCATGACGCGGTAGATGGGCCTGATCCGCCGCGAAAAGGCGAAGCTCATCAACGTCACGCCTGGAATGATCGCGAGCGCCATTAACGCCAGCCGCCAGTTCAATGTCAGGAGCACAACCACGGCGATGATCAGACGGATGACCGAGATGGCAGGGGACACAATTGCCATCTGCAAAAGCCCTGTCGTGGTATCCACGTCCCCGGTCAGCCGCGACAAGATGCCGCCGGTCTTCATATCCCAAAGCTTTGGCAACGGCAGGCGCAGGAACCGGTCGAACAATGAGCGACGCAACGAGAGCATCACCCGGACATTCACCAGCCGCTGGCGATAATCCTTCACAACACCGATCAACTTGGAGAGGACAACCACGCCGACGAACAGTCCTCCCGCGAGATGAAGCTGGCTCAGCCGGGATGCCGGATCCAACCCGGCGTTCAGCAGCACGCGATCGATGATGAACCGCATGAAGAGCGGCTCGGCCATTTCAAGTCCCGCAGCCAGCAGGGCGAGAACAAAGAGAGTGCCGACCGAGAAACGGTGCGGCCAAAGCCAGCGCAGATACTCGCGCAGATACTCGCGCCGTTTGCCGCGTTTCAGGCTTTTGGATTCCGGATCAGCCGGCTTCTCGTCAGACCTTGAAGGGTCGTTGAGTTTTTTCTGGTCTTCGCTGGCTTCCGCCACCTCATCAAGCCGCCGCTGCTTATAGTCCTGGACGAAACCACGATAACGCTGTCGCGAGGAGCGAGCATGGCTCGCGTTCGGAGTGATGATTTTCGTCGGTCCGGGGCGGGTTTCGTTTTGCTTTGGCTCGTCGCTCATGGTTCCGACGCGGACTGGTCTTACATTTTTGAAAAGCAGTCCATCAATCGTGGTTGGGAGAATATGGATTCAAATCCAATCTGGAAGTCTGCTTATTCGGATCATCAAGGGTGGACGATGTGCGCGATCTTTTGAGACCCCATGCACGGTCTCCTCAGTAGTGCATTCGCAGTAGATGGAAACGTTGCGTATCTGGCGGCGGAATAGCGAAGAATGATTTGGTTTTCTGGCTTGCCGATGTCGCGAGCGTTCCTACTCTCCATCCTCGAAATCAAGTTGGATTCATGCCCACACGCACGCTGGTTTTCGATGCACTAACAATCATTGTCCCACGCTCGCCCAAGACTCGTATGAACCGTTCCATCTCATTTTGCTCTCGCCTGGCGCTCATCGTCTCGTTTGCTGTTGGTCTGTTGTTTGCCAGTGGAAGTCTTTTCGCCGCCGATCCACCGGCTGATGCGAAATCACCCGCCGTAACCGCTGCTGCTCCGGAGAAGGATGCGTCATCTGAGGCGGATGTCGAACCGCCGACACGGAAGCTGTTGTTCCGTGCCATCGATGCCGGAACGGAGAAGCCCATTGCCGGAATGCGATTGAACGTCTCGGTGATGTTCGAACGAGCGCGAATGACGCCGGGGCCCTTTTTCACGGATGAAGAGGGCAGGGCGACGGTCGAGTACATCGAAGGCGCAAGCTATCTCCACATCCGGACGGTTCATGACTCTTACCCGCCTAAGTATCTCTCCTGGGAGAAGGCCCGCAACGATGTGATTCCCGTCGAGTACGCCTACAAAGTTGAAGCGGGGGAGCAAGCAGGCGGGATTGTTGAGAATGAAAAGGGAGAAGCCATCGCCGACCTGGAGCTGACCATCGCCGTGCAGGATGACTCCGCACGCGACAATACGGACCGGTTCGACAGGCGAGGTCACACGGAACGGACCAACAATGAAGGCAAATGGAGCTGCGCACACATTCCAAAGGGGGCCAATGGTAAATTTTCCATCTCTGTGAATCATCCCGATTACATTGCAACCACGTTCGTGACGGACGCGCCGGGTAACAAATTTTCCGGCGACCGCGTCTCCATCGCAGACCTGCGTGCATCCAAAGTCCGGCTGGTGATGAAGGAGGGAATTCTTGTCACCGGATTGGTGATAGATCCGGAAGACAAGGGTGTCGCAGGTGCCCGGGTAATGCTGGGCCAGCGCTGGGGGAATCGCCCGATTCCTCCCCAGGACACCGATCTGGATGGACGGTTCACCTTTGAGCATTGTGCGCCCGGTGAGATGCCACTGACCATCACGAGCGACGGTTTTGCGCCCTCCAGCCAGACGATCAAGATCACTCCCGGCATGAAGGAATTGGAAGTCAAGGTGGCCAGGGGAGCGATTCTCAAAGGGCGGGTGGTGGATACCAAAGGGAACGGGATTTCTGGTGCCCGGGTAAATCTGCAGAATTTTGCGAACAACCCAAACACTCAGACTGTGGAGTGGAATTCCACCACGGACGAGGAAGGCCGGTTCATCTGGAACGGTGCGCCCAAAGAGTCGGTGATGCTGGGCATTTACAAGCAGGACTTTGCCAACCTCAACGGCCAGCAGGTCACGCCTGGAGATCAGGAGCATCTCTTCACATTGCGCAAGGCTCCGCGCGTTGCCATCAAGGTGACGGATGCCGAGACCAAACAGCCCATCCCTGAATTCAAGGTAACTCCGGGTCAGCAATGGGGAGATGCGGTCAGCCAGGTCAACTGGCATTTCTGGCAAACCAAGCCAGGCCGCAATGGCGAACATGCTTTTACGTGGACCGAATCCGAGCGGCTGGCCGTCAAGATCGACGCTCCAGGTTATCTGCCGGAAATCGCGCGTCCGTCACCGAAGGAAGGTGAAGACGTAGCGCTTTCATTCGCATTGAAGAAGGGAGTGGGCCTCAGCGGTCTGGTGGTCTTCCCCGATGGCAAACCGGCAGCCGGCACGGAACTGGCAATACGGGGCGGTGGTTCCAGTTACCTGTCCTTGTCGCAGGGGCGCTTCGGCAATCACAACCAAGACTCACAGATTGTGACTGCGGATGGCAAAGGGGCTTTCTCATTCAACCCCGAGGCAGAAGCGAAGAGAATTTATGCCGTCCATGATGCCGGTTACGCGGAAGTGTCTGTTGCCAGTTTCAAAACCAACGAACCGATCAAGCTTCAGCAGTGGGGACGTGTTGAAGGCGTGCTGAAGATCGCACGCAAACCGGCGGTCAACCAATCTGTCATGCTTACTCCGGGTATGGGAATGGGGTCGGAGGCACTGCAGTACGATTTTCAGCAGTTCCAGGCAGCCACGGATTCCGATGGTCGATTCGTCATTGCTAAAGTCCCACCGGGTGAGCGCTTGCTGGTGCGGCTGGTCAAGACCGATGAGAATTCGTGGATGCACTCCATGAACACACCGGTGACGGTCAAGCCGGGCGAAACCACGACCGTGGCGATGGGTGGCACAGGGCGAAGTGTGATTGGGCGCGTGATCGCTCCGGGTGTGACGAATCAAATCGACTGGAAACGCAGCGGGTTCAGCCAGATTTCCACCAAATGGCCGCAGCCGCCGCGAAATCTCAGGACGCCCGAAGAATTCGCGAAATGGAATGAGAGCGATGAATTCAAAGCGGCAGCGGCCAAACACAGGTCGTTCCCTCTCGAGTTTGCCGAGGATGGCACTTTCCGAGCTGATGATGTTGTGCCCGGCAATTACGACCTCAACATTAATGTGATGGAGCCCAGTGAAGGTCAGAACCGTGGGATGGGGCGGCCAATGGGGAGTCTTACTCAACCTGTGGTTGTCGCCGATGTTAAAGGCGATGAACCTGTTGATCTTGGCACGCTCACGCTGCGAGTACAGCGCCAGGCGAAAGTGGGTGAAGCCGCGCCGGGGTTTGCGATGAAGGATTACGATGGCAAGGAAGTGAAGCTTGCGGACTTCAAGGGGCGCTACCTCGTCTTGCATATTTGGACGAGTGCATGGGCTGGTGCCACGACAAACGAGCTGGCCGGCTTGCGCGCTCTCGAGGAATCACACCGTAAGAGCGGAAGACTCTCCATCCTGAGCGCGAATCTCGATGAGGATGCAAAAGCTGCCAAAGAAATAACTGATGCGCGGCAGATGACGTGGTTGCACGCCATGGCGGGTGATGCCAGCAAGAGTTCATTACCGATGGATTACGGGTTGAACATGTTCCCCTCGATCTTCGTGATCGGTCCGGACGGCAAACTCCTTGCCCGCGACATCCCGGCGGAAGGTGTCAAAGCTGCGGTCGAGAAGATCCTCTCGAACCCGTCAAACGCCGACCCAGGGAAAACACAGGCAGCGAGATAGGGCAGCAACCTAAAGTGGGCAACCACATCTCAAGGCTGAGCAGCAAAAGGGAACGTGTCTGATGAGTATTCATGCGGAGCATACACAAGCGGTGGAGCGCGACTGTGCTGAAAGCCAGTCGCAGCAACGTCGCGATCTCGCCGTCGCGCCAAACCTGCTGCGGCTGGTGCTTCGCACACAACCGCGCTCCAGGCTGCCAGCCAAGTTCACCAACGGCTTGTGGATGCACGGGTAATTACCGGACTGGATGTTTTCCTCTTTCCCTCCCGGCCAGATCAGCCGAGACTCCGCAGACGATTCCTGAACGCATTCTTCAACCATGGTTGCCAACTTTGTCCCATCGATGAAAACTTGTTTCCGATTCTTGTCGTGGTCGTTCGTGTTCCTTCTCGTATCCGGTGCGAATTCACGGGCGGCATCGAGTCCTCCCGGCAGTTCGAAGTTTCAAATCCCCGCCACGGATGCCGGGCTTCCTGGCGATGGCCCGATCCGCCGCTATGACTGGTTCAAGAAGCTATGGGAACAGCGCCGGAGTCAATGGGCCGCACAGGCCGGGCAGGACCGCGGTGCGGTGGTTTTCCTCGGAGATTCCATCACTCAGGGCTGGGGTGACGACATGAGCGGGATTTTTCCCGGGATGCGGACGGCGAATCGCGGCATCAGTGGTGACACAACGCGCGGGGTTTTAATCCGCCTGGATGAGGATGTAATCTCGCTCGATCCCTCGGCTGTCGTGCTTTTGATCGGCACAAATGACCTCGAAGAAAACGCCACGCCCGAAACCGTCGCGTCCAACGTGAAACTCATCCTCGCGCGGTTGAAGCAACATAATCCTTCAATGCCCGTTGTTTTGTGCAAAGTATTTCCGAGTTCAGAAACGAAGAAACGCCCTGCCACCAAGATAAAAAGGATCAACGAGCTTTACGCTGCCGCGGTGAAAGGCGATCCAAACATCACGGTCATGGAGACATGGATACTCTTCGCGAATGAAGCGGGCGATTCGAAGAAAGAGGAATTTCCAGACTTGCTGCATCCAAACAAAGCGGGCTACGCCAAATGGAGTGCGGCGCTTCGTCCTGTTTTTGCCACGCTTCGATTCATCGAAACCGCTGCGGACGACTTTACGCCGGAGCCGGGCTTTCGTTCTTTGTTCAATGGCCGTGACCTGACGGGCTGGGGGTATCGCGTGACTCCTGAGTCGGATATCCAGTCAGCGGAACGATGGCGAAAGAGCGATCCCAACGCTCCGCCGTGGCCGGTCGTTACAACACCGGTGGACTTTGATCGCCAGACGGCAAGCGTCGATGGCCGATATGTCGTCAGGAGCGGACGACTTGTTGTAACCACTCCGCCCGAGGGGCGCAGGATTCAGCAGATCTGGACGGCTCGCGAATTTCCGAAGAACTTCATTCTCAAGCTCGAGTTTCGTGCCACGCCATTCGCGGACAGCGGCGTCTTCATTCGAGGGAAACAACTCCAATGCCGCGACTACCCCCTGGCGGGGCCTTACAAGCAGCTCAAGAATTACAAACCTCAGGATTGGAATGAAATGGTCGTCACGGTGAAAGGCGAGAGTGCCCACTGCGTGTGCAATGGCGAAGTCCTCGAAGCCGCGATGAAGGTGCCATTAACCGGTCCCATCGGGCTCGAGGGGGATCTCGGACAAATGGAGTACCGGCGCATTCGGTTGAAGGAATTGCGTTGAATTTACACGGGCGAGTTCACGACCCAATGCGCGGTCATGACCGTGGAGACATGCCACGCGATGAAGCTACCTGTGAGCTTCCCAAAGCAGCCTCAATCCTTCCAGTGTGAGAAGCGGCTCCACGGCTGTGATTTCAGGCAGTCGGGCGCCGATGAGCCTGGCGTAGCCGCCGGTCCCCACCACCGGCAGCCGTCGGGCTTTCAATTCGCGTTTGAGTTCCATCACCAGTCCCCGAATCAAACCGCGATAGCCATGAACGGCACCGATCAACATCGCTTCTTCCGTGTTCCTGCCGATCACCGCGGAGGTCTCCCTGATCTCGATGGATGGCAACAAGGCGGTCTTTTCATGCAGATAGCTGGTCATCGCTGACAGGCCCGGCGCGATGATGCCGCCGACATAATCCCCCAGCCGGTTGACAACGTCAAAGGTCACAGCGGTCCCAAAATCCACCACGACTGATGGCGCTCCAAAGTGATGTTTTACCGCAATCGCGTTCGCCAGTCGGTCCGCGCCGATGGTTTCAGGTTTCGGATAATCGATGCCTACGACGCGAATGGTTTTGAAATTCAGTTCCAGTAACACTGATCCATGCAGTGTTTCGGCCCACTTCCGGGCGGCGATTGTGGCGGACGGCACCACGCTGCATAACGAAGCGCCTTCGATCCGGGCTTTTCCAATGAAATCCCGCAACAGGCGATCCGCCTCCTGACGCTGCCAGGCACTGGTCGGCATGTTCACCTGTTTTGTCACGCGCACCGAGTTTGCAAGACCGAGGTGGGTATGCGTGTTGCCGATGTCGAGGAGGAGAATCATTGTCTGCGCATGCACATTGTCCGCGCAGATAGTATCTGGCCCAGTTGGGGAATAGAAGCGGGGAAAATCAGGATCCGCCTTCGCTCAAAAGTATCGCCGCAAGAACTTCCTCACCACCTTCAATGGTTCCTCGTCGTAGAACATCGCCCCGCCGTGCGCTGCCCCATGGACCACCTCCAATTGCACGGGAGCTCTTACCTTCTGGTAAGCCCCGAGTAGCTCCAGCGCCTGATTGACCGGCATCTGCGGATCTTGATCGCCGTGCAACAGGAGCAGCGGAGGATCTTTCTCATCCACATGGAAGACTGGACTGGCAAGCCGCGCCAGCGCGGGCACGGCGTCCGGGTGTCCGCCCAGCAAGAGATCCAGGGCAGGCACGCGCACGCTCAGACCGTGCGGGGTGGACTGCTTCAGGATCGTGGTGAGATTCGCGCCGCCGTAGAAGCTCATGATTCCCTGAACATCTGAAGATTGGGCAAGGTCGTTTCCAACCGTGCCTTCAAGCTCGGACGATCTGTTCGACACGCCAACGACCGCCGCGAGATGTCCGCCTGCCGAATCACCCGCGATCAAAATCTGCTTCACCGACAGCCGCCATTCGCCGCCATGCCCGCGAAGAAAACGAATGGCCGCCTTGATGTCATGAATCTGCGCTGGAAATTTTGCCTGTGTGGAAAGCCGGTAATCCACGCTCGCGACTGCGTAACCTTCCTCGACCAGTTTCCCCAGCGGCATGCTGGCCTTGGAGCCGGAGCGCCATGCGCCGCCGTGAACCCAGACGATCAATGGTGAGCGCGGTGATTTGCCTGGCAAATGAAGATCGAGTTTCAGCCCCGGATCGCCGGCACGGGCATATTCGATGTCCCGAATCGATCTCAACCGACTTGAATCAGCGGCAGGACCTGGCAGGAGTGAGACAAGGAAGATCGCGGCGAAAACTGCACGGGTCATGGCTTTTTAATCAAAGTGGGCGGAGCCCAATCTGAATTATTAAGATCCGCCGGTCGTTCGCTTTTGGGCGGCGTCACTCCCGCCGCCAGCATGACTTTGTGCAGCGCATCGATCGTTTCGAATGAAGGCTTGAAGTTTCCAGGACGATGGCCTTCTGCGATCATCAAAGGCGTCCTCCCATATTTGTTCTTCCGATTCCAAATCTCAATCTTCGCTCCCCTGTCGGCGAGGAACTGCACCACCTTCGGGAGATTTTTCAAGGCCGCGCCGTGCATGGGGGTTTCGCCGTTGGCATCGACTGCATTCACATCAGCGCCCAGCTTCAGGAGCAGTTCGGCTGCGGCGAGCACTTCAGGTTCTTCACCCGCAACTTCATTGGCGGCGTCCGATCCGACTCCGATGCCGCAAGCGACCATGAGGGGAGTGCAGTGGTCGGCGTTCGCCAGCAATGGATCCGCGCCCAATTCGAGCAGCAGGCGCATGTAAGGAAGGTCCGCGGTTGCGGAAGCCATGAGGAAAGGGGTGGCGCCGGCCCTGCTGAAGTGACCGGGCCCGGCCTTGCCGCTCTTCAGTCTCGCGTTCACATCCGCGTCCTTCTGCACAATCTTTCGGATGAATTGGAGACTGCTCAAATTTCCAGAGCCAAGGGGAGGTGGAGCACCCTGATCCTCGCCACGAGGCGGTTTGCGGACCCAGCTCATCATGTGAAGCGGTGTGAAACCCGAACGCTGGTCATTCGGGTCGGAGCCAGCTTCGATCAACGTCAGCGCCAGTTCGTAATGACCATTCTCAACCGCCAGGATCAACGCAGTGGTTCCCTTGCCCGGACCTTTGGCGGCAGCGCGGCGTGGCTGCATCGCTTCATTCACGTCAGCCTCCGCCTTCAGCAGAACGCGAACAACTTCGCTCCGTCCATCGCGAGCCGCAAAAAGCAACGGCGTGAATCCGGAATCGGGCAGCGGCGTGCGGAAATTCGCGCCCGCGTTGAGCAATAACTCAACCACCCCGGCATGGCCTTCCGCCGCCGCCCACATCAACGCGGTCTGCCCGCGCCGTTCCTTCGCGTCAACCTTCGCACCGCTCGCGAGCAATGCCTTCACTGGTCCCGCCTTGCCAGTGCGCGCCGCGGTCATCAGGACTGTTTCACCGCCGCGCAAAGTGGTGTTTGGGTCGGCGCCTCGAGTGAGGAGAAGTTCAACCATTGCGGTGTTCCCGTTCTGGCAGGCGAGTGAGAGGGGGGTGACACAGTAACGGTTCGTTACGTTCGCATTCGCCTTGGACGTGGCGAGAATTCTGGCGGTTTCGAGATCATCGAGGCTGGCCGCCCAGTGCAGCGCGGTCATGCCATCGGCTTGCGGCGCGTTGACGTCGGTGTGTTGTTGCTTGAGAAGCGTGCGGATGGAGGCGCGGTCGGATTTCTCGGCGGCGTCGGCAAGCCTGGAGTCAGCGGCAGCAAAAACGGTCGCGCACAACCACATCGCCGTGCCGATTGTAACCAGCCGTTTCATGCGCATCGAGAGCATCAAATCGAGAGAGGCTCGAACAACTCATCCACCTTGCCATTGCTGTCAGCAAACGAGTCGAGTTTGACACCGACCTTGTCGAGCAGCGTCAGGTGAAGATTCGCCAGCGGAACCGGCTTCTCATACTTGATGTGACGTCCGCCTTTCATTCCGATCGCGCGGCCGCCGGCGACAAGGATCGGCAGGTTCGTGTGGTCATGGATGTTCGGATTGCCGATGCCACTGCCGTAAAGAATGAGCGAATGATCGAGCAATGTCCCGTTGCCTTCTTTCGTCGCCTTCAACTTCCCGAGGAACTCCGCGAACAGCGACACGTGGAACTGATTGATCCTGGACATGCGTTCGATTTTGGCTGGATCGTTGCCGTGATGCGAAAGGGGGTGGTGCGGATCGGGAACTCCGATCTCGGGGTAGGTGCGGTTGCTGGTTTCGCGCGCAAGCTGGAATGTGATGACCCGTGTGACATCGCCTTGCAGGGCCAGCACCTGCAAATCGAACATCAAGCGCGCATGATCGGCGTAAGCGGCCGGCACGCCTACTGGCCGATCCAGATCCGGCAGCGGATTGTCCGTTGTGTCGGCTTCGGCCTTCTGAATCCGGCGTTCCACCTCGCGGACGGTATCGAGGTAGTGGCTGATTTTGGCGCGGTCGCCGGGACCGAGGTTACGTTCCAGCCGTCTGAGATCTTCATTGAACGAATCCAGCAGGCTGGCCTTTTTCCGGAGCGCAAGCCGGCGCTCGGCGCGGCTGCCGCCTTCGCCGAACAAGCTCTCGAAGACGATTCTCGGATGCGCCTCCGCCGGCAACGGCGTGGTCGGCGACGACCATGAGAGGTTGTTTTGATAGGCGCAGGCATAGCCGTTGTCGCACTGGCCCACCACTTGTAGGTGATCCATCGCAAGCTCGAGCGATGGCAATTGCGTCTCCTGGCCGATTCGCTGGGCGGCGATCTGATCAACCGTGGTTCCGAGGTAGTAGTCCGTGCTTTCCGTCAACCGTGCCTTGGCGGCGCTCAGGAAGGCTGAGTTGGACGTGGCATGGCTGCCGGGATAGGCGTTTTGCAACTCGAGATTCGTGATGGCAGTGACATGCTCCCGCACGGGCGCAAGTGAACTCAGGATGGGTGAAAGCGTATCAAGGTTGTCACCGGGCAGCGTCCACCGCGTGATGTCGCAACCCATCGGCATGAAGATGAATCCGAGGCGGCGGACGGGACTGGCAGCGGTCTTCGCCAGCGGCGTGGCGGCAGGCACCATCGCTTCGAGCAACGGCAGCGCCATAGTCGCACCCACTCCGCGCAGAAAAGTGCGTCGCGGCATGAACTTCTTCGTGATGATCATAATTTGCTCAATGGTTCAATCAGCAACCGACTTATGTTCAACGCACCTCGCTGTTCAGGCGCGGTAAACGTCCCGGCGATGCCCGATCGCCACCAGGTAAACTTCGCCACGCACCGGTTCAAATCGGTAAATCACCCGATAATCACCGACTCTCAATCTGAACCTGTCTGGATCCCGCCATCCGATAGTGCGGAAACTCGCTGCGTTTCCTTCTCGGCTGTGGCGAGGCGCATCACCTGATCTTCAATCCGTTCAAGCTTTGGAAGCATTTAATCTAGTCAGATTAAATGGGCTTTGCCAGTTCTGAGTTCCGCTGGCGCACGGGTCGATCTTTTACTGCAAAGCCCTCCTCATGACAAAAGGCGTGCTGTTGACGACTCCAATGATGATGGATGAAAAATGGAAATCATTCGCCTGTGCATCACGGACAATTTTACGCACGGCGGGCGCGTCGGACGGTTCCACGCCGCGGCCCAGCGCGAAGGTGAGCAACTTCTCCGTCAGCGTGCTGGCGAACAGATCGGGACGCTTGAGCAAGCCCGCTTCGAGTCCGGCCACGCCGGTGACCTTGTTGCCGTCCGGCAATCCGCCCGTCGCGTCGATGGGCTGGCCGTCCTCGATGGTGCGCCACCGGCCAACCGCGTCGAAGTTTTCCAGCGCGAAGCCGATGGGATCCATGAGGTTGTGGCAGCTCGCGCAGGCGGCGTTGGCGCGATGTTCGGCGAGCCGGGCACGCATCGGAAGCGAGTCGGAGACGGTGTTCTCCTTCAGGTTTGGCACGTTGGGGGGCGGGGGCGGGGGCGGAGTGCCAAGAAGATTTCCAAGAATCCAATTCCCACGAATCACCGGCGAGGTGCGCGTCGCATAGGACGTCACCGTGAGCACACTGCCCTGCCGCAGCAGGCCGCCCCGCTCACTGTCCCGGCTCAGGGCGACGCGACGGAACTGGCTGCCATAGACGTTGGGAATCCCGTAGTGTTTCGCGAGCCGCTCGTTGAGGAACGTGTAGTCCACCTTCAGCAGGTCAAGCACGCTGCGGTCTTCGTTCAGCATGGTCTCGAAGTGCAATTCGGTCTCGCGGCGGAAAGCCTGGCGCAGATTGTCGTCGAAATCCGGGAAGAGCCGGAGGTCGGGCGTGAATGATTCGAGGTTGCGCAGGTGCAGCCACTGGCCGGCGAAGTTGCTCGCGAAATTCTCCGCTCGCGCATCGCCCAGCATCCGGCGCACTTGCTTCTCGAGAACCCTAGGTTTGTGCAACTCGCCACGCTCGGCAGTCGCAAGCAATTCATCATCGGGAATGCTGCTCCAGAGAAAGAACGAGAGCCGCGAAGCCAGGGTCACGTCGCTGACCTGATATGCCGAGCCCGGTGCGATGCCGGCGGGGTCGCGCTCGATGCGGAAGAGGAACTCCGGGTTGACGAGCACCGCGCCGAGTGCTGATTCGATGCCCGCCTCGAAACCGCTTTGAGCCTTGGCGCGGCGATAGAAATCCATCGGCTTCTTCAGGTCCGTTTCAGTAACGGGACGGCGGAAGGCACGTCGAGTGAGGGTGGTGAGAATTTTCTCGGCGCATGCATCTTCCTCGGCGGGTTTCGTGGGCTTGCTCACGAAAATCCGCTGGCGACTTGGTGTATCGCCCGACCCCGTCGAGTCGTAAGGGCCATTGACCGAAATCTGGTAAATGGCCGGCGTCAGCCGCGGATGCCGGTGCATGTTGTAGCGGGCGAGGTAGGGCTGGCGCTTGCTCTCAAGAAGCGACGAAGGATTCTTCACGAACGTGACGCCGAGCTGATGAGGCCCTGCCGTCACCCGGAAGCGCGCTTTGAGGTGCGCATCAATCTTCTCGAAATCCTTGTCACCCACCCGCGGTTCCACGGTGAACTGTGCCGTTCTTTCGCGGTCCAGAAGCACCTCGACTTGATGCGGCTCACGCAAGCCTTCAACCTCTTCGTTGCGGTCCCGCGTCAGCCGGATCTGAACCTCATACTCCCCATCGCGAGGAAACGAGTGCTTCAACAACATGCCACCGCGAGTGCCGGGCGGCAGGCCCTCGACGTGTTCCTCCTGCGTGAGGTCAGGGCTGGCCCGATAGGTATCGCCACCCGGCTGGCGATACGGCGCACCAACTGCAAGACGGCTGATTTTCTCAGACGCGGAAATATAGCGGTTCAAAAGGGTGGGCGAGAGTTCACCCAGGGATACATTGTCGAAGCCATGACTTGCATCGTCCTTCGGCAGCAACGCCGCCGCGTCGATGTCCAAAGCGAGCAGATCGCGGATGGCATTTTGGTATTCGGTTCGATTGAGTCGGCGAAAGGTCTCCGTGCGACCGGGATTCGGATTCTTCGCCGCCGCTCGATCGAGCGTGGATGATAGCTTGCCAGCCAGCTCATGATAAGCCTGGTCCGTCGGTCGTTCCTTGCCGATGGGCGGCATCTGCCGGGTACGCAATTTACGAATGACTTGCTCCCATTCGTCAGGATGCTTCGTGATGTCTTCCCGACTGATGAGTTCGAGATCGAGTCCGCCCTTCTTCACATCGGCGTCGTGGCAACTTAGGCAATAGTGATGCACCATCGACTTCATCGGACCGGACACAGGACCGGTTGCATCACAGTCCAGGGCGGCGGCAGTCAGAAATAGCAACGACAACAGAAGCATTCTTCGACGAATCGAATCCGCTTCAACACGCCAACGACCTATGGGGATGGGTCGCTTCAAAGTGGAATGCAGCATGGTGTTTCAGATTGTTCTGGACAAGAACAAAGCCTGTAAAGGAGCGCGGAGAAATGCTGAAAAGCCGTTCTGGTCCTGGCAACTGTCTGATGGAACCAATCAACCGGAAACAGTGCAATTCGATGTATTTACAGGCGGGGAAAACACCTGAGCGCACCCTAACTCGGCTCTCCCTGATTCTGAACCTGATGCTTCACCAGGAGTGGAACGCTGGTCTCGTGGCGTCCGTCAATCGCGATGTCGATGGCGTACTGGCCTGGCTGATCAAATTTGAGTTGCTGGATGTTGATGATGAAATTCCGCACCAGAAAATTCAGATCAGCCGGGATCAGCACGTCCACGGGGATATCAATGCTGGGCATGACCAGCTTCCCGTCCTCGTTCACGAAATTCATCTTCAACTTGTGCGATCCTTCCTCGATCTTGTTGAAAGTAATTCGCAGCGCGATCGAGCACTGTGGATGGAACGCTGGAAGCTGCCGCGTAATGATGGTGTCAAAAGTCCCAAGGATGTTCAGCTTGCCGCCGTAGTCGGTGGCCGCGTCACACAAGACTGCTATCTGAATGTTCATCGTGTCTGTTTCTGACTTCGGAAACTTCTTAACGTCCCGATTGTATCGAGCGTTGTGCGACGGTAGTCGCGTATCGGTGGGAATGCAACGGATTGAATTTTGCGCGGGTGTCGCAGTCGTGATTTTGCTCCCGGCCGGACATCCACTCGTATCCATTCTTTGACCTTGTGTTTGAAAGGTTGGTTTCTAGCCTCGCAGCAACAGTCATCGTTCATGAGCGCACGGAAATTTCTTATCATCTTGTTTGGGAGCGGCGTCCTGTCCTTTGCCATCGAATTGGGCGGTGCCGATTCTATTGTTCAACCATCACAGGAAACCAACGCGGTAGTTGTCGCCTCGCCCGAGGCCATGAAGGCGGCTGCCGAAGCCGCGGTGGCCCACGGCATCGAGAGTTTGCGTCAGGCGAACGACACTGCTGCCCGCCAAAACTCGGAACTGCTTGTCGCGCGCCTTGCCCAGATTGAGCAAAGTCTCGTGGCGCAGCATGAGAAGGAGACCCGCATGTTGCAGGATTCAAACCGAACCACCTTGATGGTTGTTGTCGGGTTGGTGGTGGTTGGGCTGCTTGGCATGTCCTGGGCGGGTTTCCTCATGTTTCGAAGCGTCAACCGGCTTGTGGAAATCGCTTACGCACCGGCCTCCCGTCAACTGCAAGCGCCCCAGGGCAATTCCCTCCTCACCCGGGCACAGGAAATCGCGCTTCCTTCCGAGGTCACCGTAGAACCGGCGACGGGACGCGTCCTGGAAGTGTTGGATCAACTTCAAAAGCGAATCGAAGACATGGAGTCGGTGGCTAGGGCGCCGCTTCCGCCACCTCGCTCACAAACCGAAATCTCCGTTCAAGCGTCATCGGGAACGACCACCACGGACAGTGCCCACGCGGCGGCTCCGGAGCTCAGAAAGCCCGTCGAGTCTGAAGAAATCCAACACCTGATCGCGAAGGGGGCGGCGCTGCTGAGTCAGGATCGGTTTGCCGATGCGCTTGTGTGTTTTGATCAGGCGGTGGAGTTGGATCCGATGAGCGCCGATGCCCATCTGAAGCGCGGGTCTGCCCTGGAGAAGTTGAATCGCATCGAGGAATCGGTCGCCGAATATGACCGGGCCATCGCGGTCGAACCATCTCTCACGACGGCTTATTTGTGCAAGGGAAGCGCTCTCAACCAGCTGGCCCGTTACGAAGATGCCGTCCGTTGTTATGAGGACGCCTTGCGAACCGGAAAGAACGCTACTTGCGCCACTCAGTAGTCACCCGGGGTGGATACGGTTCGTTCCATTGCCATTGTGTTCCTTGGCTCCTTCGAGATCGTGTTCCAGCTCCATGATCCTCTTCTCGTAGGCATCGAGCCGTGATTGAATCTTTGGTTGGAGCTGCGCGAGGCGCTGTTCCAGTTCGGCGACGTGAGCCGCCGTGGAGTTTTGCGTGACGACCAGATGGTTGCGCTGCCACAGGAGCCGCTTTACGAAATTATCCGACATCAGCCTGGCGATGTAGGGAAGCAAGCCGGATTTGACCACTGCTGTGGCTTCGTCAGCGCGTGTTTCTGCGGTTCTGATTCGTGATTCCATGCTCCCGGCCGTACCAGAGCCGTTTTGGGGAACGGGCAGGCCCAATTCCACTGGAAGGACCACGCGCCGTCGGAGCATGACGAACCAGACGAATGCCAGCCCCAAGATCGCAATTCCTGAAATCAGGATCACCAGACGCTGTTTTCCCATCGGGAAAGCTCCGGCAGCCTGATCCTCGTCGGCGAGCACGGGCTTGGGCTCCACATCAAGTTCACAGGTCACGGGAAAGTGATCCGATGCCCTGGCTGATGCAATCATTGGCGGGCGGATGAACCGGGCGTTCCGCGCGAACACATAATCAAAGGTGGCGTCCGGGTAGCGACCGCGGCCGCTTGATGTAATACGGGCGGAGAACGGCGTTCCCTCGAAGCCGTTGGTGAACCCCGCCTGGTGGAACATCCGCAGGGTGGCCTCGCTGACGAAGGCTGGAGCGTCCATCGAGGTGTTGAAATTGCCCCCGACAATCAGCGCATCGGGAGCATCGGCGGGGCTGCGCAGGAATGATCCCACTTCAGAAAGCACCTCGCGCGCGGACAATTCCCGTTTCAAAATATTGAGCTGCTGTTCCCGTTCAAAGTGGCCCTGGATGAGGTTGTTCTTGAAGTGAACTCCAAAGAAACCAACCGACGCGGCTCCGACGCGCATCGAGGCGAAAATATAACCGCCCGGAGGCTTCACCCAGCCGGTGGTGGGCCATTCCTGCATCCAGGAAGTTTCGAGAGGGAACCGTCCAATCATGGCGATCTGGCGACGGCTCGTCTCGCCGGATGGGTCATTGAAACTGGAGCAGACCAACACCCGGTAAGGTTCCCCTCCAAGCGCCTGCACCAGCCGTTCGCAACTTTCCCAGTCACGAACCTCCTGAAGGATGATCACATCCGGGGTCAATTCCTTGAGCGAAGCCGCGACTTCGCCAATCAGCCGGGCTTCCAGCTCAGGCCCTCGCGAGTCCGGTGAACCGCTGGGAAACCAGTTCAAATTCCACGTGGTCACGCGAAGGCTTTCAGCGTGAACCGACGCGCCAAGCAGCGAAGCAAGAAGAACGTGGAGAATCAGCCGCCACATAATTTGCATGCGGTTCCTTCCCGGGCGTCCCCAGTACGGCCATCCCCTTTTTGAAAATAGCGGCAATCACGGTTGTGGCGCTTGCCACCCGCAGTCAGCCAGTATTTTGGCGCACCTGAAGCGGAGGCGGAATTGGTGGAAACAGCGGACGTTGACACCATGTTGGTCGGAGCGTGGGTCCGGTCGCTTAACACCCGGCGGAGCTGCTCGTTCTCCTTGCGCAGCAACTCGATATCAACCTTGAGTTGCTCGATCTTGGCTCGCATTGCGACAACATCATCCGATCCTGTTTTCGCCGGCTTGGTGGTGGCCGGAATGGCCACTGGATCAGCGCCGAATAGCCAGACGCCAAGGCTGGCACCTATGACCACGTGAACTGTCAGGGCAGCGATGATGCTAAAGGCTGATCGCTGGCAGCTTCGGGAGGGACTGCATTTGATTCCCATTGGCATGAATGAGAGAATGCTTAGATTTGGTAGAGATGCCTGTAAAGGCCCAAATCCACGGGTAGGAAATCCCGATGCCAATCCCATGTAAGCGGGCCAGGCCAGTTCCTGTGGGGACGTGCCAGACAACCCAGATGAGATGCGAAGTGAACCATGACCCCATACAGCCGATGCCAACGGCCTCTTTCAGTTTCTTACGCTTGGATTTGCGAAGGACAGTTTTGAAGAGGACAGTGTCGGCTCTGTTCATTCCGCCTGCAACACGGACGTGAGTCCGCTCGGATCTTTTCCTTTCCCGGCAGATGTTTGAGCCGACTCACGTCGGCTGCTCCAGGGTTTTGATTTGTGGAAGAACCACAGGGTGCAGGGGAGCGTCACCGTGTAAAATATGTTCGGGCCGACGGCGACCATCAGGTCCACGGCGCGGCTTTCAATGAGCTGCGGCGCAGTTCCTGTTCGGAGGAGCGGGCGTCGGAGGCGGGGTTAGCCATTACAAACCCGGCCCTGCCATTTTCATTGAGCGCGGAGTCGAAGAGTTGAATCCGGCGGTAATTGGCGTTGTCAGTGCGCGGCAGGCCGAAAGGGAAGCGGCGTGGATTTCGATGAGGGCCAATGCCGACCAAGTCTTTCAACCGCTCCTTGTCGTAGAACAACAGGAGCCAGCAGTAACTTCCAGAATCGTGACGCCTTGCCGCCGCGACCCACAGAACCCGCTTGCTCAAGGCTGACTATAGATGATGCGGCCATCAATTTCCTGAGTGCAAATCGAAGTGCGCCAGAGTAGAAACTCCTCCATGCCCATGAACGCAAAGCCATCATTATTTTCCTCCCGACTTTCTGAAACGTTGTCTCGGCGACACTTTTCCAAACTGCTCGCCACTTCCGCACTAGGCACGCTGGTGGCACCGCCTTTCCTTCGGGGACAGAATCTTAACAGCAAACTGAACATCGCCGTCATCGGCGTGGGTGGGCAGGGCGGTAGCAACCTGGGGAACGTCGGCAAAACCGAGAACATTGTCGCCGTGTGCGATGTGGCTGAGGCCGCGCTGGATTCGGCGCAGAAGAAATTTCCACAGGCGAAGCGGTTCACCGATTTTCGCAAGCTTTACAAGATCGAGAAGGAATTCGATGCCGTGGTGGTAAGCACCTGTGAGCACACCCACGCTTTCGCGACGCTGCCGGCGCTCAAGCTGGGCAAGCATGTTTATTGCGAGAAGCCGCTCACCTACAACATCTGGGAGGCGCGTGTGATCCGTGAAGCGGCAGCCAGGGCGAAGGTCGCCACGCAAATGGGCACGCAGATCCACGCGGGCGACAATTACCGGCGGGTGGTCGAGCTCGTCCAGAGCGGGGCAATCGGTCCGGTGCGCGAGGTCCATGTGTGGGTAGGGCGGGCATGGGGCTGGCAGTCACCGGAGGCGGCGACGAAGTTCAAGGACATCGTCAGCGTGCGCGAGCGTCCCGCCGAAACCTCGCCCGTGCCGAAGGGGCTCGATTGGGATCTCTGGCTGGGGCCGGCGCCGTATCGTCCGTTCAACCAGGTTTATTACCCGGGGCCGAAGTGGTATCGATGGTGGGATTTCGGGAATGGCACGATGAGCGATCTCGGTTCACATTGGAACGACCTGCCTTTTTGGGCGCTGAAACTTCAGGCTCCTCTGACCGTTGAGGCGGGCGGGCCGCCACCACATCCCGAGATTGCGCCGGCCTCGATGCATGCGATCTACGAGTACGGCGCACGGGGTGAGTTACCGCCGGTGCGACTTACATGGCATCAGGGCGAGGACAAGCCCGAGATCTGGAACGCGGGCGGTATTCCGAAATGGGACAGCGGCGTGCTCTTCATCGGCACGAATGGGCGCATGTTGCTTTCCAGCTACGACAAGCATCTGCTGCTGCCGGAGAAGGATTTTGTGGATTTCAAGCGCCCGGAGCCATTCATCCCGAAATCCATTGGTCATCACGCGGAATGGATTCACGCGTGCAAGACCGGGGCGCCGACCACCTGCAACTTCCAATATGCCGGATGGCTGACCGAGGCGAACCATCTTGGCAACGTGGCCTATCGCGCCGGGCTGAAACTGGTATGGGATTCATCCAGGATGCGGGCGACCAACACGAAGGCTGCGGACCCATTCATCCGCCGCAAATATCGCAAGGGTTGGAAACTGACTTAACAACCGGATGCATCTTGCGTGCATTTCCACTTCGCCCTGCCAATACTCCGTCCATGAAAATCTACCTGCTCACAACATTGTTGGCCGTGCTCGGCGTGACGGCTGCCCAGGCAGCGGATGCCGAGGGATTCGTGCCGTTGTTCAACGGACGTGACCTTGCCGGATGGGTGAACGCGAATTGCGCACCGGAAACCTGGAGCGTGCGCGAAGGAGTCATCCATTGCACGGGCCGGCCCACCGGCGCACTGCGGACGACGCGGCATTACGAGAATTTCATTCTGGAAGTGGAATGGCGGCATCTGAGCAGGAGTGGAAATTCCGGGGTGTTTATCTGGGGCACGCCCATTGCCGCGCCCGGGGTGCCGTTCCTGCGCGGCGTCGAGGTGCAGGTGCTTGACCACGGTTATGCCGAGGATTTCGAGAAGCAGAATGGGAAGAAATCCGACTGGTTCACCACGCATGGGGATGTGTTTCCGATTCACGGCGCAACGATGAAGCCCTTTGGCCGGCACAACGGTCAACGCAGTTTCCCATCGGAAGACCGCAGCAAGGGAACGCCCGAGTGGAATCATTACCGTATTGTATGCGACAAAGGCGTCCTCCGCCTGAGCGTGAACGGCAAGGAAGTCTCCGGAGGTGAGGAATGCAATTATCGCAAGGGTTATCTCGCGCTTGAATCTGAAGGTGCTCCCGTCGAGTTCCGCAACATTCGCATCAAGGAACTGCCTTCCAGCAATACGCCTGCGAATTTGACCGCGCCGGAAGACAACGGCCTGCGCACGATATTTACCGGGGTCGATCTGCGCGGATGGAAAACTAACGCCGCCACGGCCCGGCGCTGGAGCTCTCGCGGAGAGCGGATCAGCCTGCTCGCCGGTGAGGTGAATTCCGACGCCACTCTCTGGTCAGAGAAGGATTACGGCGATGCTGAGTTCGTCTTCGACTGCCGGCCTGCCAAACCCGCCGAGGGTAAACCCTTGCCGACTCCGACAATCGTCGTGCGTGGCATGGAGGTGAAGCTCGCCGACGCGACCGCCGGCAACTACCAGCGCTACAGCGTTACGGTGAAGGAAAACGAGATTGTCGTGAAGCGCGGTGACAAGGAAGCACAACGGCTGACGCTGCCCGCTGGATCGAAAACGCATGCACCGTTCGGCCTGCAGGACAGCGGCGCCGCGATGGAATTGATGAACCTTTACTCGAGGGAATTGTAGTCCGGGCCGCTGATGGTTTGGTGATGGTTGCTGCGGAGAAGGAGGCTACGCCGAGTTTGATTACGGTTCAAACCGCGATCCTCCATCCGTGTTCGGATGCTTGAAAGCATTGGTTCGCAACCATTGCGTGTGGCCACCGCGGAAGACCGCGTTGGAACCTCTTCGCCTTCGCGCTCTCATGCTGACCTCAATCCAAACGCTCTCGCGGGATTGCCGATCGTCAACTGCGTGATCAATGCTTCGGAGGCACCGCTTTTCCGGAGCGCGGGAAGAAAGACATCCGCGATGTAGTTGTAGTCGCGTACTTCACCGCCTTTGGCCTGGCCGACCCAATACCAACCGTTGTCATGCGATAAGAGCAGTCGCGAGGAATGCTGCTCCATCATTGCGGTGACGAGTTTCAAGTGCTCTTCAACGGGCTTCCGGCTGACGGCGTCGAACGACACCCACGCGCCGAGGCTGGCGATGCGTTTATTGAATTCGATCCCGTGTCCGTCCGAGTGTGCCACGATGAATTTCTCCGGATCGGCCCCTTGTTCAATGAAGAGTTGAGTGGCCGCGAGTCCAGCGGGCCCGCCGCCAGTGTGGCAGGTGACCGGGAGGCCGGTGCGTCGCGAGGCAAGGGCTGATGAGCGGATGAGTTTCGCATCGATCTCGGAAAGGTGCGGCGGTGTTCCTTGGGCTTCGTCCACTCCGGTCTTGATGAAGCCTGGACGCACTTTGGTGTCCTCGATGCCTTGCTCCCATTCACGGACCCAACGGTCGGAGAGCTGCGCGGCTGTTTCCGTGTAGGCGTGCTTCGGGACAAACTTGTCACCCGCGCCGCCGTAGTAGCCGGTGTTGGTCAGAATGTGCATGCCTGTCTCGCTCGCCAACGCCTTCAGCACTCGCGGATCGCGGCCGATGTAAGCCGGGGTGCAATCGACGAAGCCTGTAACGCCACGCAATTTCAATTGGCGCAAGTGAGGAAGAATAGTTTGAACAACCTCATCGACTTTCCAGCGGTGTCGGCCTGTTTGCTCGGCGCCGATGAAGTCGCACATCACATGTTCGTGGCAGAGCGTGAAACCGAGATCCTTTGCCGGCACCGGTCCGAGGACGGTCTGGACGACATTGCTCCTGCTGTGGGAACCCTGTCTCCCGACGACGCAGCCGGAGAGAATGGCCGCGGAGGCAACGCCGGATTGCTTGAGGAACTTCCGCCGCGTGAAGTGAGGCATTCGAGTGGTGTTGTTCATTTGCCGATGCAGTAAAGGTGCTTCTCGGTTCGTATGAAAAGATTCCGTTGTGAAACTGCCATCGATGCCTGGCATTTTTCATTGAGTGGGTTTCTCGCCAGGATCTTGAACTCTGGTCCGGCCGCGATCACGGTCGTATCCCCCGCTTCGGAAAGGAAGTAAATCCTCCCGTTGGCAGAGACGGGCGAGGCGCTGAAGTTTCCTCCGACACGCTCCTGGTAAACAATGTCGCCGGTGTCCGCTTTGTAGCATGTGGCAATGCCTCCATCTGTGATCGCATGGAGGTACGGCTTGAGATAAAGCAGTGAAGGCTGGGTGGGCACGCCCTTCCGCTGTTCCCAGACAATGCTGTTCGTGGCGTTCATATCGCCTTTCCTGGGCGGCTTGATCGCGCGCAAGGTGGTCTTTTCAAAGCCGGAAGAGGCGAAGATCAGTCCGTCGCCAAACGTCGGCGATGGCACCAGGCCTTCCCCCTGAGTGTAAAGAGACCAGAGGAGGCTGCCGTTCTTGAGATCAAACCCCTGGACCACGTCACCCGCAATGCTCAGGAGCTGGTTGCCGTCACGAGCTCTCATGATCAGAGGCGAGGCATGTGCTATGCGGGACAGGCCGCGTTTGCCTGTCCACACGCGTTTTCCAGTGGTGGCATCAAGCGCGGCGACAAAGGATTTATCCCACGGAATTTGCCAGCCGAGCCGCTCTTCATCGGTGACTTTTGGATAGGTGCCCGGGGTGCCGATGGGATTGCTCCAGTCGAATGGCATGATGACGTGATTGCCGTGGAGAACCGGGGAAGCGCCGAGGCCGTGCCGGCTGTAGAACTTTACCTCGCGGTTGGTCCAGGCGATGGAGCCATCGAAATTCAGCGCGGCCATGGTGCCATCGCCGAAGACGACATAGATCCGGCGGCCATCGGTTGTGGGTGTCGGTGTCGCGTAGGAATTCTTGCCCTCCTTGCGGCGTGGCTCCTGTTCGGCAACCTCCTTGTCCCAGAGAACGGCTCCGGTTCTTCGATTGAGGGCGAGGACGTGGCATTTGGTTCCGCGATCGGTGGCTGTAGTGATAAAGACACGGTCGCCCCACACGACGGGTGATGACCAGCCGTCTCCGGGAATGGCAGCCTTCCAGACAACGTTGGATTCCGCGCTCCAATTGAGCGGCAGATTCTTCTCCAGGGAGATGCCCTGGCCGGTTGGTCCCCGGAACTGCGGCCAGTTTTCACCGGAGGCGGCGAGAGTGAGACTGATGATGGCGAAGCACGTGAGAGCTGCGAGGCGGTGCGGTCTGTTGTCTGGGTTTTGAGCCGGGCGCATAAGTTTGAGCTGGTTGATCGTTGACCAATACTGTGTTTATGCCTTGCGACCGAGGATGCGGTCCATCGAGTCGGAGGTCTGGTAGATCAGCGCCTCCGGATAATGCCTGTATGGATGGAAATACTCGAAAGTCAGAAAGCCGCGGTAACCGGCCTTGTCCAGTCCGTCGGTCAATGCGGGCCAGTTGGTTGTTCCGTCGAGCAATGGTCGGAATGTTTCGAGCGAGTAATCGGTTCCCTTCTTTGTGAATTCCTTGAGATGGATGTTCTTCGTCCGCTTGCCGAGGATGGGCACCCAATGTTCGGCGTGCTGAAACATCGCGATGTTGCCACTGTCGAAATGCACCCGGACAAATTCGCTGCTGAAGCCATCGACGAACTGGTTCATCTCCATCGGTGTCATCAGGTATCCGTTGAAGAAGATGTTCTCCATGTTCAGCGAAACCTTGAGTTTCTCCGCCTGCTTCGCAAGTCGTCCAATCGCCTCTTTCGCGCGCCGGTCGCAAATGTCATTCGGCACCGGCTCGTGATCGTCGCGCCACGGAATGTGAACCGCGCCCGGCACCACGAGCACGTTCTCGACTCCCAGATCATGCGCCGCCTGGGAAATCTTCCCGGCGAGCTCGACGCCGCGCTCACGCTTCGTCGGATCATTGCTTGTCAGCGGATAGGGCCAGAAAAGGAACGAACAAAGTCCGCTGATCTGGATGCCGATGTCGTCGGCCATCTTGCGGATGGCTTGGTACTCCGCGGTGCCCGACTTCGGCGAAAGATCATTGTCGAGATCGTAGTTGAGTTCGATGGCGTCAAAGCCGGCGTTCTTCGCGAGTTGCAGGCATTCACGCAACGACATCCGGTCGGGGTACGGGAAGGCCCACAGGTTGATCGACTTCTTCATGTCATACCGTTTCGGCGCCGCACGGCGCGAATCGGGCTGGCTTGCCGGCGAGGCCGCCCGCACCGGCTCAAAGGCCAGCGCGGAGAGTCCGACGGCGGCGATCGTGGATTTGAGGGCCTCGCGGCGTGAAATGGAGGATCGGCTCGTTGAGGGAAATTCAGGTGATTTGGTCACGATGGAAACAGGGTGTTGCGGCAATTTCATAGGTGTTGTGAGGAGAGTGTTGCAGAAAGCTGGCGTACGGCAAGGCGCTGATCAGATCATCAACGTTCCTTTCGAATTTTCCCTCCATGCGGCTTCAGGCCGCCGCAGTGCAATCTGCTGTCGATCCAAACTTGGTTTATGGCTCCAATGTATTTCCCAAACGGGAGGTCGAATCCTTCCGCCTGAAATCACTTCCACTCACCATTCGCCGTGGCTACGTTCACGGCCAAGCCCAACTGTCAGAAAGCCTATGAAGCAGCCAATCAAAGTCGTTCCTGGATTTACCCTGATCGAACTCCTCGTCGTGATCGCCATCATCGCCATCCTGGCCGGCATGTTGTTGCCGGCATTGGCGAGGGCGAAGGAGAAGGCGCGCCAGACTTATTGCCTGAACAACATGAGGCAGCTTGGCCTCGCGACCGTCCTTTACGCGGATGACCACAAGGGGAATTTTCCTCCGCGCACAGACGTCAACCGATGGCCCACGCTGCTCAAGTCCGGCTATCAAAGTCTGGAGGTGCTCAGATGTCCGAACGACACCCGCCGCGTTCCCCGGGGGCAGAGCACCAACGGCAACTTCCCACCAGACCTGGCGCTTCGCAGTTTCATCATGAATGGCTGGAACGATTATTTCAAAGAAGTGCTCAAACTCAACGATGTCGCTCTCATGGTGAACCGTTCCATCCCGGAGAGTGCCATCCGCGAGCCCAGCCAGATGATTGTCTTTGGCGAAAAACTCACCAACTCGGAAAATTTCTACATGGATTTTCTCGAAGGGGGCGGAAATGACGTGCAGGAAATCATGCGAGACCGTCACGGCAGCGCCAGGAAAGGATCCAAGACGGGAGGATCCAATTACACATTTGCGGACGGCAGCTCGCGGTTCATCAAGTATCGCGGCGTGCTTTACCCGTTGAACCTGTGGTCCGTGAACGATTTCTTCCGGACCAATCGCGCCTTGAGCAATTGAACGAAGAAGCGGGCTTCCATTCCACATTCGTGCAAGAGGAGTCCACCCCAACTCCGTGCATTCACGAGTTGGCGGTAGTGGGGCGCAGAGTTCATTCCGCCGGACCGTGGAAACGGAGTCCGCGCCGTGTTCTCATCCGGGCTCCGGAGGATTCGCACCTCCCTGCGGAATGAATTCCGCGATCCACCACCTCGCTCGGCAAGCCCGGTCTTGAGGTCATCTCGTTATCGACAATTTCGGGAGCCACCGCCCCAGCCTTTGAGTTCATCTCGCTGATTGCAGGCCGCGTGCCGTGCCGTTTGCCTGTCCCTCCCGAATTCCTCGTCCATCCCTCAGCCTCCAGAGTGGTCGGTTGATCAGGTTTGAACCATTGAGAGCGCACTCGGAAAAATTTTCACAATCCGTGTCGGGCTACAGCCTCGGTTGGCAATAGTATCCATGGACACCTGGCGGTACGGACAAGACGAAGTCCCAACCGCCTGTTTGCCGATGATCACTGAATATGCTGTTGAGCCCGGTAATGGAGAGTTTAGCATCACGCCCATCCCGCGTGATCCGGAATGGCGGGACGAACCGCGCTCTTCAATTCATGCCTGATAATCAATCAGTAACCGGCTGGCTGCAAGCCCTCCAGGTCGGCGACGAGGGGGCGGCGGACTCGTTGTGGCGGCGATACTTTGAAAAGCTCGTTCACCTCGCGCGGCATCGCCTGGGCGACAGTCCTCGTCGCGTGGCGGATGAGCAGGACGTCGCCATGAGCGTGTTCAAGAGCCTCTGCGAAGGAGTCGAGCGAGGTGAGTTTGAGCGCCTGAACGACCGTGATGATCTATGGCGGTTGCTGGCAACGATCACCGCCCGGAAGGCGGATCAGCAAGTCCGCTGGCTCCTGCGGCAGAAACGGGGTGGGGGACAGGTGCGTGGAGATTCAGTCTTTCTCAAGGAAGGATCTGAAAACGAGACGCCGGGTTTCGACGGCCTGGCCAGCGAAGAACCCACTCCGGAATTTCTCGCGCAGCTTACTGAAGAGCATCAACGCCTGATGAACCAGTTGGCGGACGACACGCTGCGGCAGATTGCCCGTTGGAAAATGGACGGATGGCTGACCACTGAAATCGCCACGCAGCTAAAGATCACGACCCGGAGCGTGGAACGCAAAGTTCAACTCATCCGGGAAATCTGGAAAGAGGAACTTACCGGAGGTAAATGAAAGATCCGAGATCGTCGATCCCCTCTCCCGTCCTTCGGACACCCTCTCCCCATCGGATGGGGTGAGGGGTAATCCACCAAGACAAGGGAGAAATTCTTGAGACATTTGTCAGCGAAGCATCTTAGCTTATGAACACCACCCAAAAGACCTCCAACGCGGCACTCGCCAAGATCGACCAGGTCTGCGACGAGTTTGAGGCGGCCTGGCAGCGGGGAGACAGGCCGCTCATCGAAGATCGGCTTGATCATGCTGATACCGGGGCACGCACCGGCCTGCTTCGTGAACTGTTGCTCGTCGAGTGGGAAATCCTTCGCAGACGAAATGAGAAGCTCACGCTCGCGTCTTATCTTGCACGTTTTCCGACCGACCATGCTCTGGTAAGTGATCTGTTTCATCGCGCCGTCCCCGCCGCACCGCCGGACGTCATCGCCCACTACCGCGTGCTGCGTAAATTGGGCGCGGGCGGCATGGGTGAAGTTTTTCTGGCCGAGGACACGAAGCTTGACCGGCAGGTTGCCTTGAAGCTGTTGCCCAAGGAAATGGCCAACGATGCCCGGCGCCGACAGCGTTTCATGACCGAAGCCAAGGCGGTCTCCGCGCTCAATCATCCCAATGTCTGCGTCATTCATGAAGTCGGCGAAACCGCCGAGCACTGGCCTTACATCGCCATGGAGTACATCGAGGGACAGACTCTGTCGGCGCATCTCAAGGCCGGGCGCTGGGAGATCAAAGACATCGCCGATATTGGCGCACAGGTGGCGGATGCGCTGGATGCCGCCTTCGCCAAAGGCATCGTGCATCGCGACATCAAGCCTTCCAACATCTGCATGAACGAGCGCCGCCAGATCAAGGTGCTCGACTTCGGCCTGGCCAAACGATTGCGCCATGAGGACGACTCGGAGCTGTCAAGAGATGCGACCTCCTCCGGCCAGGTGATGGGCACACCCAGCTACATGAGCCCAGAGCAGGCTGTGGGAAAACCCGTGGATCATCGCTCCGATATTTTCAGCCTGGGCATCGTGCTTTACGAGATGGTCACGGGCCGTGTGCCGTTTCCGGGAGCGACCTTCGCCGAGATCACCGATCGCATTCTGCGCGCACAACCAGAGGCCATGGCTCGCTTCAATTACGACGTGCCGCAAGAGATGGAGCGCATCATTCGCAAGTGCCTCGAGAAGGACCGTGAGTCGCGCTATCAGGCCCCGCGCGAACTGTTGGTGGACTTGCGCAACTTCCGCCGTGAACAGGAACGGGCCCTGCACGCCGGAACGCCGGCCCTCGCGCACGAACGGCTCTCGCCGGCGGCTCCGGCCGGGTCAATGTCGCGCTCCGAAACCATCGATCCGGCCAAGACCGCTTCCGTCGAATTGCTCAAGGAGAGCGACATCTTCATCAACTACGCCGGCATCGACGATCATCCGCTCCTGGAAGGCCGGCAAGGGTGGGTTTCACAACTCCATCGCAATCTGGAGTTGCGATTGCAACAACTCAGTGGCGAGAACGTGAAGATCGCCCGCCATCCCGGACAACTGGGGGAATCGCGTATCGACGAGAAGCTCCTCGAACGACTTCCGGATGTGAAAGCGATGGTGTCCATTGTGTCACCGCCTTTCATCAAATCCGAGGATTGCCGCCGTGAAGTGGAGGAGTTCTGGAAACGTGCCGAGAGCACCGGCAAATTCTGGGTGGACGAGAAGCCCCGCCTTTTCAAGGTCGTCAAGACTCCCGTTGCCTCCGGTGAACTTCCGGCCTCGCTTGAGGGCCTTTTCTCGCAGTTGTTCGGTTTCGATTTCTACGAGCGCGATGCCGAGACCGGCCGGGTTCGGGAATTCGACGAAGCCTTCGGCCCGTTGCTGAAACAGCGTTTTCACGAGCGGGTCTATGACCTGGCGCACGAAGTCAGTTCGGTCCTGAAGATTCTCCGTCAGTTCAAAGCATCGGACAGCACGCCCAATCTCGCCAGGGGGCCGCGTCAGTTTGTTTATCTGGCCACCGCCACGTCGGACTTGCAGAACGAACGGGACCGCATCAAGCGCGAGTTGATCGAACGCGGCCACATTGTCCTGCCCGACGCTCCGCTGCCATCGGTATCGAGCGATGTCGAGCGCGCCGTGCAAACGTGCCTGGAGAAATGCACCATTGCCATCCACCTCCTGGGCCGGCATTACGGCATCACGCCCGAGGATTCCTCAGAATCCGTCCAGGCGCTGCAAGTGAAGCTGACCGCCCGGCGCGCTGAGCAGAACAAACTTCAGCGTCTCGTGTGGATACCTGGGAACGTGGAATCCATCGATGCGCGGCAAAGCAGTTTCATCCGCCAGGTTCAGGAAGACCCGAAGCTGCATCTCCACGCCGAAATCATCGAGGGGAACATCAATCTCTTGAAACAGGATTTGATCCGCCGCCTGAATCCACCCGAGGAAAAGAAAGCTCTGCCTGCCAAAGCCACATCTACCAACGGCGAGACGCCCAAGGTTTATCTGATCTGCGAACCGCGCGATGAAGACGCGACGGCTGCGCTGGAGGATTTCTTGTTCAGCCAAGGTTTGGAAGTTTGCTTCCCGGCTTTCGATGGCACGGATGCCGATGCTGAAGCGCTGCACCGCGAAAACCTGCTCACCTGCGACGCGGTCATCGTCTATTGCGGACAAGCGCCGCGCGCGTGGGTCGATATCAAGCTGCGCGAGATTCTCAAGGCGCCGGGCTATGGCCGCACCACGCCGATCCGGTTGCAAGCCGTCTATATCGCGCCGCCCGACGATCGGCGGAAAGATCGTTTCCGCTCGCACCAGGCGCAGGTGATTCAGCAGCCGGGGGAATTTGTGCCCAGCGCGGAGTTGGGGGCATTTGTGAAGGCGGCGCAGGAGGTGCGGAAATGAACGCGCCAGCGTCTTGGACTGTGGTAGTCCTCTACCGCTTTTGCCGCGAACGTGACAAACCCGCGAACGAAACTTCGCACTTGGTTCTTCCACCCATCGGTCAAAGCGCCAGAGGACTGTCGCACTCCAAGACCTGGCGGACTTCCATCACCCACGCCCATGACCACTGACACGCAAACTCTGAACCCCTTCCCCGGCCTGCGCGCGTTTCGTGAGGACGAGGATTACCTGTTCTTCGGGCGCGAGGATCAGACCATCGAATTGCTCTCACGCCTCGGCAGCCAGCGTTTCGTTTCCGTGGTCGGCACTTCGGGCAGCGGCAAGTCATCGCTCGTGCGCTGCGGACTGCTCTCCCAATTGCAGGGCGGCAAGATGCTCCAGGCCGGCACGCGCTGGCAGATCGCCGTCACGCATCCCGGCGGCGATCCGATGCGGCTGCTCGCGGAATCACTGCTTCAGATCGATCTCTACGACCGCGAGGAGGAAGAAGCTCCGGAACGTTTGCTCGCCACGCTCAACCGCAGCCATTACGGCTTGGTCGAAGCCATCCGCCAGGCAAACCTCGAACCGGGCACAAACTTCCTGCTCGTCGTCGATCAATTCGAGGAGATCTTTCGTTTCCAATCCGCGGGCACGGCCCAGCGCGAAGCGGCCAGCGAATTCATCGCCATGCTCCTGCAAACCGCCGCGCAAAAGGACGTGCCGATTTACATCGTCCTGACCATGCGCTCGGATTTCATCGGCGACTGCGCGCAATTCGAAGGCCTGGCCGAAGCGGTCAACGCCGGCGAATTTCTCATCCCGCGCCTGACGCGCGAGCAGTTCAAGCAAGTCATCGAAGGCCCGGCCAAAGTGGCCGGCGGCAGCATCACGCCGCGCTTGCTGCAACGGTTGCTGAACGATCTGGGCGAGCAGCAGGATCAATTGCCGTGTCTGCAGCATGCGCTGATGCGCACGTGGGAACGGGCGGGGAAGGAAGGAGTCAGTGGTCAGGGATCAGGAGTCAGGAGTCAGGAGTCAGGAGTCAGAAGACGCGAGCTTGTTGACGGACGCCGCCAGCAGAAAGAACATCCCAATCCCCTCACCCGGCCTGCGGCCACCCTCTCCCCGTCCGACGGGGAGAGGGCAGGGAGAGGGGCTTGCGAAAACTGCAGAGCCTGCTGCTGAATCCGAAATCCGAAATCCGAAATCTCCAATCTCCAATCTCCAATCTCCAATCTCCAATCTCCAATCTCCAATCTCCAATCTCCAATCTCCAATCTCCAATCTCCAATCTCCAATCTCCAAT
>SXGR01548297.1_pt1 | contig 34717 bp, 33 predicted proteins | sample 3174711 | NCBI WGS metagenome assembly SXGR01 (sample SAMN11356860, study PRJNA531348) | freshwater metagenome | isolation source: freshwater sample F1-60 | place: China: Fuxian Lake, Yuxi | collected 2017-12-25 | reverse complement strand
TTATCTTGAACACGTCGAGGAATAAAAAACAGGCTGTCAAAAACACCACAAAAAGAGGCTGTCAGTTTTTGCAAAAACTGACAGCCTCTTTTTGTGGTGTTTTTGACAGCCTGTTTTTTATTCCTCGACGTGTTCAAGATAATGACGGAACTCTTTTTTGTAGATATCAACGAGGGCCATCAGAATGGCAAGGGTGAGTGGGCCGAGGATGAATCCTGAAAATCCATAAAATTGCAAACCGCCAAGAATCGAGAGAAGAACGAGCAGCGGATGAATGTTCGTTTTGCTCTGCACGAGTTTTGGTTGAAGAAAATTGTCGATTGTGCCGACGATCGCAACTGAAACGATCGCGAGACCGATCGCAGCGCTGACGTGTCCAGCAAAAAAGAGATAGGCGATCGCTGGTGCGAGCACGAGTCCCGAACCGAACACAGGGATAAACGCGGCGAGTCCGGTCATCGTTCCCCAAAACAGTGGTGCAGGTACGCCGAACATCCAGAAAAAAATACCCGCGAGCATTCCTTTGAGCAGACTGATAATCAAAATACCGTTCATGACCGCACCGACCGCGGTGATGAGTCGCATAAACACCAATTCGTCGTGTTCATCACCGAGTGGCGAAAGCGCCTTGAGTTCCGTCTTTACCTTCGACCCATCTTTAAGAAAGTAATATGCAGACATGACGACCACGATGAGTCCGATAAACACACTCATGAGGTTTGAGAAAAAATCAAACAAATTTTTTGAAAGCGATTCAGCGATACCCTGCACAATGCGAACCCCCTCTTCAAGGAGGCTTGGAATCTGCGCGTACATCGACGGAGGTAAAAATGAGCGCAACAATCGTGTCAGCGTCTCGGTATCAAAGTGACCACGAATGTTCGAGAATAAATCAATCAGTTCTGAAGAAAGCGAAGCGATAAAAAATGAAACCGGCAGCAGAAACGCGGTTGCGATAATAATAATCGTTAAAAATGCCGCTGCGGTATCTGATTTAAAAACACGAAACACCCGGTGATACACCGGACGCGCCATGATCGCGAGTACACCGCCGAACGCCAGTAAGGTCAGATAAGGCCAAAAAACAAGAAGCGTGAGCGCGATACTCAGTGCAAAAAAGACAAGAAAAAAATACACCTGAAATTTTTTGTAGCTCATACTACTAGTAGTATAGCAAAAATTCGCCTCATTGTCTACGAACAAAAAGTGTGATGGTGCCGAGTAAAAGTGCTGCGCACAAAAGTATCGCGAGACCGTACCCGAGCAACACTGTCAGCGCCCCGCTTGCATGAGCGATCCATGACACGAAAGTAAGCGCCAACGGCTGCGAAAATCTTGTGGCAAACCACTGCACAGCGATGAGGAGCATGCCGAGAAGTGCTGCTCCTTGGAGGGCGTGAACAAGATCGGTGCGCGAGGGTGCGACGTGTGCAGCGAGCGAAAAAAGAACATACAAAAATGCATAACTCTTCCAAGAAAACCAATCGAGTGTGCCTGCGACTGCGAACATCACCTGCGCGTATCCTTCAAACGCATGAACGAAAGCACGAATGAATCCCAAAAAATCAGGAGTCGTCACCATGATCGGCGAAAGTGTAAGAGGTGTGGTGAGAGGAAGAAAAAAATACATCGTCATGAGAATCGCTGTTGCGCCACCAAAAAATGGCGCGCCAGAAACGATCATTTGCGCGAGAGGATTCCTCGGTCGATCATGCTCCACGTAGCCGAGCACCATCGTACTCCCCTCTTGTTGTGGCGAGAAAAAGTGTACGCGATGTACTTTTGTTCGTGTGATGACGCAGCCGATGAGGTGCGACAATTCATGCACGACAACTCCGGGCCACATCAATAAAAAATAAAAAAATTTTCCGAATAATCGGAGTGTCGCTCGGTTCACCATGCTTCCCACCATCGAGAGAAGCAGCATCTGCACGAATAACGGTGCCAGCGCCCACAAAATCTGTGTGATCATAGAGATCACAATAGTATACCCCATAAAAAAACGACGTCCCTTGACAACGCGGTTGCGACCGGTATCCGGGCGGCGGTATCATAGAGATGGAGGACCCGCATATGGGAAAATATGCAAAATATGCTCTGGTGCTGCTCTATGTAGTGCAGCTTATTATCGCTTTTCATGAACAGCTGACCCACCTCTATAAGAGCGCGGTGGATGCGGTCCACCGGGAAACCACCGCCCTCGAAGAAAAAGGGCGGTCGGGAGCGCTTGGCTCTATACTCCTTCCAATGAGATCCCGGCCTCTCCACGAACTTTCTGCTTCTTTGCCAATCGCCGCTGTGATCAAAAATGCCGCTCCACACCACAGCAAACACGACTTTCATGACCAAAATCATAGTCGCCACGATCGCCCACGCAAACAAAAAAAGCCAATGCGATATGAATTTTTGCTCCTCAATCTGTATCCTTTGATCCGTATTTTTGCTGCCGCACCAAATGCTACCCAGGCACGCGAAGATGTGAGTACTGATATGTTTATGAAACTTGCACATGTGGGGTGATTAAAAAAACAGACTGCCTGTTTTCTATCGGGAAAACAGGCCAGCCTGTTTTTTTAATCGGCGAAGCTCTCGGTCACCATGAGACCGTATGACCCGGCGTTCTGAATGCCGATGCCAATTTTTGTAAATTCTTTTGAAAGAATGTTCGCACGGTGCCCCGGACTTTTCATGAGTGCCTGATGCGCCTCAACGACACTTGGAGCAAGAGCGATATTTTCACCGAACAAACGATAGACGTATCTGGCGGCATCAGCACGATCGACCGGGGACTTCCCCTCGGGAGTCATGTGCGAAAAATATCCGCGAGTGAGCATGTCTGCGTCATGCGCACGACCGATCGTCACGAGTTGCTCGTCCCACTTGAGCGCAGGAAGTCCGTTCGATACTCGTTCGGTATTTGTAAGCGCAAACATCTTGCGCTCGTCTTCTGCTGAAGGAATAAACTTCGTGGTCTTAAAGGGAAGTGCGATCGACGCAAGACTTTCTTCAGTAACTTGACTCGTAGTCGTCTGGAGAGGAAGCATTTCCTTAAAAAAACTTCCGAAACGTGGCGTGAGCGTTCTATCGAGTGCTTCCGTCGTGACGCGTAACGCCAATCCAGCACGCGACGACAACATATCCACTTTCAATTTCGGTGGAAGCGGCGTCGCAAGCACAAAGGTGAGCATCACAAAAAGTACAAATGCACCATAAAAAGCTCCAGGAACGATACCAAAATAATGATTGAGATGTGATGCGCGAAACTTTTCCGGCACACGGAAATGCACCCACGGTTCCACAAAAGCAAAACCATATTTCACTACAACACAGATACCGATAAACGCGAGCGATTTTGCAAGTAGCGCGCCAAGATTGGTGTACTGCACGAGCACACGCGAAAGCATCGGCGATAACGCCAATGCGAGAACAAGCGCACCTACGAGACTGGCGGTCTCGATGAGAAGTGTGCTACATCCGCGTCGCCAACCGTCGTACACGTACCAGGCAAGTACGAGGAAAACAGCGACATCGATAAGTAGTGGTCCGTAGGATCCCATGGAAGTATCTAATGATGATGCGCATGCGCTCCGGACGACTCTACGTTCCGCGTTGCATAATGTCGCGCGGCGATTGCGGTGGAAATCGGCACCGCGAGAATCAAACAAATGCTGCCGACGAGCGTGCGGACGATCTCTTCAGCGATCACTTGTCCGTTCGCAACGAACCATAGCGGCTGACCTTTGTGTATTGAGAATAACATGAACAGTGGCAACGACGCACCTGCGTAGGCAAGAAATAACGTATTCGTAAGTGAAGCAATGTGCTCTTTGCCAACCGACAGTCCGCGCCGATATAATTCACGAAATCCGAAGTTCGAATTCGCCGCCTTCAATTCTTCGACCACTGCGACTTGCGCGGTGGTGACGTCATCGAGAATACCGAGCACGCCGATCAAGATACCACCAAGAAGCAAACCTTTAAGATCGATATTGGGGAGTCCGCTCCCCTGCAAAAAATATGCCGATTCACTCCCAAGACCAGAAAGGTCTGCACCGTTTACAAATAGCAATTCAACAACAACAGAAATCGTAAGGGTGAGGACCGTACTCACCACGGCGAGTGACGTGCGACGATTGAATCCGTGTGCGAGGTACAGAGAAAGAAGCGCTGCAGCAAAAGTTGCCGCGAGAATGGTGTAAAACGCCGAACCCCCAGACATCACTCGTGGCACTGCCCACGCAACGATGATAAGCACCGTCATGCCGAGACCGAAGAGTGAGGTGAATCCACGCCAGCCGCCAAAAAAAATCGTCGCCGCAAGAAAGGCGGCCACCATCCACCACAGCGACGGCACACGATAGTGGTCGGCGATGTGATACGCCGCTTTTCCATCAATATCAGTGGTTTTCACAATCGCGATCTTGTCGCCGCGCGTGAGTTTTGCATTTTTTAAAACAGTGTCGAGGTCGTTATCTTCGATCTCCACCTCTTTTCCTTTTTCTGCGCCGCCGGTAATCAATACTTTGTAGGTGCGATAATGCACACTTGTTCCTGCGTCATCAACATCTTTCGTGAGATCTTTCTCGAGCGAAAGAATACGTCCATGAAGAAAAACATCTGGTGGTAAATCCTTCACGATCGTCGCGCCGAGTTTTGCCGCATCTTTTTGCGCATCAAACTCTGCGCTCGCAGCTTTGAATTCATACAAATTATTCTTGAGATCCTTCAGTTGCGCATCCACCGTCGAATCAGCCGCGAGCCCAAGAGCGGGTAAGGCAAAAAGCAACAAAAATGTAGCGGCGAGCAACACGAAAATCCCCCTCCAACCGCTTAATTTCCAATGGTGGTGCATACACACCTATGATACCGCAAAATGAGAGGGTCAGGTACCTGATCCCATGGCTACATTGACAGCGCAGAATTTTGCTGCTAAGTTCAACCGTCGGTCTTTTCTCCGACATCGCAGGAGGTCGTTCGATGACAAGAAAAATCCGTTACGGCATCATCGGGTGCGGCAAACACGCGCTGCAGTCCCACGCAAAGCCGGGACTGAAGGTACCCGAGCTCGAGCTGGTCGCGCTGTGCGATCCGTCGCAAGCACAGATGGAGAAGTTCGAGGAAGAACTCGGATGTACGGTGACGAAGTACACCAACGAAGCAGATCTCTACGCGCGCACGGCCGATCTCGACGCGGTCGTGATCGCGAGTCCGGATCGATTTCACGCGCAGAGTCTCTTCACTGCGGTGAAATTCGGAAAGCACGTCATGTGCGAGAAACCGATCGCCACGACAGAGGCTGAGCTCCCGGAGCTTTACCACGCGCTCGGGGTCGCAAAAAACACAGGGCACATCGTGACGAGCTGTCATCCACGTCGGTTCGATCAGCCGTACCGCTGGCTCAAAAGCCAGCTCCCCCATCTCAAAGAAGAGCACGGCCCGGTAATCGCGCTGGAACTCGACTTCTCGTACCACAAGCCGAGCAAGCGAGGTCTCCACATCGGCCTGCTCATGGATCACCTGAACCATGAGTACGACCTGATGACCTACCTGTTCGGTCCTGAGCTCGCGACAGCGCACCGACTGGTTGACACGCTCACTCGCTACCATGTCACTGGCTACCGCCGCGATGGGATCGCGTTCTCATTCCAGGGGACGCGGATGCTCGAAGCGCATCGGTATCCGGAGTACGTCCGTGTGCGGTTCGCGCGCGGCGCGCTCACGGTCGAGTGCCAAACCGGCGACGCAGAGATCCTGTCGCACGAGACCGGGCGTGTTAATCTCCACGCCGGCCCGACCGACTATGCCGATCGGTTCCTCCGCGTGATGCAAAACTTCGCGGCGAGCATGCTCAAGCGCGAGCAGAACTACCTCAAACCCGACGAGCTCCTCAAGAACACCGCGATCGGCATCGCACTCACCGAGAATGCGTCCTGGTCCGGCTGATTAGGTACTCCTCCCCAACCCCTCCTCAGCGCTTCGCGCCAAGGAGGGGCTTTCTTTTTAGTGCAAAACAATATGTTCCCAAGGAAACTCGTCGCGGCCGAAGTGGCCGTACGCCGCGGTCTGGCGATAGATCGGTCTGCGAAGCGACAATCGTTCCATGATCGCACGCGGGCGAAAATCAAAATGCTTTTTAAGATGTGGAGTGAGATCTTTCCCCTCCCCGCTCGTCGCGCGCAGCATCACCGGATCTTCGCGACCGATCGCGTACGCGACCGACACCAAACAATTTTTCGCCAGTCCGTTCGCGACGATATTTTTTGCCGCGAACCGCGCCATGTACGACGCAGAGCGATCCACTTTCGTTGGATCTTTTCCCGAAAACGCTCCCCCACCGTGCGGAATCAGTCCGCCGTACGTGTCGACCATCAGCTTACGTCCCGTGAGTCCGGTGTCCGCAGCAAATCCACCTTGCACAAACGTGCCGGTGGGATTCACGAGCACCTCTACTCCTTCGAGATCAGGAACGGTCGCAGAGATCAAATGTTTCACGAGCAGTTTGCGCATCTCCGTGATCGCCACGTCCTCGCGATGCTGACAAGAAATCAGAAGTGTCCTTACTCGACCGCGATCCATCGTCACCTGCGTTTTCCCATCAGGACGAAGCCACGAAAATTCTGGATGGTTACGACGCAAATTTGCGAGACCGAACGCGAGACGGTTCGCGTGCACCACCGGCTGCGGCAAAAATTCCGGCGTCTCCACCGTCGCGTACCCGTACATGATTCCCTGGTCCCCTGCTCCCCCATGATCAACACCGATCGCGATATCCTTTGATTGTTCCTCGATGTTCGTAAACACTTCGAGTTCATCGTGGTACCCGATCTCTTTGTACACGCGCTGCGCGATGAGAGCCGTATCGATCTCCGCAGTCGAAGTGATCTCGCCACCGATCATGAGCGCCCCGTGCGAACCGAAAACCTCCACCGCGACACGGCTCGCAGGATCGTGCGTCAAATACGCGTCGAGAATCGCATCAGCGATCTGATCGCATACCTTGTCCGGATGTCCTTCGGTGACCGATTCGACAGTTTTCATAGCGGCTAAATCAATACGCAAACTTAGCCCATTCACCCTCTTTTCGCAACCGATTTCAAAGGTTGACAGGAGAACCTCCGCTGTTAGGATGGAGATGTCTCAAGATTGGCATAGGCCTGTTGCGAGAAGAAACGTTCATTGCCACAACCTAGTAGGAGTAGTCATGGTCACCACCCAGCAAGACAAGGGGGACGTCTGCCGCATCGGCATGATGTCTCGCATCGACTTCGGTAGCGACGGATTCCGGCTGGGATACGTCGAGCTCGCGAAGGGCGACTTCCAGAAGGAGGACGTGCACTTCGTCATCCTCGCCGGCGGACTCATCTCCGCGCGGGACGTCCGCAAGCAGGAAACTCGCCTCAAGCGTGAGGAGCGGGTGCTGAAGAAGCAGGTCAAGGAGCTCACGAAGCGCCAGACCGGCCTCGAGAAACTCGAGGAGCCGAACGAGAAAGCGCTCGCCGAGGTGCAGAAGACCGTCGACACCGCGACCGAGGAGCTCGAAAGGGTGCAGAAAAGACTCGCATCGTACCGTCCCGAGGGGATGGCAGCGCGGCTTGCGAAGCTGCTCCCAACCTTCGTCAACGCGAAGGGTGAGGCAGTGAAGCTGCACATCATCGTGAGTCCAGTCTATGACGGCGAGATCGGCGAGGAGACGGCGCAGCTGCTCCCCTCACTCCGCCCCGACATCCGGGTGTACAAGCCCGGCAGCGATGAGTTCCCGGTCAAGCAAGCGAAGAAACGGCTCGAGGTGCTCACCCCCACGGTTTCCCCGTGGCGTGGCGATCACGCCTCGACCGGTGTCCAGCGCGTGCTCAAGGACGCGAGCAACATCCGCACCGCGCGGTCGCCCGATGTGCAGGTGGCGGGATGCTTCGGCGTCACGCTCACCAAGCCCGAAGGCGCGAACCGCACGCCGTGGCTGTCGCTCCCCGTTCTGCACAAGCTGCAGGGCGTGCGCGTGTCCGAGAGCCAGATCGGCGTACGCGTGGTCGAGATCTGGGAGAACCAGATCGATCCGGTCGTGCGCACCTACGCCTACAAGGACTACGTCGGTCAGGAGCTGACGTACATCGAGGCGCCTGCGAAGGCGTCGTCAAACCAGCTGCGCGTCATCTCGGCGCTCAGAAAGGGCGGCGAGATGCCGATCAGCGAACTCGCCCAAAAATCCGGCCTCACCCGTGACGCTGCGGAACGCGCGGCACGATCACTCATCCGCGAGGGTGGGCGGGTGCTCAAGTCCTGGCCCGGCCTCCTGTTCTACGAGGACAGCAAGCGCTGGGACTTCAACAAGCGGTGGCTGCAGACGAAGCTGCGCTACCCACCGGTGGTCGGCGAGGTGATGGTCGAGTCCATCGTCGCCGACGGCTGCCTTCACGCGGGGTCGGTGCAGACCGACTACAAGCACTTCATCGAGGAGGTGCCCCGCGTGATGCTGGAGACCAGTGCGACCGTGCTCGTGCACGCGGGCGACCTGATCGAGGGGCTCAAGCACGACTTGGTGCTCCGCGGTGAGGTGTTCGGTGGGCTGAACTGCACCATGCAGGAGCGGCTCGCCGGCGAGATGATCGCGAAGGTCACCATCAAGGTGTTCAAGAAGCGATTTCTTCGCGCGTTCGCCAAGCTGCTCGCCGGAAAGCCGGCAGGTCAGCATCCGACCCGCGACGAGCTCGCGACGATCATCATCGAGTCGCTGCCGAAGAACGTGCTGATCCCGGGCAACCACGACGAGTGGGTGATCGGGTACGGCAGCGAGCCGCTCGTGACGCTCGCGTACACCGCGGCGGACCGCATCACGGCAGCGATCGAAGACATGCTCCTCGAGAAGGACCTGTGCTTCGGCAAACTGCGCGAGATCGTGCAAGGCAAGATCGTCGTGCTCCCCAACTTCGGCAGGTTCACCCTGCCGTCGGGTGTGCGCTGCAGCGTGCAGCATCCGCACATGGGTAACGCGCAGACCGAGAGCCTCCGACTCCAGGGGATGCTCCGCGTGGCAGGAAGTCACAAGAGCACCCCTGGCTGCCAGGTGGTGATCGGCGCGAACTTCCACACCGGCATCCACATGGAAGTGTACGATCCGTCGCTCGGACAGCGCGTCGGTCTCCAGCTCGGGACCGGCAAGCATGGAACGGATTTCGAGATCCGAAAGCTAAAGATCGTGGATCACGGCTTCGCGCATCTCAAGATCACCTCCGTCCGCGAAAAGGGCGCCCCGCTCCACACGACCCGTGTGGTCGCGTCGGAAGTGGCATTCTACAGCAACGACCCCGCCAAGGCGGACCTCCTTGATCCGAAGGACATCTACAAGGATGTGCTCCGGAAGTACGAGCTCGGCGCGTAACGCGACTGAGTTCCTCGCCCCCCCCCGACCGTCATGGTCGGGGGGATTTTTTTACTGCTTCACAAAACTCTCCTTATGTTTTGCGGTATTCACACGTAACTGCTCGCGTAATTCATCAAATGACATTCCTGCGCGCTCCTGACTCACTGCAAACGCACGACCGATCGAGCCCTGTGGTTCCACACCGGGTTTCAAACCCGCAATCTTTTTTTGTCCGGTTGGTTGCCCATCCTTCAACACATCTTCAACTTCTACCTCATCCTCACCAAACGCATTGAACGCTTCTTTCACACGCGATTTTTCATCATCAGTGAGACCTTCGAGCTCCTGATCCAAACGCCGCATTCTCCCAAGCGCAAACCCAGGCTGAATTTGCGCCCAAACTTTAATGCGTTTCGCAAACCGTGCCTTTGCGTCATCATCATATTTGTCAGGGTGCTCCATCGCATCTGCAACATCAGGATTGTCTTCCAAAAATAACGCATCAGCAGCATTCATATACGCCTCCGTGTCCATACCTGCTTCTCCAAGATCTGCGAGGGCAACAGCACGAGCGAGCTCACGCGAAGATGGGCTCAAGTTGATCTGATCCACCGTCCCCATTTTCACATCCCACCCCGGCACTGTCGCAGCGAGCGCAAATTGCACATCGGCCTGATCTTGCTCCGTGAACATCGGTTTGCCCTCTGCATCGACCTGATTTTTCATGTACGCAAGAAGTTCTTTCGCGCTATCAATTTCGTTGGTGCCGAGATCACCTAGTTCTTCCAGCGCTTCCAAATTTTCCTTGTCTGATGCAGTAAGCGGTTCACCGCCAAGTTCGGATTTCGCCTGCTTCATACGTAATCCATCCAAAGTCACCGGACCAAACCCTGGACGCGCTCGCATCCGTACTTTTTTTGTATGACCCTGGTTCACAGGATCTGGTACTTCTAAAGTACGGCTCATGTTGCGCACATCATGAAAGGCCGCGATTAACTTCCCGAGCTCGATCACTCTCTGCGTTTCGGGTGATGGTGTCTCCCCTTCTTCAAGTCCATGAATCGCTCCGAGAATTTTTTCTGTTCTTTTTACAACGCCTTCGGTATGTGTACGATTATGAAATTTTAATTCCTGATCTTTATTCTTTTCACTCGGATTTTCATAATCTTCCTCCAGCACATCGTATGCTAACTCAATACCTTCGTTGACAGACTTTTTCATCCGTTCAACTTGTTCTCTGGATACCACAAATTCGCGCGGCACCTCTGACGATTCCTCTGTGGGCGATTTCTTTTTTTGCTCGACTTTTTCACTTGACGGAGGCAAGTCTCCCCTTCCTGAATCCGGCGGCATACAACGTAGCGTGAGAGATATGAATAAAATTGTACACATAGCATAGCATCTCCCTTCCTTCACGCAACGAACATTGACCGAACTGGTTGTACATGCTGCAATGCGGTCAGGCTGATCTTTCACTCATAGGAGTTCATCATGCGTTCTTTCACCCTCTGTGCACTCGCTGCGCTCTCTCTTTTTGCGGCGTGGCCCGCTTGCGTCAAACACTCGGACCGATCGCCGGCTGAGGAGCCAGTGCAAGGATCGACCGCGCCGACTGCGACGCGTAGCCACGACGTGGCGCCGATCGTCTCTCTCGACTCGCCGTACCGAGCTCGATCATCGGTGTTCCGTGGTCAGCTTCACGCACACACCACGAACTCGGACGGTAAGCAGTCGCCGGTGCAAGTGGTGACCGCGTACCGCAATGCGGGATACCACTTCGCCGCGATCACCGATCACAATTACCACACGGCCGACCCCGGTGTCTCAGGAATCGTGCTCATCCCCGGCGTCGAAAACGACTACGGCTGCCAACACGAGAATCGCATCGGTGCGAGTACGCCCGCGCCCGGTGCGCGAGTGCCGCAAGATGTGATCGACCGGGCACGCGCGGAATCGTCGTTCGTGCAGATCAACCATCCAGACTGGCCGGGGTCATACCCAAAAAATCCGTGCTGGTCTGACAAGGCGCTGCTCGCCGTCCATGGCTACGACGCGGTCGAGGTGTGGAACGCGAGCGACGACGACACGAACAACAACGCGGAGATCCGCATCGACACGTTGCTCTCCGAAGGACGACGCACGTTCCTCACCGCTGTCGACGATTGCCACGATGTACGCGCGGCGTACTGCATGACATCGTCGGTATACGTGTTCAGTGACACGCTTGGTGCAAACGAAATCCTGAGCGAACTACGTCGCGGGAATTTCTACGCAAGTTCTGGCGCGATCATCTCGCACATCGCTGCCAACTACGGTGTGATCACCGTCACTGTGCCGACGAGTTCGCAGATCGAGTTCATCGCGAACTGCGGCAGAGTCGTACAAAACTCACCGAATGTTCACGCTGCGGCCTACACCGTAGCCGGCGACGAGAACTACGTGCGTGTGCGCGTCTCTACGTCGGGTCGCCGGAAAGCGTGGTCGAATCCGATCTACGTCAGTAAGCGTTGATCCTCCCCCAACCCCCTCCTTACCCTTCGGGCAAGGAGGGGGATTTTTAGAACCGTCCCCCTCCTCGCAGGGCGAGGAGGGGGTTGGGGGAGGAGTATCCTCTTATAAAAAAGAGTATACTGAAAGAAAATGATATGCTCGCAAAATTCCTCAGTAGCTCCATTCGCGTGGCAGACATGCCAAAAAGCTCCAAACCCCAGATCGCCATGGTGGGTCGTTCGAATGTGGGAAAATCATCGCTCATCAATCATCTCGCCGGCGCAAAAAGTCTCGCACGCACGAGTGCGAAGGCTGGGCTCACACAGACGATCAATGTGTACGATTTTGATCGATTCCATCTTGTCGATCTTCCCGGGTACGGTTTTTCACGCGCGCAGCGCTCGCAGGGACGAGGGTTCGAAGACATGATCGGCGCATATCTTTCTGATGCACCGAACCTCAAACTTGTTTTCCTCATTATCGACAGTCGACTCGGATTTACGGACAGTGATCAAGAATTGCTTGAACAATTGAAAGAAGAAGCGATCCCGTTCGTCGTGATATTCAATAAAGTCGACAAACTTTCAAAGTCAGCACTTGCGAGCGCACTCCGCAATCTCAAAATAGAACATAAAGACGTGCGCTTCATCCCCCATTCGTTCGAAGGTAGTCTCGGTGAGCTTCGCGATGCGATTGAAATCGCCACACGAAAATGAAAAAAACACTCGCCCTCTTTTCGACAATCTTTCTACTTCTTCCGATGATGACGTTGGCACAGGACGTGCTGCCGGGATTTAATGCGAATATTCTACTTCCCGACGCAGCATTCAATGATACAAAAACGTTCGGCGGCCCCGAAGGAATCCAGCGTTTTCTCGAAACCAAGGGAAGTGTACTCGCTAATACTTCTTCAGAATTTCTTTCCAAACTCAGAGAGCCGAACGATCCCGCACTCAAAGCTGCACTTGGCGACCCCCGACCGAATCTCGGACGGCTGCGGACTGCAGCAGAGTTAATTTGGGATGCCGCGCAGGCGAGTGGACTGAACCCGCAAGTGATTCTTGTCACGCTCAACAAAGAGCAGGGGCTGATCGGTAACGCGCTCGCTCCAGATCGACTACAACGCGCATTAAACCACGCGATGGGATTCGATTGTCCGGATGGCAGTGGTTGCGGAAATTTATTTCCAGGATTTTATTATCAACTTTTCGGCAATGTTGACACGCAAGGAAACAAATACCTCGGCGCAACAAAATCATTGATGCGTTCATTCAATACCCCCGGTGGACGCGGACCAACGGTGAACGGTGTGCCGGCAAAAGTTGGTGAGAATGTAATACTCAACAATACACTCGGGGATTTCACTGGCATTTTTGTGCAACAAATAGTAACGCTCGGCAACCGCGCAACCGCCGCGTTGTATCGCTACACTCCACATGTCTTCAACGGCAATTATAATTTTTGGAAATTTTTTACGTCGTGGTTCCGATATCCAAACGGCACAATCCTCGTATCATCATTTGATCGAACCTACTTCATCATTGAAGACGGTGCGCGACTACGATTGCCATTCTTTGTTGCCGACGTCCGCAAACTCGATGTGACAACTGCGATTACTGCATCACCAACAGAAATTGATAGTTATCCTGCAGGTCCGACGTATGGCCCACCAGATAACACTGTCGTGCAAGCAGGCGCTGCTCTATTCGTCTTTCAAAACAACGTGATGCATCCGGTTTCACCGTTCGTTTTGAAGCAACGAAAGTTAGATACAACAACCGTGCTCCCCCTCTCCGAGGCAGACAGCGCGCTGTTCGTCCCTGGCTCGCAACTCACCCCGACAGATGGAACGGTGATACGTGGAATCACCGATACAAAAGTGTATCGTGTTGACCACGGCGTTCTGAAACGATACAGCGCGTTCACGTTCAACCAACGAGGCGCCGCAAAAATCTTACAAAAAATTCCTGACGAAGAAATCGCGAGCTATCCGAAAGACGGTTTCGTTGCGCCGCTCGATGGTACGGTAGTGAAAACCGCGTCGAGCGATGCCTATCTCGTGAGTCAGGAACGGCGACTCCCACTTACTCCCGAGCTGTTCAAAAACCGTGGTTACACTACAAAAAATGTTGTAACGCTCACGAGCGATGAGGAGCTCGCCTCTCTGCCACTAGGACCACCTGCGACACCCGCCGAAGGAACGTTTTTCTCTTATGGCGATGATCGCGAGTTGTTTATTTTTAAAGATGGTGCAAAACACCCAATCTCACCGTTCGTTGCAAAAAATCGTGGCATCACCGCAGATTACGTCTTCGAAGTCGGTATCGCGAGCACCTGGCCGGACGGTATCGCCATTCCGCCTCGTGATGGCACGCTCATAAAAAGTGACAAAGCATCGACAGTCTACATCGTAATGAATGGTCAACTTCGCGCACTCACTGGTGAAATCTTCAAACATCGTGGACTCAGTTTCAAAAATGTTGCAACGATGCCTGATAGCGATCTCGCCGCACTCCCAAAAGGAGGCTTTGCACCGCCGGCAGACAACACCTATTTCACCACCGCAAAAACTGACGGAAAAATCTATGTCTACCAAAATGGCGTGAAACGCTACATCGCTCCATTTGTAGCGACGCAGCGCGGCATGACACCAGATTTCATTTTTCCTGGTGGCATCGAAGCTGACTGGCCAGATGGCCCTGCCGTCACCCCACGAAATAGTACACTCGTAAAAAGTACAAATTCACCAACGTACGTAGTGATCAACAAAGAACTTCGCCCACTTTCTGAAGTAGCATTCAAAAACCGCGGCTACAAACTCAAAAACGTCAAAATGCTGCCTGCAGCAGATATCGACGCCTTACCAAAAGGTGTCCTGATTACGAAATAACTTCAAACGTCGCGAAGAAACGATTTCTTCTTCCACTCACCGTTCACTTTTTTCATCCTCCCTTTCATTCCCGCAAAAGGATCTTGCGGGACATCGTCCGCCGTGACGAACTCGCTGCCGTTGTCTTCAAAAAAATCACCGGAGTCTGCGTCGTCGATCGCGCGGTTGCCTCCGAACCCACCAATCCCCCATCCGCTTTTTTCTACAAGACCGAGGTCGAGATGTTTCGCATTCGCTTCTTCCAAAAATAACGACGGCTGTTCGATACCGAATGCATCACGACCGACCGATGCGGGCCAACACAAATACAAATTCTGCTTTGCTCGCGTCACTGCCACATAAAACAATCGCCGTTCTTCTTCGAGCCCACCCTCTTCGAGTGCAGCTTTGCGATTTGGGAATGATGAGTTAGTAAGATGCAACAAAAATACCGTATCCCATTCGAGTCCTTTTGCTTGGTGAATGGTGGAAAGTACTACTTTTGGAACCTGTCGCATAGTCGCTGCCCTGCGTGGACCTGTTTTAAAAGCGGCCGCATCGTCGAGCGAGACGTCAGCGAGAAGATCCGCCGCTCGTTCATAATTTTCTGCAAACGCTGCGAGTTGTTCAACGTCCTCGAGTCGTTCTCGCCAATTTGGATACTGATTCTCGAGATATTCCACATACGATGACTTCAGCACCGCCTTCACAAGCGCGGTCGGTTTTTCTCCGGCTTCGTGCATTTTTTCAAGTACCGTGCGCAGATCTTTCCAGCCTCGTGCCGCACGCGCTCCAAGTTTTTGTTCAACAGGAGAAAGAATCGCCGAGGCGAGCGAGTCCGCTTCACGCATCATAGAAAAAATCTTCCCCGCCATCACATCACCAACGCCTTGTTGGAGTGACAACACGCGTAGCCACGCCGCCTCGTCTTGAAAATTCGCAGCGATACGCAAAAAGCACACCGCATCTTTCACGTGCGCGCGCTCAAAAAACTTCACACCGCCACGATAATCGTATTCGAGCCCGCGCTTCATCAGTTCAAACTCCAACGCCTGCGAATGAAACGCCGCGCGAAACAACACGGCGATCTCACGCGGCGCGAGTCCTTCATCGATGGTCTTTGCAATGCGTGATGCAACGAACGCTGCCTCCTGCGACGCTGAGCCCGTCGGCACCACAGCCGGCTTTACCCCCGACGGCTTCACGCTTTTTAGTTCCTTTGGAAACTGCTCAACATTTTTATTGATCACATCGTTCGCAAGCGCAAGAATCTCTGGCGTCGAACGGTAATTTGTTTCGAGTTTAAAAATCCGCGCGCCAGGATACTGCTTCGGAAAATCAAGAATGTTGCGTACGTCAGCGGCACGAAAAGAGTAGATGCTCTGCGCATCATCACCGACCACGAGTACGTTACGACTTGGTCCCGCGAGCAGGCGAACGAGCGTTGCCTGGAGTGGATTCGTATCTTGATACTCATCTACGAGTACGTACTGAAACCGACCAGAAATTTTTTCTCGTATAGTAACATTATTCGCAAGCAGATGGTGGAGATGCACGAGTAAATCATCAAAATCCATCGCGTTCGCTTTCCGTTTTTTTGCATCGTAGCCTTCGATCACGCGGCGGATGTCCGGAAGAAGCGGCTCAAACTTCGGATGCTTGATCGCGACAGCCTCTTCGAGCGGAACCATCGCGTTCACTGCATAGCTCTGCAGTTCCTTAATCACACCAGGTGCAGGAAATCGCTTTCCTTCCTGCAGCAGCCCAAGTTCGCGCGTCGTCGCCTTCATCAAATCTCTCGCATCCTCCTCATCCAAAATCGAAAAATTGGAATTAAACCCGATGTTTACCGCGAACGCACGAAGAAAACGATTGGCGATGGAATGAAACGTACCTCCGTACACGCCCGCAGTACCGTTAGGAAATTTCGAACCAAGTAGTTCACCGATGCGCGACATCATCTCCCCCGCTGCTTTATTTGTAAACGTGAGAAGCAAAATGCGCTCAGGAGCAACGCCGCTCGCGATCAAATGCGCAACGCGATGCACGATCGTTCGCGTCTTCCCAGACCCTGCACCCGCGAGCACAACACAAGGACCGTCACCGTGTTCGACAACTGCGCGCTGTTCTTGATTAAGCCCTTCGAGATACATTGCAAGAATAGTTTACAAGCTTACAAGTGGACGAGTTAAAGGTGTACTTGTAAGCTTGTACACTTGTTAACTCCTGTTACTTCAAATACATCACCTTATTTCTCACATGCTCTTCAAACGTTACTGCGTAGTGCACCGTACCATCTTTATCGGTAAGAAAATACCAATACGTATTCGGGTCCGGATCAATCGCTGCGCGAATCGAGGAAAGGCTGGGGTTATCGATCGGGCCAGGCGGTAGCCCCCGATATTTATACGTATTATACGATGACGAATTCCTCGTGTCTTCATATAACACTGAGGCGTGATCTTTGCCAGTCACATAATTCACCGTTGAATCCGCCTGCAAGGCCCACCCATTCGCGAGTCGTCGCCAAAAAATATCCGAGACTTTTCTTTTATCTCCGTCGCCACGCACTTCCTTCTCTATAATGCTCGCCATCGTCACCACTTGAAAGAGACTGTGTCCACTGTTCCCGATTTGCGCGCGAAGCTCTGGAGTAAGCTTGCGATCAAAATTCGCAAGTAACGTTTTCACCAACTCCTCCGCAGTTGCATCTTTAAAAATGCGATACGTGTCAGGAAAAAGATATCCTTCAAGACTAACCGACGATGGCTTTTCTTTTAAAAATGGAAAGGCGCTGGAAAAATCCTGCGTACGCGTTGCAACTGCTGGTGTGCCGGCCACTTCGTATAGCCGTCCTGCCTGCGCGTACCCAAGATCCTCAAGCGCTTTTTTAATATCGCGCAAATCCCATCCTTCAATAATTTTTAGAGTGAATTCACTCGCGCCGACGCCTCCAGAAGACAAACGAGTGATCAACTCGTCATAGCTATCCACTCCCGCAAGTACGTATGTTCCTGGCTGCAAACGGGTCGCGAGGCCGCTGGAACGGAGCGCAATTTTAAAAAGCAATCGGCTTCTTATAAATCCTCGATTCGCTAGCCCATCGATAATTTTTTGCACAGAATCACCTTGCTCGACCACAAACGTTTGGTCGGTTGGACTTCCTGGTGTACCAAAATACACCGCGCCCCAGGCAAGAAGCGCAACTACAACAATACTCGAAATCACCGCCAAAGATCGACGCATACATTAAAGGTATTTCTGTAATTTTCGATCGTTCTCGATCGCGCCGACAATTTTTTTTACATCCTGCGCGCGATCACGAGGACAAACAAGTATCGCATCTTCGGTTTCAATGATGATCATGTCACGCACACCTGCGGTCGCAACGAGCTTGCCCGAAAAACTGTAGATCAGATTGCCGCCGGAATCCACACCGACATGTGCGCCTTTCACCACATCGGTCTCTGGATCGTCTGCGAGAATGTCTCGAACCGCGCGCCAGTGGCCAATATCGGCCCAACCAAAATCTGCGGGAACAACAAGCAACTTTTCTTCTTTCTCAAGAATGCCGTAGTCCACGCTCACGGAGGGGAGCTTGTTGAACAAAAGACGACGCGCCGCACCGACGTTTCGTTTCCCGATGATCGACGTGAGATCACGAAAAATCGCGGAATGCACGGGAAGATGCGTGTCATACAGAGAAAGAAAATGTCGTGCGGAACCGACGATCAACGTCGGATTCCAAAGATAACTTCCGTCGGTGAGATACCGCTCTGCAGTCGGAAGGTCTGGTTTCTCCACAAAACGCGCAACATCAAACGCGCTGTATTGTTTTCCATCCTCGGTCATTTCAAACATCGGCAAACCCATCCTAATATACCCATAGCCAGTTTCGGGATATGACGGTGTGATGCCGACGAGCGCAACACGATCCGGCCTCGCCTCCACCGCAGCCGCAGTCGCACGAAGGACACGAAGATATTCTGCGGTGTCCCGCACGTACGCGTCAGAATTTATCGTGACGAACAGTGCGTTCGGATCTCGTTGCACGATATGGAGAAGTGCGTACCCGATCGCCGCAGCAGTGTCGCGCCGTGAAGGTTCAACGATTAAATTCTCTGCAGGCAATGATGGCACCTGTGCTCGTACAAGATCGCGTTGCGACTCAGCAGTGGTGATATAAATATCTTTCGCTGCGAATCCTTTACGAAGTCGCGCATACGTCGCACGAAGCAACGTCATCTCGCCGATAATCGGGAGTACTTGTTTCGGTGTGTGCTGTCGTGACACCGGCCACAGACGCGTTCCGCCGCCACCCGCGAGAATAATCGCTTTCATAGAGCCTATCTCAACTTCTTATTTTTCAAAAGTCTCGCGGCAAAAAACTCTACATCATGAAGCCAGACCCCGCAGTACCGAACAACGACCGCCCAAAACAATCCCACAAAAATACCAACGATCACATCAAGTGGGTAGTGCACCCCGACGTACACTCGACCGAGCGCGACGGCCGCGGCGCACACAAGCAAGGTAAGACCGAACGGAATATTGACAAACAGCATCGAAAACGCGAGAGCAAAAGCAACGGAGGAATGACTCGAGGGAAACGCGTGTGATGAAAAGGGGGCGGGAATTAATCGATGTACATCGAGCAGTGCAACAAACGGGCGCGGTCGAAAAGCAAAAAGACTGAACATCCAGTTGCCTACAAATGCGAGCACTCCAGCGATCACCGCACGTACATCAGCCGCTTCAAGCATTGCTGCGATATCGCGCGAATCCGGACGCCTCATCGCAATGAATATACGTACAAGTACCGCAACAAACATCACGATAATCAAATACCGTGCGCAAAAAATGCCGACCGCATCGATCGCGGGGTACTTCCCTGCAAGGTTGTTCAGGCGTCGAAACGCCTCGGCATCAAAGCGGATCATTTGGATATTTTACCACGCTTCGGTTCTTTGGTCTTTTTCGGAAACGCGCACCACTTCGAAATGGGACACCTCCAACACTTCGGTATACGACCACAAATTTCCCGACCAAACGGCACCATCACGCGATTGATTTCTATCCAATGACGTTCAGCAACGCTCGCACGAAGCGCTCGTTCAGTTTTCTCCGGCGTATTTTCCTTGGCCCACCCAAGACGGTTCACAATACGAAACACGTGCGTATCAACCGCGATCGCGGCAATACCGAACGCATACGCGAGCACGCACGACGCTGTTTTTCTCCCCACTGCTGGCAAAGCAACAAGCGCGTTCATATCTTCTGGCACGCGACCGCCGTGTCGTTCGGTCACCGCTTTCGCGAGAGCGACAATATTTTTCGCTTTGCTCTTGTACAAGCCGATCGTTTTGAGCAACCGTGCGACGTCTATTTCGCGGGCGCGTGCAAGTTTTGCGGGAATGGGATACGCAGCGATCAGTCGATTAAAAGCCGGTTCAGTTTGCGAATCACGCGTGCGTGCACTAAGCGCAGTAAAAAGGATCACCTTCCACGACGTATCCTTCTTCGCTTCCGCGGGCGCAGGGTATCGGCGCGTGAGCGCTGTCATGATTTCATCGACAGGCGTCATGAGGTACTCCAACTAAATAAGTGGACTCCCCGTCATCTCTTCAGGCTTCGGCACACCGAGTATTTTCAAAACCGTCGGCGCGGTATCCGCAAGCATGCCCACCGGCGGCATAAGTGAAAGGTCACCGAGGGCAACCTCACCCGATGGCGCCGCTTGTCCGCGCCACTGCTCACCGATAATTAAAAACGGCACAGGGTTAGTACTATGCTCTTTGTCTATTTCACCGGTTTGTAAATTCAACACCTCTTCGCCATTTCCGTGGTCAGCAGTCACGATCACCACTCCACCGAGCGGCAACACTGCAGACACAATTTTTCCGATCGCTACATCGATCACCTCTGCGCCAAGTTTCGTTGCATCGAAATGACCGGTGTGACCCACCATGTCTGCGTTTGCAAAATTAGAAATAATCACATCGTACGTCCCCGCCTGCGCCTCTTTCACAATGCGGTCGGCGATTTTTGGTGTCGACATTTCCGGCGCCTGATCATACGATGAAACGCGCGGCGACGGAATAATCACGCGCTCTTCTCCTGGATACTCTTCTTCACGCATGCCGTTCAAAAAGAACGTCACATGCGCATACTTTTCTGTCTCTGCAATGTGTAATTGCTTCAACCCCGCGTCCGAAAGCACTTTTGCGAGACAAGTGGAGATCACCTCGGGAGGAAATGCCACTTTCGTCGGAAGTCCACGTTCATATTCACTCATCGTCGTGAACGAAAGATCCTTCATGAACTCGCGGGGAAACTTTGTAAACTCTGGCATGCAAAACGCTGACGTGATCTGTCGCGCACGATCCGGACGAAAATTTGCAAACACCACTGCATCGCCATCTTTAATCGGGCCGCTCGGCTTTCCGTCTTTAGTGATCACGACAGGCACGAACTCTTCATCGTACACTTTTGCTGCGTAGGAAATTTCTATCGCTGAGATAGGATCTTCAAACGTCGTCACGCCCTCTGCGCCAATCATGGCACGATATGCTTTTTCAACACGATCCCAACGATTGTCACGATCCATCGCAAAAAAACGTCCGGAAATCGAACCGATTCGACCAACGCCAAGTTCCGACATTTTCGCAAGTAGGTTGCGCACGAATTCAATACCGGTATTAAAAATAGTGTCACGTCCATCAAGAATTGCGTGCACCACAACATCTTTTAATCCCTGCTGCTTCGCAAATTCGAGTAACGCATACACATGTTCATCAGAACCGTGCACGTTCCCCGGACTCACGATGCCGAGAATGTGAAAGGTTGATCGGTGCGCTTTTGCATGCGCTGCTGCATCAAAAAACGCCTGGTTCCGAAAAAACTCCCCATTTTGAATTGCGAGATTGATGCGCGGAAACGATTGATAGAAAATTTTTCCTGCACCGATCGTTAAATGCCCGACTTCGGAATTGCCCATCTCTCCCCATGACAATCCGACCGCTTCGCCTGATGCGCGGACGGTGATCGTTGGAAAAGTGGTGACAAGTTCGTCAAAAACAGGCGTGTTCGCCGCCTCAAGCGGATTGCCATCTCCTGGCGGCGCAACTCCCCATCCATCGAGAATAATAAGCACGAGTGGTTTTGGACGCATATTGCGTTACGCTACCGAAAATTCGATGTCGGAGCAAGCCACACTATGCAACCTCATCCTCAATTTCCATCAACCGATTGTACTTTTCGAGTCGCTCACTCCGCGAAAGCGATCCGGTCTTGATAAAATCCGCACGTGTTGCAACCGCAAGATCCGCAATAAAGGTATCTGCGGTCTCGCCCGATCGATGTGATATCGCCACCTTGTATCCATGTTTCTGCGCGAGAAAAATCGCATCCATCGTTTCGGAGAGTGAGCCGATTTGATTCACTTTGATGAGAATCGCATTTGCGATATGGCGCGAAATCCCCTGCTCCAATCGACGAACGTTCGTCACGAACAGGTCATCGCCGACGAGCGTCAATTTCTTACCAAGTTTTTTGGTGAGATCCTCCCAGTTGTCCCAATCGTCCTCCGCGAGCCCATCTTCGATGGACATGATCGGATATTTCTTGAGCCATTTTTCATACGTCGTGATCATCCCTGCAGCATCGAGTGATTTTCCATCAACTTTCATGACGTACTTCCGTTTTTTCGCATCATAAAACTCTGATGCGGCAACGTCGGCACCAAGGGAGATATCTTTTCCTGGCGCGTACCCCGCTTCTTCAATTGCATCAAGTACGAACGCGAACGCTTTTTCGTTTTGTGAAAGCTTCGGTGCAAAGCCACCTTCGTCACCGACGGTGGTCACGAAGCCTTCCTTCTTCAATAATTTCCCGAGCGCATGAAACACTTCGCTTCCTGCACGCACACGCTCACGCATCGTCTTCAGTTTCGGAATCAGCATCGTTTCCTGCATATCGAGCGCAAAATCTGCATGTGCGCCGCCGTTCAGCACATTCATCATGGGGAATGGCATCGGATAGTCGGTTCCTTTGATACCAAACGATTTACGCAACCATGCATACAACGGCAAATCGTTTGCAACAGATGCCGCGCGCGCCACTGCGAGCGACACACCAAGCACTGCGTTCGCGCCAAGCTTCGATTTATTCTCGGTGCCATCGATGTGCAGCATCGCTTCGTCAATTCGACGTTGCTGTCCCGCATGCATGCCGCGCAATTTTTTTGCAAGTACATTATTTACGTTCGCAACCGCTTTGAGTACTCCCTTGCCGCCGAAACGATTTTCATCACCGTCACGAAGTTCGAGCGCCTCGTGCGATCCGGTCGACGCACCAGACGGCACCGACGCCTTTGCGGAAACACCACCCTCGACCGTCACTCGCACTTCTACGGTTGGGTTGCCACGGGAATCCAAAATCTCTCGTGCTTTGATATCGGTAATTTTCGGCATACCCGGTACTACAACACTTTCTTAAATATTTTATACTGCAAAAAGAACTGCATTGGCTTTTTCACCACATCTTCTGCTATTGAAACAGTTGTAGTACCGGGCATACTGCAAAAACAGGTTAGGGGGTTGGGGAATCGGTGCCTGGCTCCCGAGTCCGCAGACTCGGTGTGCCTGGCTCCGATTCCCCATTAGGCTCCACACTTCTTATTACTCGATCTCGTACGTCAGATTCACATGTACCGTAATCTCTGTGCTTCCCGCTTCCACTCTCGGGGCAGCAGCTATATCCGGACCTCCACCCATCCCCTCCTTCGCGTAAAAAATCGGCGGCGGATACATTCCTCCCTGCGACTCATCGAACGAAATAACGCGACGAAGTTTGATGCCCGCGACCGCAGCGAGCGCGCTCGCTTTTGCTTTCGCGTTCTCAAGCGCCTTTGCTCGCGCTTCTTCTTTTAACTTCTCCGGTTCATCGACGGTAAACTGGATACCACCGATCTGATTCACACCGAGCGCGCCAGCCTTGCCGATAATGTCACCGACCGCATCGAGATTACGAATCTTCACGTGGACATTCTGAGCGACGCTGTAGCTCCGAAGCGTTTGCTTACCGTTATTCCAATCATAATTCGGGTTTACGTTGTACGACGTCGTTTGAATATCTTTTTTATCGACTTTCGCACTCTTCAATTGTTCAACCAACTGATTCATGATGCGAGTGTTTTCTTTTTGCGCCTCTGCCACGGTCGACTTTTCGATAGTCGTACCAAGATCAATCGTTGCGATATCAGGGATACCGACGACTTTGCCTTCGCCAGACACTGTGATCACATTCCGTTCGATCGGTACGCCGATGAAGTTATACTGCCGTGCTTCGTTTCTTGCTTTAAAACCGAGCCATGCGGTGAGCGCAAGGAGGGCGAGACACGCACACAACATTTTTTTGCTCCTATAACGAGAGTCCGTGTTTCGCTCTGATGAACAACTGCCGCCGCAACAATTTTTTTCGAGCATATCATGCATAAAAAAAATAAAATTACTTCATTAACACTTCAACGCCAGGAAGTTTTTTCCCGGCAAGGAACTCAAGCATCGCGCCGCCGCCAGTCGACACATGATCGACATACTGTGCAAGCCCCGTTCGTTCGAGGCACTGCACGGTCTCGCCACCACCAACGATACCGAATGCACTCCCCGAAGATCGCATCGCGATCACGCGACCGAGAGCGATTGAACCGTGACTGAACTTCTTCACCTCAAACAATCCGACCGGACCGTTCCACACAAGTGTTTTCGCTTTCTTTAGCACTGCAGCCCAGGCGCGAATCGTTTCTGTTCCCACATCGATCACATACTCATCCCGTCGTACCTCGTTCGGTTTTCTTACGATCGGCTGCGCACGATCATTTAGTTGCGTTGCGGTGAGTACATCAATCGGATACTGCACATTCTTTTTTTTGAGTAACTGTTTTGCAATCTTCACATCTGCAGCGGCAACTTCAGAAAGACCAGTTTTCCATCCTTTTGCGCGAAAAAACGCATTCGCCATTCCCCCGCCGATCAGCACCGTATCCGCAATCTTCTGCATCCGCTCGATCGTTGATAATTTATCGGACACTTTCGCGCCGCCCATCATCACGACAAAAGGATGCTTCGGTCTGCCGAGTACTTTTGAAAGTTGTGCGACCTCTGTTTCTATAAGCAACCCGGCGTATGCAGGAAGAAACGCAGCGATGCCCACGATGGACGCGTGGCTGCGATGCGCGTCAGCAAAAGCATCGTCAACGTACAGATCGCCGAACGACGCGATGCGCCGCGCGAGAAACACACTGTTCTCTTTTTCACCTTTGTAAAAACGGATGTTCTCGAGCATTGCGACACCGCCATTTTTTAATTTGGAAAGTACACGTTCCACTTTTCCTTCTGCCTCGATGTTCTCACGAATAAACAACACTTTCTCACCAAGTCCTTTCGCAAGGTATTTTGCCACCGGTTCGAGAGAAAATTTTTTCTCTCGCCCCTCAGGACGCCCGAGATGCGCAACGATGACCGTTTTCGCTCCCGCTTTTCGCAAAAAATCGATCGTTGGAAGCGCTGCAAGAATCCGCGAATCCGCATCGCTGCTCACCTTTCCGCGCGCGATCGGCACATTAAAATCCACGCGTAAAATCACCCGTTTCCCTCGTAAATTCTTCTGTGTCCGAAGCATGCGAAGCGGCATACTGCCGACGTAAAGTATAACAGAAAAACAGGAAAACAGGCAGCCTGATTTTTTGATCTTCGTTCAAAAAACAGACTGTCTGTTTTCCTGTTTTTAATCGTTCTGCGTATATATCACCACCCCGCGCCACCAAAGAGTAAGCGCTGTGAAAAATGGGAGAATCCTCATGAAGTAGCGCAGTGCAGCGGCCTCGTGAAGAAACCACGCAAAAGGTCCTGTGTAGTGACGGCTTCCGAGCATCGCAACCGCATCTTTACCACCGAGTGGCACGACCGCAGGAAATGTTCGAAAACGAAACATGACCGCCCCCCCTCCTTCAAGACGTGAAAGCACACTACGCGCTGCCGTCTCCCCCATCGCAATCGCCGCTTGCGCAAGCCAAGGTACTGGTTGCTTCGTTGATGGGTCAATAAGCAATGCTGAGTCACCGACGACATACACGCCGGTATGACCTGGAACTTCAAGCGTCGAACCAACAACGATTCTTTTTCCACGTTCATCGAGCGGTACACCGAGCATCTCAAGCGACGACGAACCGCGGATCCCTCCGCACCACACCATCATATCCGCGTCGATCACTTTCGCACCTTCGTGACGAAAGTCACACAGCAACTGATCGATCGTCTCACCCGGTTTGCATGCGCGCGGCGCAAGCGTCACACGATTCTGTTCCACCTTTTGCACAGCAGTGTCGAGATACAGATGAATGCCGAGCGTGCGCAAACGTTCACGAGCAAAGGCGGACAATGTTTTTCCCATCGCACCAAGAATTTGCGGGCTCGCTTCAACAACGGTGACATGAAAATCACTACCTCCAAGATGTCCTTTCGCCATATGCTTACGAAGAAACATCGTCAGTTCGCACGCAAGTTCAATTCCGGTCGCACCGCCACCACCGATCACGATGTTGAACGCCTGACGCTTCCCCGTTTCTTTCATGTGTAGCAAATCATGCACGTGCTGTCGCAGGCGATCTGCATCGTGCACGGTTTTGAGCACGAGCGCATGCTCTTTCATTCCTTCGATGCCGTAAAAATTCACCTCTGCACCGAACGCGATGATCAAATCGTCAAAATGTATGGGGGGCAGTGCCGCGAGACGCACTTCACGACGATCCCAATCAACGTCGGTCACGCTATCGTGTACAAAATCAACGCCCCATGGCGCAAACAACGACGCGCAGTCGACGGTGACGCCAGTGTGAAGCAGTTTCGCTGTGCCGATATTCTCATGTTCAACGAAACCGGTCGCCGCTTCATAGAGGAGCGGCGTGAACACATGAAACGCAGAACGGTCGATCACCGTAACTTTCAAATCCGCAAAACTCTGCGCGAGTGTACGTGCCGCCGCGATACCACCGAACCCTGCGCCGAGAATGACAACGGAATGTTTTTTTTCTGATGACATAGAGGCACTCCTCCCCAACCCTGATGGGCGAGTGAAGGATCCGTTTCCTTGCACTCGCCCTCCATGCCGCGCCAGGTGGCGCGGCCTCCTCGCAAGCGAGGAGAGGCTTTAAAGCTTAGTAGATGACGTGAAGCAATGAAATTTCTGGCGATTGAAACAGCCGCGCGCGCGGTCCAGATTCGCCGACTCCTGGAGTAATGAACAGCGTCACTGTGCCGAGCGTGAATGCACCGCGGTCGAAGTGATTGCCGAGCATCGTAGGAATTCGTGGTACTGGCCCAAGCACCGGCAATCTAATTTGGCCACCATGCGTGTGCCCCGCGATCACAAGCGGGATGTCGAACACCTCGGCTTGCTGCGCCGCATCAGGATTGTGCACGAGGAGAATCGGAATTTCGTTCGGCGCGCTGTCCGCGATCGCTTTTTGCCAATCCGGTTTGCCGAGCTGAATGTCATCGATGCCGATCAGTCGAAATTTCTGCCCCTCTTTTTCGAACGATACCGAACGATTTACGAGCGTTTTTACATTATATGACCCCAGCGCTTTTCGTACATCCACCGCACCGGCACGGTAGTCCCAGTTGCCGAGCGCGGCGCATGCGCCAAACGGCGCCCGCAAGTCACGAAGTGGTGGAAAGGCTGCAGTACCCGCGATTGTGGTTGCGAGGTCTCCTGCGAGCAGCACTGCATCGGGATGGAGTGTGTTGATCCGGTCAACAACTTTTTGTACCCACTCGCGATGGCGATACTTGCCGAGATGTGTGTCAGAGATCACCGCGAGATCCAATGAACGCGATGAAGACGCGGCATCTTTACGAAGATCAACCGTGTACTCCTTCACTACAAGAAATCGCGGCGCGATAAAACTTCCGTACACGATAACTACCCAGACAACCGCCGCGAGCAAATGCAAAACTCCCCATCCCTGTTTCCGTGTCACCACGAACCACACCGGCACCGCGCCGACGATAAGTGCGATCGCAATATCAAAAGGGAGTTCGTACATGGAATCGGTCTACGCAGGACGTCAGATTTTCGATGCAGCGCTAGGCGCGGGGTGCAGTTCGCCCGGAGGCGTGCCGCAGTACGCTGAGGAGCGAACGGGGGCCCCGCAACAACGCGATGCACGAAAATCTGACGTCCCCTACTTAAGTGATCGACCTACAAGAGAGGCCATCTCTGCCAACCTGCACGAATACCCCCACTCGTTGTCATACCACGCAACAATTTTTACGAAATCACCATCAACAACTTTGGTGAGTTCGAGGTCCACGATCGATGAGTGCGAATTCTTGATGAAATCCGACGACACGAGCGGCTCTTCTGACACTGCGAGAATGCCTTTCCAACGCGCCGCCTTCGCCGCTTTCTTGAACGTCGCGTTAATCTCTTCAGCTGTCGTTTTTTTCTTCAACAAAAAAGTAAAATCCGCGAGCGACACCACCGGCACCGGCACACGAAGTGCGAGCCCGTCAAACAAACCCCTGAGTTCAGGAATCGCTTCGGTCACCGCAATCGCTGCACCGGTCGACGTCGGCACGATGTTCGCTGCAGCAGCGCGCGCGCGACGCAAATCCTTGTGGGGCCCATCCTGCAAATTCTGATCAGCGGTGTACCCATGTGTCGTCGTCATGAGCGCCTTCTTGACACCGAACGTCTCATGCATAATCGCTGCAACCGGCGCGATGCAGTTCGTTGTGCACGAAGCATTATTAATAATCTTTGGTTTTCCTGCGCCGGTCGGATTCACGCCGAGCACATGCGTCGGCACGTTCCCGCCTTTCGCTGGTGCAGAAATGATCACGCGCCGCGCGCCCGCAGTGAGATGCTGCCCCGCACCTGCTTCATCGGTAAATCGGCCAGTGCATTCGAGCACTACATCGATTTTTTCTTTCGCCCATGGAAGTTTCGTCGGATCTTTTTCCGCGTACACGCGAATTTTTTTTCTATCGACGATCACATTCTCTGCATCGTAAGACACATCATGATCGTACGCGCCGTAACTCGTGTCGTGTTTCAAAAGATGCGCGAGCGTTTTTGTATCAGTGAGATCGTTCACTGCGACGAACTCGAGATCGTGCAATCGACCGAATGCGGATTTAAAAGTGTTGCGACCGACACGACCGAAACCGTTAATTGCGACGCGAGTTGGCATATACTTCTGCAGATAATTAGCATCATCACTATAACAAAAAGCGGGTACACATGCATGTGCACCCGCATCGTCGTTACTCCGACGCCGCCGGGCGGTACTTCCAGAGCCGGTGCTTCTCCCAGAACTCCTGGAACACCTCATAGGTGAATCCGTGGCAGTCCTCCTCCTTGAGAGAGAAGACATCTACCCACTCGGGGGTGCCCTCGTCCGTGTCCTGACCCCTGATCGTTGCGTCGTCGGCGACGCTGCACTCCCAGCAGGAGCCGAGCACGTGGTACGCCTTGTCCTCGGGGTCGAAGTAGAAGAACCCCTCCTTGAGGCTGAAGAATTCGCCGACCTCGATCGCGAGACCCGTCTCCTCATATACCTCACGCCTGAGCGCGTTGACCATCGGCTCACCGAGCTCGATGCCGCCACCAGGGAGCGAAAACCTTCCATTGTGCTTGCCGCGGATGAGCAGGATCTTGCCCTCCTTGAAGCGGCAAATCACGGCGTACGCGCCAGGTCGGAACTCGAGCTTCTCGGCGGGAACGAGCTTCTTCTTGCTGTGCGCTGTGAGGCACAGGACCGTACGGTGAAACGTTGAAATGGACATGCGGTCCTCCTTCTGTAGATCGCCATGAGACCGTGCCAAAATAAACTACAGCTGTCAACATCTTGTGCTTTCATCGCTATGAGCTAAGGTACCGTAGGGCATACGTATGCTCACTCACGCACCTTACAAAACAAAGGAAGGAACGTCATGCGCAGCAAAAATCTGTTCTTGTACTGGACGCTGTTCGTCTGCCTCGTCACCATCGCTTGCGTGATCGGTGCTCTGCTCGGATGGACCGACTACGTCTTGGTCGGCGATCCGACGCACATCACACTCATCACGATCGGTGTGTTCACTGCAACCACACTGTGGCTCGGCAACCTGTGCTGGAAGATGGCAAATTCCGAGAACGCCAGCAGGGTCGTTCACGCGCTCGAAACCGGCTGGTTCGCAAGCAGCGCCTGCGTCACGCTCGGACTGATCGGTACGGTAATCGGCTATCTGCTCATGATGCGCGGCGTGCCAGATGCCGGCGCTGACGTCGCGGAGCAGCTCGTGCGCCAGATCCGCATGGGCATGGGCACCGTACTCATCAACACGGTCGTCGGCGGCGTCTGTGGCCTGCTCATCGAAGTGCAGAGTCACTTCATCGGTCAGATCGCGAAGCAGGTCATCCTCGAGGAGGAGTCGTGAAACGTGCACAGCTGTTTGGGAAGACGCTCATGGTCGACTTCCTGATGAGCAACCTCGCGATTCTCCTTGGAATCATGATGCTCTCGAGTGTGAGTCAGAAACAGAAAAAAATAGTCGAGGAAAAAGCGGGACTGCGCACCGAGGGCAAGTACGCGATCGTGCTGCAATGGCCCGGTGAGTCAGCGGATGATGTTGATCTATACGTGCGCGATCCTTCGGGACGTATCGTGTTCTTCAACGCACGCGAGCGTGGACAGATGCATCTCGAGCACGATGATCGTGGCAAACAGCAGGGACAAAAGGCTTCAACGGACGCTCCGCGCACACGCGAAGAGCGTGTGATCATGCGCGGCGTTATCCCTGGAGAGTACATTGTGAATGTGCACATGTACCACAAGTGGGATACCGCTCCGACGCCGGTGCGCGTGCGACTCGTTGCGCTGAAGGGTATCGATGACGAGCTCGCGGAGCGCGATCTCGTACTCTCGACAAACGGCGCAGAGGCGACAGCATTTCGGTTCACGATGAGCGAGGGCGGTACCGTCACCGGAACGAATCGTCTCGAACGACGTCTGATCGGCCCACAGGGCGACCCACTGCACCCCGGAGGTTTCTAATGGAACTGCACACGCTTGCGATTCCGATCGCGTTCATTCTTCTTGCTGCAGTACTGTGTTTGCTGCTCATCGGTTCCAAGTGGAAATGGTGGCAGAAACTCGCACTGATCGTGATCGTGCCGTCGTTCGGCCTCGCGGTCTGGGCGTCGATCGCGAGTTACAAAGGTTGGCCGACGCGCGATGCGTTGCCAACGAAATCGGTAGTGTACTGGACGATCGTGCGCGAACCGAATCCGGCGCGTAATGATCCTGGCGCGATCTTCCTCTGGGCGACGTCGCTCGACGCGGTGGGGCGCACACGAAATCCACTCACGTACGCATCGCCCGGCGACGAGCCGCGCGCGTACCGACTCCCATATTCTCGCGAGCTTCATCTCGGACTCCAGAATGCGCAAGGGTCGATGCGTGAAGGGCGCCCGGTCGTGCTGGATCTTACGGGCAGGGAAGGAACTCGAGGTGCAGGAGAGCGAGGCGACCGCACACAGGAGCGTCCGAATTCCGACGGCCGAGATGCAGGAACGCCGACGCAAGGTCCGCGAGCGCGCGATGAAGATGGCATCCACGACTTCATGATCTACGGCCTCCCTCCACCACACCCTCCCTCGAAGGAGTAACCCATCCCCCGCACCGTCTGGTACGGGGGATTTTTTGTTAAAAAAAATTCCCGAGACAAACCCAGGAACAATTTTGAATAACACTGATTAAAGTGTGGGATTACGGAATGGTGGACGAACGCCGTGTAGCTCGAGTTCTTTCTGTAGCACGTATCTGATCACCACTTGCGTAGTGATGAAATTTTTATAGGCGAGAGCACGAGCTTTTTGTGCGAGTTCTGAACTGAGAGTTAATGACCGGAGTTCGTTCTGGCCCGGCACGAGATAAGAGAGGCGTACTTCAGCTGGCAGTAATGCTTCACTGTCATACTTTGCAAGTCCTTTTGCAAGAAGCGTGACACAAAAATTATTCAAGTGCATCTGACGATGAAATGCAGCGATCTTCAGATCGTGTAGCATTTGACCAGAAAGACAAACGGAAATGAGCGTGAGTGTGGACATTTTTTCTTCCTTCCTGATTGCCAGATTAGCTTACGAAAAAATTATGTCAACTTTTTGAACCCAACAAAAAAACAGGCACCCTGCCTTTTTGACCTTCGATCAAAAAACGGAATGCCTGTTTTTTATTGCAACTTATTCTCCAAGTGCGAATCGGCTGAATCGTTTGATCTGAATATTCTCGCCAGTCTTCGCGATCATCTCTTTGCATAACTCACCGACCGTTTTGTCTTCATCCTTTATATACGCCTGGTTGAGTAAGCACACTTCTGAGTAGTACTTCTCGAGTTTTCCCGCGGCGATTTTCTCGACGATCTCCTTCGGTTTCGAAGAGCCGACGAACTCCGCCATCGCGAGTTCTTTTTCTTTTTCAAGAACCTCGGCGGGGATCTGCTCCGGGCTCACGTACAGCGGACTGGTTGCAGACACTTGCAACGCAACTTCGTGCACGAACTCCTTGAACTGTTCGGTGCGCGCAACGAAATCCGTTTCGCACAGCACCTCGACGAGCACACCAACGCGACCTGCGCCGTGGATGTACGAGTCGACCAAACCTTCTTTGGTGACGCGCTCGCCTTTACTACCCGCTTTTGCAATTCCCTTCTTGCGAAGCGCCTCAGCGGCTTTTTGCATGTCGCCACCCGCTTCATCGAGCGCTTTTTTGCAATCGACGATCCCCGCGCCAGTGGCGGCGCGAAGTTCAGCGACGGTTTTGGAATCAATGACCATACGTAAGTAAAAAATATATAAAGAAATCCTCCCCCAACCCCCTCCTTACCTAAAGGTAAGGAGGGGGAGTTTTTAGACGCCGACCGGCGCATCCGCCGCAACGGCTTTCAATTTTTCCTTGTCGATCTCCGCAGTGCGCTGCGCGCGGAGCGTACGGCCTTCTTTCACCGCTTCTGCAACGAGCTTCGTCATCAGTTCAATCGTTTTCACCGCGTCGTCGTTCGATGGGATCGGATACGCGACGAGATCAGGATTCACATTCGTATCGACGAGCGCGACGATCGGAATTTTTCGCGTCTGTGCTTCGGCGACCGCAGTTTTTTCTTTCATGATGTCGATCACGAACAGCGCGTCTGGTGGGCGAACAACGTCCTTGATACCACCGACCTGCTCTTCGAGTTTCGCAATCTCCTTCGCGAAATTCGACTGTTCTTTCTTTGTATACTTTGCGAGCGCACCGGCGGCCTGCTTCGCTTTCAAATCGTTGTAATGGCGAACGAGGTTCATAACTTCGCCGTAGTTCGTGAGTGTTCCGCCGAGCCAACGGCCAGCGATGAACGGCGCGCCGCAATCGAGCGCGTATTTCTTCACGATCTCACGCGCCTGGCGCTTGGTGCCGAGAAAAAGGATGACGCCGCCACGTGCGGTGGTGTCGCGCACATAGTCGAGCGCTTGCTGAAGTTTGACCTGCGTTTTTTCAAGATCAACGATGTGGATCCCGTTTCGCGCGCCAAAAACGTACTGTTTCATTTTAGGGTTCCACTTCGACTCACGGTGTCCGAAGTGCACGCCCGCCTGGAGCATCTCCAGGAGTGAGGGAACTTGTGGCATAACATTATACGAAAAAAAATTTCCTTAGACCTCTACACTTCAGCGCCGTGATCTCGCAATTGCGAGGCAGGACACGCCGCCTTGAATAAAGCGTATGAGAGATAATTAACACCGCACTACAGTATAAGAAGGCGAGGAAAAAAGCAAGCCCTGTACCATGCGGTACAGGGCGCGGCCCCGCATCTTGATGATGCGGGGGATATAGAACACGGACTGACTCAGCCCTGAGCGCCGATGGCCACGCCGTCCCTCGTGACGACCTGGCGGCCGCCGGGGCCGGGCACGATCTTGGTCGCGACGTTCTTCTTCGATTTCTCCGCGTAGCCGATGGTGAGCGTCGCCTCGACCTGCGCCTTGCCCGGGTTGATCTCGACCGGCTCGGGCGCGTCGTCTTCGACCCTCCTGGCCGAAGCTGCGAAGGCCTGCGCAGATCGATTACCTGCGGACTCGCTGTAGTTCTTGCGCACGTTCCAGGTGAGGAGCTTGTAGTTGTCGGGGTTCAGGCCGAGGATCGCGCACTGGCTCGCGAAGGAGGCGTTGACCTTCGCATTCGCGTCCTTCACTGCGTCCTCGTGGAGCGCGGCGAGATCCCTGACCTTGAAGTCGGCGTCCTGGACGTTGGCCCGGTCGATCTCGGTCAGCGCATCATAGATCTCGCTCGTTTCGTGAACGTCGAGGCAGCTCGCGCAGATGGTGTAGTTGGCGTAGCGGCCAGTCTTGACGTGCTTCTTGTTCTTATTGTCGTAACGCGTCGTCGGGCCGGTGCCACCGGGGAAGGTCTTACGGCTATCCTTCTCGAACTTCACGCCGCTCGCCTCGAACCGGTCGAGTACGGCGTTCACAGCGTCGATCACCGGTCTCGCGTTCTCCTTTGCTGAGACGTTCGTTTTGCCGGTACCCTGGATGTTGATGGTGAACGTCACGATGTCGTACTCGGCGAACGCGACTCCGGTCTCGGTGATGCTGGTGACCTGGTGCTTCTGCGTGGTGGTCATGGTGACCCTAATCTTTCTTTCCTTGCGGAAGGTGTGCGAGACTGATGACTTTCAGCCAACGCAGCAAAAAACTAACAGCTAACCCCGATACCGTCAAGAGCTATGGCTTGCGCAAGTCTGGAGGGCGTGCTAACGTATCCCCCGTTATACGTATTTTCCCTTATGAAGAAGGAAACTCATCCAACCTATTTCCCAGACGCCAAGGTTATCTGCGCTTGCGGCAACGAATTTAGTGTCGGTTCGACCACAAAGGAAATTCAGATTGAATTGTGCTCGAGCTGCCACCCGTTCTAC
>SXGR01154859.1_pt1 | contig 34742 bp, 40 predicted proteins | sample 3174711 | NCBI WGS metagenome assembly SXGR01 (sample SAMN11356860, study PRJNA531348) | freshwater metagenome | isolation source: freshwater sample F1-60 | place: China: Fuxian Lake, Yuxi | collected 2017-12-25 | reverse complement strand
TCCGCGCTTTTCGACCTGGAGATACCATTTGAACCGCAAATCTCGCGGAGCGGAGAGTGGCGACCCTGGCATATTTGGCTCGGTTAACCTTAGTAACCCTTAGCCTACTCCAGTGTCACCCTTGAAGGTTAACTGTACAAACCCTTGCTGACCTTCCTTATTTATGCAACGATGACGATCGTGGTCTTTTCAAAGGAGGAACGGATGTTCATCAAAAAAGCGCGAGCGTTTCTCGCGATCGGTGCATACCTGTTCGGACTGATCGTGTTCGCAGGTCCGCATCTGTACGCGTTGCTCGCATGGGACTGGCTCGTACTCATCGACCCGTCGACGCATCGTTCGCGCATCGATCGGTGGTTGATGTATTGGGGATGCATCCTCGGACGGATCTCGTTCTGGATGTTGGACATCAAGATCCAGTTCATCATTCCGGAGTTCGACGCGACGTGGCCGATGATAGTCGTGTCGAACCATCCGTCCGGTCCGCTCGATGGGATTGCGCTGCAACTTGCGTTTCAAGAGCGGATCGATCCGCGAGGATTTCGCTCGATCATGAAGCGCGAGGTGCTGAGGATCCCGATCGTCGGAAGAGCATGCAAGGAGGCAGGATCGGCGTTCCTCACGCGAGGCAGAGACAAGAAAGCGGACCTCGCGGAGATTGTACGATGCGCTTTCGAGGCATCCAAAGATTCGCGAAGTATTTTGATTTTTCCAGAAGGCACACGGTTCCGCGTACCGAGAGAAGGGTCAGGATTTTCGCGAGTGCTTCCGCCGAAGAGTGCAGGACTTCGTGCGCTCGTCGCAGCAATGCCAGAGCGCATGGTGCTGCCAATCACGATCGTGTGGCCGAGTACAGCGACGAACATCGGTGGCATGATCACAAGCATCGCGTCGTACATCGGCTCGCGTGTGCGTGTCGAAGCGTCACGACTCGAAGAGGTCGATCCGATGGGCGTTGCGCTGTGGCTGCAAGATGAGTGGCTGCGCAAGGAGCTTTTGCTCACGGCGGATGATTGACAAATGTGTTGTTTTTTGGTACGGTGGTTAGTCCGAAAAGAAGGACGAGAACGGAGGTTTCATCAGATGCAAACACCGAGCAAGATCGAGACGTACTGCGGGATCGAGATCACCGCCTTTCGTGAGGTGGGGTCGTGGTCAACGTACTTCGCTTCGCCCGAGACCGGTCACCCGATCCACGGCCTTTCCGTCATCCACGGACACGCGTCGGACGACGAGGCGATCGAGGCCGGCAAGCGTGCCATCGACGCGCACCTCGGTGCCCCGGAGACCGCGGTCTCCGCCGCTTAGACGACATCTTCTTCAGCCCGTCCCATGCATGTGGGGCGGGCTGAGTTTTTTTCGGCAAGTCTCGACTGCTTGACCATACATGGAATCTTTGCTAAAAATATCAGTCGGCCCGCAAGGTCGAGGTCATTTCATCAACAACGCACAAGAAGGGCCTCAGACGGTCCACGGAGGAATCATGGGCACGAGACTGAGTCTATATTCAACTTTGCACAGCAAGTTCGGCAAGGAAGAGGGTGGCGTCGCCAGCTCTGCGCCGAGTGCAGCAGCCGCACCGCCGCTGGGACTTCGTACCAACGGCAGCCGGGCGACAGTGATCGTTCCGATCCCCAAGAAAGTCCGGAAGTCCGGAGCCATGGCGCAGCGCGTTGCGATGCGTGAGATGGGGATGGAGGAGTTCACCGAGACGCGCGGGTCTGGCACGCTGCGCAAGAACAAGCGTATCGGTATGAACGTCGCTTCGCACGCACTCGACGAGCGCGTCGCATACGAGTTCGGCTATCCGTTCCAGGCATGCCCGGAACGGTTCGTCACGTGGGGCGAGCCGCGCTCCGAGGAGAACTGCAAACCGCTCACCGAAGTGGGATGGCACGTCGAGCGGTACGCGTCGATGTGTTTGTTCCCCGGCGACGAGATGGCGTGCAAGTACATCATCGTCGAGAAAGACGGCGTGCGCACCGAGGGTGTCGGCATCGTCATTCGCAAAACGTCGGTGCCGTGGCTGCCGAAAGGGTACATGGTGTTCTGTATCATCACGGAGTACTCGCCGATCAGACACAACTTTCTCGATGCGGTGAACCCATGCTGAAGGAGGAGAAGATGCGACCGAACGTGTTCATCGTCGGCACATCGAAGATTGGCAAGACGCCGCTCGCGACCGCGATCGCGAAAGCGATCGATTACCGAGTGATCGGTGGATCCGAGTGGGTGAGGGCGCGGTTCGAGCCTTCGGAGCGCGCACGCGCTGATCGCGCGACATGGCTCGAGGAGATCGCTGCGTTTTCTTGCGCCGAGCTCATGCGCGATCCAGACGCGTGCGTGGATTTCATCCGTCACACGTATCCGATCGGCGACGGCGGGTTCGTGATCGAGGGACTCCGCAACCCGCGGGACTTCTCGCATCTGTTCCGGCCACAGTGCGACATCGTCGTGTTCGTGTACTTCGCAACCAACCCGATCCGCCCGACCGTGTTCGAGCGATACGGAACGCAGGCGATCCAACAGTACGTCGACTGGCTGCGCAACACGCGCATGATTCCAGAAAAACGCGTGTTGCAGTATCGGATCGATGCGCTGCGTGGACAGTCGGGAGCGGCGCATGAACTGGTCGATATCAAAGGTCCTGTCGCGGCGTTGCCGTGCTGGAACCTCGACGAGGTGAAGGAATTCGTAATCCCGACGATCAAGGAGTTGGTCGTAGCGGCGCCTGCGTCGCCACCTACGAAGGAAGTCGTGCATGCGGAGTTTTCGCCGTTCACCGCAGTGGTCGAGAATCGCGTGCTCCACGACGATGACCCATCGGTCGATGGATGGACGCTTTGCAAGGTGTTCGCGATCTCGAGTTACCCTGGACACGTACCGACGTTCCAGGTGATGCTCGAGAACGGCGCGATGTTCTCCTACGTCCCGCCACATCGGCTGCGACAATGGGCGCCATCGGACGCGTTCCCGGAGCGCTTCGAACTCGCTGATCTCGTATACCACGAGTGCCGCGACGAGAAGATCACGGTGAACCGCTACGATCTGCTTACGCGATCGCCGTGCCGTGCGTATCTTCACAAGCAGAAGCGTTGGCTCGATGCGGTGTACGTTGCGACGGTGGACTGGTACATGGGCAACGATCTTCTGCATCTCGTCACGCTCGAGAACGGCCAGTTCGCGTTTCTCCCGAGTCACAAGGTGATGTTCGCGGAAGGTACGACGCTTCCCACATACAAGAAACTCCACGCCGTCTGGCGTTTGGAGGAGGAGTGATCCATTACCGCTTACGATTTCGTAGGCGGTGTTTTTTTAGGGTAATGAGTAACCCTAATTAAAAAAGGTGTGCGCAAGAGAAATCTTGCGCACACACTATCGAAGCAGAAGGAGTATCAGTCCCAGTAGGCGGCGGCGTCTTGCCAGTCCGGGTAGTTGGCGGTGAGCCAGTCGTTCGCCAGCTTGTTCGCCTCGTCGCTCACGTCGAAGCTCTTGCGGTTGCGGCCGTTGATCGGCTCGGTCCCGTGGATGATCTCCGTGCCGTCGGTGACGGTCGTGACACCAACACCCTCTTTCTCGAAGCGATCGTAGTCGAAGGAGTAGGAGTAGCGTCGGTTGGTCGAGAGGTGTGCACTGCGGTCGTAGAACGCCGCCTTGTAGAAGATCGAGGCGCGAGTGCGACCCTTCTCGTCTACGAGGTTCGACCACATCGAGTGGTCGGTGCGCACCTTCTTCCAGCCGGTGGGGAGCTTGACGTACTGGAACATGTCGTCGCCCTCCACCTTCTCGCCGAACTTCACGCCGGCCTTCTCGAGCTGAGCCTTGGATGCGGGGTCCATCTTCGTTGGGAGTGTCTCGCTCTGGACGAGCGATCGTTGACCCATTGCCTCCTGATGCTCGATCATCGCGGATCCCCCCATGATCATCCCGAATGCGAGCATCTCTTTCCGGTCCGTTTTCGTGGTGTTGATTGGTGCTCTCTTTTTTTTTGTCCATCGTATCCTCCTTGCTTAAGCGAGATGCTTAAGACTAAGCAATATAGGATAAAATAGGCTTTTTGTCAAGTTTATGTTGACCAGCGAGCGTTTTTTCTCTAAGAATAAAGTTATGTCGCCACTGTATTTCATCACCGGCAATAAAAAGAAACTCGCCGAAGCGCGAGCGATTTTTCCGGCGATCGAAGGTATCGAGATCGATCTGCCTGAGATTCAGTCGCTCGATCCTCGGGAGGTCATTCGAGCAAAACTCGATGCCGCGCTCGCGCATCATCCCGGCCCATTTATCGTTGAGGATACGTCACTTACTGTGCACTGCATGAACGGTCTTCCAGGAACGCTGATCAAATGGTTTCTCGAGACGATCGGTGCTGCGGGCGTTGCGCGCATCGCAGAAAGTTTTGGTGATGCACGTGCGACTGCGTGCACGATGATCGGCTACGCTGACGGAAAGAACGTCGAGTTTTTTCAAGGCGTCGTGCACGGTACCGTCGTTGCACCGCGCGGTGTGACAGGGTTTGGTTGGGATGTCATTTTCATTCCCGAAGGACACGACCGCACGTTCGCAGAGATGACCGTGGAAGAAAAGAACGCGATTAGCATGCGGCGGATCGCATTCGAAGGATTGAAGGCACACCTCGGCACGTCGTTCGTGAACGACCACACCGCGCCTTGACACGGAGGCAAAAAAGCGCTAATGTCTTTGGTCAGCAGGTCGCTGATACAAAGGAGGGCTGTCAAACGGCCCAAGGAGAAGGTGCATGTCACTCGAACAACGTTGGCAGTCTCTCTGGACCGATGCGGGTGGTGCAAGTCACGATTACGCCAGCTACGTCTACCGTCGACTGGCGCTGCGCTACACCGAGTCGCATCGCTTCTATCACACGCTCGCGCACATCTTGCACGGTCTGCGCGAACTCGATCCCGCCGACGTCATCGTGGAGGCGGTGGACCCGCACGCGGTGAAGATGGCGTTGTGGTTTCACGATGTGGTCTACGATCCGCGGCGTCATGACAACGAGCAGAGGAGCACGGAGATCGCTTCCACCTTGCTCGAGACCGGCGGATTTCGCGCGGAGTTCGTCGATCGCGTTGCGACTCTCGTACTGGCGACGGCACACGCTGGCAAACCGAAGGACGACGACGAGGCGCTGCTCATCGACATCGATCTCGCCATTCTTGGACAACCACCGGAGCGGTTCGACGAGTACGAGCGTCTGATTCGCGCGGAGTACTCCTTTGTTCCTGAAGAGGTGTACTGCAGCGCGCGCGCGAAGATCCTGCGAAGATTCTTCGAGCGCTCGTACATCTACTACACCGCGCCGATGCGAAGGCGGTACGAAAAGACAGCGGAGCACAATCTCAAGAACTCGATCGAGTGTCTCACTGGTCGGCCGTTCTAGCGGGCACGAATACACGAAGGACCCCTTAGTTTTACGGGGTCCTTTTTTGCATCTTAGATTCTGTTTTGAGATGCAAAAAAGAAAACCGCGTGATGCGGTTTCTGTGAGAGAGGATTACTCTGCGATAAACTCGCTGATGTCGACGTGAAGTTCGTACCTCTTGCACCAATTCCAACCAGCATAGCTACTCCCACTTTCTTCGATCCAGGCACGGACGCCGGGGATTCCGCGGAGGATGGGGAGGAGAAGAGGAGCGAGGCGTTTATTGTCGAGACTCCAGGGTTCAGGCTTAGCGCCGCCCCAGGTGAGGACAGAGAACATGTCGCGGCCAAATGTGCGTTGCTTCTTGCACTGCTCCGGCAGTTCCCGTGAGATGAAGTCTCTCACCCTTTCTTGCAAGACTTGAGCTAGGTTCGCCTTCTCCAGACGTTTCCGCTCGGCATCGCCCGTACGCACAGCGTCCTTCAACGCGGCGTGGAGTTGCTGCTGCTCTTCGGTCATCGCTTCCCTCCTTTTTGGGATTGCGCAAACTTTTTCACAGAATCATATCTTTGTCAATGATGGTTGACAAAGATATGATTTCTTGCTATACAGAGTTGTCACGAATGTCGTGACGATTTAGAAAGGAGCACAACGTGAAATTGACGAAAGCAGAGCTCGCGGCCGCGGTCAACAGCGTGTCGTACAACAAGTTTCATCTCACGGCTGGTGTATTCGTCGAGGAAAGCGCCGGCGGCAGCTGGTTCATCGGCCGTGAAAGCCTCGATTTCTCCGAGCCCGAAACGCTCGGAGAGGACGGTGTTTGGGGAGGGAGCCGTTACTTCTCGACGCCACTCGATGCGCTCGAAACGGCGAAGAAATATGGCTTTCTCCCCCTGACGAACGTCTGACGCATGGCTCGCCGAACAGTGCATCAAGCACGCGGCGAGCCTTTCTTTTTTACCATGGATAACCATCAAACTGTCAAAATACTTGACAGTTTTTTGTGTTCTGTTGTAGAACACATTTGCCATGTGCAAAAGTTCTTTAGGAAATCAGAGATCGATGCCAACCACTATCAAAATCGCAGGACTTTCTGGCGCAGGAAAGTCCACACTGATCCGTGCTTACACACGCGAGCATCCTGATGTTGCTGCGATGAGCTACGGCGAGTTTCTCGCACGTCACGGAGCGCGCGCGGATGATGAGTGGCGGCAGTATCTCAACGGTCGTCGCGGACTCGTTCTCATGGATGAGCATCTCGAGTACGGCGACCGCGATCTCGCGGAGACGTATATCCATGAGCGCACGGCGGGGATTTTCGCGCTCGACCCACCGATCGTTGCGCTGCTTGAACGGCGTCGGCGCGATGCTACTCGTGCGCGCGACCTTGATGCTGCGCTCGCCGAAAGAGAAGCTGCGAAATCCACAGCACGTGCAGCATCACTCTCGGAGCAGCTCTCGATTCCACTTTGCGTTGTGCGAAATATGACTATCGCAGAATCACTCGCAGAGCTCGAACGATTTATTACGTGCGCGGGCTGAGTTTCATTCAGCCCGCCATCTTCTTTATTATCTATGTCACTAGTAAAAACAATAGAAAAAATTTCAACGACCGCGCAGCTCATATCATTCGATCTCGATCGTTCATGGAATTCGCAGTGGTTGATCGCGAGTCTTCGCGAAGCGATCGCGCCGCTGCTTGAAAAAAAGATGGCGGAGTCGGACGTACCGTTTGATCCGCAAGACCTCGAACATCAGACGCTGTTTTTATCTCACGACATTCAATCCTGGTGAGATCACCGAAGAGGTGATCGCCGCCGCGCTTGAAGAGCAGTACCTGCTCGTGCGTGAACGGTTGCTCGCGTTCTCCAACAAAGAAGAACTGGAATATTTATTTCGCGGCCTCAAGGGGTTTTATCCTGATCTCAATACGCACCATCGACTGAATCTCAAGCGTGATGGTGAGCGGTTGTATGCGGTCGGCGAAGGTCGAACGTTTGACGTCGAATTCAAAAAACTTGAAGACGAAAAAATTATTTCGTTGTTCACTGGTGCGCTTCATTATATTCATCACGAACGCACGGAGGGTGACGCATTCGCATTGTATTTCAAGGGCGACAAGTTTCCTTGGGCAGTCGAGACCACTGAGCGTGGTACGCTCGCTCGCGAGTACAAACGCGGCGCGCTCGCATCACACGGATTCGATCCCGATAAAACAATAGAACTCACACGGTTCTATACGTTGCCCGGCGCGCCGAAGAATGCGATTTCCGTGATGGATCGCCTCGTCAAGCGCTACTATGAAGGTTCAGGAATGGAGGCGATGTTTACGTGCACGATGCCGGCGTATTCAAAAACAAAATCAACGACGATCGCGGGCGGGATCAACAAAGTTCTGTGCGTGAAAGATCTGAAACATTATTTTGTTGCACGCGAAGTCGATGGTCGTACATGTTGGCAACACGTGAGTCGACGCTGGTTGGAACAGCATGGCGAAGGGCTTCCGATGAAAAGTACTGATCCTGGTTTTAAATTGCTTCCAGTAGTTGATGTGTATCTGCCAATAAAATTGAGCGCAATTCAGAACGCGCCGGAAAAAATTCCGTACTTCCGTCTTCCGCAAGTGGCATGCGGATGCGGCGCAACCGTATGAACACCATTCTTCTTGGAACAAAAAATCCGTTCAAGCAAGAAAAACTTGCGGAGATCGTTGCGGGACATTTTGTGCCGTTTAATGACGATACACTTGCTGATGTTGAAGAGGTTGGTGATTCGGCGCAAGAAATCGCAGAGCAAAAAGCGATTGCGTATTCAAAAATGTACGACGGTTACGCAGTGTCGACCGATGGTGGTGCGGTGATCCCTGCGCTGCCGGGATGGAATCCGCTTCATACGAAACGGTTCGCCTCGAGTGACAAAGAAAGAATCGAGACGTTGCTTGAAATGATGCGTGACGCAAAAGATCGCACGGTGGAATGGCATGAAGCGATCGCACTCGCGCATCGCGGAAAGCTACTGTTCTCTGCAACTGCGCGCGCGATGGACGGCATGATCGATGAGGCGTTCGATCCGAAATTTTATCGTGAGGGAATTTGGTTGTGCTCGATCACGTCGTTCCCGCAGTTCGGTGGCCGAAATTATTTCACGCTCACCGACGAAGAACGCGCGGCAACCGAAGATTCCTGGTTCGCGCTTCGTGAGGCGTTTGTGCGGTTTCAAAAAGAAGGGAGTTGACGACATATTGGCGTCGTAGTATCGTCCGCATCAACGGTAAAAAGGTTAGACGAGAGGCTGGAGAGCCGGTTCCACCGGTACGACGAAGGCCAAAGTAAGAACATTTGCCGACAAAGGTCGTCGTTAAATAAGAAAGTTCCAACGAAGTGTTGGTCCAACAAGTACTTCCATGTCCTTCGATCAGCAGCAGGGTGGTTTCGCCCCCCGCAAACTCGTCGACGTGTCAGCGCTCGGTCTCAAGTGTGCAGACTGCGGTGCAGATATCAAAGAGCTCCCATTCGAGCCCAAGGCAGATCGCCCCGTGTACTGCCGCGATTGCAACCGCAACCGCCGCAAGAACTTCGGCCCTCGCCAGTTCTAAGCGCACGGCAAGAAAAAATAAAAACAGGCTGTCAGATTTTTTGCAAAAACTGGCAGCCTGTTTTTATTTTTGCCGTTTGACAAACAACACCATACAAGATAAGAAAACCGCGTTCTTCTGACCAATAACAAAAGGAGTCACAGGTGAACGCCACTGACAACATACCACAGACCACGACCGATCTCACTGTTCGTTACCTCAATCTTGCACTCATCAACATCGTTGCGGTCTTTCTCTTTAACTACTTTCGGCCGAGCACAAACGTGCTCTACCAAAATCCGAGCGGGATGTTCGCTGTCGGTACCATGGGCGCGTTCGCGGTCGCGTTGGTGCTCCTCATGCTCATCACACCGAGCACGAAGCCACGACTCGCACTGTGCAGCACGACGATCTACGCAGTCACGATCACGAGCGCGAGTCTCGCCGCGGCCTACGCCTATCACAACTGGTGGTTCGTACTCGCGTCGTGCGTGATCAGCATCGCTGCATTCCTCTACGCCAGGAGGAAAGAGATCACCAAGGATATCGCGCTCGTTCCCTTGTGTCTCATCGTAGTGTTGCAGGCCGGAGCGGTCTTCGCCTCCATCACCTTTCTCTAGTTTCTCGTTCGCAAGGTCCGCGCCACACGGTGCGGATTTTTTTGCCCCCCCTTCTTTTGTCATTCCGGAATCCCGCGTGTGCGGGATATCCGGAATCCAGAACGTAAAAAATAAACAAAAAAAGCCAAACGATATCACGTTTGGCTTTTTCTGGATCCGGGCTCAAGCCGGGATGACAAGATGAAAGATTACGCTTTACCGAGCGTTTTTTCTCCTACTTCCCATTCCACTGGGCAGAGGTCGCCGGATTGGACCGCCTTGAGTACGCGCAGTGTTTCTTTTACTGATCGTCCGACCGAGCCGGTGGAGATCACGACGTATTTTACGAGACCTTCGGGATCGATGATGAACAGTCCTCGTGCAGATGAGCCGTCATCGTTCAGCACGCCGTACGCGCGGCTGATTTCGAGAGTGGTGTCTGCGAGAATCGGAAACGATACTTCCGGAAGATCGCGCTCGAACCAATTTTTGTGGCTCCACTCGGAGTCGGTTGACGCGGCGATGATGTCGCAGCCGAGCGCATGGAATTCTTTTTCCATTTTTGCGAATCCTTTGATTTCAGTCGGGCAGATGAACGTGAAGTCGCGTGGATAGAAAAATAATACTACCCAGCGACCACGATATTCGCGCATCGACACTTTTGTAAAACCGTTCGCGTCGCCCTTGTCCTTTCGGTACGCGACCACGTTCATGAACGATGGCGCTGGTTTGTTCACTTTGATACCAGGAAACATAGGAATGTTCGGCATCTCTTCTTCGCAACCTCCGCCGCAGCACGCTCCGTCATTACAAGACATAAGTTTGATGATGAGAATTGTTACTCTGTGGAAAGGATATCCTTATTTCTTGTGGGAGGTCAATGGGAGAAGGCGGATTGCATAGTGGTGACAAGCCCTGTACCATCGTTGCAACGTTCTTTATGAGGAGGTAGTAGAGATGCGCCTACGATTTGTTGTCGTACTTTTTGCACTTTTTGTGATCACTTGTAGCGGATCACCCTCTATCGAAGGTGTTCCATGCGCGGGAGAAAAGGCGCCGCTTGAAGTGATCACCTACAACACTGGACTCGCACCTGGTCTCGTGAACTACGCGACTCCTCGTGCGCCGTACGTCGTCGAAGCGCTCAAAGACGCGCGATGGGACGTGATGTGTCTTCAAGAAGTGTGGAAGGACGCCGATCGCGATGCGATCATTGCGGCGCTCGGTCTCACTCCGGAACAGGCACTGTTCGTCGACACGCGTGGGAAGAACGAAAACCCCGGTGACCGGTGCAATGCGGCGCAGATCGCTCCGCTCGTAGCTTGTGTCGCCGAGCGATGTAGTAACGAATCGCGTGATGAACGGATGACGATCTGCGCACACGAACGGTGTAAGTTCGCAGTGGCGCTCGTTTACTTTGGTGGCGGGAAATCGTGTCTCAACTGTTTGCTCGCAAACATTGGTGAAAGTCTCGAGGGTTCCGTTTCCTCTTGTCTCGGCAAAGGTGCGTCGCGCATCTATGGTGGAAGAAATGGCATAATACTACTCTCGAAAGCACCGCTTCGCAACAAGGAAGCGCTCGACGTTCCTGCGAGTGGTGGTAATCGCGTGGGGTTGCTTGCAACTGTGGATGTCGCGGGGCTTTCACAGCCGCTCGAGATTGCATGCACGCATCTTTCGTCGCCCGCAGAGATTCCACCGACACAGACCGACTATTCGGACTGGGAGAGTGAGCAGCGCGCACAGCTCACCATCATTTCCTCGCGACTTCTTGCTCGTGCAGGAATTCGTCCCGCGATACTCATGGGTGATCTGAACACCAGCGACGCTGTCGGTGGTCTTTCCGCGGTTTCGCCATCGGTTTGGGGAGATGCGATGCGGCTCGGGTATAGCAATGCGATACCGAAAACCATCGCACCGTTTTGTACCGAGTGTCGTGGGAATAAACTCGTGACCGGGTTGGACGGCGATGGAGATGCGATCGATCACGTGCTCATTGCGAACACGACGCATGCAAACCTACTTGTGCCGAGCTGTGCCGAAAGGGTATTCGCGGACAAGCTGATCATCAGCGGCTACGACTACACACGTGTACACACCAACCTGTCCGATCATTACGGGCTCAAAGTGCAGCTCCACGTTCGATGAACAGCCCTGCCCCGTCCGGTGCAGGGCGCCGCCCTGTACCGTCCTGGTGCAGGGTTTTCTTTTCCTATTCAGAGCGGTAGAGTAGGCGAGTCGTTCTTTAAGGAGGTGTCGCATGCGAACACCATTTTTGCTCGCAGCACTTTGTTTTTTTGCGCTGAGCGCAGATACAGCGCTCACGCGTACGGAGGAGCTCGTGTCACTCCCAGTCACGTTTATCGGCGAGACATGCGAAGAAACGCGAGCGCCACTCAGTGCAATCACTTGGAACGTTGCTCTTGCACCGGGAATGAATCCGATGTACAGCGAGCGTCGTGCGCCGATCGCGTTCGCACTGCAAAAACTCGAATACGATGTGCTCTGCGCGCAAGAAGCGTGGCTCGATCGTGACAAACGCGTGCTCCTCGCTGCATCAGATTTGCCGTATGAGAATGTATTCATTCATGACACTGCAGGTCTTGGTGAGGATGAGGAAGACACGTGCAAAAATACGCCACTCGATGCGTTGCTCGAGTGCGTGAGTGATCGCTGTGCGGATCGCGTAAAGGAAGACACCGCACTGTGTGCAATCGCAGAGTGCCGCGGCCCGCTCAATAAAATTTTTCTTCGCGATCGACGATGCATCAATTGTCTTGCATCGCAAGTAGGAAACGGTGTTGAGGAGATCGGGAACGCGTGTGTACACAGCAGCGCATCGCGGGTGTATGGCGGAAGAAATGGGGTGATGCTGTTTTCTAGGTTGCCGCTGCACAACCGTGAAGTGATTATGCTTCCTTCATCAAATGCCAATCGACCGGTTTTGTTCGCTCGCGTACATCCACCGGGGCTACCGCAGAGCGTAGAAATCGCCTGCGGACACATCGCGTCGCCGCAACCGATCTCGCCGTTCCATTCTGGCGCACTCACCTGGGAGGAAGAACAAGGCATGCAGGTACGCATCGTTCATGAAAAACTTGTTGCACGCGCAGATGGGCGTCCAATGATTTTCATGGGCGACATGAATTTCGGTGGGGTCAACGGGAAAACGGTTGTTGAGTATTCTCGATCCGCACTCGACGATCTCCTTGCGCTCGGTTGGCGCGATGGTGCAGCCGAGTTCACACCGTTCTGCAGTGTGTGCAAAGGAAACACCGTGCGACTCGCATCGAACGGACCAGGACTTCTCCTGGATCACATTTTTTCTCGCGGCGACGCACTGCGACCGCTCTGTGCAGATCGGTTGCTTGATCACAAAGTTAGCGTGAAAGATCGTGATGATCAGATGCGTTCGACCCATCTCTCTGATCACTACGCCGTGCGTGTGAAGTTCGGATTCAAATAAAAAGAACCCCACACCGTCTGGTGTGGGATTTTGCTTATTGCCTCCTGCAGGATTCGATGCATCGCATGAACGCCATGCGTGCGCTTTGCACCTTTTCTTCCCACGAGTTGCTCTTCACGAAAGCGAAGTTTGGATGTTTTTCCCACACTGCACGCATGCGATCACGAAGTGCGGAAGCCTGTGCGTATGTTTCCGTCCGTGCGGGATTGCTGCGTCGATGTTCTTCGTACGCCTCGGGTGGCGGAAGATCCAGGCAGATCACGCCGTCGTATCGGCCGTACTCATCAACGATCGTGGTTTCACAGATTCGTTCGAGACTCGCAAGACCGTTCGCCATGTACGCCGCACCGTCGATGGTGCCACGATCGAGAAGGAGGGCTACCTTTTTGTCGCGTGCAGCCTGCTGGTGTGATGCTTTTTCGAAACTATGTTGCACACGGTAGATCGTGCGTTGGAACGCGCGCATGGCGACAGGGTCACCGACCGGTGGTTTGATGCCGACCGTCTCGATGACGATCGTTGCGGTTTCCGGCACACAGTGCAGCGTGGTGCCGAAATCTTTTTTGAACATCTCCATGAGTGTGCTCTTCCCGGAACATGGCGGACCGGTAAGCACGAACGCGGGCACACGTTTTGGAAGATAGTCTTTGATTGCACGCGTTTCACCGTCGTTTTCGCAGGAGAGGTCATACGCAACGTGCGCGAGCAGTCGGTTCGACAGCGTGTCAGTGACCTCGGTACAGCTCTTGATCCACTTCGGAAGTACGATGACCTGACTCGCCTTCTTCATTTCGAATTCAGCGAGCGTGAGTCCAGCAAGTGGTCCTTCGAACACATCGAACTCCCAACCATCCTTCAAGTAACGACGTTTTTCGAGAACGTATGGCGTCGAGTCGAGCTGGAAGCGCGCCGCCCTTAGGTTGATCGGGCAGTTTTCCTCGAGACGCACCAGTCCGCGACCGGTTTTTCGTGTCAGGATCCCGATCTTTCCATCGACGATGCGTACACGGAGATCGCGCGTCTTGTCGAAGTATCCTTGCTCGATGAAATGCGATCGCGCACGGAGGATCTTTGGATCGTACCCGTGCACGAGAAATCGTCGTTCGATTTCGCTCGTCGATTTTTGGACCTGTGTTACTTTGGATTTCGCCACAGCGAGTTCTCCTTGCCCTGCACCGGACGGTGCAGGGCGCTGCCCCATACCGTCTGGTGCAGGGCGCGTAGATTGAAAGGACACCAAAGAAGAATGTAAGCAGAACGTGCGGTGTTGTCAATAAAAAGACCCTGCCCGTGCAGGCAGGGTCAGCGCTAATTGTCGGAGAGCAGATGCTCGCCGAACCATTGTACTTTCTCGTGCTCCGGCACTAGCTCGCGATTCATGCCGACGAGCATGATCGGTGGGGGGGGCGTTTCGAGGAAGGTAAGAAATTCGTGTGCGACATGAACGCTACGCATCATGAAGAAGTTGCGCCACTTTGTGAGGTCGTCGATCGTTCGACTGATGATAAGCGCGCCGTCCGCAGCGCTTTCGCTGCACATGTACGCGATGGCCTCATCGAGCTTTCCGGGGAGATCGCCAAACACGATGTCCGCCTGATTCTCATTGAACGAACGAATCCGTTCGTCGAGTGGCGTTTTCCAATCCCAGTCGAGACCCTGCCGCTTCGGACGGGTTGCGAACGGCACCTCTCCGCGGAACGCGGTGTACGAGTTCGACCAGACGTCGAGCTCGATCGCTTCGGCAGTGCGGCCCTTGCTCCTCAAATACTCCACGAGAGAAAGAACGAACGTACTTTTGCCCGAGTTGCTCGGACCACCGATCAGATATTTTTTGTTCACGAGAGCGACCTCCTCTACACAACGACAAGTGAAATTATTTTTTCAGAGCCTGTTCAGAGTCTCTTATTGTGCCGCGAAATTGTCAAGCGTGTGTCGACGCTGACGCGCGGACGCAGGCAGCGAGTTCGTGCCATGAAGAAACGCGATCAGCGATCCCATGTTCATTCACATGACTGTTATATCCCCACGAGAACAATAATCGTCGAGGGACAACATCGACGAGTGGCACAAGTTTATCGAGATCGTCATCGACGAACAGATGAAGATCTGTTGCTGCTGCGGCTTTGCTCACACCAAAACCGACGCCGATGAAATGCAGCATCAGTCCTTGTTGCACACTCCATTCTTTCGCAATGTCGAGTTGCGCACCATCGCGGGACGTAATGATTTTTATGTCATGACCTTCACGGAGGAGTTGTGGAAGGATATCAAGCATTCCCGCGACCGGTTCCATCTGCATGCCGAGTTCACGCGTGCCGTAAATGCGTTTTTGCAAATCCCGATATTGTTCCACGGTGAGGATACCGTCGCCAACAACCAATTCTTTTTTGAATCGTTCCTCAGGAATATCGACGCCAAAAAGTTTTCGTGCTGCGTCACGTTTTAGTTTGCCACAATTAGAAATGACGCCGTCGAAGTCAAGACCTATTTTCATAAAAAAACATTGTTGAGAAAACCGTAACGATTTTATCGTCTGTGGTCAATGGAGATATCATAAATAAAGAAGAGACCCCGCACCGGCTGGTGCGGGGTCTCGAGGTCGGACGATGTTCTTACATGCCCGCGCCGTTCGCGTAATTGATCATGTCGAGGCATTTCTCGAATGGGACTTCGGTCTGCTTCGCGCAGACCTTCCTCGGATCGTAGTCAGCCTTCGCCTTGGTGTAGGCGGCGATCGCGGCGACGAGCACGACGATGATCAAGATGGGTCCGACGAAAGAAGCGAGATAGGCGACGATGCGCATGTGGATGTTCTCCTTGCCCTGCACCGGACGGTGCGGGGCGGGTGGTTGGGGTTGTGGTAGAGTGGCAAAGAACGCGATGAGAAACTATACCCTATTTTTGTGTCCGTGTCAAGAGCCCCACTTTTTTACGTCGTGCACTCAGAACCTTCTTTGGCACGAACGTGCCGAGTACGAAGTCTGCGAGTGGAATCGTGACGTTGAAGTTCCATCTCCCCATGAACGTGAGGTCATGATGTCGCGCGTGGTGTTCCGCGAGTTTGTCGACGAACGGTAGACGATGGAGGATGTGCGTCTCCGGGAGATGGTACGTGAGATGCGTCATCTCGTACATGATCACGTACAGCGCCATCGTCATGAGCGCGATCCAGCCAACATTGGACGTGAAGAGGAGTCCGAGAGCGAACGCGACCGGCGACGCAGAGAGCACGATGCCAAGCACGCCGGACGCGGGGACCAGCACGAATCGCAGCTCACGTCGGTCACGAATCGCCATGTCGCCCCAGCGGTAGATGTGGTGGTGGAGCGGCGTGTGTTTCTCGTACAAATCGCGGAGAAACGGCTGCGGTCGGTGGAGGATGTTTTTGTGCGCCCACCACTCGAAGAAGTTCGCGAACAAGAACGCGATCGGACACACGAGGAACTCGTACCAGTGCACGTGGTGCACCATGGTGAGCGCGAGTGCGACGGCGATCACGCCGACGGAGAGCGTGCCCGCGAGATGCGCGAACGGCGAGTACCAGCGCGGCATCGCTGCGAGCTGCGCGGCGCGGAAATCTTCCGCAGACGTACGGTGATTATTCACGGTTTTTCTCCTTGTAAGGAACGCTGTGGTGAGGGTATGCGGATTGCATATCTTCGTCAATCCCACAAAAACAGGCTTCGATTTTTGGCGGATAAAAATACTCCACACCGAGATGGTGTGGAGCGGTCGTTATTCGTTCAGAGGAACGAGTAAAGATGCGGAGTCCTTGTAGACGAGCGTGTGCGACTGTACGCGCTGCAGGATGCGAAGGATCGCTGCGGTGTCCTTACCACAGAGCGTTTCTGCGGTGCCTGCGTTTTTTGCGTCGTACCACGGGTACTGTTTACTCGCAACCAACTGGTTGAACCGCTTGAACTTGCTCGCGGGGATCGAAACGATGTTCGAGGAGCCGCGATTGCTGATTCGACCGACGAGAAACGCAACGATCGCGCCCTGGCTCGTGCTTACGATCGCGGAACCGGACGAACCGGGACCGGAGCTGATCTGGAGAAGCGTGGTGTCCCTCCAGTTGAGACCCTCATCCACGACCGGTCGGTCGAGCTGCTCCATGGACACGTGTCCGCGGAAGAGCTGCTTGCCGAGGCCGAGCGGCGACGCGATGTTGCATACGGGCTCGCCGAGCGACGGGTCCTTTGCGGCGACGGGCACCGTGGGGATCTGACGATCGAGCGTTACTTCGAGCACGGCGAAGTCGTCGCCGCGGCTCTGGTAGCCGGCGCGGAGGATCTTCGCGGGAATGAACTCTTTTTTTCCACGCTCGTCGAAGGAGATGAACCAGTCAACGGGCGCGAGCTCGACATGCTTCGTTTTCACGTTGTCCTCGCCGACGCAGTGCGCGGCGGTGACGAATCGGTAGACGAGGCCGGTGTACTCGAACGCGGTCGTGGTGCACACCATCACGTACTTGCCATCCTCGCCGACGCGAGCGTAGAGCAGCGCAGTGGCCTGGTTGAACTGGTGCTCCAGGTCCGTGGTGTAGCGGGACTTGGTCGGGGTGAGGCTCACTGCCTCGGGCGGTCCACCGCAGCCGATCGCGAGCATCGAGATGAGCGCAAGGAACGCGATTTGCAAAGAGCTAACGAGACGCATGACGTACTCCTTTTGTACCAGGGCCGCTCACAAAGCAAAGCCAAGGAAGTCTTTCGACCTCTCCGAACTATAGCGGTGCGGTAGGTAGTGTCAAATTATTCTGGGGACCTCTACAAAAGTCTCTTCCGGCCCGAAAACGGATATTTTTCCCGCCTGAGCCCGTGCCGCGTCCTCAACGATCCTCCACATCGCCCGTGCCGCGTCCCAGCCTCAGGCAGAAAAAATCTCTCGTTTTCGGTACGGAATATACTTTTGTAGAGGTCCCTCTGCTATGCTGAGTATGTATGTTGCAGCTCCTCCAAGTCTGCCTCGCCATTTTCGGTGTGATGGATCCGGTCGGGAACGTACCGGTGTTTATTACGCTCACTGGAAAAATGGAACGCGCCGAGCGTGAACGACTCGCAACTGCTGCGGTGTTGCGTGCCGGAGTCATTCTCGTGATTTTTGTATTTCTTGGTTCGGCGATTTTGGATGCGTTTCACATTTCGATTGAAAGTTTTCGTATCGCTGGTGGATTAATTTTGGTGTTACTCGGTTTGCAAATTTTGTTTGGGAAAGAACACACTGTGGAAGGCGAAGCGGACATTAGTGTCGTGCCGCTTGCAACACCTCTGATCGCGGGACCGGGGATGATTACGTCAGCAGTGATTCTTGCGAAGGAGTACGGCTACGTGATTACGCTCGGCGGCATCATCGTAAACCTTATTCTGACGCGCATCGTGTTTCGTTATTCCTATGTAGTCGTGCGTGTGCTCGGTAAAAAAGGCGCACTTGCGTGCGCGAAAGTGATGGGACTCATCATTACTGCGATCGGCGTGGAGTTTATTCGGAGTGCTCTGGGGGTGAAATAAAAAATGGAGAGTGTGTGTGACTGGCTCCCGAAGGGTGCCTGTCACCTCACTCTCCATTTTTTATTTTTTACTCCTCTTTTTTGCCACCATCTTCTGTACCTCGGACCAACCCGCTTTCAGTTCGTCCTTGAGATCATCCAGTTCGCCTGCCGAGAGCGCTTTGACTCCGTGGAATTCCGCGACGGTGGTGTCGACGATTTTTTCGTAGGCGCCTTTCGAAAGTTTTCCGAGCGTTTTCGCATGTTTTGCGACTTTTGTTTTGATGCGGAGCGCCGCTTTTTGCATCTCTTTGGTGTTGAGCTCTCGATCTTTCATTTCATGAATGAGCGCTGCGACACCTGCAAGTACCGCGCCGATCGCGAGACCTTTTACAAATCCTTTCTTTCCCATACATGTAGCGTTAAGAATTCTACGGTCAGTATAACACGTTGACGTGCGCGCGTCATTGCGATATTTTGCGTATACAAAAGAGGTGCAGGATGCGTTCTTTTTTCATTTGTGTATTGTTCTTTGTGTGCATGAGCACTGGTGCTGATGCGGCGCCTCTGCTTTCCGATGAAGGAGTGCTCGCGGGATCGCCGGCCGCACTTGCGACGGAGAATCGCGTCGCGGATCAGCACGACCTCACGCGACTAAGCGATGTTACGCAGCTCCGTCGATTCATTGGCGCGGGACTTCTCGTGAAGATCGCGAGCACGCAGTGGTATTTCATCGACGAGACACTCGGTGAAATCGACTCGGCGAATGTGGCGCTCTACGCTCATGCGCGTCCGTGGGTGAAAGTGTTCCTCGATGATCTCGCGACAGATTCTGCGCGACCACAAGGACTGCGGTTGAAAATCACCTCACTCGTGCGCACCGTCGAGTACCAACAGCGACTGCGCAAGCGGTACCCTGCAGCAACGAGCGCGACAGAACCGGGGAGGCGATCGTCACATCTCACCGGATCAACCGTCGATATTTCAACAAAGGACATGTCCGAAGAGGGCAAGGCATGGCTGCGCAAAAAACTCGCGTCGTTCGAACGACGCGGACTCATGCAAGCGACTGAGGAGAAGGGGACCAGTCTGTGTTTTCACGTGATGGTGTTTCCTGAGTATCCGAGCAAGCGATAACTCATCCTTGTCATTCCGGCCTTGCTGTGCCACTCGCAGCCCGAAGGGCGGAGTGGGGAGCCGGAATCCAGAAAATGGAAGACTAAACGTAATCTCGTTTGGTCTTTTTTACGTTCTGGATTCCGGCTCCACCCTTCGCTAAAGCTTTGGGTGGCACCGCAAGGCCGGAATGACAGAATGAGAGATTGTGGATAAGTAGTTGACGCTCTTTTTTAGCCTGTCATACTTCACCAATGCTTTCTCGAAGCACTACTTCGACAACGACCTCCACGACGACTTGTTCGGCGGGGTAGTTGTTGCTTGCGAAGAGGAGCGCAGCAGGACGACAAACCCGCCACAGAAGGCGGGAATTTTTATAAAGTCTTTGCGAGGCCTTTAGGCCGAAGCAATCTCCCATGATCAAGAAGGGGATTGCCGCGGCCGCCTGCGGGCGGCCTCGCAAAGACGACAAGTATGATAGTCATGAAATTTGGAGGGAGTTCGGTGGGGAGTGCTGATGCAATCACGCAGGTGACTGCTATCGTTTCGCGCTACAAAAATGTACAGCCGGTGCTTGTGGTGTCCGCGATGCAAGGGGTCACCGATGCGCTTCTTGCTCTTGCGAACGACGCGGAGATCGCGGGGCTTGCTCAGCGGCACCAAGAAGTGATCGATGCGCTCGATATCGATTGCGATCTCGCGACGCTTTTTACAGAGCTTGCTGATGTGGCGCGCCAAGAACGTTCGCCACGCACGAACGATGCGATCGTCTCTTTTGGCGAAAGACTCTCTGCGCAGCTTGTCGCTGCGGCGTTGCGAGGCGCGGGTGTCGATGCAATTGCAGTTGATGCACGTGAACTTATTGAAACCGATGACCACTTCACTTCAGCGGCGGTCGCATTCGAACCGACGAATGCAAAAATCGTTGCAGCACTCACTCCGATCATCGAACGCGGCGCAGTTCCTGTGGTCACCGGTTTTATCGGCGCAACAACGAAAGGTGAAACTACCACACTTGGTCGAGGTGGTTCTGATTACAGCGTGTCGATCGTTGCGGCCGCGCTCGGCGCAAAAGAAATGTGGATTTGGAAAGAAGTCGACGGTATCATGACCGCAGATCCGCGCGCGGTGCCCGATGCGGTGCTACTTTCTGAAATCAGTTACGATGAAGCGGCGGAGATGTCGTACTTTGGCGCAAAGGTTCTTCATCCAAAAACGATGATTCCTGCGGTCGCTGTGGGAATTCCGATACGTATGCGCAACACGTTTCGTCCGGATGCGGTGGGCACCGTGATCAGTGAGCGTGCGACGCCATCAGAATTTGGTGTGAAGGTGACGACCGCGATCAAAAAACTTTCCATGGTGACGGTAGAAGGAAAAGGGATGATCGGGATGGCGGGATTTGCCGCGCGCGTGCTCGCAGTCGCAGGAAAACTTCGGGTGAACATCGTAATGTTTAGCCAGTCGTCGTCCGAACAAAATATTTGTCTCGTTGTCGAAGCAGAAGGTGGCCGTGCGTTCAAAGATGCACTCGAGCGTGACCTTTCCGAAGAAATGGGCATGCATCTTATCGATCGCGTCGCGGTTGAAGAGGATGTTGCTGCCGTTGCGATTGTGGGTGATGGCATGCGTGGCAAATCAGGTGTGGCTGGTCGGTTATTTTCTGCGGTTGCAGACGCAAAAGTGAACGTACTCGCGATCGCACAAGGATCGTCCGAACGGAATATTTCTTTTGTTGTGCGGGGCGGCGATGCGGATCGCGTTGTTCGTGCAGTGCACTCCGCGTTTAGTCTTCATAAATTGCAACAGCTTCAACCCGTATGATTTCTGTCGTGATTCTCGGAAAAGGCACCGTCGGTCGATCGTTTATTCGTCAGATCGCGGATATTCGTGAATCGATGCTGCAGCGCGGCGTTGATGTGCGCGTGCATGGGATTGTTGGTAAAGCAGCATCTGCGTTTCATCAAGAGGGAATGAGCGAAGAGGTGTTGCGTAATATCGCAGATGGTCGAGGTGAATTTTCGTTGCGCGAAGAGGGGATCGGAGTGGACGACATCACACAAGCGATTGCGCAGATCAATGCGGAGCATCATATCATCGTCGATCTCACCGCAGAGCCGAACATCGCTGCACACACTCTATGGATTCGAAAAGGTTGGCACGTCGTCACCGCAAACAAACATCCTCTCGTTGCATCGTTTGCGGAGTACGATGCATTGATGACTGACGCACGACTTCGTGGTGCAAACCGCATGTACCGCTATAGCACCACTGTTGGGGCAGGTCTTCCTATTATTAGTACACTACAGTCGATGGTTGCGACTGGTGACGAAGTCGTTGAGATTCGTGGCGCAGTTTCGGGAACGCTCGGTTTTATTTTTTCCGCGTGCGAAGGTGGAATGACGCTTGCCGAAGCGGTGCGCGAAGCGAAAGCGCGCGGTTACAGCGAACCTGATCCGCGCGAAGATCTTTCCGGAAACGATGTGGCGCGCAAAGCGCTGATCATGGCGAGAATTCTTGGAAAACGTATTGAACTCGACGATATCGTGATCGAATCGCTCGTGCCGCAGGGTCTTGAGCGCGGGACGGTCGATGATTTTTTTGCAGCGCTTCCTACGGCGTCGCGACATATCGACGATCGTTTCCGCACACTCGCAGCGCAAGGACGCACACTACGGTATCTTCTCTCGATCACGTCGGAGTCCGTGCGCGTTGGTGTTGAAGAGGTTGCGCGTGAAAGCGACTTCGGTCGGTTGGGCGGGCCAGAAAACATGTTCGTCGTGCGCAGTCGCCATTACGCAAACGTGCCGCTCATCATTCGTGGGCCCGGCGCGGGTGCAGAAGTTACCGCTGGTCGTGTTCTCGCTGACGTGTTGCATATCGCGATGCATTCACCCTCACTTGTTACTTTATGAATCAAAAAACCTACAAAGTCGGCGTTCTCGGCGCAACAGGCATGGTCGGTCAGCGGATGGTGTCTCTGCTCGACAACCATCCGTGGTTCACAGTGACCGTGCTCGCTGCGTCAGAACAATCCGCAGGAAAACGGTACGCCGACGCAGCGGCGTGGCAACTCGATACACCGATGCCCGTGTGGGCGCGAGAGATGATCGTGCAAAAATCTGCGCCACCACTTGATTGTGACTTCGTCCTCTCCGGACTCGATAATGCGGTCGCGGGGGAGATCGAAGAACAATTTGCGGCGGCGGGGTATCCGGTGATCTCGAACGCAAAAAATCATCGCATGGAAAATGATGTGCCACTTTTGATTCCAGAAGTGAATGCGCAACACCTGGATGTGATTGATCATCAGCGCAAAAGTCGTGGTTGGGACAAGGGTTATATTGTCACGAATCCGAATTGTTCAACCATTGGACTCGTATGTGCGCTGAAGCCGCTGCAAGAAGCGTTTGGCATTACGAAAGTTCTTGTAACCACGATGCAGGCGATCTCCGGTGCGGGGTATCCCGGCGTGGCATCACTCGATATTCTCGACAACGTCGTTCCGTTTATCGGTGGCGAAGAACACAAAGTGGAAACGGAGACGTTGAAGTTACTTGGTGGATACGATGGCGAAAAGTTTGTCGATGCGGAAATCGCGGTGAGTGCGCATTGCAATCGCGTGCACGTGCGTGATGGGCATCTCGAGTGTGTATCAGTGGAATTTTCTGAACAAGCCGAACCTGAGGATGTGCTGCGTGCATGGCGGTCGTTTGTGCCGGAAACTGCACGACTTAACCTCCCAAGTCTCCCTAATCCCTTCATTATATATAAGGAAGAAGAGAATCGACCGCAGCCACGTCGCGATCGCGATGCGGGGCGGGGGATGCAAGTAACCGTGGGACGTTTGCGTCGCTGCCCGATCCTACACTATAAATTTGTCGTACTCTCCCACAACACCATCCGCGGCGCAGCCGGTGCAGCGATCGCTGACGCAGAACTGCTCGCAGCGAAAGAAATGCTCTGAAATTTTGACCCTTGACGATTACGCTAAGAGGCCTACGATAAAGAAGTAAGAACCCATAGCGAGTTTCCCTTCCGACTCATATGCCGCTGATTTTTCGCCTAAAACGGTATAGTGTACCTCGAAGTAGCTCTGCTACTCTTTCGGTACACTCTCCCATTTTAGGCAAAAAATCATCAGGCATCTGATCGGTAAAGGGAAACTCGCTATGGGTTCTAAGTTTTAACCTGTGTTTTTATGCATAAGGAAAAACTGTTTCGTTACGGGACGCTTCGTGATGGTGACATCGGCAGGGCATTGTTTGGAGGCAAACCATTGGCATCACCGGACATACTCAGGGGTTATGAAAAAACTACAACGCTGCTTGGTGCGGTGTCGTATCCAAACATCGTTCCCTCCGATAATGGATGTGTTGATGGTGATGTTGTCGAGGTTGATAAGGATACGTTGATGCGCATCGATGCGTATGAGTCTGAGGCGTACACCAGAAAAAAGACACGACTTGAGAGTGGAACGCAGGCGTGGGTTTATATTCGTGAATAATGCGAACTTTCGTTATATCAGCTTCAGCTCCCGCGACGGTCGCGAACGTCGGTCCGGGTTTTGATGTTTTTGGATTTGCACTCGATGGGCCTTGCGACACTGTGGAAATACGACGCGTCTCTCGACGAGGAGTGCGGTTACTTGAGATCGTTGGCGCTGATGATCTTCCACTTTCGTCATCAAAAAATGTCGCGTCTGCGGTCGCAGCAAAAATGTTGCGTGCGGCAAATACGAAATTCGGCATTGAGATGATTTTAAAAAAAGGATTACCGCTTGGGAGCGGACTTGGTTCATCATCGGCATCCGCAGTTGCTGCTGCAGTTGCAACGAATCGATTGCTTGGCGAAAGATTTAGTGATCCCGAACTACTCGATTTTGCACGATACGGAGAAAAAGTCGCATGCGGTGCAGCACACGCGGACAACGTCGCAGCCGCGTTGTTTGGTGGGTTCATTATCGTTCGTGGAGAAGAGGTGATTCGTCTCGCGGTTTCGAAGCAGTGGCGCGTGGTTGTTGCGCATCCACACTTTGTACTCCCCACAAAAAAAGCGCGCGCGGTACTTCCTTCGCGCGTTCCGCTCAGTGCGACAACAACGAATGTTGCACATGCCGCCGCACTCATCGCGGCGATATATAAAAAAGATCTTGCATTGTTTGGTCGTGCGGTGATGGGCGATGCGGTCGTAACCCCCGCAAGAAAACGATTGATTCCTGGTTTTGATAGCGTGCATTGTGCTGCGCTCGACGCAGGTGCGGTCGGTGTTTCTATTTCTGGTGCAGGTCCATCCGTATTTGCATTGACTGATACTGATAATCATGCAAAGCTCGTCGCGCGGAAGATCATCGCCGCGTGGCGTCGTCACGGCATCGCGAGCGATGTGTTCGTGAGCCGCATCGGCGCCACAGGTGCGCTTGGGAGGTAACCATGGAAGCAAAAGAGTCGTACCTTTCCTGTGTACATTGCGCGCAGACGTATTCGCTCGCTGCTGGTGGCGTGAAGTTCACGTGCGAGTGTGGCGGATTGCTCGACGTGGTGCACGATTTTTCCGACTGGAAACTTCGCGACGAGAAGATTTTGAAATCATTCTTCATGCAGCGGCGTTGGTTCCAAGACACACGTGGTGACAAAAGCGGCGTGTGGCGATACCGCGAACTCGTGTTTCCTGGACTCAAGGACCACGAATTCGTCACACGTGGCGAAGGGAACACACGCCTGTACGGTCCCGATGCGTTCGTGAAAACCAACCGTTGGATCAACGGTCCCCAAGTGTTTTGCAAACACGAAGGCGAGAATCCCACAGGTTCATTCAAAGATCGCGGCATGACCGCAGCGATGACGTGGGCACGCCGTAGTGCTGGTCGTGTCGTCGCGTGCGCTTCAACTGGCAACACGTCGGCGTCGGTTGCGTCATACGCAGCGCTTACCGGCATGACCGCAGTGATTCTCATTCCGGAAAAAGGCGTTGCGCTCGGTAAGGTATCGCAGTCGCTCGCGTACGGTGCGAAGACAGTGAAAGTGCGCGGTGATTTCGATGCGGCGCTCGCGCTGCTTCTCGCCGCGAGCGATCAGATTCCCGGACTCCGTATCATGAATTCGGTGAATCCATTTCGTCTCGAAGGACAGAAAACGATTCTGTTCGAAGCGTTTGAGCAATTTGGATGGAACGCGCCGGACTGGGTCGTGGTGCCCGCGGGAAATCTCGGTAACGGTTCCGCGTTCGGTAAAGCGATTCGTGAAGCTGTCGAACTCGGACTAATCACCAAAACACCGCGCATCGCGATGGTGCAAGCGGCTGGCGCAAATCCGCTGTGGCTTGCGAGTCAGAGCGGATGGAAAAAGCAGATCGTGCATGCAGACACGATCGCAACCGCGATCAAAATTGGCGACCCGGTGAACTTCGACAAAGCAAAGCGAGCGATTCTCGAAACGGATGGCGTCGTGATCCAAGTGACCGACCAAGAAATCATGGATGCGAAAGCGATCGTTGATTCGGACGGTGTCGGCGCAGAGCCTGCATCGTGCGCAGCAATTGCGGGCCTCAGAAAACTGGTCGAATTCGGCACGGTGAAACCCACTGAAACCGCACTCGCGATTCTCACGGGGCACTTGCTCAAAGATCCCGACGCAACGATCGGTTACCACGCATCGACACTTCCTGGATTCACGTCCGCGTATGCGAACGCGCCAGTGACGATCGATCCGACAGTCGAAGCGTTCACTAGGGTACTCTAAAAAAATTCCCCACCGACGATCGTCGGTGGGGTTTTTTACATTTTTCGTTCCATAAGTCGTGCGGAGATCAAATGATGGAGGCGCGTTGCCTGCGTCCGTGTCATGTACTCCATCATCAGCTTTTCAAGACGCCGCACTTCTTTTTCTTCCGCCTCGTACTGCGCTTTTCCGCTACCGAAACGATCGGTGACGATGATGTGCAGGCACTCATGCACAACTGTCGAAAGCACATCGTAGCGAAAGTCGATGTAGATAATCTGTGTTTCGTAGTCGACGGTACCGATCACTTCGTCCTCGAGTTCGAGTTTTCGACGCAGTTTCGGATTATCGCACAGACGACAGTATCGCACTTGCCAGTCCTCGTCTCGCAGGATGGCGTACACTCGACCCAGCAGGCGATAGTGCAACCGCTGTTCGGACTTGGTTTTGTGGTGCGGCTTGCGCGTCACCTCGAAAAGAACAGGACGCTTCGGTTTTGACATCATCCCCTCCTTTCGGGGCGATAAGGATCATATTTATCGTTGCAGAGCCGGAGATTTCATGCAACTTGCAGGCGTATTTCACGCTGGTATACTACAAGGACGTATGACCGTCGTGTGTGAGGTGAATCCAGACACTGCGCGCCTGTACCTCAAGGATGTCGATCCGTTGTGGCAGGCGTTTTGGTTTCATATGCATCTTATGGCGAAGAATCTTGTGGAGTTTGCGGAGGGGCTCGAACAGATCAGCGATGACGTGTTCGCGTATCATCTCGGCGGGCAAAAAAACGATCTTGCACGCTGGGTGCAAGAAGTGATCGGTGACGCAGAGCTCGCGCTTGCATTAAAAAATGTAAAGAGTAAAGAAGAGGCGGCGATCGCGGTACGTACACGAGTCAACGAACTCAAAAACGCGGCGGATATTTAATCCATTTATTTTTTTATGGGAGACGAAGGAGTTATGGCGCTCACCTGTAGCGTCTGCGATCACGAGCACGAAGAGGATGGTACCTGTCACTGCGGGTGCGAAGTTGAACAACAGATGGAACAGCTGTGCTGGAGCTGCGCGCATCCGGACCACAACGATCGAGAATGTAAATGCGGTTGTCCCGGCTAAAGAAGTTAACAAGTTGACGAGTTGACAAGTCGAGTACTTGTCAACTCGTCAGTTTGTACGCTTGTCAACTATACTATATGCGCAATGAACTCGTGCTCGATATTGAAACAGCAAACAGTTTCGCGGACGTTGGAAAATACGACCCATCACTTTTAAAAGTATCGCTCGTTGGTGTGTATTCATACGCAACCGACAAGTACGAATCTTTTCTTGAACCTGATCTGCCAAAGTTGTGGAGAATGGTGGAGGCCGCTGATCGCGTGATCGGGTACAACATCATCGGTTTTGATTGGCCGTGTCTGAATTCGTATTATCCCGGTGATTTGTTGAAACTCCCCACACTTGATTTGCTTGTTGAGATTGAAAAAGCGCTCGGCTATCGAATCAAGTTAGATGACGTTGCGCACGGATCGCTCGGTGTTGGTAAATCAGGAAACGGACTCCAAGCGATAGAATTTTTTCGCCGCGGAGAAATCGATAAATTGCGCGACTATTGTTTGCAAGATGTGAAAGTGACAAAAGAAGTGTACGAATTTGGTCTTGCAAATAAACTGGTGAAATATAAAGACCGCATGGATCGGCTGATTTCCGTGTCGGTGAATTTTGAAGCGGCGAAGGAGAAGAAACCAGTGTCGATGACTTTGCCTTTGTAACTCACATTGTCATTCCGGGCTTGACCCGGAATGACAAGATGTGGGGGCGTGGAATGACAATGAAAAAATAGCCTAACAAAGGGCTATTTTTGTGTCGTTTTTTGTGAAAAGCGTTATCCACAGGGAACACTATATGTTGTGGTATAGTTCATTTAACAGACACTATATGTTGTGGATAAAGGTGTGGATGATGCGCCATTGCGCTACATCGTAGCTCGAGGTATCTTTCCCACCCGCGTCTTTCTCACTTTTTCACTTCTATTATGAGTACTTCGTTTCCGTACCCCACCAAAAACACCGCAGGCGCAACGACAAGCGAAACAAATGTCGTTGCGTCGATCCTCGAACAGATTCCGGATCTTACAAAGGTGACGCAGGTGCGGAAACGCGATGGGTCGCTCGTCCAATTTGCACCAGAAAAAATCGGACTCGCTTTGCAGTCCGCACTCGTGGAAGTGGGGATGCGCGACAGCACTGTGCTCGCACGCGCAACACATCAGGTGATCATGCGCATCGATCGTGAATTCGACGGCCACGCAATTCCTTCCACCGAAGACATCGCACGCACGATCGCACTCGTGCTGATCGACAACAACCTGCCGTTTGCAGTGAAAAAATATTTTCAATCGATCGCATCGTCGCATCCTGCACCGCGCACGATCAGCAAAGGCGTGCGTGTGCACCGTAGGTTCACTCGCGTTGGCACGCATCCGTATGATGAAATTGAATGGGATCGTCGTGACGCCGTGATCACGAACGAAAAAGGGAAAGTAGTGTTCGAGCAACGTGGGGTCGAGATGCCGAAAACGTGGAGTCAGACCGCGACAAACATTGTCGTCTCAAAATATTTTCGTGGCGAGATCGGTCAAGCTGAACGAGAAACATCAGCGCGCGAGATGGTGGATCGTGTGACGCAGACGATTGTAGGATGGGGTCGGCAAGGCGGGTATTTTTCGACTGACGCGGACGCAGAGGCGTTCGAGGCTGAACTCACACATATTTTGATCAACCAAAAAGCCGCGTTTAACAGCCCGGTGTGGTTTAACGTCGGCGTCGCTACTCGGCCGCAATGCTCAGCCTGCTTCATTAATTCAGTGAAAGATGACATGCGGTCGATCCTGAACCTCGCGGTGACCGAAGGGATGCTGTTCAAATACGGCTCGGGAACGGGATCAAACCTTTCGTCGCTGCGTTCTTCTAAGGAGAAGCTCGCGCATTCGAGCGGTAAATCATCGGGGCCGGTCAGTTTCATGAAAGGGTTCGATGCGTTCGCGGGCGTGATCAAGTCCGGTGGCAAAACGCGCCGTGCCGCGAAGATGGTGATGTTGAACGTCGACCATCCGGACATCGAGGAGTTCGTGCTGTGCAAAGCGAAAGAGGAGAAAAAGGCGCACGCACTCATTAAGTCCGGCTACGACAGCTCGATCGACGGCGATGCCTACAGCTCCATCTTTTTCCAGAACGCAAATAACAGCGTGCGTGTGACTGACGATTTTATGCACGCGGTTCTCGAAGATCGCGATTGGCACACCAAAGCGGTGACGACTGGAGAAACAGTGGAGACGATGCGCGCGCGAGATTTGATGCGCAAGATCAGCCAGGCAGCGTGGGAGTGCGGCGATCCAGGATTTCAATATGATTCCACCATCAACCGGTGGCACACCTCTGCGAATTCTGGGCGGATCAACGGATCGAATCCTTGCGTGACCGGCGATGCGCTTGTGGCAACGTCAGAAGGGTATCGTCGCATTGCGGATCTTGTCGGAAAATCTGCTGACGTGATCAACGCCGACGGCGATGTGTCGCGTGTCACAAATATTTTTCCGACCGGACGAAAACAGGTGTACGAATTGCGAACGAAGAGTGGCTATACGCTGCGACTCACCGGTGATCATCGCGTGTGGACCACGAATCGCGGCGACGTTGCTGCGTCGGAGCTTCATGCTGGCGATATGTTGCAGTTGCGCCAACCAGGATTTGGTCGCGCCGTGCTCGATGAGACGCTGGGAGAGGCGGTCGGTCTTGCGGTTGGCGATGGATGTCTCGTGGGCTCGCAGGAAATGATGTACATCAGCGGCGCGCGATCAGAATCGGTGATGCTCAATGGCTTCAATCAACGTTTGCAAGCCTACAAAACCATGCACGCGACAGATGGGAGAGCATCGCGATGGAGTTCTGTGGTTGAAACGCCAACGACTCTGCGTATCGGGACAAGTTCGCGTGTGGTTGTTGAACCGCTGAAGAAATTCGCGGTGCTCGACCGCGGATCTGCACTAAAACAATTCACTGACGACGTGTTCACGCTCGACAAGGCGTCACAAGCAGCGATTCTTCGTGGAATTTTTTCTGCTGATGGCACTGTTGCAAATTACGGTGAGAAATCGCAATACGTTGCGCTCGATTCTTGCAGTCTGCCGCTGCTTCGACAAGTGCAGTTGCTCTTGCTCGGATTCGGCATCAAAGCAAAAATCTATGAGAACCGTCGGTCATCCGAGAATCTGACTGCGATGTTGCCGAACGGTACCGGCGGATACGCGGTGTATCCAGTGCAACAGATGCACAGCCTCCGTATAAGCCGTAGTTCGCGCGTGATGTTCGCGGAACAGATCGGGTTTGTCGAAGGGAGTCCGAAGATTGCGGAGCTCGCTGCGTTGAATGAAGCGGTCAGCACGTATGCCGATCCGATGACCGATGCGTTTGCGTCACTCACCGAGCTTGGAATGGAGGATGTGTACGATCTCACTGAACCGACCACGCACCACTTCGTTGCGAACGGTCTTGTGGTGCACAACTGCAGTGAATACATGTTACTCGACGACACGGCGTGCAACCTTGCGTCGCTCAACTTGATGAAATTCCGTTGCGAAAACGGCGACTTCGATGTCGAGGCGTACAAGCACACCGCAGAGATCGTGATCACGGCGATGGAAATTTTAGTGGGGAATTCGAGTTATCCAACGCCAGCGATTGAAGAAAACAGTTTTGATTTTCGGCCGCTTGGGATCGGTTACGCGAACCTCGGTGCGCTGCTCATGTCAAAAGGGCTTGCATACGATTCGACCGAGGGGCGCAATTACGCTGCGGCGCTCACCTCGTTACTTTCCGGACATTGTTACTATCAATCCGCGAAGATTGCCGAGGCTTTGGAGCCGTTCCGGTATTACAAGTTGAATGAAAAGCCGTTCCTCAAAGTGATAGGCATGCACCGTGATCACGCGTACGCGGTGTCTGATGTTGGTGTGCCGGCGGATCTGCTCGCGGAGTCGAAGCGTGCATGGGACAACGCGCTCGAACACGGGATGACACACGGCTACAAGAACGCGCAGATTTCGGTGCTTGCGCCGACCGGGACGATCGGGTTCCTCATGGACTGCGACACGACCGGCGTTGAACCGGATATTGCGCTTGTGAAATACAAGTGGCTCGTCGGGGGCGGACTCATGAAGATCGTGAACAACACTGTGCCGGAAGCGCTTGCAAGACTTGGGTATACGGACGCGGAGTGCAAAGATATTCTCGAGTTTATCGATAAGAACGATACGATCGAAGGCGCGCCACATCTGAAAGAAGAACACCTTGCCGTGTTTGATTGCGCGTTCAAGCCAGCGAAGGGGCAGCGTTCCATCCATTACATGGGACACATCCGGATGATGTCCGCGGTGCAGCCGTTTCTTTCTGGGGCGATTTCGAAAACGGTGAATTTACCGAGCACGGCGTCGGTTGAAGACGTGCAGGACGCATACATAGAAGGATGGAAGTTGGGACTCAAAGCGATCGCGGTGTATCGTGATGGATCGAAGGGGCAGCAGGTACTCACGACTACGGCAGAGAAAAATTCTGATAAGTTGGAGGCCCCGAAAGTGGCGACCGCTCCCGAAGTACGCATCGAGTATCGTCCGCTTCGTCGCCGACTTCCTGATGAGCGTCGTTCGGTGACACATAAGTTTGCGGTCGGCGGCCACGAAGGATACATAACGGTCGGACTGTACGACGACGGTACAGCGGGAGAAATTTTCATTCGCATGTCGAAAGGTGGATCTGTGGTGAGCGGTCTCATGGACTCGTTCGCCACGTCAACCTCGATCGCACTCCAGTACGGCGTGCCACTCAAAGTACTCGCAAACAAATTTGTGCACGTACGGTTTGAGCCATCAGGGTACACCTCGCATCCGAATATCCGCATCGCAAAATCGATCGTCGATTATCTGTTCCGTTGGATCGCGTTCAAGTTTCTTTCTCCAGAAGAACAGCGTTCACTCGGGGTGAATATGGATGTGGAAACGCTCGGTGAGACGGGGGAGAAAGAGGTTGAAGCGTCAGCGAACATTCCATCGATGTCACAAGCTGCCCCCGAACCAGCGACGGCTGCTGCATCACAGCTGAACCTCGGTGACGCGGTTGAACGTGCGCGGACATCGAACGCACTCACCATGACGTTTGATGTGTCTTCCGATGCACCGGCGTGTGATACCTGCGGATCGATCATGGTGCGTAGTGCTGCGTGCTACAAATGCATGAACTGTGGATCAACGTCCGGTTGCTCGTGAGCGAGCCTTCCTCTACGTATGCATTATTCACACTAAAAGGAGGTGATCGTATCTACATTCGCCCGGTCCATGTGGATCGGGTGTTTGTTTCTCGAATTGTATGCATAAGCGTCATTCATCACGAACACCAAAATCCGTTGGACTGATTCAGATATACACGGGAAACGGTAAAGGAAAAACAACTGCCGCGCTCGGCCTCGCACTTCGTGCGGTGTCCGAAGGGATGCGTGTCACGATCGTGCATTTTGATAAGGGTGGTAATCATTATGCAGAGAGAAAAATTATCGCTGAGCGATTTCCGGAGATTACACTGCACGCGAGCGGACTCGATCGGATCGATCCGGTAACGAATCGTTTTCGTTTCGGTGTGACTCCTGAAGACAAGGCCGAGGCAGAGCGCGGATTACAAATCGTTCGCGAAATTTTTATGAAAGGTGAGTACGAACTCGTGATCATGGACGAGATCAATTCGACGGTGAATCTTGGGATGCTCGACGAATCTACTGCACTCGAAGTGATCAAATCAAAACCTCCGCACATTGAGTTGGTGCTCACGGGACGCAACGCCCCCGCATCTTTTATCGAACTTGCGGATCTCGTGAGTGACGTCTCATTAGTGAAACATTATTTTTATCACGGAGTACCAGCGCGATACGGGTTGGATTATTGAACGCACCTCCTCCACATTGTCATTCCGGGCTTGACCCGGAATCCAGAAAAAATTACGTTCGGTTTTACGTTTCTGGATTCCGGATAGCCGCCGTCGCGGCTTCCGGAATGACAAAATGGGTGAGCGGCGTGATAATGGAAGAAAAGCTTGCGTAAATTCGATCAACCCCGCAAGCTGGAATCGGCGTCCTTTTACTGAATCGAGGAGAAAAGTGTTGAAACGTTTTTTCAGTATCGCGACCCTACTCGCCGGCGCCATCGGCGCGTTTCTGCTCGGTATGGCCGCGTGGTGGCTCATTGACCACGATGTGTGGTCGATCAGCCTCGACGGTGATTGGTTCATCCCGATCCAAGCGATCATTGGTGCGGTGCTTGTTGTTGGAAGTTTCGTTGCCTACACACGTCGGGCAGACAACTTTGCGAAAGTAAAAAGCGCATGCCTCGCCTCGGTGCGTGCAGGAGTCTCAATGGTTTGGGTGTGCTGGATCGCATTTCTTACATTTTTTTGGATCGTCTTTTTGGTCGATTCAAATAGGTCGGATACCCTGCTCAGTGGTAACCCTTTTGCACCAGTTCTTGCCCTAATGCCTCTCGCCCTCTTGTTTTTTCAGAAGATTCTGCACTACCAAGATACGCATACCAAAAAGAAAGAAACGTTCTATTCCGATGACATGCTGGACGAGAAGTGAGTGTCCCCACGACTCCGCATTTTTGCGGGGTCATTTTTTTGGAATATTGTTCCAAATGAAAGAGCCGTCCGCAGAGTTGCGGGACGGCTTCGTGTTAATACCCATCGTTATTGAACGGACCGTAGAGATGCGAAAGCGCAACAACTGTCACCGAAACTTCCTTTGGTGGATCGGGAGGTGGCGGAGAGGGCGGGTCTGGAGACGGATCCTCGCAACCGACTGCGGCGGGGAACTCCGCAGGGAGCGGAACCATCGTCATCTGTTCATGCTTGTACGGTGGTGCTGCGCCATGCACTGACCGGTGTAGGGGCATTCTGTACGTGTCGGTGTTCGGTGGCGAGCGGTCGCGACTTTTTGCGCGGTAGTTTGCAACCGCCGATTTCACCGCATCTTCGGTGAGCACCGAGCAGTGGATTTTCACCGGCGGTAACGACAGCTCCTCGACGATCGTCACATTTGACAGTGTCGCGGCTTCGTCGAGCGTTTTGCCTTTCAGCCACTCGGTGGCGAGCGACGAACTTGCGATCGCGGAGCCGCAGCCGAACGTTTTGAACTTCGCGTTGTCGATGACGTCGACGTAGATCAGTCTGAACGACTCGTGGCCGCATGGCAGAAAGAAGTCCATCGGGACTGCACCTTCGGTGAGCCTCGTTTCTCCGTGGCATGTCGTGCACCGCGTGCCGACGATTTTTGCCTTCACGCGGATCTGCAGCTTCATCACGTCGCCGC
>SXGR01520513.1_pt1 | contig 34875 bp, 23 predicted proteins | sample 3174711 | NCBI WGS metagenome assembly SXGR01 (sample SAMN11356860, study PRJNA531348) | freshwater metagenome | isolation source: freshwater sample F1-60 | place: China: Fuxian Lake, Yuxi | collected 2017-12-25 | reverse complement strand
GCACCAACGTCTCGTTCCGCGACAACTACCTCGGGGTCCCCGTCGACTTGTCCAAGGTGCTGTTCATCGCCACGGCCAACGTCCTCGAGCAGGTTCCGCCGCCGCTGCGCGATCGCTTCGAGGTGGTGCAGCTCGTGGGCTACACGCGCGAGGAGAAGCTGGAGATCGCGCGACGCTACTTGCTGCCGCGGCAGCTCGCCGAGAACGGGCTCGACCAGCGACGCTGCAAGGTCGGGCGCGACGCGCTCGAGGCGATCCTCGAGGGATGGGTGCGCGAAGCGGGCGTCAGGCAGTTGGAGCGCCGCATCGGCGCCATCGTGCGGCACGTCGCCGCGCGCGTGGCCGAAGGCAAGTCGCGCGGCGCCGCGATCGGCAAGAAGGACCTCGTCGCCATCCTCGGACCCGCGCCGCACGCCGACGAGCAGCGCTCGCGCACCTCGGTGCCGGGTGTGGCCACGGGACTGGCGTGGACGCCCGTGGGGGGCGAGATCCTGCATGTGGAGGCCACCTCGATGCCCGGCAAGGGCCAGTTGATCCTGACCGGACAGCTCGGCGAGGTGATGCGCGAGAGCGCGCAAGCCGCCTTGTCGCTGGTCAAGTCGCGCAGTCGTTCCTTGGGCTTCGATCCGCGCTTCTTCGAGACGCACGACCTGCATGTGCACTTGCCCGCGGGCGCCATCCAGAAGGATGGTCCGAGCGCCGGCGTCGCGCTCTACACCGCCTTGTGCTCGCTCTTCTCCGGCCGGCTGGTGCGGCCTGAAGTGGCCATGACGGGCGAAATCTCGTTGCGCGGGCTCGTCTTGCCGGTGGGCGGCATCAAGGAGAAGGTGCTCGGGGCGCACGCCGCCGGGATCCGCATGGTGGTGTTGCCCGAGCGCAATCGCGCCGACGCGGAGGAAGTGCCCAAGTCGACGCGCGCGGCGCTGGAGTTCCGCTTCGTCCGCACGGTCGACGAGGTGCTCGACTTGGCGCTGGTCGATCCGTCGAGTGGAACACGCGCCAAGTCATCCGCGCGGCGCAAGTCGCGCTAGACGAGTCCTGCCGACACGACGAAGCCCCGGGTTTGGCGTCCGGGGCCTCGTTCTGGTCGCGCTCGCGGGAGCGATTGGGCGCGCTGCGCGCCGCTGGCTTCGGCTTCAGAAGATCGTGTACTGCACCGCGTTCGAGGCGGCCAGGCGTTGCGTGGCCGAGACATTGTCGATGACCACCCATTGGGCCGTGCGCGTCTGGCCGACGAGCGCGGGATTGCTGGGAAGGTTCAACGTCGCACGGCCCCAGCCGGTGTTGGCGCCAGCATCCGCCAGCGGGCCGATGCGCACGATGGTGCCGCCCGAGGTCGGAACATGCAGCAAGGCGCCCTGGAACACGGAGCCGCCTGCCACCAAGGTCGGCGACACGATCAGGATCGCCTTCTTGCCCGGCGTGCCGTCGACGATCGAGAAGCTCATCGCGCCGTTGCCGATGTAGGCCGGCTCGACGGCGGCCACGCGAGGGACCTTGCCGTTGGCGCCAGCGGTGCCGACGCCCACGACTTGCGGCACGCGATTCGACTGGGACCACAAGACGGGCTCGTCGAAGGGCGCAGTGCGGTTCCTCACGCGCGGGTCGGTGAACGGCCTACGCAGGAAGGCGGCCAAGTCGGCGCGCTGCTGCGGTGTCAAGCCCAGCGGCACGATGTTGGGGTCCTTGTTGGGCGCGTTGAAGTCGCCGCCGCGGTTGTAGAAGTCGACCACTTGCTCGATGGTCGTGAACTGGCCGTTGTGGAAGTAGCGTTGGCGCAGTTCCAGGTTGAGGAGGTTCGGAACCTTCATCCGGCCGCGATCGCCGGGGTTGCCGGTCACGTTGAATCGTCCGAGGTCGTCGTTCTGCGGACGCACCCCGGTGTAGCGGAAGGTGTCGTCCGTGCCGCGCGGTCCGGGGTGGCACGCGAGGCAGCGTCCTTGGGTGCGGAAGACGACTTCGCCCGCGGCTTCTTGCGGCGTCAACGCCCCGGGCACGCCGCGCAGAAAGGCGTCGAAGGGGCTTTGGTTGGAGATCAACGTGCGCTCGTAGGTGGCGATCGCCATGGCGATCCTGATCGGCGTCACGTCGCTCGTGCCGAACGCTTCGGCGAAGAGCTGGGGGTAGCTGCGACCATTGATGTAGGTCGTCATCGCCGCGGGCATGGCGGCGGCGAGGCGCATCGGGGTCGCGCCGGCGATCTTCGTCGCAATCGTGTTCCAGTCGCGGCCGTCGTGGCCCATCTCCACGCCGCTGACCGGCGGCTGCAGGATCTGGGTCTCCAGCGACGCGCCGTTGGGGATGACGATCGCGCCCGACACCGGATCGACCAAGGTGCCGTTGGCGCGGCCGTCGTAGAACTGCGTGGGCTGGAACGCGGCCGTGATCGTGGTCGGACTCCAACGCCCGGTGATCTGCACGTCCATCCCGAACAGGGCGTCCCACACCGGCTGCTGCGTGGCGTCGAGATGCGGCACGCCGCGCGTGCCGACGATGTCGTCGGGTGTGTTCAGCACGCCGTCGGGGCCGGGGATGCGCGCGGGTGCCGAGGCGGCGCGCGGATCCGTGCCGCCAGCGCTCGAGGAGTGGCAGGTGCCACAGGCCACCGAGTCGTTGGACGACAACTGCTCGTCCCAGAACAACACCTTGCCCAGGCTGGCCTTGGCCGCCGTGATCGGGTTGCCGGGGGGGGTGGGAGGGACGTTGGGCAGCCCGCCTCCTCCCGGTCCTTGGGCACGGCCGACGGCGCCGACGAGGAGCAGGGCTGCGAGGATGTGCGCGTGTTGCATGTGGGCTTTGGGTTCCAGCGATCGAAGCCTAGCCGCCCATGGCGCAGGACGCGCGCTGTGGCGTGGCCGGGCGATGGATGGGTGGGATGTTCTTTCCGGTCGGGCTGCGGGTCGGGGGGCGAGCCCCTCTCCCAAGAGCGTCCGATCGGACCTTGGTTAGAACGAAAAGAGACCGCAACTGGTTCGCTCAACCCGAGGATGTTGAGCTGTGCTTCAGGAATGGTGCCATGCCCGAGCGGGCCTCGGCCAGTTGCTTGGAATTTTGAGGATTCAGCGGGGCCAAGGTTGGAGTGGAGTGTTCCGGTAGGCTGGGTCGATGCTGCTCCCACTTGCCCACCGGGGAGCGCTCGGCCCCAAGCACATGCCAGCTCCATGTCGAAGCGTCTGCGCCTCGTAGAAGACGACCCCAAGATCGCGCGTGAAATCGTGAGTTCCCTGCGGCAGGAGGGCTTCGATGTCGATTGGCTGGCCGATGGCGCTGTCGCCCTCGGCAAGGAGCCGGCAGGCGAGGACTTGCTGGTGCTGGACCTGATGCTGCCCGGCGCGTCGGGGCTCGAGATCCTCAAGGCATGGCGCGCCAAGTCCGACGCCCCGGTCGTGGTCCTGTCGGCCAAGCAGGACGCGGGCGTCAAGGTGCGCGCGCTGGAGCTCGGCGCCGACGACGACCTGACCAAGCCTTTTTGGCCGGACGAGCTGAAGGCGAGGGTGCTGGCGAGGCTGCGCCGGCCGACGCTCGAGCGTTCGGAACTGCACGCGCACGGTTCGTTGCTTCTCGATGCCGCCACGCGGCTGGTCGCCGTCGAAGGTCGTCAAGTAGACTTGACACGCGTGGAGTTCGACTTGCTCCACGCCATGGTGCGCCGCGCCGGGGCGGCGATCGCCCGCGGTTGGATGGTCCAGCACGTGCTCGATCCCGACCGCGAAGGCAACGAGCGCACGCTCGACGTGCATGTCTCGCGCCTGCGCAAGAAGCTGGGTCCATGCGGCGCGTGGATTTCCACCGTGTGGGGGGTCGGATACCGCTTCGAGGCGCCCGAGGATCCCTCCACGGGCGACGCCGGCCATGTCCGCGGTCCCTGACGCGAGCGCAAGGGGCAGGCCGCGGCTGCTGGCGCGGCTCTTCTTGTTGCTCGTCTCCGTGTTCCTGCCGACCGCGGCGGCGTCGGCGCTTTGGATCGAGCATCGTCGCGTGGAGTCGCTGGACGCCGCCTTGCGCGAGTTCGCCCTCGCGCGCATGGAATCGGGCGGACGCGAGCAAGCCGAGGCTGGGCCGTTCGCCTTCCAGGACCCTCCCGCGCGGCCTTGGCGTCCACCGGCGTCCGCCTTGCCGCCCCCAGGCAGCTTCGAGCGGCTGCTGGTCGAGGAGTATCACGCGCGCCCGTCGCAGGGACCGCCGCTGGCGTTGGTGCGCGAGCGTCCCATGCTGTGGGCCTACTCGGCCAAGGGCGCGTCGCTCAATCCGGATGCTCCGCGCCTCTCCGCCGACGCCGTGGAGCTCGCCTCCGGTGGCATGGGCATGGCCGCCTGGCGCGAGCCGCATCTGGGAGTCCAATGGCGCTGCGTGCTGGTGAAGATGCCTTGGGAGGATGGCCCCGCCGCGCTCGTGCAGGTGCGCCGCGTCGACGAGCGCGCCTTCGGCCCGTTCGGTGGCGTCTACACGCTGGGTACGGCGCTCGTCCTCGGCGTGGTGCTGGTGCTGGCGGCCGTGCTCGCGGTCGGCCCGCTGGTGCGGCGCGTGCGCAGGCTGCGGGAAGTCGTGCAGATGGCCGAGGTCCCCGATGGGTCGCTCTCGGTCGCGGGGTCGGTGGCCGCGTCAGCCCGTGGACGTGGCGACGAGCTCGACGAGCTCGCGTGGACCTTCGACGAGGTCTCGACGCGCTTGCGCGAGCGGACGCGCGACGCGGCGCGGCGCGAGGAGGCCTTGCGGCGCTTCGTCGAGGACGCCACGCACGACACGGGGTTGCCCTTGACCGTGCTGCAGATGCAGCTCGCCGCGCTCGAGGAACAGCTGCGCCTCGGGCGCCCTGTCGAGCCAGCGCGCGTGCGCGCCGCGCTGGAGGAGGTGCACTACTTGTCGGCGTTGGTGCAGAACCTCGGCGCTTCGGCCGCCATGGACGCCGGGGTGGCGCGCGACGTGCGGACCCCGCTCGACCTTGGATCCCTCGTGGAGAAGGTGGCGCAACGCCAGCGGCTCGTGGCGGCGGTGCGCGGAGCTCGCGTCGAGTGCGGCGTGCCCGAGGATCGCCTGGTGGTCGAGGGCGATCCCACCGCCTGGGAGCAGGCCTTGAACAACCTCGTGCACAACGCCGTGCGCCATGGCGAGGATGGCGGACACGTGGCCATCGTGCTCGAGGAGGACGGTGCCCAAAGGTTTCGCTTGCGCGTGCTCGACGATGGGCCGGGAGTCTCGGAGGAGGAGCTGGCGCGCTTGTCCCAGCGCAGTTGGCGCAGCGACGCGGCGCGCGTTCGGCACCCCGATGGTCGCGGACTCGGGCTGGCGATCGTGCGCGACATGGCCGATCAGCACGGACTCGAGCTGCGCTTCGAACGCCTGCGGCCGCGAGGCTTGTGCGTCGAGTTGTCAGGTCCACGGACTGGGCGCGCCGCCGACTCCTAGGCGCGTGTCGACAGCCACGCTCCGGCTGTCGCATCTGGTCTGTCAGGCGAAGAGGCGCAGCCACAGCCACGCCACGAGCAGCGTGGCGAGTCCGATGGGCACGCCCGCCTTGGCATGCTCGCGCCATCCGAAGGCGATCCCGCGCCGCCGCGCCTCCTCGGCAACGATCAAGTTGGCGATGGAGCCGACGAGCAACAAGTTCCCCGCCAAGGTCGAGCCGAGCGCGAGGTGCGCGCCCAGCACCGCGGGCACGCCTCCCTCGAGCAAGAGCATGGTCGCCGGCACGTTGGAGACGAGGTTCGAGAGCGGCACGCTCAGCCAATACAGCGTGTCCGCCTGCGCGAGGTCGATGCCGGAATGCGCCAGCCAGCTCGAGAGCCCGTGCATCCAACCGCCGCGCGCGAAGGCGGCGTGCACCACGAACAGGCCCATGAACAACACGAGCAGCGGCCAATCGACGCGCGCCAGGAAGTCCGAGCCGCGGATGGTGCGCGAGCACAAGACGATGGCGGCCGCGCCCAAGGCGACCGCTTCGCGCGGCCAATCGCCGAGCAGGAACAGGAGCATCGTGGCGCCTGCCAGGAGCGCCCCCTTCCACGCTTGCCAGGCGTCGAAGGCCGGTGCGTCCAGCGCTGCGACCCGTGGTGTCCCTCCGGCTTCGAATCGCGCCCGCCAAGACCACCATACGACGAGCCACACCAGCGCCAGACCCACGAGGACCGGCGGCGCGGCCACGAGCAGGTAGTCGGCGAAGTCCAGGCGCAGGGCCTGTCCGATCAGGATGTTCTGCGGGTTGCCGATCAAGGTCAGCGCGCCACCGACGTTGGCGGCCGCGGCCAAGGCCAGCAAATGCGGCAATGGATGGAAGCCGCGACGCGCGGCGACCTCCGCCACGAGTGGCGCGAGCGCCAGGCAGACGACATCGTTGGTGAGTACCGCCGAGAGCACGCCGGAGGCGAGCACGACGAGAAAAAGCAAGGCCGCGGCGCTGGTGCGCGCCGCGGCCAGCCGGGCAGCCAGTCGAGTCCAAGCGCCGGCGGCGGCGAGCTGCGCCGAGAGCACCATCATGGCGAAGAGCAGCGCGATGGTGGGCACGTCGATCGCGGCCCACGCCTCGGCCGCGTCCACCAATCCCAGCGCCACGCAAGCCAACGCACCAAGCAGCGCGGCCCCCGTGCGATCGAGGCGCAAGGTCGGCACGCGCCCCAGCGCCATGGCCAGGTAGACCAGCGCGAACACGGCGAGCGACATCCAAGGCGCGGCGGTCATGCCGCGCCACGCTGGCACAGCGCGCGGCGCGCCTCAAGGGTCGACATTCAGGTGGTCGACTTCAGGAGTCGAGCACGGTGCGCACGCGCTTGCGCAGGGATGCCTCGAAGCTGCGCCGCGGCGTCTCGACCGCCTTGCGCAGCTCGTGTCCCTCGAGTTCCTTGCGCGTGCGCGTGCCGAGGTGCTGGGCGAGTTCGCGCGACCACAACCCTGCAGGCCAGGAAAGCGAGAAGCCAGCCAGGGCGCGTTGGTAGGCCGTCTGGCCGGGAACACGGCGCAGGCCGTCGACCAGCGCCGCCACGACCGCGGCGCGCTCGGCGGTGTCGAGCCAGGGCGTCGTGGCCACCATCGCGCCCCAGTCGTCGACCAGCGGCGGCACGGGATAGAGCAGGCTTGGATGCTTGCGCAAGCACTTGGTCTCGCGCAACGGGTAGTTGCGGTGGCCCTCCGGCGCGAGGATGCGGCGGTAGAGTTCCGCCGCCAACGCATAGGCGCCGGCGTGCCTGTCGTGGCGCTCCCGCGCCAAGTCGAGCAGGTCCTTGCGCAACGCCTCGGGCACCACGGCGGCGTGCTTGCCGCCGAGGCTCTGTCCGACATCGCCAGCGTTGTGGGTCAGGGCCGCGGCGAGCAGCAATGCCGCGAGCTCGCCATCCTTGGCGCGCGCCGCGTCGAGGAAGGCGCGCGCCTCCCGCTCGAGTTCGGCCTCCATCGCCGCGTGGATCTCGGCCGCGCGCGCGTCCATGCCGCGTGCGCAGGCACCGATCAACGCGCCGCCCAGGACGGAGAGCCGCTCGCCGTCGTGGCCGCTCACGGGCGCGTGTTCGGCGTGGCGCACGAGGCGTGCGCTGACGGGGGACACGTCCCACTCGCCAAGCCGCAGGGCGAAGCCCAGCATGCGCTCGAGCTCGTCGTCGTCCTGTTGATCGAGCCACAAGGCGTGGCGGATCTTGGCGTCCACGTCGGTCGGCACGAAGGTGGCGGCCGAGGCGAAGTGCGCCGCGCAGCACAAGGCGAAGTAGTCGGAGATCGCGCTCGGCGTCGGCGCGCGCGTCGCCTCGGGATGGGAACCATCCGACAGCAGGATGCGCCACCAGCCGCGGGATCCGCCTTGGTGTTCGACGGCTCGGCCCTCGAGCGGGACAAGGTCCGGGCCGTGGGCCGGATGGGATCCGTCCACCAGCCAAGGTGCGCTCGTGCGCACCAGCTCGAACAGGTTCTTCGGTCCGATGAACCCGCCGAAGGCGCCGCGCGCTTCGGGCGCGGTCCAGCTGGACGCGGCGGGGTGGCCGGCAGCGCGCGTCTCCACTGTCTTGTCGACTCGCGTCTCCGCCGTCCGGTCGACTCGTCCTCGCGCACGCGCCATGCCGAGAAGGTAGCACGGAAGGAAGTTCCGACTGCGCCCGCGCGGCAAAGGTCGCACCCCCGGCGCATCCGATGCAGTCCCTTCGCGCGCTGCGAAGGGCTATGCTCCACGCGCCGGAAGCCCATGCGGGTCTTGTTCCTCACCGACAGCCTGTCCGACCTCGACGGCATCGGCCGCTACACGACGCGGCTGGTGGCGGCCCTGGAAGAGTGCATCCCGCGCTTCGAGCCGCGCTTCTTGTTGGCGAGGAAGCACCGGCCGAACTCGCCCAGCTTGCCTGCGCATTGGCGCTGGCAAGTGGCGTTGCCGCCGGACTACTACCTGTACATGAGCCCGGCTCGGTTCTGGGCGTCGACGGCTTGGTCGTTGCCGCAGGCGGCATGGGCCGCGCGCGAGGTCGACCTCGTGCATGCCACCAAGGACTACCCGCACTCGTGGCTGGCTGCGCAGGCGGCGCGCCTGGCCGCGCGACCCTGCATCGCCACGGCGCACGGCACCTACAGCGTGGCGCCCCTCGATCAGCCGCGCCACCGCGCGCGCGCCGTCGACACCTTCGCGCGGCTCGACGGGCTCGTGTGCGTGTCGAACTACACGCGCCACCAAGTCGAGTCGCGCCTCCCGCCTGGCGCCTTGCCGCGCGAGCGCGTCGTGGTCGTGGGCAACGCCGTGCGCGCCGAGCACTACGCCGCGCCGCGCGAACTTGGCGCTCGGCCTTGGCACGGCCGCGCGTACACCTTGACGATCGCGGAGGTCAAGGAGCGCAAGGGCCACCATCTGGGCTTGACGGCGTTCCTGGCGGTCGCCAAGGATCGTCCTGCGTTGCACCACTACATCGTGGGCAACTGCGTGCGGGACGAGTACCACCTCGGCCTGCTGCGCCAGGTCGAACAGGCCGGGTGCCAAGGGCGCGTGCACTTCCTCGGCAATGTCTCCGAGGACGAGAAGGTCGATCTGCTGCAGCGCGCGCTCGTCTTCCTGCACACGCCCGTGACGGCCAAGGACGGTGGCTTCGAGGGCTTCGGCATCGTGTACCTCGAGGCCTCGGCCTGCGGCACGCCGAGCATCGGCACGCGCGATTGCGGCGCGGAGGACGCCATCCTCGACGGTGCCACCGGGCTGCTGGTCGAGCCCACGGTCGAGGCGACGCGCGCGGCGTTGGCGCGACTCGTGGACGACGAGTCGCTGCGGCGCGAATTGGGCGAGGGCGCGAGACGGCACGCGCAGCGCTCCAGTTGGCGCGACAACGCCGAGCGCGTGGCCGCCCTGTACGCGCAGGCGCTCGAACGCCGGGGTCGGCGGTGAAGGGGCGCCTCGGCGAGCTGGTGCGTTCGCGCTTCATGCGCGACACCGCCACCCTGCAGGTCGCCGGGGTCGTCAACCAGCTGTCGCAGATGGTGTCCACCGTGCTGCTCGCCTACCTGTTGGGCGCGCAAGGACAGGGGCTGCTGGTCACCGCCATCGCGCTGCAGGGCGCCTTGCACTTCCTCGTCAACACGGGCGTCGTGCCAGCCACGGTGGCGCAAATCGCCGCCGCGGCGGCGCGCGGCAACGCCGAGAAGACGGCTGGTTGGGTGGCGTTCGTGGCGAAGTCGATCCTCCTCTTCGGCCTCGCGATCTTCCTCGTCGGCTGGTTCGTCCTCCCATGGATCGGCGAGCGCTGGTTCGGCTCGGCCGAGGTCGGATGGTGGGCGTTGATCCTGTGCCTCGAGCCCATCTTCGACCTGCCGCGCGCCGTGGCCTTCACCGCCTTCCAAGGCACGCGTCGCATGCGCGCCTTGGCGCAGCTGGAGAACGCCGACGAGATCGTGCGGTTGTTCCTCGTCGTGCTCGGCACGTTGATCACGGGCGACGCCCTGGGCGCCGTGATCGGCACGGTGGTGGCCGCCTTGTTCGGGTCGGGCTTGGCGATCGAGTTGTGGCGCCAAGCGCGCCTCGACGGGGGAGCCCCCCTGCCCGGCGCGCGCGAGATCGTCGAGCGCATGCGCGACGTGCCCTTGCGCCAAGGGCTGCGCCTCGGCCTGCGCGTGGGGTTGCTGAAGAACGGCACATCGCTGTTCCTGACGGTCTTCCCGCGCCTCGTCATCTCGCGCTTCGTCGGGCCGGAGTACACGAGCTACTTCCACATCGCGCAGCGCATCCTGACGATCCCCTTGATGCTCATGCAGGGCGTTTCGCGCACCGCGCTACCGGCCTTGGGCGGGCTCTCCGGCAAGCGCGACTGGAGCGGGTTCCGCCGCTTGTACACGCGCGTCTCGTTGGGCTCCGGCCTGGTCCTCGGCGGCGCCATCCTGGTCGGCATCCCGTTCATCGAGCCGCTGGTGCGCTGGCTGTTCCCGGCCGACTACGCCCGCCCGGTCTCCGTCTACTACCTCGTGCTGTGCGCCGGCGCGGTGCCGTTCACCTTCGCCACGGCCAACGAGGCCTTCTACATCGCGACGAACCGCGTCAAGGCCTGGCTGTGGCTCACCGCGCTGGGCGCGGCCATCACGATCCCCCTCAACGTGGTCTTCGTGAAGTCGATTCCCTACACCGGCATGGCGTGGGGGATCTCGCTGTACCAGAGCTGGGTGCTGGTGCACTTGTGCTACATCTTCTGGGTGTTGAAGACGCGCGAGTCCTTCGACGACGCTCCTGCGCCGCGCGCCGCCTGAGTCGCCGCCATGCGCATCCTGTTCCTGAACGACCTCGAGGACGAACGCATCGGTTCCTCGGTGCGCCTCGTGCACCAGCTGGCCGCGCACTACCGGCGCCTCGGCCATCACACGGCGCTCGCCACCGCCGTGCAGGATCCGGCGCAGGCGGGCGTGGCGGATGCGCGCGGGCTCGTCGTGCACCGCCTCTTCAGCGACTACAACCCGCGTTGGCGCGCCTGGACGAGCCTCGACAACTCGCGCACGCGCGAGGGCTTCGCGCGCGTCCTCGCGGCGGAGCGTCCGGATCTGGTGCACGCCCATCTCGTGCACCAGCACCTTTCGTACGCCACGCTCTCCGCCGCCCGCCGCGCGGGCGCTGGCGTGGTGCACACCGCGCACGACGTGATGACCTTCTGCCACCAGAAGCTGACTTGCTTCCACGGCGGCGAGGAGCACGGTGGCGAACTGCGCGACTACCAGGCTCGGCCCTCGAAGTGCCTGCCCTGCCAACGCCTGCGCTGGAACCCTTTCCGCAACGCCGCGATTCGTCGCATCCTGGAGCGCGACGTGCACCGCACCACGGTGGTGAGCGCCGAGTTGGGCCGCGCGCTCGAGGCGAACGGCCTGCGCGTCGATCGCGTCGTGCACAACGCGTTGGAGCTGCGCGCCGACTCGCCCGGCGCCGCGTCGGTGCAGGCGTTGCGGCGCAAGTTCGGCATCGAGGGGTGCAGGCTGATCGCCATCGGCGGGCGCTTGCACGAGCAGAAGGGCGTCAAGCAGCTGTTGCGCATGCTGCGGTTGCTCGCGCCGCGCTTCGCGGACTTGCGCCTGCTCGTGATGGGACGTCGCGAGGTCTACGCACGGGAGTTCGAGGCGCTGGCACGCGAGTTGGGCGTCGACGGCCTGGTCGTGCCCACTGGCTGGCTCGAGGGCGACGAACTGCAAGCGGCCTTGGCCGCGGTCGATGTCTTCGTCACGCCGTCGATCTGCTTCGACACCTTCGGCATGGTCAACCTCGAAGCGATGGAGCACGCGAAGCCGGTCGTCGCCACGGTCTTCGGCGGCTCGCCGGAGGTCGTCGTCGATGGCGTCACGGGGTTTGTGCGCAATCCCTTCCAGGTCGAGTCCTGCGCGGAGGCGATCGCGCGGCTTCTCGACGACGAGGACCTGCGCGCGCGGATGGGCGCGGCGGGCCGCGAGCGGCTGGAAGAGCGCTTCCTCCTGCCGCGCATGGCGGACGAATACCTCGAGGAGTACGCCGCGGCGCGCGCCAAGGCTCGCGCTTCCTGAGGGAACGCGCTCAGGTTCGTGGGCTTGCGGGACGATACATGAAGGCTCGGTCAGGCCTCCGAGAGGTGGATGCAAAGCGCTGTCGCGACGTACTTTGCGAAAACCTCTAGGGTGGGTTAGAGTTCCTGTCCGACAAGTCATGGCGGCCTGTGGGCGCCTGCTCGCCGCCGCGTAGCTCCTGCCGACACCCAAGCACCGTTCCATGCGCAAGACGCTCCTCACCTACGTCAAGCCCCACGTGCAGGAGGATCCGCTGTCGATGATCCTCGGCATCACGTACCTCGGCGCCTGCATGGAGAAGGAGAAGTTGCCGATCGAGTTGTGCGACGAGCGCATCGTCAACGACGCCTACATGAAGGAGGCGATCGAGCGCAACGACATCATCGGCTTCGACGCCTTGACGCCCAACATTCGCCGCGCCATCGCGTGGGCCAAGTACGCCAAGAGTCGCGGCAAGATCACGATCATGGGCGGACCGCACGCGTCCGTCGACCAAGGCATCTTCCTCGACTCCGGGCACTTCGACTTCGTGCTCAAGGGCGAGGCCGAGGAGACATTGCCGCGCTTCGTGCGCCATGTCGACTCCGACGACTGGAAGGGCTTGGCCGACATCCCGGGGCTGGCCGCCATGCGCGAGAAGCAGCTGGTGATCGACAACGCCGCCCCGCCGCTCATCAAGAAGCTGGACGAGCTGCCGATCCCGGCGCGGCACCTGTTGCCGATGGACCGCTACTTCGGGTTGAACCCCGAGCGCCTGGCGTACGTCTTCACGACGCGCGGCTGCCCGTTCAAGTGCATCTTCTGTCAAAAGGAATTGACGGGACGCGGCTTCCGAGTGCGCTCGACCGAGTTGATCGTCGACGAGCTCGAGCACATCGTCAAGACCTACAACCCGGGCGTGATCCTGTTCGTCGACGAGATCCTCACGCTGAGGAAGAAGCGCATCCACGAGATGTGCGACGAGATCCTGCGCCGCGGCCTGAAGTTCGAGTGGATCGCGAACACGCGCGCGGACTGCGTCGACTACCCGCTCCTGAAGCACATGCACCGCGCGGGTTGCCGCCGCATCTATTACGGCTGGGAGTCGGGCAGCCAGCGCATGCTGGACGTGCTCAAGAAGGACCTGACGCCCGAGGTGATCGTCGAGGCGGCCAAGATGACCCGTCGCGCCGGCATCTGGGCCAAGGTCTACCTGATCGTCGGCTCTCCCGGCGAGACGAAGCAGGACATCGAGGAGACCGAGAAGGTCCTGAAGCTCGCCGGTCCCGACCTCGTGCGCGTGAGCGTGTTCAACCCGCTGATCGGCACCGAAAGCTGGGACGGATACCTCGCCAACATCGACCTGACCGACTTGTCGGAGAACTACGTGTCCTCCAACCGCTCGGCGTACAAGCACGAGCACTTCACGCAGGTCGAGCTGGAGGAGCTGCGCAAGAACATGGTGCGCAGCTACGAGCGCTGGTACTACGGTTACGGCCAACGCGCCAAGCGGTTCATGGAGCGCTCGCTGTACTACCTCGAGAACCCGCAGTTCGGCCGCAAGCGCCTCGGTCGCGCCTTCGGCCTCGTGCCGCCCCCGACCTCGTCCAACGTCGCCTCGCGCGTCATGGAAGAGGCGGTCAAGGAGCACGAGCGCCACTCGAAGGTCTCCTGAGCTCCGCTGCGCGGATCTGGCGTGGATGCGGGGCGCGCGACGCGTCCTGCGCAGGCGCCCTGCGCGCTTGCGGTCGGCGCGGACGCTAACCTGTCGGGCATGCGCATCCCGATCGTCTTCGCCGCCCTGTTCGGCCTCGTGCCGGTCCTCGAAGCCCAGACCAAGCTGCTGCGCTTCCCCGACATCCATGGCGACAAGGTCGTCTTTTGCCATGCGGGCGACTTGTGGCTCGCGCCGCGCCTCGGTGGCGACGCGACGCGCTTGACGTCCCATCCCGGGCTCGAGTTGTTCCCGCGCTTCTCGCCGGACGGCGCTTGGGTGGCCTTCACCGGCCAGTACGATGGCGACGAACAGGTCTATGTCGTGCCCGCCAACGGCGGCGTGCCGCGCCAGTTGACCTTCTATCCAGCGCGCGGCCCCTTGCCGCAGCGTTGGGGCTACGACAACCAGGTCCATGGCTGGTCGCGCGACGGGCAGGCGGTCCTGTTTCGTTCCATGCGCGAAGGGTGGGACCTGACGGACACACGCTTGTACTTGGCGCCGCTCAAGGGCGGCCCCGCGACCGCGCTGGAGATGCCCGTCTCCGGCGCGGGCGACTTGTCGCCCGACATGCGGCGCGTGGTGTACTCGCCGCTGACGCGCGACTTCCGCACCTGGAAGCGCTACGAGGGTGGCTGGGCGCAGGACCTCTACATCTACGAGCGCCAGACCGGCAAGCTCGAGCCCGTGGCGCACCATGTGCGCACCGAACGCGATCCGATGTGGATCGGCGACTCGATCTGGTTCGTCAGCGATCGCGACGGCACCTTGAATCTCCATAGTTGGAGCCTTGCCGACAAGGAGCTGCAGCAGCGCACGCGTTCGACCACGCACGACGTGCGCTGGGCTTCGCGCGGCGAGGACGGCGAGATCGTCTACGAACTTGGTGGCGAGCTCGTGGTGTACGACACGCGCACCCACCAGCAGTCGACCCTCTCGATCCGCGTCCCCGACGACGGCGTGGCGTACCGCCCCGAGCCCGTCGCGGCCGGCGGGGACATCGAGGACGCGGGGTTGTCGAAGAAGGGCGAGCGGGCCCTCTTCTCCGCGCGTGGCGACGTGCACACGGCGCCAATCGAAAAGGGCCATGCGCGCAACCTGACGCGCACCGGCGGCGCGCACGAGCGCCTGGCGGCGTGGTCGCCCGACGGCGCGCAGGTGGCCTTCGTGTCCGACGCCTCGGGCGAGGAGGAGATCTGGCTTGCCCCGCAGGACGCTTCGGCGCCGCCGCGCCAGTTGTCACGGGGCTTGGCGGAGCGCATCAGTTCGCTGCAATGGGCTCCCGACGGTTCGTGCCTCGTGCACGCCTCCGCCTCGGGCCGCATCTGGCGCGTCGAAAGCGCCTCCGGCGAGCGCACGCAGCTCGCGCAGGACCCCGCTGGTTGGGGTGGCGACGCATCGATCTCGCCCGACTCGCGATGGGTGGCCTACAGCGCGGGCGACGCGAACGAGCTGCGTTCCCTGTGGATCGTCGCGCTGCGCGGCGGCGAACCGACGCGCGTGACCGACGAGCTGTGGAACGAGTCGAGCCCGGTCTTCTCGCGGGACGGCCAATGGCTGTGGTTCCTTTCCGACCGCGAGTTCGCCCCGCAGCTCTTCACCGGACTCGAGTGGAACTTCGCCGTCAACCGCACGACCGGCATCTACGGCTTGAGCCTCCGGAAGGGCGCCGCGCACCCCTTCGCGCCGCGAAGCGACGAAGTCACCGTGGAGAAGGCCGCGCCCGTCGTCGGCCCCGGCGAGGACAAGCCCAAGGACGACGTCAAGCCCGCGGTCGCCGATGTGGCGATCGACTTCGAGGGGCTCGCCGCGCGCGTGGTGCGCGTGCCCGTGGAAGCCGACAACTACGGCGGACTGGCCGAAGGCGCGCAGTGCTTGCTGACGACGCGCGGCGGCGCTTCGTTCCATGGACGAGCGGGCGATCGCAAGCGCGAACTGGTGGCGTTCGACTTCGACAAGCGCGAACTCGTCGTGCTGGCGAGCGACGTGCGCGCTTGGAGCGTCTCGATGGATGGCTCCAAGCTGCTGGCGAACGCCGGCGGCTGGAAGTTGATGGACGCCGGCCCCAAGGGCAAGGACGGAGCCAAGCCGGTCGACACGGACGGCCTGGAGGTGCAGCGCGTGCCCAAGGACGAGTGGCGCGCCATCTTCCATGCGGTCTGGCGCCGCTTCCGCGACTTCTTCTACGCGCCCAACATGCACGGCTACGACTGGAACGCGCTGAAGGAACGCTACCTGCCGCTGGTCGAGCACGTGGCGCATCGCAGCGACCTCAACTACGTGCTGGGCGAGATGGTCGCCGAGCTCAATGCCGGCCACGCCTACGTCTCCGGCGGCGAGTGGGTGGCGCCCAAGCGGCACGGCGTGGCCTTGCTGGGCGCGCGCCTGGTCCTGGATCCGACGGCCGGGCGGCATCGCATCGAACGCATCTTGATGGGGCAGAACGAGGAGGAGCGCTACCGCTCGCCCCTGACCGAGGTCGGCGTCGACGTCAAGGAGCGCGAGTGGTTGCTGGCCGTCGACGGAGTCGAACTGCGTCCCGACCAGGATCCGTACGAGGTCCTGCGCGGCAAGGCGGGGCGGCCGATCGAACTCCTGGTGGGGGCCGAGCCGCGACTCGAAGGCGCGCGCAAGGTGGTGGTGCGGCCGATCGAGAGCGAGGAGTCGCTCAACTACCTGAACTGGGTGCTCGGTCGACGCGCGCTCGTGGAGAAGCTCTCCAACGGACGCTTCGGCTACCTGCACATCCCCGACATGGGCGCCGACGGCATCCGCGAGTTCATCAAGTGGTACTACGGCCAGGTGCGCAAGGAAGCGTTGATCATCGACGACCGCAACAATGGCGGCGGCAACGTGAGCCAGATGGTGCTCGAGCGCTTGCGGCGCGTGCTGCTCGGCACCGCGTACTCGCGGCACGACCAGTTCCCCCGCACCTACCCCGGCACCGTGTTCACCGGACCGATGATCTGCTTGTTGAACGAGAACAGCGCCTCGGACGGCGACATCTTCCCGTGGATGTTCAGGAACGCGGGCCTCGGCAAGCTGGTCGGCAAGCGTTCTTGGGGCGGCGTGATCGGCATCACCGACCACGGACCGCTGCTCGACGGCGGCACGGTCAACGTGCCCGAGTTCGGCCACGGCGACGCCTCCGGGCAATGGGCCGTCGAAGGCGTCGGCGTCGCGCCCGACATCGAGGTCGACAACGATCCGGCGGCGGTGCTCGCCGGGCGCGATCCGCAGCTTGAACGCGCCATCGAAGAGCTCGAGAAGGAAGTGCGCCAAAGGAAGGCCGCCTTGCCGTCTCGTCCGGCCGATCCGGTCAAGCTGAAGTGACCTCGCTGGCCAGCCAAGCGCCGGAGATCGTGGTGCGCCTCGCCGGTCCGGCCGAGCGTGCCGAGCAGGCGCGCCTCGCCGGTCAGTGCTTCAAGAAGCCGGTGACCGCCGCGGCGTTGGCGTGGCGCTACGACCAGAGCCCGCACGGCGCCAGCATCGCGCTGTTGTCCGGGCCACCGCACGCCGACGCGGTGTGCGGCTACGCCTGCGGACCGCGCATCCTCGTGCCGCGCGGCCGGCGCGCGGAGGCGGCCGCGGTGGGCGAGACGGGCGATGTCATGACGCACCCGCAGTGGCGCAAGCTGGGCTTGTTCCGCGCCCTCGATGCGCGCGCCATGCTGGAGGCCAAGGCGCGCGGCTGGCCCTTCGTCTACGGCTTGCCCAACCGGCGCAGCGCGCACATCTTCCTCCAGATGGGGTGGGTGCGAGCCGGCACGATCCGCACGCACACGCATTGGCTCGAGGGTGGTGCGCGAGCCCGCCTCGTGCGGCGGCGCGAAGGACGCTGGCGCGCCATGACGACGCCGCTCGCGGCTTGGCGCTCGGCTCGAGCGCGCGCTTCCCTGGACGCGGGCGATGCGCAGGTCGTCGAGTGGAGCGCCTTCCCGGCCGAGGTCGAGCCGCTGGCGCTTCGCTTGGAGGCCCAGCATCCGCTGGTGCTGCGGCGCGATCCAGCGTGGCTCGATTGGCGCTTCTTCCATGGCCCCTCGCGCGCCTTCCGCGTCTTCGGGCTGCGTCGTTCGGGCGAGCTCGTCGGGTGGCTCGTGCTGCAGAAGCCCGCTCCCGACGGTGTCGCCTGGCTGGTCGACGCCTGCGGCCTCGACGAAGGGGCGTGGCGAGCATTGGGTGCCCACGCCCTTCGGCTGGCGCGCGAACTAGGGGCCTGCGCGCTGCGCGCCAACGCCATCGACGGGTCCGCATGGGGCGCGCGCTTGGCGTCGCTGGGCTTCCAGCCGCCGCGCGCCCACGACCACTTGCTCGTGATCGTGCACCTGCACGACCACGGGCACCCGGTGGCGCGCGAGGCCCTCGACGCCGCGAGTTGGTGGTTCACCGACGCCGACCGCGACGACGAGACCATGGGTTGAGTCGCGCGGCCGACGCTCGCATTCGTCGTCGCGCCGCGCATAGGCTAGTCTTCCAACGAGCACGCACGCCTCCCATGTCCAAGCACAAGCTCAAGTTGGCCCTGCGCGACGCATGGGCGCGGCTCTTGTGGGTGAGCGGGCTGCACAGCCTCGTCCAGAGGTGCTCGGCTCCTCGCGTCCTGGTCCTCGCCGGGCACTGCGTCTCGGCGCCGAGCAACGCATCCTTGTCCAAGGACATGAAGATCCGCGCCGCGGACCTCGAGCGGATCCTCGCCACCTTCGCCCGGCGCTACGACATCCTCACGATGGGCGAGGCGGCGGAGCGGTTGCGTTCGGGCCGGCTCGCGCGTTCGGCGGTCGTGTTGACGATGGACGACGGCTACGCCGACAACTTGACGCACCTCGCGCCGCTCCTGGCGCGCCTCGGCGCCAAGGCCACGATCTACCTCGAGACGCGCGCCTTGACGGAGCGCAGGCTCAACTGGACCCATGGCTTGTTCCTGCTGCTCGACCACATGGGGCACGAGCGCTTCGTGGCGCGCTACCGCGCCTTGGCGCGCGACGAGCGTGGCGTGTCGATCTTGGAGGAGACGCTGCGCCTTCGTGGCGGCGACACCTACCACATCAAGCGGGTCCTCAAGTACGAGGTCGACCGCCTCGATCGCGAGCGCGTGCTGGAAGCCCTGCTGTCCGAAGAGGGGCTCGCCGCGAGCGAGTTGTGCGAACGGTTGTACTTGACCTGGGAGCAGGCGCGCGAGTTGGCCCGCGAGGGCCACGAGATCGGCGCGCACACCGAGTCGCACGCCATCCTGTCGCGGTGCAGCCCCGACGAGCAGCGTCGCGAAATCGAAGGTTCGCGCGACGCCATCGCGCGTGAACTGGGAGCGGCGCCGGCTTCGTTCGCCTATCCCTTCGGCCGCGAGTGGGACTGGGACGAGCATGCCGCGCGCGCCGTGATGGCGGCTGGCTACACCTCGTCGACCACCACCCATCCCGGCACCAATCGCCCCGGCGCGGACATGGCGCGCTTGAAGCGGGTCATGATCGACGAGGACGTGCGGCTCGAGCTGCTGGTGGCCGAGGCGTGCGGGGGCTTCGACTTGCTGCGGCGCCTTGGTTTCCAGCCTCCGGCTTGAAACCAGGGCGTGGCACGCAGCGCTGGACGCCGTGGCGCGCGGGATCCACCACGAGAGCGGGTCTCGTCAGAAGATCTTGTAGTTGAACTCCCAGCCTTCGTCGCTGGTGAGCACCAGCAGGAGCAGTCCGCCGAGGACCACCACCAGCGGCACCACGAGGTAAGGCCAGTTTTCGCGCAGGAAGTTCTTCATGGCTTGGGCACGCCCCGGTCTTCCATCCTAGAACAGCGTGTAGATGAACGGCGCCACGAGCGGCGAGCTGGCGGCGACCACGAGCAGGGATCCGATCGTCACGAGCACGACGACGAGCGGCATGAGGTACCAGTGCCCTCGACGCGTGAAGGCGGCGAGCAACTCGACGGCCGTGCCGAGGCGCGGTCCCAGCTTGACCACGATGAAGGTCAAGAGCGCGGAGACCAGCGCCAGCACGAGCAGCAGCGACCAGGGCGGCGGGATCGACGCGACCACCTTGGAGCCGCCGATGGCGATCCCGATGACGACGCCCACGAGCACGGCCACCTGCGCGTAGGCGCGCAGGGCGGACTCGTCCTGGTACAGGCGGCGGTAGAGCGTGCCCAGCACCACGGTCAGCGCGGCCCACAGCGCGAAGGGCTTCCAACGCAGGGGCTTGTCCGGTAGCGGCGGGAAGTCGGCCGACTTGGTCGCGGGAGCCAGGCGTCCGCGGGCATCGAGCTCGCCGTGCAGGAAGCGCGCGAAGGCGTCGTTGCCGGACGGATCGAGGTGCCAGTCCGACTCGTAGTACAGCGACTCGCCAGCCGCGACCGCGCGCAGGAAGGCGGGACGCGCATCGACGCAGGCGATGCCCAGTTCGCGGCACAGGCCCAGCACGAACTCGACGGGTTGGTCGGGCCGGATGCGCCCTTCGACCGCGGCGAACTTGGCGAGGAAGCGCTCGCGCGCGGCGGGCACGATGGCGGCCTTGTTCGGGATGGGCGCCACCAGCAAGGCGGCGCCGTGCTTGGTGCACAGTTGCTGGAGGTGCAGCAGGGCGGCCTTGGTGCGTTCGGCGACCATGGCCTCGACCATCTCCGCAGGAGGCTCGATGAAGTAGGCGGTGGACTCCAAGTCCAGCTTCAAGTCGGTGCCCGCGGGAGTCCACAGCGTCGGGCGTTCACCCAGATTCGACAGGAATGAGCCAAGGGCCGTGCGCTCCCACGGCGTGCGCTCGCCGGGGTCGCGCAGGACCAAGGCCTCCTGGCGTGGCTGCTGCCCCGCTTCCAACGGCTGGAAGCGCGGCTTGGGGAAGCGCCGGTAGGCGGGTTGGGAGTTCCACCAAAGGTCGTTGTCGTAGGTGCACAAGACCACCGTGTCCGCGTCGAAGCGGTGCGCGTTGCGCTCGTACCAGACCACTTCCTGGTCGGTCGACCAACCTTCGGTTCCGGCGTTGACGAGATCCATCGCGCGGCCTTCGGCGCGGTAGCGGCGCTCGAGCAGATCGACGAACAGCGCCTCGCGATCGACGGTGTAGCCGAGCACGAACGAATCGCCGAGCACCAGCACGCGCCGGCGGTTGTCGCCGCGAGCCGGACTGGCGAGCGCGTCGGGGGTGCGTTCGAGGAAGCGCGCGCGCTGCCGGGCGAGCTGGGCGTCCTGGGGGACGTCCGGTCCGACGAAGTCGTCGCGCAAGCCGAAGGCGTCGATCTGGAACGACACATCGAACTCGCGCGAGACGCGGCGCGACTCGGCGAAGGGCGTCTTCTCCCAGCCCAGCTCGGGATCGAAGCGGTGGATGGTGGGTTGCGGGCCCGCGCCCATCAGGCGCAGGCCGACCTCGAAGGCGCCGGCCAGCATCAGCGCCAGGATCGCCAGCGTCAGGAGGATGTTGAGGCCGCGCATCGTCAGCTCACCATGGCCGTCACCGTGTCGCCCTCGTGGCGCAGGTGGAAGCGGGTTTCGGCGATCTTCTTCTTGGCGTCCTTCTTCACGATGAAGTTGCCGAGGAAGAGCAGGTCCATGCCGGAGAGCGAGAACGTGTTGAAGGCGTGCGCCGGCGACTCCACGATCGGCTCGCCCTTCAAGTTGAACGAAGTGTTCATGATCACCGGGACGCCCGTGAGCTCGCCGAAGCGGCGGATGATGCCGTGGTAGGCGGGGTTCGTGTCCTTGTAGACCGTCTGCAGCCGCCCGGAGCCGTCTTCGTGCGTGATGGCGGGCAGGACTGCGCGCTTCTCCTCGCGCACGGGCGCCACGTACAACATGAAGCGCGCGGGGAAGTGCTTCTGGGCGTCGGGGATCTCGAAGAACTCGTCCGCGCGTTCCTCGAGCACGCTGGGCGCGAAGGGCCGGAAGGCCTCGCGGAACTTGATGGTCGCGTTGAGCTTGTCCTTCATCTCCGACCTGCGCGGATCGGCGATGATGGAGCGCGCTCCCAAGGCGCGCGGCCCGAACTCGAAGCGTCCGCGGAACCAACCGCAGACCTGTCCATCGGCGAGCTCGCGCGCGACGCGGTCGTAGAAGCGCTCGTCGTCCGCGATGTGTTCGTGCGGGATCTGGTGCGCGTCGAGGAACTGCTTGATCTGCGCGTCGGTGTAGGACGAGCCGAGGTAGGCGTGGTCGAGGGCCGGGCCGCGCGGCCTGCCGAGCAGGTGGTTGTAGGCCCAGTACGCGGCTCCCACCGAGGCGCCGTCGTCGCCGGGAGCGGGCAGGATGTAGAGCTCTTCGAACGGCCCTTGGCGCAGCACCTTGTAGTTGGCCACGGAGTTGAGCGCCACGCCGCCGGCCATGACGAGGTTCTTCATGCCCGTCAGCTCGTGCAGGTGGCGCACCATCGCCAGCACGACCTCCTCGGTGACTTGCTGGATCGAGGCGGCCATGTCGCAGTAGTACGGATCCAGCGACTTGTCGCCCAGCTTGGGATCGCGCGCCGGGCGTCCGAAGTGCTCCGCGAACCTGGCCGACAAGGTCGAGTCGGGCGAATGGTGGTAGGCGAAGTAGCGCATGTCGTGCCACAGCGATCCGTCGGGCGCGATCTCGATCAGCTCCTTGATCTTGTCGACATGCCGCGGCTTGCCGTAGGGATGCATGCCCATCAGCTTGTACTCGCCTTCGTTGACCTCGAAGCCGCAGTACGCGGTGAAGGCGCTGTACAAGAGCCCGAGCGAGTGCGGGAAGCGGATCTCCTTGAGGATCTCGATCTTCCTGTCGCGTCCGACTCCCATCGTCGAGGTGGTCCACTCGCCGGCGCCGTCGATCGTCAGGATCGCGGCGTCCTTGTAGGGCGAGGTGTAGAAGCTCGCCGCCGCGTGGCTCATGTGGTGGTCGCAGAAGAGGATCTTCTGCGCGTCGATGCCGAGCTTGGCGGCGAGCTGCGACTTGATCCACAGCTTGTCCGTCAACCAACGCTGCATCGACTCGCGGAACACGGCGGCGCTCCTCGGAAACGTCGCCATCGCCGTCAAGAGCATGCGCTCGAGCTTGACGAAGGGCTTTTCGTAGAAGACGACATGATCGACCTCTTCGATCGTGGCGCCGGCGGTGTCCAGGCAGAACTGGATGGCGAGCGCGGGGAAGCCCGAGTCGTGCTTGACGCGACTGAAGCGTTCCTCCTCGGCGGCGGCGACGAGCACGCCGTCCTTGACCAGCGCCGCGGCGGAGTCGTGGTAGTTGTACGAAAGTCCCAGGACGAGCATGTCAGTCCTGCTTGCGCGCTTGCGCCAAGGTGGAGTTGCGCTCCGGCCAAGGAGTCCAGTTGCCGCTCTTCCTGCGACGCAGGTGCAGCGGATCGGCGACCAGTTGGTAGCCGAGCGCGAAAGGGCCCAACACTCCGTAGTAGAGGACCGACAAGAGCAGCCGCGACATGACGCCGCCGAAGCGCTCGGTGAACTTGGCCAAGGCTTGTTTCATGGGAGAGTGGCTGGTCTGTATCGGCAGCGCGACTCCAAGTATTGCGCCGGACAAGGGATGTGACGAGGGCGTGTTGCCCGGTTCGGAATGAAATTCCGGTTGGAAGGCCGGCGTCGGGGTGTCTCGAGGGGTGCGGGGCGCTCGGCGCCTCGCGCGACCACCCACCCAAACCCTGCAAGCGCCTGAAGGAGATCGCCATGCGCCAGCTGAACCTGCTCCCCACCCTGTGCCTCGCCACTTGGCCCCTCACGCTCGTCGCCTGCGGGGGTGGTGGTGGCGGCGGCGGCTCGACTCCGCCCGTCGCGGGCGAAGTCGACGACCTCGAGATCCTCGACCTCGGTCTGCCCGCGCAGGCGCAGTTGATCGGCGAGTTCGACCCGCTGGCCGAGGAGTACGCGCTGCGCCTGCCCTTCCTGGGCGACGAGCTCTTGCTGCGGCCGATCTACGCCAATCCGAGCGCCGTGTCGACCGGCACAAGCGGCCTCGAGGACGCAGGCTTCGGCGAGCTCGAGGCCAGCGTGGTCGAGGGCGACAACACCTTCGAGTTCGTCGCCAGCCTGCCCGCCAGCGGCGAGCAGCGCACCGTGCGCATGTTGGTGCAGCGCGACTTCGCCGCGGACTTGCGCCAAGCGAACTCGGTCAAGTCGACCGACGCCCGCCCCGGAGATGGACTGGGCTCGGCCGTGGCCATGGATGGACGGCTGCTCGTCGTGGGTGCGCCCACGGAAGATGTGCAATTCGGCGCGGCCACGTTGGCCGATGCCGGTGCCGTCTACTTGTTCGAGCGCAGCGGCGACGCCTGGGCGCAGATCGCGCGCCTGCAAGCGCCGGTTCCGGGCGCCGACGACAACTTCGGCGCCAGCGTGGCCATCGACGATGATCTCCTGGTCGTCGGGGCTCCGGGCGAGGACGGCTCGGGAACCCAGGTGGATCCGCAAGTCGACGAGAACGCCACCAACTGCGGCGCGGCCTACGTCTTCCGTCGCATCGACGGTCTGTTCACCCCAGCCCACTATCTCAAGCCCGATGCAGCCACCGTGCGCAGGACGTCGAGCTTCGGCGCGGCGGTGGAAGTCGCCGGGCTCGTCGTCGCCGTGGGGGCACCCGAGGAAGGCACGCGCCTCGCGTCGGGCGGCGCGCTGGTCGCCGCGCAACGGGCGGGCGCCGTCTACACGTTCGGCTTCGAAGGCGGCCAACTGCGCTTCGGAGAGCGCTTGCAAGCCCCCGACGCAGCCGTGGCCGCCGAATACGGTTCGGCGCTGGCCGCGTTCGGAACTCGGCTCGCCATCGGAGCGCCGGGCGCCAATGGTCTGCGTGGCAAGGCCTACTTGCTGCGCGCCGGGCCGACCACGGCGAGCTTCGACTTGGAAGCCGAGCTCGTGGCGCCCAACGCCGAGCCGCTCGACGGGTTCGGCGAGAGCATCGACCTGTCGAAGGACCGCCTGGTGATCGGCGCTCCGTTCGAGGACTCGGGCGCGGAGGGCGTCGGTGGCGATCAGCTGGACAACACCAAGCCCAACGCTGGCGCCGCGTACATGTTCGAGCTCAAGGGCCAGCTCGTGCTGTTCGAGGCCTACATCAAGGGCACTGCGGTCGCTGGTGGCGAGCAATTCGGCCGCGCTGTGGCGCTCGTGAAGGACACCCTGTGCGTCGGAGCCCCGCGCGACATCGGCGCGGCGCTGGGCGAAGAGGTCGACGGCGCGATTCCCGTGGCGCCGATCGGCTCGGCCTTCGTCTACACGCGGCGCGCTGGCGGCCTCGAGCTGGGCAAGGTCCTGCGCTCGCAAGCGGCTCACGCCGAGGCCGACTTCGGCGCGAGCGTGGCGATCGGTGCGGACGACATCGCCATCGGCAGCCCGCGCGATCGGACCTTCGGGCAAGGGATCGACGGCTCGAGCGTCGTGATGGGAGGGCAAGGCCGCGGTGCGGTGTTGACCTTCCGTTGAGTGCGCAGCCCGCGAGCGGGGCAGGGCGACTCGATGGTGGTGGGTGGGTGGGTGGGTGCGGACCCGCCAAGCGCGGGGGCCGCGTCGGACAACCGACGCGGCCCCCGCCTTGCATGTCTTCGGGTGGGGCGCCTCAGTCGAGGGTCAAGGTGCCGCGCAGCAGGTCGGCGTCGGTCAGGCGCTTGTCGCCGTCCGCGTCGCGGTACACGTCGAGCTCCACGCGCGTGCCGCGGTCGAGGGGTGCGACGAGGCGCGCCAAGGATTCCTTGTCGTCGAGGCGCCAGGCGCGCGGACGGACGCCCACCAGGGGCCGCGCGGTCTCGAGCACGTCGCCGGCCTTGAGCCCGAGCTTGGCGGCGGGCGAGCCACCACGCACTTCGCGCACTTCGATCCAGCGGTTGCTGCGGCCCTCGACGTCGCGCAGGCGCACGCCGATGCGCTCGTACAGTTGCCCATCGACGCGATTCCACGGCTCGACCTTCAACTGGCGCTTGCCGCCGTCGCGCTCCACCACGATCTCGACTTCCTTCTGCGCGCTCACCGCGGCGCGCGCGAAGGCGTACTCGTCGGGCTTGACCACCGCCTTGCCGCCGATGCTGACGATGCAATCGCCGGGTTGCAGGCCCGCGATGTTGGCCGGGCTGCCCGGCACGACGCTCTTCACCTGGGCGTGGTCGGAAAACTTGACATCGAAGCCGAGCCAGGTGTCCGACGACTCCGGCGCGAGCAGCTGTTCCTCGAGCACCTTGCGCACGCGGTCGACCGGGATGGCGAAGCCGATGTTCTCCGCCACGCTGTTCATCGCGTTGTTGATGCCGATCAACTCGCCGTTGATGTTCAGCAAGGGACCACCGCTGTTGCCCGGGTTGATGCCCGCGTCGGTCTGGATCAAGTCGTCGAACTCGAGGTTCTCCTGCGGAATCTGGATGTTCCTGTGCAGGCCCGAGATGATCCCGGTGCTGACCGTGTAGGTCTGGCCGTAGGGGTTGCCGATCGCGACCACCGTCTCGCCGGGCATCAAGTCGGAGCTCGTGCCCATCGGGATGGCGGGGAACTCGCGCGCGCCGCTGATCCTCAACAGAGCCAGATCCTCCTCGGGGACGAAGCTCTTGACCTCGGCGGTGTAGCGCTTCGAGTCGTACTGTTCGTCGAACTGGACGGTGATGGCGCGCGCACCCCGGATCACGTGGTAGTTCGTGATGATGAAGCCGTCTTTGTGGATGACGACGCCCGAGCCGGAACCTTCGACCTTGCGCGCGAACATGCGGCCGAAGAAGTCCTGCTCGGCCTGCACAGCCTCGGTCTTGATGTAGACGACCGTGGGCGAGGCGTCGCGCGCGACCTCGACGATGGGCGTGACGCGCCGGGCGAGCTTCTGGTCGACCGGGCGACCGCCTTCCTGCGCGAGGAGCGGAGACAGGCACAGGACCGGCAGGAGGAGCGACAAGGTGGTGCGGGGCATGGAGATGGGCGGCATGCTGGTGCGTGGGTGGCGCTAGAGACTACGCAGCGCGGGCCGTGGTGTGAGCGTTGACGGAGGGGCCTCCGGGGCCTTGGCGGGTGTGACTGAGTGCTGCTGCGCGTGTTCGCAAGCTTCGGCCTCTAGGAGGTTTAGGGTGACGGCGACGATTGTCGCCAGAGATCCGCGGAGATCCATGCGGCGACGGCAATTGAGTCCTGCACATGGGCTCCAGCCCGCCCCTCCCGGACCACTGCGCTGATCGAAAGGCAAACCACCATGTCCCGACTCCTCCTTCCCGCCCTCTTGGTTGCGACACTCGCCGCCTCGACCCTCGCCCAGTCCCCCGACTGGCTGTTCGACCGCTACGTGAAGGCCTCCAATCCTGGGGCGGAGGACAACTACGGGTATTCGATCGCCATCAGCGGCACCACCCTCGTGGTCGGGGCGCCCTTCGAGGATTCCGGCGCCACCGGCGTCAACGGCAACCAGGCCAGCAACTCGGTCGCCAGCTCCGGCGCGGTGTACGTGTACCGACTGACTCCCGGCGCGACGGGCCAGTGGGGTTGGACCCAAACCGCCTACCTCAAGGCCTCCAACGCCAACGCGCATGACGCCTTCGGCTACAGCGTGGACATCGACGGTGACATCCTGGTGGTGGGGGCGCCCAAGGAGGCCAGTGCGTCCTCCACGGTGAACAACAACCCGCTCGACAACAGCGCCGAGGGCTCCGGCGCGGCTTACGTGTTCGTGCGCACCATGCTGGGCGGCATCGAGACGTGGAGCCAGCAAGCCTACCTGAAGGCCTCCAATTCCCAAGGCGACCTGCCCAACGACCCCTTCGGCGATCGGTTCGGCTCCTCCGTCGCGGTGTCCGGCGATCTCGTCGCCGTGGGAGCACCGTGGGAGGATGGCGGTTCGACGTCGATCAACGGCCCGCAGGGCGACGAGTCCGCCTACGACGCGGGCGCCGCGTACGTGTTTCGACGCGCGGGCGCCAGCTTCTGGTACCAAGAGGCGTACGTGAAGCCCTCGATCGTTACCGGCGGCTTCTTGCTTGTGTCTGGCGGGGTCTTCGGCGACTCGCTGGCGCTTTCCGGCAACCGTCTGCTGGTTGGCGCTCCCCGTACCTACATCACTGGCGACGCCCAAGGCATGGCGTTCCTGTTCGAGCGCTCGAGCACCACGGGCTTGTGGACGGAACGCGAGTCGTTCCAGTCGGCGCAACCCTCCATCGACGCGTACTACGGCGACGACGTCGACATCGACGGCAATCGCTGCGTCGTCGGCGAACCGTACGCCGACGCCCCTGGCAAGCCGGACTCCGGCGCGGCGCACATCTACCGGCCATCGACCAATCCGCTGTCGAACGCCTGGGTGCTAGAAGCCACCTTGCGTCCCGCGCAGGGCGACGTGGACGACTACTTCGGATCGAGCGTCGCCATCTCCGCCGACATGGTGGCCGTGGGAGCGCCGGCCGAGGATGGAAGCTCCACCGGCGTCGCCGGGGATCCGTTCAACGACGCGGCCTCCGACGCGGGCGCCGTGTACACGTGGCGGCGCAACAGCGCCGGGGCGTGGACGGACGCGCGCTACGTCAAGGCCTCGAACACGAACGCGTACGACGAATTCGGGTTCGCCGTCGATCTGGACGGAGCGCTGCTCGCCGTGGGCGCCACGCGCGAGGACGGCGCCTCGACCAGCGGTCCCTTCGCGCCGTTCGACAACTCGGCCCAGGACGCCGGCGCGGCCTACCTGTACCACCGGCTGGCGGACTGCAACCTGAACGGCATCGACGATCCGGCCGAGGTCGCCACGCAGGACTGCAACCAGAATGGCGCGATCGACAGCTGCGAGGTCGCTTCCGGAGTGGGCGATTGCGACGGGAACCTGGTGCCCGACACCTGCCAAGGCGACACGAACCAGGATGGCATCCTCGACGCGTGCCAGTCGGGCGGCGTCGGCTTCTGCTTCGGCGATGGCACGGGCGTCGCCTGTCCCTGCGCCAACAGCGGCTCGGCTGGCGGCGGTTGCGCCAACTCGGCCAACGCCGCGGGCGGCCGCCTCGTGGCGACGGGCCTGCCCTTCGTCGCGAACGACACGCTGCGGCTGGTCGGCACGGGCATGACGCCCACGTCGAGCGTGCTCTACTTCCAAGGCACGACGCAGTCGAGCGGCACGATCTTCGGCGACGGCCTGCGCTGCGCCACCGGAGCGGTGATCCGACTCGGCACGACCGCCAACGTCGGGGGAGCCTCGCAGTGGCCCGTGCCCGGCGCGCAGGCCATCAGCGTGCGCGGCGCCATCCCCGCGCAGGGCGGCGTGTCGCGCACGTACCAGGCCTGGTACCGCGACGCCAACGCCACCTTCTGCACGGACAGCGCGCGCTTCAACTTGACGAACGGCGTGCTGGTGCAGTGGCTGCCGTGATGGTCGGCCGCGAGCGCGGTCCTTGTCCACGGTGGCACGATGATCGTCGGCGCCACTGGGGAAGACAGCGCGGCGCCGCTCTGGAACCGCAACCAGCAGAACGACGACAAGACGAAGGCCGCAGCCGCCTACCACTTCCGGGCGCTCAACGCCGCTTGGCGAGTCGATCGCTCGCGCGACGCAAGCCAGTTGATCCAGTACGGCGGGGCTCCCATGGACGATCGTCCGTGGGAGCCCCGCTCGCGTGTCTGGTGGGCGATACTGGACTCGAACCAGTGACCTCCACGATGTCAACGTGGCGCTCTAGCCAGCTGAGCTAATCGCCCTTGAGTTGGGGCGGAGAGAATAGCGCCGGCTAGATGCCCTGCCAAGTGTTTTCGCGACACCACTCCGCTTCGTAGACTCGTCCCCCGAGATTTCGCCGCGCAGGCGGGGTCCTGCTGGAGGTTGCGCCCGGGTAGCGGGCGCGCAGCGGGGACTTCCGCGGGTCCGCAGGCGAGCCCCGTCCACAGTGAAGATCGGCGTCGTCAAGGAGATCAAGAACAACGAGAACCGCGTGGCCCTCACCCCGGCGGGCGTCGACCGCCTGGTGTCCCAGGGACACGATGTCAGCGTGCAAGCCACGGCTGGCGAGGGCTCGGGTCTGTCGGACGACCTGTACAAGAAGGCCGGTGCGAAGCTGGTCGCCGACGCCAAGGGCGTGTGGGCCTCGTGCGACATGATCCTGAAGGTCAAGGAGCCGCTGAAGCCCGAGTGGGCCATGATGCGTCCCGACCAGACGCTGTTCACGTACCTGCACCTCGCCGCCGACAAGGCGCTGACCAACGGCGTCGTGAAGACGAAGAGCTACGGCTTCGCGTACGAGACGCTCGAGTCGCATGGCACGCTGCCCTTGCTCGTGCCGATGAGCGAAGTCGCCGGTCGCATGGCGATCCAGGAGGGCGCCAAGTACCTCGAGAAGCCCATGGGTGGCTCGGGCATCCTGCTTGGTGGCGTGCCGGGCGTGCGGCCCGCGAAGGTGACGATCATCGGTGGAGGCGTGGTCGGCACGCAAGCCGCGCGCATGGCGGCGGGGCTGGGCGCCGACGTGACGATCCTCGACGTCAACCTCGATCGCATGCGCTACCTCGACGAGGTGCTGCCGCCCAACTGCACGACGCTCTATTCGACGCCGTACGCGTTGCGCGAACTGCTGCCCGAGACCGACTTGCTCGTCGGCGCGGTGCTGATCCCCGGCGCCGCCGCGCCCAAGCTCGTCAAGCGCGTCGATCTCAAGCTTATGCGCCCGGGCAGCGTCATCGTCGACGTGGCGGTCGACCAGGGTGGTTGCATCGAAACCGTCGAAGCCACCACGCACGCCCAGCCCACCTACGTGGTCGATGGCGTGACGCACTACTGCGTCGCCAACATGCCGGGCGCCGTGCCGCGCACGAGCACCTGGGCGCTGACCAACGCCACGTTGCCGTGGGTCGAGAAGCTCGCCAAGCTCGGCCCGATCGGCGCCATCGAGCAGAGCGCCGAGTTGCGCAGCGCGGTCAACTGCGTCAAGGGCCACATCACCTACGAGGCCGTGGCCAAGGCCTTCGGCGCCAAGTTCTTGGCACCCCTCGACGCCATCGCCAAGCGCTGACGGAGACGCGGGTGGATTGGTTCGACGCGCTGATCCTCGGCCTGGTCGAAGGCTTGACCGAATACCTGCCGGTGTCGTCGACCGGCCACCTGCTGCTCGCCGAACGCTTGTTGGGCCTCGAGGCCAACGAAGCCAACCACGCCTACGCCATCGTCATCCAAGCCGGCGCGATCCTCGCCGTCTTGTGGGCCTGCCGCCCGCGCGTGGCGCAGCTCCTCGGCGCCCCCGCCGGCGATCCTGCGGGTAGGCGCCTCTTGGCCAACCTCCTGGTGGCCTTCGTGCCCGCGGCCGTCATCGGCTTGCTGTTCGACGACTGGATCGAAGCGCAGTTCTTCGGCTTGTGGCCGATCGCGACCATGTGGATCCTCGGCGGGATCTTCATCCTGCTCGTGCCGCGCCTGCGCCGCGGCGGAGCACGAGGCCTGGGCTTCGAGGACATCGGCGCGCGGCAGGCCCTGATCATCGGCTTGGCGCAGGTCGTCGCCATGGCGCCCGGCACGAGTCGCTCGCTCGCCACCATCTCCGCGGCGCTGCTCGTGGGCTTGTCAGGAGCAGCCGCCGTGGAGTTCAGCTTCCTCCTCGGGGTGGCCACGCTGACCGCGGCGAGCGCGTGGACGGCGCTGAAGAGCCACGAGGCGCTGGCGCAGATCGGCCTCGCCAACATCGCCATCGGCATGGCCGTGTCCTACATCGCCGCGTGGGCCACCGTGAGCTTCCTGCTCGAATGGGTGCGCTCTCGCGGCCTCGCCATGTTCGGCTGGTACCGCTTGGCGCTGGGAGTCTTGGTGGCCGCCTGCTTGTGGCGCGGCTGGCTCTCGGCGACTTGACCTGCGCGCGCGGACTTGTCAAAACGGTTTGACAGGCCGGCGCGGCCTCACTTGGGCATCGGCTTGGCCGTGTTCGACTTGGGCGTCGCCTTGGCGGGCGGCTTGGTCGACTTCGGGGCGCCGGCGGAGGCCATGGGCTTCTTCTCCGTCGTCGCGGGGCGTCGTGCGGCGGCGGTCGAGGGCAGCGAGGCCGACTCGGGATCGAGTCGATCCACCCCGCGGTAGCGCCGCACCCACGCCGCCAGATTCTCGCCAGGGCACTCCGTGCCGCGGAATTCCCCGTGCAAATAGACGCGGTTCAGCGGGATCTTGTGTTGGCCGCGCAGAGCTCCCAGCACGCGCTCGAGCGCCTCCAGCGCTGGCCCGGCGGGGCGTTGCGTCTCGAAGTTGCCCAGCAGGCACACGCCGATGTTCTGGATGTTGTTCTCCTTGTTGGCGTGCGCGCCCTGCCACTGCATCTGCCGACCCTCGAACACTCGGCCGTAGGGATCGATGACGTAGTGGTAGCCGATGTCGCCGTAGCCGCGGCCGTCCATGTGCGAGGACTGCACTTGGCGCACGCCTTCGCAAGAGGCCTTCAGCGTGCCGTCGAGCGGCACGGGGTTCGGCATGGCCGAGTGGTGCACGGTGATGCGTCGGTACGGCGCGCGGTTCTTGTCGAGATCGGCGAGCACGGGATTGCGCGCGCCCCAGGTCGAGCGTTCGACCACGGCGAAGGCGGGACCGCTGGCGGTGCGTCGCAAATCGGAGAGGAGCGCGTCGCAGGTCTTGATCGACTCCTCGGCGCGGCGACGTTGCCCCGGAGTCGCCTTCATGTCCGACATGACGGCGACGAAGCCCACGCGCGCCGTCGCCAGGCGCGTCGAGACGGAGGCTTCGGGCGCGACACCCTTGGAGCGCGACGCGGCGAGGTCGCGACGCGCGTACTCGGCGCGACCTCGGTTCAACTCGAGCTCGGCCTCCACGCGCCACTCGTGCGAAGCGCGCGGACCTTCGGTTGCTTGCCAGGTCTCGATCCGCTGCAGCTTCTCCCACGACAAAGGCTCGGCCATCCACGCTGGCACCGCGTCGGGGTCGTGGCGCACCTGCGCGGCGGGCACGCTCTCGCGCACCTCGACAGGCAGGGGCTTGTGGCTCTGGCAGGCGCCGAGCACGAGGACGGCGCAGGAGGAGGCGGCGTAGGCGAGGCGCAGGGCGCGCGGAGCGAAGGTCATGCCCTTGGGAATAGGAAATCCAACGATCGGGGGCAAGACGCTGGCCGTGGGCAAGATGCCGCTTTGGGGATGGGAATTCCCCCCGACGGGTACCAGACTGGCTGCGTTGGGCTGGTCCGCGGGCGCTTTCGTGTCCGCGGCCGCTCGCATGCACAAGGCGAGTCCCCTCATGCCGCGTCCGGTCCCTTTCCTAGGCTTCTGCACCCTCTGGGTGTGCGCCACGCTCCTCCCTACGGCTTCCGCGCGCTCGTCCAGCGTTCCACAGCCGCATGGCGAGCCCACCGTAGGGCGCCAGACGGCGTCCGGGGACGAGCAAGAGCTGTGGGCCGAAGAACGCCAAGCCTGCCAGTCGCTCATCAGGAAAGGGCGCTTGCGTGAAGCCTTGCGCCGCTTGGACGAGTTGCTCGCGGAGCGGCCAACCGACCGGGAGGCGGCCGAGTTGCGCGTCCAAGCCTTGTGGCGCGATGGGCGCCTCGACGAAACGCGCAAGGCCTGCGAGGCGTTGTTGTCGGATGCCAGCGGCCCGGACGGCGCAGCTCCCACGCGGGCGCTGCTCGATCTCGGCGCCTTGTTGGGTGGTGAAGTCTTGGCTGCGGGCTTGTCCCACGAGGCGCGCTTGGCGCCGGGCGCGGATGCACGCGACGCCTGGAGCCTCGGTGCCGCTCGTCTCGAGGCGGGACGGCGTGCCGAGGCCCTCGCCACGTGGCGCGCGGGTGCCGCGGCCGAAGCGCGCCGCACGGATGAACTGTTGGCGCGCGGGCATTGCCGTCGAGCGCTGCTCGACCTCGCGGGCGCCTCGCAGGACTACGTGGCGGCCATCAAGGCCTCGGAGGACGAGGGCGACGAATGGCCCGACTTGCTCGTGGCGTTGGCCGATCTGTACTTCGAAGCCGACCGCGAGGTCGAGGCCGCCAAGCAGCGCTCGGCGGCGAAGCTCTACGACCAGGCCCTCGCCATCGACCCCGACCACGAGGGCGCGCTGCTCGGCCAGTACGCCCTGCACGACTACAATTGGCTGCGCCAGCGGCGCAGCTCTGGCGAGTTCCTCGAGCGCGCCATGAAGGCGCGACCGCGCTCGGTGCGCGGGTTGCTCGCCGCCACGACGAGCGACCTCGTCGATGGCGATCTGCAAGCCGCGCGCGCGCGGCTCGCGACCTTGTCGGAGCTCGCGCCCAAGCGTCGAGCCGTGCGCGCCGCGCAGGCCGCCTTGGCCTTCCTCGCGGGCGACGCCGCGCGCGCCGAGACGCTCGCCGCCGCGCTGGAGGCCGAAGACGCGGGCGATTCGAGCGCCTCCTCCTTGCTGGGGCGCGCGCTCGTCGAGCAATACCGCTTCGCCGAGGCCATCCCTTGGCTGGAACGCGCGGTGGCTCGCGCGGGCGACGACCACGAGGCGTTGACCTACCTCGGTCGCGCGCAAGCAAACACCGGCGACGAGGAGGCCGCGTTGCGGACGCTCGACCGTTCGGCCGAGGCGGCGCGCGGCCGCGCGGACGCCTGGCGCGACAACATGCGCCTCGTCTTGACGCGCATGGCGCAACGGCACGTGGTCGTGGGCGAAGGTGCGCTGACCTACAGCTTCGAACAGCGCGGGCGCGAAGTGATGGAGGAGATCATGTCGCGCTTCTACTCGGAGGCGCGCGCGGCGCTGTCCAAGCGCTACGGGTTCACTCCGTCGCCCACGCGCATCGAGATCTTCGCGCGGCAAGCCGACTTCAGCGTCCGCTCCGTGGGCTTCGAGGGCTTCCCGGCGCTGGGCGTGTGCTTTGGTCCGGTTGTGACGGCCGTCTCGCCCTTGTCGGAGCTGCGCGGCACGCAATCGTGGGCGCGCACCGCCTACCACGAGTTCACGCACGTCATCCATCTCGGCATCTCGAAGAACCGCTGTCCGCGTTGGATCACCGAAGGCATCGCCACCTGGGAGGAGGAGACGCGCAATCCCGCTTGGACGCGCAACCTCCGACGCGAGTTGGTCGACGCCTTGGCCAACGACGACCTGCTCGAGTGTCGCGTCATCAACCGCGCCTTCCGCGGGCCGCGCGTCATCTACGCGTACTACCAGTCGGGCTTGATGGTGCGCATGATCGTCGAGCGTCGCGGCTTCGCGCCGCTGGTGCGCCTGCTCGAGGCCTTCGAGCGTGGCGCGGATCTCGACCAGGCCTTCCGCGATTGCCTCGAGACCACGCCCGAGGCCTTCGATCGCGACTTCGAGGCCTGGGCGCGCGCCTGGACAGCGGCCTTGAAGGTCGAGCCGCGCTTGTCGGGCGCCACGGCGGCGCGCTTGCGCGCCAACCTCG
>SXGR01437047.1_pt1 | contig 34926 bp, 30 predicted proteins | sample 3174711 | NCBI WGS metagenome assembly SXGR01 (sample SAMN11356860, study PRJNA531348) | freshwater metagenome | isolation source: freshwater sample F1-60 | place: China: Fuxian Lake, Yuxi | collected 2017-12-25 | reverse complement strand
CGCGGCCTTGTTAATTCTCCCCAGGTCCTCCTCGCCGACGAACCCACCGGCAATCTCGATTCAAAAACCTCCGTGGAAGTCATGGGCGTTTTCCAGAAGCTCAACGATCAAGGCATCACCATCGTGATGGTCACCCACGAGCTCGACGTCGCCCGCTACTGCAAACGCAACCTCATTTTGCGCGACGGCGTCGTCGTGCGCGACGCCCCGGTCGAAGGTCGCTCCATCGCCGCCGAAGAAATGCTCCGCATCAAACAAGCCGAGACCGCCGCCAAACTCACCACCGCCGCCCAAAACTGAGGACGTACCCTCCATGAGATTTACCAGCACCCTCCTCGTCGCCCTTCGCGCCCTCCGCCGCAATACTATGCGCTCGATGCTCACCGCGCTGGGCATGATCATCGGCGTCGCCGCTGTCATTACGATGGTCAGCATCGGCAACGGCGCCAAAGCCCAAGTCGAAGCCCAAGTCGCCGCGATGGGCCAAAACCTGATCACTGTCATGCCTGGCAGCTACTCCAGCGGCGGCTCGCGGGGCGGCTACGGCAGCTCGACTTCCCTCACGCCCGATGACGCCGACGCCATCCTCACCGAGGTCAAAAATATCGACGGCCTCAGCCCCGAGGTGCGCGCGCGAAAACAGATCCTCGCCAATGGCCTGAACTGGAGCACCAACATCAATGGCGTCGGTCCCGACTACCCTTATGTCCGCAACTGGCCCATCGCATCCGGCTCCATGTTCACGGATCAGGAGGTCAAATCTCTCGGCAAAGTCTGCGTCATCGGAAAAACGGTCGTCGATCAAGTTTTCCCCAACGAGAATCCTATCGGCCAGACTCTGCGCATCGGCAATCTCCCCTTCCGCATCCTCGGCGTCTTGTCGCCGAAAGGCTTCAGTCTTTTCGGTTCCGATGAGGACGATGTCGTCCTGATCCCCTACACCTCCCATATGCGGCGCGTTTCCCGTCAGACTAATGTTAGCATGATCCGAATCCAAGCGGCCGAGCCCGAAAATATCGCCTCGGTCAAAATCGCCGTCGAAGATCTGCTCACCCAGCGCCGCCGCGGTCGCGAGCCCGACTTCAACGTCCGCACCCAGGAAGAGCTGGCCAATGCCGCCAGCGCCAACGCCAAGACCATGACCGGCCTGCTCGCCGGCATCGCTGGTGTTTCGCTCTTCGTCGGCGGTATCGGCTTTATGAATATCATGCTCGTCTCGGTCACCGTGCGCTCCCGTGAGATCGGCATCCGTCTCGCGATCGGCGCGCACGGCCGCGACGTCCTCACCCAATTCCTCATCGAAGCCATCCTCCTTAGCTCGCTGGGAGGTTTGATCGGAGTCGCTGTGGGGGTGGGAGGGTCTCAACTGCTCTCGCATTACAACGGGTGGCCCGTCCTCGTGCCCGCGATGTGGATCGGCATCTCCGTCGCCGGCAGCGCGTTCGTCGGTATCATCTCCGGCTTCTACCCCGCCTACAAAGCCGCCCAGCTCGATCCGATCGACGCCCTCCGCTACGAGTAAACGCCCGCGCTCCTGCCCCTCTTTCCCCTCGGGACGCAGCTTCTCGTGCGTCCCTTTTTTGCGCCCCCACATTGTTGCTGCGCTACCCGTCCGTCACGTCATTTTCCCTCTCATGTCCCCCGTCCGCCGTCTGCTTCTATTCTCCGCGTCTCTCCTTCTCCCCCTCTCTCCTTCTTCCGCTCGGTCCGCCCAGCCCGCTCAGCCCGCTCAGTCTCACCCAGCCCTCCGCCGCACCGCCGAGGCCGCGTATCAGCGCAAAGACTTCGCCGCCGCCCGTGACGCCTACGCGGCCGCCCTAGGGCTCCGCCCCGACTCTCCGCGTTACCTGTACCATCTCGCAGCCACGCAGGCCCTCACTGGCCGGACCGACGATGCCCTCGCGACCCTGCAACGCCTCACCGCCCTCGGCTTAGCCCCATCCGTTGAACGCGACTCGGCCTTCGCCTCACTCCAAGGCTCCCGCGCTTTCAACGCCATTCGCACCGCCCTCGCCGTCAATCGCGAACCGCAGGGCGAAGCCAACCTCCTTGTCGAACTCCCCGGTCGCACCGGCATCATCGAAGGCATCGCGTTTCGCGACCGCACGGGCGACCTCTTCCTCGGCGATGTTCACCAGCGTTGCATCTGGCGCCGCGACCGCGATGGCCGCGTCAGCCGGTACAGTGCCGAAGACGAGGAACTCTTCGGCGTCTTTGGCCTCGCGCTCGATGAAACCCGCCAAACCCTCTGGGCCGCCACCTCCGCGGTGCCCGAAATGAACGGCTTCACACCCGAGCAAAAAGGCCGCGCCGCCCTCGCCGCCTTCAGTCTCGTCACCGGCGAACTCCTCCGCGTGATCGACGTGCCCTCTGACGGCCGCGACCACGTGCTCGGCGACCTCTTCGTCGCCCCCGACGGCACGATCTACGCCACCGACAGCGCCGCGCCCATCATCTGGCGCTACCTTCCCGGCGGCGAAGAAATGGACAAACTTATCGAGAATCACGACTTCGTCTCCCTCCAGGGTCTAGTGCTGACGAACCGTACGCTGATCGTCGCCGACTTCGCCAACGGCCTCTTCGCGATCGATCTTTCCGAATCCTCACCGGTCGTGCGCGCCTTCACCCCACCGCCGAACGCCACGCTCGTCGGCCTTGATGGGCTCGCACCCGCTCCCGACGGACTCTTCGCCGTGCAAAACGGCGTGAGCCCCCAACGAGTCATTCGCATCACTCTGTCCGCCGAACTCACCGCCATCTCGGCCGCCGCCGTTCTCGCCTCCGCTTTACCCCACTTGGACGACCTTGCGCTCGTCACGCTCGTCAACGGACGCCCGACCTTCATCGCCAACGCCGGGTGGGAAAATTTCGACCCCACCAAGTCCGCGCACCCACCCGCGCACTCGGTCAGAATTTTTCAAGCCACCCCGCCTTAAGCCACCACCGCCAGTCTCCTCCATATTGCCTCGGACACTTGCCCCGCGCCGAACCTCCCTCCAAAGTGACGGCCCATGCCAGCGCTGCTGCCGCCCATCGTCGAATTCCGCGAAGCCACCAAACGTTTCGGCGAAGGCCCGCTCGTGCTCGACCTCCTCAACCTCACCGTCCAACCCGGCGAATTCGTCTCCCTCATCGGCCCCAGCGGTTGCGGCAAATCCACCCTCCTCCGCCTCATCGCCGGCCTCACTCCGCTCACCGCCGGGTCGCTCATCGTCGACCGTCGCTCACCTGACGCCGCCGCCGCCGACCTCGCCTTCGTCTTCCAAGAGCCGACCTTACTTCCGTGGCTCAGCGTCGCGGCCAACATCGAGCTCCCGCTCTCTCTCCGCGGGGTTGCTCCCGCCGAACGGTCCGTCACGCGCCGCCGTGTCCTCGACTTGGTTCGTCTCTCCGAGAAAGCCAACGCCTACCCGCGCCAACTTTCCGGTGGTCAAAAAATGCGCGTCTCCATCGCCCGCGCCCTCGCCCTCTCACCCAAAATCCTCCTCCTCGACGAACCCTTCGGCGCCCTCGACGAAATGACGCGCGAGCACCTCAACGAGGAACTTCTCACCATTCGGGAACGCCACGCCTGGACCGCCTTCTTCGTCACCCACTCCGTCGCTGAAGCCGTGTTTCTCTCCAATCGCATCTGCATCTTCTCCGCTAACCCCGGGCACCTCTACACCGAGATCCCTGTCCCGTTCCCCTACCCTCGCACCGAAGCAACCCGCCGCTCCCGTCCCTTCCACGATCTCGTCGCCGACGTCTCCCGCATTCTGCGCTCCGTCGAACCCGACACGGTCTGAACGCGCATGTCCCGCCGGCTCCAAACCATTTTTTTCCCCGCCGCGACCGGCGCACTCGTCATTGCCGCGTGGTATACCATCCACGCGCTGCTCTCCGAAGATCTCCGCTTTCTCTTGCCGACGCCCACGGCCGTGATGACCGCGTTTCGCACCCACGCCGATTCGCTCACCCGCGCCGCCCTCAACACCACTCAAGGCGCGCTCCTCGGCTTCGCCCTCGCCGTCACCGTCAGCTCGTTCCTCGCGCTCGCCCTCTCGCTCTCGCGGTTGGTCCGCATCGGCCTTTATCCCTACCTGATGATCTTGCAGATGACGCCCGTGATCGTGTTTGCGCCGATGCTCGTCGTCTGGGTCGGCGCCGGCCTCAAAAGCGTCACGATCATCACGTTTCTCATCTGTTTTTTCCCGCTCGTAGTAAACACCACGCAGGGCCTCATCTCCACCGACCGCAACCTCGTTGAGCTCTTCGCCATGTGGCGCACCAGTCGCCTCCAACAAGTCCTTTATCTCCGCGTGCCCGCTGCGCTGCCCTATTTTTTCACCGGCCTGCGCATCGCCGCCACCCTCGCACCCATCGGCGCCCTCGTCGGTGACTACACCGCCGGCAGTTCCGCCGGCGACGGCGGCGGTCTCGGCTTCCAAGCGATCATCTACTCCAGCCAAGCCAAATACGCCGCGCTCTTCGCGACCGCCGCGACCACGTGTATTCTTGGTTTCATTTTCACCGCCGGCGTCCTTTCACTCAGCTGGCTCGTTCTCCACAAGTGGCACGACTCCTACGAAACCACCGACAAATAATCTCCCATGAAGCTCCGCCCACGCCGCCCGCTGTCCTCCGTCGGCCGTATCCTGCTCCTCGCGCTCAGCGCTCAGCTCTTTGCGCTCAACTCCGCCGTCGCGGCGACCGCCCCAGCAAAAATCTCCGTCCAACTGGACTGGGTCCCCGAGCCCGAACACGGCGGTCTCTACCAAGCCCTCGCCCGCGGCTTTTTCCGCGAAGAGGGCCTCGACGTCACTCTGCTGCCCGGCGGACCCGGCGCGCAAGTCATGCCCAGCGTCGCCACCGGTAAAGTGGACATCGCCCAAGCCGACTCCACTGCCACCCTACTCCAACAAGCCGAGGGCCTCCCCTTCGTCCAATTCGTGGCCGTCTTCCAAGACGATCCGTCCGGAATTCTCGTCCACGCAGATAGCCCCGTCCGCACCTTCGCCGACCTCAACGGCCAGACCATCATCGCTCGTCCAGGCTGGCCTTTTCTCAAATTCCTCGTGGAAAAATACCACCTGAAGATCAACGAGGTTCCTCAGAATTTCTCCGTCGCCGCGTTCCTCGGTAACAAACAAGCTCTCCAACAGGGCTACTTCATCGCCGAGCCCCACCACATCACGCAGGCCGGCGGCAAGCCCCCTCGCTTCCTCTCCACGTGGGACGCCGGTTTCCGTGCCTACGCTGTGCTCATCACCAATAAAAGATTCGCCCGCGAGCGCCCCGCCGAGCTCCGCGCCTTCACCCGCGCCTACCTCCGCGGTTGGCAAGACTACCTCGAGGGTGATCCGACTCCCGCTCACACCGCGTTGAAAAAAGCCCACGCGCCGAACACCGACGCCTTCCTCGCCTTCTCGCGCCAAGCCATCATCGCAGAAAAACTCGTCACTGGCCGCGACGTCCGCAGCGGCCCGAAGAACATCGGTCGACTCGAGGCCGCGCGCTACGCCGAACAAATCGCCCAGCTCGAAGCCCTCGGCCTCCTCGCAAAAGGCAAGCTCAACCCCGCCACGGCCTTCACCGCCGAATTCCTCCCCTGAGCCGCCCTTCGTCCGCCCACCGCTCGCTCCGCCTCACCTCTTCCGTGTAGTCCGTAGGCGCGCTTCTTTCGACGGCGTCCTGCGCCAACTCGGAAACGACTTCGATCACGCGCAACTCCCCTCGCTCTGCTGGTTCATCGGTGCCGGCCCGACTGCCCTAACTCAACGTACTCTGCACGACCGGCCTCGCCCGCCTCCTGCTCGTCTGGCTCCTTTTTCGCCTGATGCTCCTGTCCGCGCAATGAAACTCCGGAGCGGCGACGTTTCGGGGTGCGACCTGACCGCGCTTACGTTTCTCTCCGAAACCCCACCGCTCCCCACGCGGCTCGCCTCTCGGGCCCACGCGCTCCCCGTCTAGTTTCACCGCGCCGCCTGCGCCGGCATGTTTACCCGCGAGCTCCTCATTCCATTTTTCCTTTTCGCCCCCCGCACCTGCCGGCACCGCGCCGCGCTCCTCACTTCACCCTTTGTCACGTAATACGTGACAAACTTTTCCTCCAGCTTGCGGCTAAGTTTCACGCCGCTCATCCAACCGCTAGGGGCTCTTCGCCGTTATGACCCATCCGCGCAGGGAACGTGTCTTCGAGGGCAGCGACGACACCCGCACGTGGCTCCCTTACGAGTTTCGTCACAAACCCGACGACCTCACCCGCGCACCCACGTGGGTCCCACCCCACCGACCTCGCCTCGACTGGTAACTCTGGTTCGCCGCCCTCGACCATCCCTCGCACCACCCTTGGGTCCTCTCGGTCTGCGAACATTTGTTGCGAGGTACACCCGAGGTCCTCACCTCGATCGAAAAAATCTTTTCCCGCAAACACCGCCCCAACACGTCCGCGTCGTTCCTTACGAATACCCCTTCACCGACCCCGCCACGCGCGCACCCTCCGGCCTGATCTGGCGCCGCACGCCGCGCGATTTCTACATCCAGCCCGCGTTGCTCAGATCGAGCCGCCGACACTTTCAACGTCCCCGTTCGTTGCCCAAATTTTTTCCGCGCTATCCCGACTCTCCGTGCTCATACGCTTTCCGTCATGCCGCAACCGACCGCCCTCGAACGTTTCCTGCCCCTCCTACGATCCGCCCTCACCGACGGCACCTTGACCAAGCTTACCCTCGGCAAACCCGCGCCCGCCCTCACCGGGGCCGACCCCACACTGCAAAATGTCTTCGTCCGACCCGTGGCCCTCAAAGCGGGCCTCCAGCTCTCGTTCGTGTGGCGCCACGCCACCCGCGACGTCACGAAAAACCACGCTCCCGCCGAGGCCATCGCCCTGATCGAGGCGGCTCTTGGCCGCGACTTTCTCGACGCCCACCTCTTCACCGCTACCCAAATCGCCCAGTTGGAATTCAACTCCGACGGCAGCGCACGCCTCCGCTTGAAGTCCACACCGCTTTCCGTCCCGTCCGTACCGCCTCCGCCGGCGGCCCACAACGCCCCCAAACACCACCTCATCCCCGCTAACGCCCCGTGGCTCGATTCCCTCGGCGTCACCAATAATCGGGGACAACCACGCGGCGGCATGGCCGATAAATTTCGCCAAATCCAAAAATTCGCTGAACTCCTCAGCCACCTCGTCGCCGAGGCCTTCCCTGACGCTCCACCTCCCATTGCCGCCAGCTCCGACGCTCCCCTTTCACCTCCGGGCGCTCCACTCTCAGCCCCCAACGCTCAACTCCGCGTCGTCGACGCGGGATCCGGCAAAGGCTACCTCACCTTCGCCGTCGCGGCTCTCCTCGGCGAGCGCGCGCACGTCACCGGGATCGAGTCCCGCCCCGAGCTCGTCGCCCTGTGCAATCGTGTCGCCGCCCAGCACGGCCTGGCCCACCGCCTCACCTTCCGCGCCGGGACCATCACTGACACGCCGCTCGCAGCCTGCGATCTGCTCATCGCCCTTCACGCCTGCGACACCGCAACCGACGACGCCCTTGCCCGCGGACTCGCCGACCAAGCTCGCCTGCTCGTCGTTTCACCTTGCTGCCAGCAGGAGCTCCGCCCGCAGCTCACCCCGCCGCCCGTCCTCGCCGACGCGCTGCGTCACGGCATTTTCCAAGAGCGGCAATCCGCGTTCGTCACCGACGCCCTCCGCGCCCAACTCTTGGAGTGGGCCGGTTACAAGACCAAGGTATTCGAATTCATTGCCACGGAGCACACCGCGAAAAACCTCATGATTTCCGCAATTCGAACCCGACCGGCCGGCACGCCGGATGACGCCAAAGCCCAACGTCTCCGCGCCTTTGCCTCGTTCTACGGGATACGCCAGCACGCCTTGGCCCATCACCTCACGTTCTCGCTTTAGGGCACCGAGGATACACCGACCGCCAGCGCGGTCACTGCACTCGCCGCAGCCCATGCCGCCGCCGAGACGCGGCGGCCCACCTCCGGAGTGGCTCAGGCTTGGCCGTCCATGAGTTTGCGGCGGTTTCCGGAAGGCCATAAATCCGTTTTTCAACTACACTGCGCACGGGTCTACCGGCGCAAAGTCCGCGCCCACCTGAGAGGCCAACATCCGCGCGAAGTCCCGGTGAAACGGGATTTTTCCGCCCACGATCCACGGTAGAGCGTGCCCGTGTTAATGACCGGGTGATCCTCGCCTTCGCCCCAGAGCACGACAAGTCGGTTTGCAACCATCGCGGGCTGTCGCTCCTCATCGGCGTGCAGGCACCCCGCGGGTCGCTCCACCGCGTGCAGCTCGGCACGTCGCAGTCGCTCCCCGCGTGCCACGCGCTCCGGCGCTCCGCCTCACGCAAGCGCTTTTCGTATCACATTTCCGGCCACATCGGTGAGACGCTCATTGCGGCCGTTGCGACGGAACGTCAGGCGTGTGTGGTCGAGACCGAGCAAATGCAGAATGGTCGCGTGGATGTCGTGCACGTGCGCTTTTTCCGACTCGGCGCGCAAGCCCACGGCGTCAGTGGAACCGATCACCTGCCCACCCTTGATGCCGCCGCCGGCGAGCCACATCGAAAAGCCGTGCGGGTTGTGGTCGCGACCGTTCGCGCCTTCGCTCATCGGCATGCGACCGAACTCGCCGCCCCAGATCACCAGGGTCGAATCGAGGAGGCCGCGTGACTTCAAATCTTTCAACAGGCCGGCGACGGGCAGATCGCTCTGCGCACACAGTTTGGAGTGGTTGCCCTCCATGTCGGCATGGCCGTCCCAGCCGTTGGTGTCGCCACAGTAGAGCTGCACAAAGCGCACACCGCGCTCGAGCATCCGGCGCGCCAGCAAACAGCGCAGGCCGAACTCCTCGGTGATTTTCTGGTCGAGGCCATAGAGTTTTTTCGTGGCCTCAGTTTCACGCGAGATATCCACGACGTCGGGCGCGTGTTGCTGCATGCGAAACGCCAACTCATAGGCCGCGATGCGAGCCGCGAGTTCCGAGTCCTCCTCGCCCGCCGCAAGATTTTCTCGGTTGAGCTGATTGATAAAATCCACCGTCGCCGCCTGCTGCGCCCCTGAGATGCCGGCGGGCGTATTAAGATTGAGGATCGGCGACGCACCTCCCCGCAAAATCGTGCCTTGGTAGGCGGCGGGCATGTAGCCGTTGCCCCACGCCGGCGCACCACCCTTCACCCAACCCGAGGGATCGGGCATCACGACGAAGGCGGGCATATTTTGGTTTTCCGTGCCGAGCCCATAGGTCGCCCACGAGCCAAGACTCGGCCGCCCCATGAGAATCGAGCCGGTGTTCATCTGGTAGACGGATTCGGGATGAGTGACGCTGTCGCCGTGGCAACCGCGCAACACGCAGAGCTCGTCGGCGCATGAGGCGATATGCGGCAGAAAATCGGAGATTTCGGTGCCGGACTGTCCCCGCGGCCGAAACTCCCGCAACGGCGCGAGCAGCTTGTTTTTCGCGACGGCCCGGCGGGTCTTGAACGTGCCAAACGATTCCGGAATCGGCTGGCCGGCGAGCCGGATCAAATCGGGCTTCGGGTCGAGCAGGTCCACATGGCTCGGACCACCCGACATGAAGAGAAAAATCACGCGTTGCGCCTTGGCGGCGAAATGCGGCAGTTTCGCCGTAAAGGGATTGGCGAGGCCCGACGCCGGCGCGGCGAGCAGTCCTTCGCGGCCGAGCAGAGAGGTCAGCGCCACCATGCCAAAGCCACCACCGGCATGACGCAAAAAAGAACGGCGCGACGTGGGGCGCGTCGTAAATCCTCCGGGGCCGCAGCAAGGTTCAGTCGACATAGACAAATGCGTTGAGGTTAAAGAGCCCGCGGCACAGCTCGCTGAGCGGTGAGCGGGCGAGAAATTCCACCGAGAGCCGGCGCTCAACCGCCGTGGGCGGGCGACCAATAATGAGGCGATAGGCCAACGTGACACGCCCCTCGGGCGAGTCGGCGGCCTCGGTCAATCGCTCCGCTGTGCGCGCCGCCGCCGCCAAGACTTCCTCCGCGTTGAGCAAGGTCAGTGACTGCGGCGCCGTCGTGCTCCGCTCGCGCGCCGAGCAGCTCAGGTTGTTGTCAGGCGCATCGAACACTTCGAGAAAGGGAAACCGCAGGTTTCGCCGCGCGAAAATATAGAGGCTGCGCCGCGTGTGATCGCGCGGGTCGGTGCTCGCGATCCAACCCTTGGCGCCCTCAAACAGCTCTTTCGGAATCGGCGGAAAAACTCCGGGACCGCCGACCTTCAGATTCAGTTCACCGCTGATTGCGAGGAGACTGTCCCGGATCACCTCGCCCTCAATCCGCAGCCGATTCATGCGCCCATAGAGGCGGTTCTCCGGATCGCGGACTACCTCGGCCGCGGCGACCGTGCTGGCCTGCTGATAAGTCGCCGAGAGCAACATGAGCCGGTGCATGGCTTTCACACTCCAGCCCCGCCCAGTGAACTCCGCCGCCAGCCAGTCGAGCAGCGCCGGATGGGTGGGCTTTTGCCCATGCGTGCCAAAGTCACTCGGTGTTCCGACCAGCCCGCGACCAAAATGATGCTGCCATATCCGGTTCACCATTACCCGCGCCGTGAGCGGGTGCGCCTCGCTCGCCACCCAATGGGCGAGGGGCGCGCGCACGTTTTCCGCCGGCTCGCTCGCCGCGGCGCCGACACCGGACAGCACCTGCGGAAACCCCGCCCGCACTTCGTCCCCGGGCTGATTGTAATCGCCGCGGTGGAGCACGTGCGTCTTCGCCGGCGCCCCGTTTTGCAGCGCCAGCGTGGCGGACAGCGGTCGTGGCTTCGGAAACGGTTTCAACTCCGCGAGCAGCACCGCGTGCCGGTCGCGGTCCGGCTTTTTCATCGCCGCGCCGATTTCCTTGGCCGTGACCGCCATCAAATGGGCGGTTTCCAACACCTGGTTTTCCTGCTCGGTCGTGCGTTGCTCCTTCGGCACTCCATGCGCCGCTTGCGCTTCGGGCGAGAGCTTCGCCAGTTTTCGCTCGAAGAGCGTCTTTCGCTGCGGCTCTTCCAGCGCGAAAATCTGGGCCTGCAGCGCTTTGGTCTGCTCGCCGTAGGCGGCCATGGCCATCTCGTGCGCGCGGCTCTCCGCCGCGGTGGGCACCGGCAGATCATGGCGGAATTTCGCCGCAGTGAAAAATGCCTGCAACCGGTAGTAGTCGCGCTGCGCAATCGGCTCGAACTTGTGGTCGTGACAGCGCGCGCAACCGACGGTGAGACCGAGCAACGCGAGCGCGGTCGTGTCGGTCATGTCGTTTAGGGTATTGCGCCGGCGCTGCACCTGATCGGCGGAATCGACCATGTCGGGCCCAAGTAGGTTGAACGCCGTCGCGATCTGCGCGTCAGGATCGCCGGGGAAAAGTTCATCGCCCGCCAACTGTTCGCGGATGAAACGGTCGTAGGGCTTGTCCGCGTTGAAAGCCCGCACCACGTAGTCGCGGTAGCGCCACGCGTTGGGCCGCGCCGCATCATGCTCGAAGCCGTCGCTCTCCGCAAAGCGCGCCAAATCCAGCCAGTGCCGCCCCCACCGCTCGCCGTAGTGCGGCGAGGCCAGCAACCGGTCAACGAGCGTTTCATAGGCACGCGGTGACGCGTCGCGCACAAACGCATCGATCTCTGCCAGCGTCGGCGGCAACCCTACGAGATCGAGGGTCACGCGGCGGATCAGCACCTCACGGTTCGCTGGCACCGCAGGGCTGCGTCCTTTCGCCTCCAAACCGGCCAAGATAAACGTATCGAGCGGCGATTTCGGCCACGCGGCCTGCTTCACCACGGGCAGCTTCGGTCGCACCACCGGTTGAAACGACCAGTGAGCCCGATCCGCCTCGGTGAGGGCAAAGGCGGCTCTGGTCAGCGAGCCTCCCCCCGCCGCGATTTCAGCTTGGCGCAGTTCTCGGGTGTAAATGGCCCCGTCGCGAATCCACGCGGCAATGATCGCGATTTCCGCCTCCGGCAACTTGTCTTTCTTGTGCGGCATCCCGGGCTCTTCCTCGTGGGTGATCATCCGTTGGAACAAACTCAGCTCCGGTCGGCCGAGGACCACCGCCGGCCCACTCTCTCCCCCGCGCAACAACGCTGCGTGCGTCGTGAGGTCGAACCCCGCTTTGGTTTTCCCACCGCCGTGACACGGCACACAATGTTGCTCGAGCAGCGCCAGTGCCGTGGGCGGATGCGGGTTTCCGGATTGCGCCTGCGCTGGCAGGGAAATGCCCAACGCTACGCCCAGCGTGAATCCAAAACGGACACGCCATCGCCAAAGACTCAGCCTGACGGGGGATAAGAACACGGGGATAAGGTTCCCTGCAGAGTCACCAACTGAGTAACGCGAATCAACCCTTGGTTACACCGCCCCAGAACGGCGAGATCGTGGTACCCACCACCTGTCGCCCGCGGGAACCGCCACTCATTTCCGCTGCCGGATTCGTTGGCGTAGATATTCAGGCGACCGCCAAGCTTCGAGCGCGGTGAGCAATACGGTAAGAAAAATCGAAGGGTGACGCGCGTTTACCGGCGAGACGGCGCGTAGTTTCGCTCCGAAGATTGGACTCTCAGCTCTCGACTGCGCGGATCAGGCTTTGGCGCAGTTGCTTTGGCTCAGATCCACTGCTGTCTTGGCGCCACTACACTCGTGAAACGTGGTCTCTCTCGAACCGCCGCCATTGTCGCCGCCATCGTCCTCGGTGCGTTGCTCCCTCAGGCGCATGCTGCTGCGTGGCTGGTCCGTTGGCTCGTGATCGGAATGCTCTTCGTCGTCTTTCTCCAAACACGCTTCTCGCGCGAATCGCTGCATCGCAGTCACGTCCTCCTCCTCGCCGCCAATCTCGCGATTGCCGCCGCCGCGTGGGGCTTCGGCTTTCTCGTCGGCGGACGCGACGTCGCCCTCGCCGCGTTTTTTTGCGGCATTACGCCGACCGCCACCGCCGCGCCGGTCATCACGAGTTTCCTCGGCGGCCGCGTCTCCTACGTCATCGCCGCGTTTCTCCTCTCGAACGTCGTCATCGCCGCGCTCTTTCCCGTGCTATTGCCGTTCGTGCTCGGCTATCCCACGCCCGACGCCTTCGCGCAGGTCACCCGCAGCGTCGGCCTGCTCGTCTTCGCCCCGCTCGTCCTAGCCTGGCTCATCCGTCGCCTGCACCCCGACGCCGCCCGATGGCCCCAACACCTCGGCAACCTCACCTTCTCCGCGTGGATCACCGCCATCTTCCTGATCACCGCCAACGCCTCGGAATTCCTCCGTCACCGAAGCCATCTCTCGTCCACCGTCCTCGTCGAGGTCGCCGCCGTTACACTGCTCATCTGCGTCGTCAACTTCACCGTCGGTCGCCTGATCGGCGGCCGCGAGTTCACTCGCGAGGCGAGCCAAGCTCTCGGCCAAAAAAACACCACGTTCACCATCTGCCTCGCGATGACCTACGCCAATCCGCTCATCGCCCTTGGCCCCACTTTTTACGTCCTCTGGCACAACCTCTGGAACTCCTGGCAGCTCCACCGCCATCAACACCGGGAACCCTTCCGCTTGACGCCACCGGCAGACCGCGAATCCCTTCCCCGATGACCGCCTCGCCCGTTCCTGAATCGGCATCCGAACGGCGTCTCGCCGCCAGCCGCCGCCTCCTCGCCTCGTGCCTCGTCGTCATCTTCGTCGCCAGCTGGCTCGCCTCGCTGGTCCAAACCTCCTTCGGCCACGTGCGCGTCACCGAAATCCGACTACCGACCCAAAACGGCCAGTGGATCGTCGCCGATCTCTTCCGTCCACTCACCGCCACCGCCGACACGCCGGTGCCCCTCGTCGTCGTCGTGCCCGGTTTCCAACGCGCCAAGGAAACCCAGGCCAACATCTCCCTCGAGCTCGCCCGCCGCGGCATGGTCGTCATCGCCATCGATCCCTACTCGCAGGGCTCGTCGAGCTCCTCCACCAATCCGCGCTCCGCCACCAACGAGGGCTACGGCATGTTCGCCGTCGTCAACTACGCCGCCGGCACCGACAACTTGAACTACATCGACAAAACCCGCATCGGCGTCACCGGCCACTCCGCCGGTGGCAATGCCGCGATTCAGGCCGCCTCGTATTTCGGCGCCGAATCCCTGAAGTCCAAAACGCCGAGCAAGGTCCACTCCGTCTTCGTTTCCGGTTACGTACTCACGTTCACCGAAAAAATCCTCCGCCCCGTCCGCTCCAATGTCGGCATCAGTTACGCTTTCCACGACGAGGGCGCTTATCGTAACGAACTCAAAAACGGCGATATGCGCCGCGCCCCCGAGGCCCTGCGGGTCGTCAACTCCGGTCTGGGCACCGCCACCAAGATCGACGCCGTCGAGCTTGGTCGCTACTACGGCGACACCTCTGCCCGCACGCTTCGGGTCGTGCACAACCCGCCCGTCCTGCACCCGTTCCAACCCTACAGCCCGGCCGACGTCGCCGATCAAATCGCCTATTTCCAAAAAGTCTTCGGCCTCGAAAAATCCCGCCCGCCCGTCGGCCAAGTCTGGCCTTGGAAAGAAATTTTCTCCCTCGCCGCACTGGTCGCCGCCTTCGTCTCGCTCGTCCCGCTCGCACACCTGCTCCTCGCGCACGTTTCCTATTTTCATGGACTGATTCACCCCGTGTCGCCCGCGCCTGCCGCGCCCTCGGGCCGCGGTCGGATCATCTTCTGGACGTTCTTTCTGACCGGCGCGCTCATCGCCTGCTTCAGCTACATTCCGTTCTGCGAGCTTTCCCAAAAACTCTTCACCGAGGCATCCGGCCGCGAGCAGACTTGGTTTTTTCCGCAACGCATGAACAACGCCGTCGTCCTCTGGGCGTTTTGCAACGGCCTCATCGGCTTCACGCTCTTCTACCTTGGCTACCGTCTCCACGGCCGCGCCGCCGGAGCCTCGCCCGTCGCTTGGGGCGTCGCTACCACGCCGCGCGAACTCTTCCGCACCGCCGTGCTCGCCGCCGTGTTGTGGTGCGCATTTTTCCTGACGCTCTTCGTCGTCTACGCGGTCTTCCGCGTCGACTACCGGTTCCTCTTCCTCGGCGCGCGTGTATTTCAACCGGCCCTACTGATCCTCGTCCCGATGTATGCGCCGTTTTTCTTGGTTTTTTTCCTTTCGAATTCTCTCCGCGTAAACGCCGGGATGCGTTTCGCCGGCCAACCCGAATGGCGCAGCCTCCTCCTCGCCGGCCTCGGCAATTCCCTCGGCCTCATCTTCATCCTCGCCGCCCAATACCTTACCTTCGCCCTGACCGGCACCGTGCGTTGGACCGACAGCTGGCTCTACGTGAACCTCCTCTTCGCCATCGTCCCGATGATGTTTATTCTCCCGTATTTCAACCGCGCCTTCTTCCATCTGACCGGCCGCATTTACCTCGGCCCGCTGACGACGTGCCTCGTCTTCATTATGATTCTCCTCTCGAACACCGTCTGCTACCTGCCGTTGTAATGTCCGGCTACCGCTCAAAGCCCTCCCCGCGCTTGCTCTGCCCCATCGCGCCCTCTCTGCTCCGCTGATCGCCCATGCCGCCCGCCTCGTCCATCCCCTACGTCTCAGCGATCGTTGCGGCCACGACGCCCTCGTCGCGTTCTTCGCCTTCCGCGCTCCGCGGCGGCGGTCGCGGGTGCACCACCCACTTTCAACGCGCCGACGCCACCGTGATAGCTGAAATCCTTCAAACCCTTGTCGCCCTCGGCCGCGCCCGCCCCGGCAACACGAGGGGGACGTTCGTTCGGTAATCCGCTCTTCCGATACCTCTACTCCGGGATCACCAAGGGCGTGAAGTTCGGCTCACCGACGAGCGCATCGCTCATATCCACGAGCACGCGGAAATGGCGGGTCTCGATGCCGCGCTGGTGGAGATACTGCGCAGTCCCCAGTTCGTCATCGAGTCTTTGTCCGACCAAGCGACGGCATTGCATTACCGATACTGTGTCGGCACACGGGTGGGTGACAAAGGCTCTGCGTCGTCGTCAAGTATGGTGGACTCGACGCCTTCGTTTTAACCGCGTATCTTACCGCTAAACTCAAGAAAGGAATCCAACTATGGCCCAAACCGTAAGAATCTGGTTCGACAAAGAAGGTGATTTTCTAGAAGTCCGCTTCTCAAAAAAACCCGGCTTCATGCGTGAAACCGACCACGATGCCGTAATGGAGCGCGTGAACGACCAGGGCGAAGTGCTCGGCTTTACCGTGGTGGCAGTGAGCAAACTCGACAAGGATCACCCGTTGGTAGCGCAGCTCGCGCAGGCTGGCTGAGCCCGCAGTGGCGGTTGCACCGCTGTGGACAGCGGCAGCCAGTCCATCAATTCGCCGACCTCGTTTGATGAACGCAGAACTTATTTTCCCACGCGCCGCGAACGCTCGGACTTTCTTTGCCCCCATATAAACCCGCAGCGCACTCTTCCAGAAAAAGGAAATCCGCAAAACCCTCCACGCCGACGATTGGTGGTTCGTCATAGTCGACGTCGTGGCCGCCCTCACCGACTCGGCCAACCCGGGCGAGTATGTCAAAAAATGCATCTGCGCGACGCCTCTCTCTCAGAACCGCTGATGGAGGGGACAAGTTGCCCCCCTTTGCGCTGGAGTTCACGACCGCCGGCGGCCCGCAGATACTCACGTGTTGGCACACCGAGGGTATCTTCCGCCTGGTCCAGTCGATCCCCAGCCCCAAGGCCGAGCCGTTCAAACTGCTGGCTCCGAAAAGTGGGTTATGAACGCGTGAGGGAAATCGAAGACCCCGAATCCACTGATAGCCTGTCCCGCGACACCGCGACCTGACTACCCCAGAGATCCACCCGTCGTCCACCAAACCCCATGGGGCTGACCCTCCACCACCGCATGACCGCTCCCGCCGGCCTCTCCGTCCGCCGCGCTCGCCCGCCGTCTCCACGCCATTGCCAGCGAATTCGTCGCCGTCGGCTGCATCACCGAGGCACACCCCATCAGCTCGGACCGCGTCGAGCTCGACCGCTGGGCGAATGCTTGGCACATCTTGCCCCACCCCGACCAACCCGACACAAGCTTCGGCGTGCAAATCACTCCCGATGCCGGCTGGATTTTTCCCGTCGATCTCGGCGACGATAGCGAACTGCTCTGGCTCGGCCTCTGTCGCTACCCTGCCACTGTGCCCCACGGCACCCGCACCATCGCCACGCGCCTCGGCCCACGCTGGCAATTCGCCGGCTCCTGCAAAACGCAATACGCCAGCCTGCACGGCTGGGAACACTTTGCCCGCTGCCACACCGCCGCCGTCGATCTCCTCCTACCCGCACGCCCGCTCGGGCTGCGCGTCAAACTCACCGACGGAGGCGGTTACTGGCCGCACCGCCGCCTCCCGCTCCTCCGCGAGCGCCTCGACCGCCTGAACGGCATCGTCGCCGCCCTCGCTGGGCGGGCTGAAAGACGCGGGCGACGAAACCGGCGGCCCCGCCGTGCAGTCTCCCATTTTCGCCCACCCTCGTTTCGAACGCCTCGAAGCCAAAGGCGTCGCCACCGAGTCCGCGCACCTGAACGAGACGCTCCATATCATCCGCGATGCGACCGCCACCTGACGCGCCCATCTCAATCCCGTTTGTCATTGCGAGCCCGGCTCGGCGGGCGCGGCAATCCAGCCAGAGTTCTGCGCTGGATGGCCACCGCGCGCGGTTCGAAATTCCGTTTCCTTGACCAACCGATGTGCGTTCCTACGTTTCCGCTATGACTGCTAACGCGATCCTCGACCTCAAGCAGCGGCTCTCTCGACTCTCTGGATCTGACCGTCGGATGGACTCCGTATTTTTGCTGCGACTTAAACACGAATCACCCGCTGAAGGATCTAGGGAGGCTGCTCGACCATCCGCATCAATTGTTGTGTAAGTTCACGCGCGGACTCGCAGGAAACTGAGTGAAGCGAATCGCCGCCAACAGCATCGCCTGATTTTTAGGTAGGAAGATTTTTTTGGTAGGAAAATTTTGCGTAAAGTCTCCCGCGCGCGCTCTAGTTTTCTGGTCAATTTTCATCACCGGGGCCCGTGCTCCGGAATAGTGAGCGCGTGCAGGACGAGCCAGTGAGCAGCGCTCGGTTTCTGCGGTTCGAAAAATTTTCCTGCCAACAAACTTTTCCTACCCTTGTTCCGTGTATTGCTGCTTGAAAACCACGCGAGCTCCCCCGCGCCCCCACGCTTGCACCCCGCCCCCGCCCCCGCCTGACTGCCGCGATGGATTCTGCCGCGCTCCGCGACCTCCTCATTTCCTGGGCCAATATCAGCTCGGGCTCCAATAACTTTCCCGGCCTCGACCGCATGCGCCTCGCGCTCGCCACCGCGTTCGCCACGCTCCCCGGTGCGACCGTGGAACCCCTCCCGCTCGCCGGGACGCCCGCCCAGGCCGTCCGTATCCGCGTTCGCCCCACTGCACCGCTCCAACTCCTTTTTTCCGGTCATTACGATACAGTTTACGAGGCGAGCCACCCCTTTCAAACTTGTACGCTCCTCGACGCCGACACCCTGCGCGGCCCGGGCGTCGCCGACATGAAGGGTGGCCTCGTCGTCATCCTCGCCGCTCTACATGCGTTCGAAAAATCGGTAGCCCCCGACGCGACCGCCCGACTCGGCTACGAAGTCCTGCTCACGCCCGACGAAGAAATCGGCTCCTTCGGGAGCGGCGCGCTCTTCGCCGCCGCCGGTGCCTCGCGCCGCTTCGCGCTCGCCCTCGTCTTCGAGCCCGCCCGCCCCAACGGCGACCTCGTCCACTCGCGCAAAGGCACCGGCAACTTCGTCGCCACCTGCCATGGCCGCGCCGCCCACGCCGCCAGCCCCACGCGCGCCGGTCGCAACGCCATCGCCGCCCTCGCCGAATTTCTCGTCGCCGCCCACCGCGTCCCCGACGAACTCCCCGGCGTCATGCTCAATATCGGCAACATCCGTGGCGGCGGCCCCGCCACCAACGTCGTCCCCGATTTCGCCGAAGCCCAACTGGATCTGCGGGTCACGCGCATGGCCGACCGCGATCCCCTGCTCGCTCGACTGCACGAACTCGCTGGCCCCATTAACGCCCGCGACGGATTCCGCCTCGAAATCACCGGCGCCTTCAACCGTCCGCCCAAAGAAAGCGGCCCCGTCGAAGTCGCCGCCCTCGGCGCGTATCAACTCGCCGCCCACGAGCTCGGTCTCGCGCCCTTCAAGTCCGTCCACACCGGCGGTGCCAGCGACGGCAACAACCTCGCCGCCGCCGGCCTCCCGAACCTCGATGCCCTCGGCCCGATCGGCGATCGCCTCCACAGCGCCGACGAATTTGTCCGTCTCGGCAGCCTCGTCGACCGCGCCCACCTCACCGCCCGCGTCATGGCCAAGCTCGCCACAGCCGAAGTCGTCCTCCCTCCCCTCCCCTAATCGTTCTCTTTCTCCCACCCGATGACGCGCCCCATCCCCCTCGCCCGGCTCGCCGCCCTCGTCGCTTTCTTCTCAACCGTGTCTGCCCTCACCGCCCAATCTCCCGCGCTCCAGCCGCTCGTCGACCGCGCCGCCCAAACCGCCCTCGAAAAATACGCGCCACAAAAACTTCTCTCCACTCAGCTCGCGATCACTCTCGTCGACCTCTCCACCTTCCCTTCTCCCGCGTCTCCCGCCGACTCCGCTCCTCGCGCCAGTTACCGCGGCGATGTGCAAATTTACCCCGCCAGCGTCATTAAACTTTTCTACCTCGCCGCCGCCCATCGCTGGATGGAAGACGGCAAACTCAACGCCACGCCCGAGCTGCGTCGCGCGATGAACGACATGATCGTCGACTCCTCCAACGACGCCACCCACTACGTCATCGACGTCCTCACCGGCACGAATAGCGGCCCCGAAATCTCCGACGCCGACATCAAAACGTGGTTCGATCATCGCAACGCCGTCACCCGCTATTTCGCCTCCCTCGGCTACACCGGCGTCTTCGCGCACAAGAAACCTTGGAGCGACGGCCCCTACGGCCGCGAATCGCAGGCCATCCGGCTCTTCGAGCCCAAGCGCAACCTGCTCACCACCGACGCGACCGCACGCCTCTTCACCGCGATCGCCACCGGCCAATGCGTCAACGCCGCACGTAGTGCCGAAATGATGACGCTCCTCTCACGCGACCTCGCCACGAAAGATCCCGATCCCGACAACCAAGCCAAATTCACCGGCCCCATCCTCCCCACTGGCGCGAAGCTCTGGTCAAAAGCCGGCTGGACGAGCCAGACCCGCCACGACGCCGCCTACATCGAGCTCCCCCACGGCCCCAAATTCCTCCTCGTCGTTTTCACGACCGATCACGCCAACGAGCGCACGATCATCCACACCGTTGCCAAGGTCATCGTCGACGCCTTCGCCAAGTAAGGCCTGCTGGCAGGCGATTTTTTCCGGCCGCGCTCACTCCGGCACGGCGGTTAGGATGTCCGCCCCGCCGCCCACGTACGCACCACCGCCGGCAACTCACGCAGTATCTCAATCTGAAAAAAATCCGCACCAGCCTCCGGAGTTTTTTTCACCTGCTCCGCCGCCCACGTCAAGTGATACGGCACATGCACCCCCGCACCGCCCAACGCCAACACCGGTACAATATCTGACTTCAGCGAGTTGCCGACGATCAAAAACCGGCGTGCCTCAATCCCCCGCCGACGCCAGATCGCCGCATACGTGCCTTCGTCCTTCTCCGACACAATCTCGACGTGCCGGAAATACGCCGCGATGCCGGAGCGCGCCAGTTTGCGCTCTTGATGGTGCAAATCACCTTTCGTGATCACGAGCAACCGATACGCCCCCGCGAGTTCCGCCAGCGTCTCCGCCACGCCGTCCAGCAATTCCACCGGCTGCGCCAACATCTCCTGCCCCCGCACAATCAGCTGTCGGATTTCCTCGGCGCTGATTTTCCCCTGCGTTAACTCCACCGCCGTCTCGATCGCCGAAAGCGTGAAACCCTTCGCCCCGTAACCGTAGAGCGGCAGGTTGCGCATCTCCGTCGCGAAGAGCGTGCGATTCACCGTCGCCGCATCGTGATAGTGCACCAGCAACTCCCGGTAACGCTCATGCACGCGCTCGAAATAAACTTCACTGTGCCAGAGCGTGTCGTCGGCATCGAAGCCGATGGTCAGGTCGCAAAGGGACATAGCGGGCTGTGTCCGCGCGACGAAGTCCGCACCGCTGCGAATGTCAATCGCCCCGGCCGCCACGCCGCACCTGCCACCGAGCCCGGTCGCTCGGCTGCTCGCTTGCGACTTCTCGCCTGCCGCCTTGACGCGCGCCCAACGACCCCTTCCCTATCAATCACACTTAACCCTCACTTTTTATGTTCGAAGCCAATCCCACCATCCGGCGCCTGTCCAACGAGAGCATCACGGGCGACACTCTCACGTTTAACGGCGTGATCCATCGCACGGGCGCGCTCCTCCTTGCGACCGGCATCACGTTCGCGCTCACGTGGCGCGGCCTCGAGAGCGGCGAGTTGCCCGTCGGCGCCGGCCTCGTCGGCACCATCGTCGGCCTCGTGCTCGCGCTCGTCATCATCTTCACGCGCGCCACCAACCCGCTGCTCATTGGAAGTTACGCGGTCGCCCAAGGCCTCGCGCTCGGCACCATCAGCTATTTCGCCAACCAGAAATTCCCGGGGATCGCCTTCCAAGCCGTCACCGGTACCGGGGCCTGCTTCTCGATCGTCCTGTGGCTCTACTCCATGAAAGTCCTGCGCGCGACGCCGGTCTTCGTGAAGGTCATCACCGCTGCGATGCTCGGTATTATGGCACTCTACCTCGTCGATCTCGTCGCCGGCCTCTTCGGCACCGAACTCGGCCTGATCCGCGGTTCTTCCGGGATGGCCATCGGCATCAGCGCCGTGATCGTCGTCGTCGCCTCCCTCTGCTTCGTGATCGATTTTGCCGCCATCGAAGAATCCATTGAACAGGGAGCCGATGCCAAACAAGGCTGGCACTTCGCCTTCAGCCTCTTGGTCGGTCTGATCTGGCTCTACATCTCAATCCTCCGCCTCCTCACGAATCTGCGCAGCCGCGACTAAGCCGTCTGTGCCCTCCCTCCCCTCCCACGCCGCGCCTCACCGCGCGGCTTTTTTGCGCCCAAAAAAGACAGGTTGCCCGCCCGCTGGCCCTGCCGGCATCCACCACCGGCCCACTACCTCCCGGCAACTTCGCTCCGTCCCGCGAGCCCCGCCAGCCACACCGCGACTTCGTCCAACTCGGCCGACACACTGCGCCCAGCCTGCACCGTCACCCGATTCAACATGAGACTGAACGCCAACCGCTCACCCGCCGCCGTCGTCACGTAACCAGAAAATGAATTCGCGTAACGCAGCGTACCCGTCTTCGCCCGCACGTTCCCTTCCGCCGCCGTGCCCTTCAACCGCCGCCGCAGCGTGCCGTCCACGCCCGCAATCGGCAGCGAATCCCCGAAGGCTTTCGCCTCCCGGTGCGTGGCCATCAATTTCAACAACGCCACCGTCGCGTTCGCCGTCGTCAGATTGTTGCGCGAAAGCCCCGAGCCTTCCTCGAAGCGCACCTCGCTCACCGGCAACCCGTGCGCTTTCAAAAACTCGCCGAGCACCAGCACACCGCTCTCCTCCGTCGTGCGCCGCGCCGGTGCATCCGCCGACCGCCGCACTTCACCTACCTGCGCAAAAATCAGATCCGTCTCCAAATTTTGCGACGGTTTCATAAACGCCGCGACCAACTCCCGCAGCGGCGGCGACGCCAGCTCGCCCAACTTGAAATTCTTCGCACCCACCGGCGACGCCTCTGGCCAACGCACACTCCGTGCGCCGCCTTCGACGACGATGCCGCCCTTCACCAACGCTGCCCGCAAAGCCGCTGCAAACCAGTTCGCCGGCCGCGGCACCGGCAAATTCACCACCTCGTCCTGTTCGCCCGCCGGCAGCTCGCCGAAAACGTGCACCACGTTTTCACCCATGACACGCGTGGCCTCGAGCGCGCGTTTGCCACCCTTGGCCACCGTCGTCACCCGGTTGTCGATCACCAGTCCGGTCTGCGGCTGCAGGAGCGTAAACGAACAGCGATCGCCCGCTTGCGCGCCGGGGCTCAGTCGCAACTCCGCATAATTGTCCTCCAGCGAAATCGCAGAAATCTCCGCGCCGTAGGAGTCATTCAAATCATTCGCCGTCCAACCCGCGCCATGCGGCACCCCGCGCCACCAGGTCGCGTCCGCCACAATGTCGCCGGTCACCCGCCGCACCCCCGCCTTTTGCAGCACCGCCACGAAGGGCTCGAACGTGCTCCAGAAATCCTTGCCCGCGGCCCCAGCCGCACCGCGCGTTTTCCAACTCGGATCGCCACGACCACTCACGATCACATCGCCCTGCACCACGCCCGCTCGATCTGGTTTCGTCGCCGCAAAAATGGGCGTCACGATACGATAGCCCCCGCCGAGCACGTCTAGCGCCAGCGCTCCCGTGTAGAGTTTCGTGTTCGACGCCGGGCTCATCAGCCGGTCGGCGTGGTGTTCAAACAGCGTCCGCCCCGAATCGAGCGAAACAATCTTTACACCCCAAAGCCCGCCGCTAAACCGCGCTTCCGTGACATGCGCCTCCAACCGCGCCCGGAGTTCTCCCACCGTCTGCACCGCCGGCACCGGCGCCGCCGGTTTCGGCTGCGCCTCACTTCGCGCGACACCGAGCGCTACCAGGACTATCACGCTAAAGCTGCGAAACCATGGAGAGGTTGGGGTCATACCAGGAAAAGATTGGGTGCGAGTGTGACCAACCCTTTCCTCCGGTGCAATCGATTCTCCCCTCCTAACCATTGGACATTTCGGACAACGTGCTTTTACTTCCCTTTGAACCGCCGGACCTCCGGCACAATCCTCCCTCCCGTCACCCTATGAAAAAATTCGTCCTCTCCCTCGCTACCGCCGGCCTGCTCGCGTTCGCCGCCGCGCCCCTCACCGCCGCCGACACCGCCCCAAAATCCGTGATCCACGTGGTCACCGTCTCCTTCAAGGCCGACGCCAAGCCCGAGCAGGTCAAGGCCGCTCTCGACGGCGTCAAAGCCCTCCCGGCCGCGTACAAGGGCATCACCCGCGTCTGGACCCGCGCCATCAAGGTGCAGGGCGGCAAGACCCACGCCATCGTGATGGAATTCGCCGATGAGGCCGCCCTCAAAGCCTACACCGACAGTCCCGCCCAAAAAGACTGGTATAAGCTCTACATTCCCGTTCGCGATTCGAGCACCACGTTCGACATTACGAACTAATCCGTTTTTTCTTTTCACCGGGCGGCCCCTTCGGCCGCCTTTTTTGTGTCCACCGCTGAGCCAGCGCAGGCCACGCGAGCTTGAGCTCGCCGCCCCACCCTCACTCAAAAAATATAACGCACTCCGCGTTGCGTCCAACCGGCAAACCCCGCGATGTCCTGCGTCTCATAGTTGTCCGCGTAATGGTAGAGATGCATCTTCTCCTTCCACTTCACCGGGAGTGCCTTCAAGTCGGCCAGCGGCGTGTGCACCGCTCCCGAGAAAAACTGCACGTCGTGAAAAATCACTTCCGCTTGGTCCGCGTAGAGTTCGAGCAGATCCCGGTCGAACCGCGTATCACCCGAGACCAGGACCCGCCCGTCGATCATCAGACCGAAGGAAAGCAAACTCGACTGCCAGTCGGTCGCCGTTTCCGGCACGTGTTTCGTGCGAAACATCTCCAACCGGATACCCTCGAAATCAATCGTCCAAATTTCCCGCGGTTCCTGCATTTTCAAAGTCGGTCGCACCACCTCGCAGTAGTCGGTAAACGCCAGGAGCTGCCCCCGCTCGGCCCGTTCATTCCACCCCAATCCGCCCCGCAACGAACGGTCCCAAAGGATTTCTTCGTACTGCTCGTTGATGATACATTTCGGCTTGGGCCCGCCTTTCTTCACGCTGCCATAACGCCACGCGAGGAACATTTCCTCCATGCCGCCAATGTGGTCGGCGTGCGAGTGCGTGGGCAGAATATTCCTCATATCCATCGGCGCCAAACGCGCCGTCTGGAGCAGCGCGAGCGGGCCTAACGCCCCCAAGTCGACCAGCAAATGAGCGTCGCGCTTGATGATGAGAAAATTACTCTGTGCGTTCTTCTTCGAGGCCGCACTGCCGACTCCGATCCAAAACAGCTCCAGCTCCCCGCCGTTTTTCAACGCGAGCTTCTGATCCGCGGGCAAAGTCTCAATTATCATAATGTTGAGAGTCACCTAACACGCTCCCGGAAACGCGTCGACACCCGATTGAAAGTTCCTTCGTCCCCTAGCCCTCCACGAAGAAACCGGGAGAACCGAAATCTCCTCGCCACCCCACCAACTCCTTCCCGTGATAATTCCACTCCCCGCACTCCTGGCCCTTAGTCATTAGCCATTCGTCCTTAGTTATTAGTCATTCCTCTCCCTCCCTCCGCCTCTCCCTCACCTCCGCTCCCGCACCCTCGCATGAACAGCTACTTCAATTTCGCCGACTGGCTCGTCATCATCGTCTACCTCGGCGGTATTACTGGCCTCGGCATTTGGTTCGGCAAAGACCAGCGCAACACCCGCGACTACTTCCTCGGCAGCCGCAACATCCCGTGGTGGGGCATCGGCGTCTCCATCGTCGCAGCCGAAACCAGCGCACTCACCATCATCGGTGTCCCCGCCTACGCGTTCGCGGCGGGCGGCAACATCATGTTCATCCAGATGATCGTCGGATACGTGATCGCTCGCGTGATCTTGGCCGTCGTCATGGTCCCACATTACCTGAAGGGTGAAATCTATTCTCCGTATCAGCTCCTCGAACAAAATCTCGGCGCCGCCCCTCGCCGTCTCGCCGCGGCGTTTTTCCTCTTCCTCGAAACCATGGCCGCCGGCGTCCGCGTCTACGTCGCCTGCATTCCCATCCGCCTTCTTCTCGGCGAATCCGTCTGCAGCCTCGGCGGTCTCGTCGATCCCATCCTCGGCGCCATTCTTCTCTTCGTCGGCCTCTCCCTCCTCTATACCTATATCGGCGGCGTCAAAGCCGTCATCTGGACCGACGCCGTGCAGTTCGGCCTCTTCCTGCTCGGCGGCGTCTTCGCACTCTTTTATATCCCGACCCTCATCGATGGCGGTTGGTCTTCCGCGCTGAAAATCGCCGGCGACGCCGGGAAACTCGCTTGGCTCAACACCACCTTCACCTTCTCCGCCCCGGTCAATATCTGGATGGGCATCATCGGCGGCACCGTGATGGTGCTCTCCACCCATGGGGCCGAACAACTCATCGTGCAACGCGTCCTCGCCTGCCGCGACGTCGCCGACGGCCGCAAGGCCCTCGTCCTCAGCGCCGTCCTCATCTTCCCGCTCATGCTGACGTTTCTGCTCGTGGGGGTCCTGCTCTGGGTCTTTTACGTCGGCACTCATCATCCGTTTCAAATCCCGCTCCCCGAGGCCCGCCCCGGCAGCCCCTCCAACGATTTCATTTTCCCGATCTTCATGATGACCGAGGTGCCCCACATCCTGAAGGGCTTCCTCATCGTCGCGATCCTCTCCGCCGCCATGTCTTCAATCAGCTCGGCGATCACGTCCCTCGCCTCCGTCTCCACCATGGATTTTATCAGGCAAATCGTGAAAGGTCGCGACGAGCACTACTTCCTCACGTTCAGCAAAATCTCGACCGTTTTCTGGGCCGCCGTCCTCGTGGGCACTGCGTGGCTTACCCGTGAAGTTGAGTTTGTCCTCAACGCCGCCTTCTCCCTCCGCGGCCTCACCGCCGGTGCGCTCCTCGGTTCACTCATCATCGCCCTCTTCTGGAAACGCCTCGGCGCCCGCGCCACGATGGCTGGCATGATCGCCTCCCTCATCGTGATGAACCTCGTCTATTGGCCCGCCAAGGTCACCGCCCTCAAGCCGTGGTGGCTAGCCACCTTCGGCGGCGAAGTCTTCTGGCCTTGGTTCACCCTCATCGGCACCCTCGTCACCCTCGGCGTCGCGTGGGCGGTGCGGTCGGTCTGGCCGGAAACCGCTCCCCGCCCGCCGACCACCCAAGCCTAGTCTGCCCGCTCCTGCGCACTTCCCCAGAAACCCACCTTGACGTTTGATCTCCGGCCCGACCCGGTCTCTTTTCCTCTTCCTGGCGTCTCGCCACCACCAAACCGATCGACCGCCCCCATCGCGCACGTCATGCCCCGGCCCTTTCCCCCATGGTCCCGCCGCCGCTCGCTCGCACCCGTGCTGATTGCGTCGACCTCCCTCTGCGGACTCGTTTGCTCCTCCGCCCTCTTGGGCGCAGCCGCGCCCGCCAAAAAGACGCCCCAGCCCGCCACTCAGGTTGATTCCGCCTCGTCACTCCTCAGCGCCTACTGCGTCGACTGCCACGACTCCACGACGAAAAAGGGCAACCTTTCCCTCGAAGGCCTCGACGCTGAGGATCCCGCGCACCTCGCCCGCGACCCCGCTCTCTGGGAAAAAATCATCCGCAAGCTCGACCACCGCCAGATGCCTCCCGTCGGCGAAGATCGCCCAGCCGCGCCCGTCTACGTCACCGCCGTCACCGAACTCCAAGCCGCCCTCGACCGCCTCGCCGCCGCCGCGCCCAACCCCGGCCGCACCGACACCTTCCGCCGCCTCAATCGCACCGAATACCAAAACGCCATCCGCGATCTCCTCGGCGTTTCCATTGACGCCACCGCGCTCCTCCCCAACGACGAACCGAGCCACGGTTTCGACAATGTCGCCGTCGGCAACCTCTCGCCCACACTCTTGGATCGCTACGTTTCCGCTGCCCAAAAAATCGCCCGCCTCGCCGTCGGCACACCCAGCAAATCCCCCGGCGGCGACACCTTTCGCGTCCGCCCCGACGTCACGCAAGAGGGGCACGTCGAGGGTCTACCGCTCGGCACCCGCGGCGGCATCTCGATCCCGTATCTGTTTCCCCGCGACGGCGACTATCAGGTCCAGGTCCGCCTCCAGCGCGACCGCAACGAGCAAGTCGAGGGCCTCAAACGCCCGCACGATATCGAGCTCCTCGTCGACCGCGATCGCATCGCCCTCGCCACGGTCAAGCCACCCGGCGCCGACAAAAATGCCGAGGCCGTCGATCAACACCTCACCTTCCGTTTCCCCGTCAAAGCCGGCCAACACACGCTCGGCGTGACCTTCCCCAAGGATCCCTCACCCGTCCTCGAGAACGAGCGTGCCCCGCTCGCCTCGCAGTTCAACATGCACCGCCACCCGCGCACCGCGCCGGGCGTCTTCCAAGTCACCATCACCGGCCCTTTCGACGCGAAGGGCGCCGGCGACACCCCGAGCCGCCGCCTCATCTTCGGCGCCCTCTCCGCCTCGCCCGCCGGCGCACCCTCCGTCCCGGCTAGCACCGAAGACTCCCGCGCGCGCCAAATCCTCGCCCGCTTGCTCCGCCGCGCCTACCGCCGCCCAATCACTGCCGAAGATCTCCGCAAACCCCTCCAGTTCTTCCGCGAGGGACGCGACGAATTTCTCGCCGCTTCCTCACCCGTATCCTTAAAGTCCCCACCGCAAATGGCCGACTCACTCGCGTCCGCGAGCGTCGAAGCCGGCATCGAAAACGCCCTCAGCGCCATTCTCGTCAGCCCGCAATTCCTCTTCCGCATCGAAGCCGATCCCGCGGGCCTCGCTCCCGGCACCGCCTACCGCGTCAGCGACGTCGAACTCGCCTCGCGCCTCTCGTTTTTCCTCTGGGGCAGCATCCCCGACGATGCCCTCCTCGACGCCGCCGAGCGCGGTGAACTCCGCTCGCCTGCGAATCTCGACACCCATGTCCGCCGCATGTTGGCCGACGATCGCTCAAAAAATCTCGTCAATAATTTCGCCGCGCAATGGCTCCATCTCCGCGGCCTCGCCGCCGTCACGCCCGATGCGCGCCGGTTCATCGACTTCGATGAAAACCTCCGTCAGTCGATGCGCCGCGAGACCGAAGTTTTCTTCGAGCACATCATTCGCGCCGATCGCCCGATCACCGAGCTCCTGAGCGCCGACTACACCTTCCTCGATGAACGCCTCGCAAAACACTACGGTATCCCGCACGTCTTCGGCAGCCAGTTCCGCCGCGTCTCCTTCGCCGACGATCCCCAGCGCCAGCGCGGCGGCCTCCTCCGTCACGGGAGCATCCTCACCGTGACGTCCTACGCGACCCGCACGTCGCCCGTGATTCGCGGTCACTGGATTCTCGCCAACCTCGCCGGCGAGCCGCCTCCGCCTCCTCCCCCGAACGTCCCTTCCCTCGACGACAACATCGTCTCCGCCTCGCTCCCCATCCGCCAGCGCCTCACCAAACACCGCGAAAATCCCGCCTGCGCCAGTTGTCACGACGTGATGGATCCCGTCGGCTTTGCGCTCGAAAACTTCGACGCCGTCGGCCGTTGGCGCACCGAGGAAGACCACCACACCGTCGACGCCAGCGGCGGTCTCGCCGACGGCAGTAAGTTTAATGGCGTCGCCGGCCTCGAGCGCGCACTCCTCCTCCGCCCCGAACTCTTCGCCGGCACCTTCGCCGAAAAACTCCTCACCTTCGCCCTCGGCCGCGGCACCACCCCCACCGACGCCCCCGCCCTCCGCGCCGTCGTGCGCCGCGCCCAGTCCGAACACTACCGCTTCTCGTCCGTCATCCTCGGCATCGTCAACAGCGTCCCGTTCCAAATGCGCCAAACCCCATGACGCCGCCCTCAAGGTCCCCCACCATTATCGGCCATCTTTCTCTTTCTTCTTTCTCTTAATCATTCTCCTCCCCAAACCCCTGAAAAAAGGGAAAGATAAGTGGGAAAGAGAGCACTCCCCCTCTCGCCCCCGCTCTCTTCCAACCCATCCGCCATCTCCCCCGTTCCCCCATGAGCACCTTCCTCACCCGCCAGTCTCTCCCCCGTCGCACCTTCCTCCGTGGCATGGGCGCCACGCTCTCGCTCCCGCTCCTCGACGCGATGATCCCCGCCGCCACCGCTGCGACGCTCACCGCCGCCAAACCCACCCGCCGCCTCGGCTACGTCTTTATGCCCATGGGCTGCGACCAGTCGCGTTGGACGCCCACCGCCACCGACGGCACGCTCTCCACCCTCTCGCCGATCCTCGAATCCCTCGCGCCCCACCGCGACCACCTCACCGTTCTCACCAACATGGAGCTGCGTAACGCCTACCCCGGCTCGCACGCCACCTCCAACTCCTCCTTCCTCAGCGCCGCCAAAGCCAAGCACACCGAGAGCAACGACTATTGCCTCGCCACCACCGCCGACCAACTCGCCGCCCAACAAATCGGCCAGGCCACCCAGCTCCCCTCGCTCGAACTCGCGATGGACATGCTCCAAACCACCGGCCAGTGCGACAACGGCTACGCCTGCGTTTACCAAAATAATCTCTCCTGGTCCTCGCCCACCACGCCCCTCCCCTACGAAGCCCACCCGCGTGTCGTCTTCGAACGCCTCTTCGGCGAGGGCGGCAGCGTCGCCGAACGCCGCGCCGCCCTCCGCAAACGCGCCAGCCTCCTCGACTGGGTAACCGAAGATATCGCCAGCCTCAAACGCCGCCTCGGCCCCGCCGACCAAGCCAAAGTCAGCGAATACCTCGACACCGTCCGCGAGGTCGAACGCCGTATCCAAAAAGCCGAGTCCGACGTCGCGAAGAACAATCTCCCCGCCGACCTCGACCGCCCCCTCGGCGTCCCCGCCACCTACACCGATCACGCGAAGCTCATGCTCGACCTCCAAGTGCTCGCCTTCCAAGGAGACATCACGCGCGTCATCACTTTCCAACTCGCCCGTGAGACCAGCAACCGCACCTACGCCGCCGAGACCGGCGTCGCCGATCCGCATCACCCGCTGTCCCACCACGGCAATGACCCGGAGAAAATCGCCCGCATGGCGAAGATCAATGCCTTCCACGTCTCGCTCTTCGCCTACTATTTGGAGCGCCTGAAAGCCACGCCCGATGGCGAAGGCACGCTCCTCGATCACACGATGCTCCTCTATGGCTCCGGCATCGGCAACCCCAACATCCACGACCACACGAACCTCCCGACGATTGTTGCCGGCGGCCGTGCGTTCGGGGTCAAGGGCAACCGCCACCTCACCTACAATGATCCCGTTCCCCTCGCGAATCTCCATCTCACCCTCCTCGACAAAGCCGGCGTCAACATCGACTCCTTCGCCGACAGCACCGGCAAAGTCACCGACCTCTTCCGCCCGCTGACGGTGTGAGCAAAGACCTTTTTCGTCGTCCCTCTGCAGCGAATCAACCGTATCACCGTGAACGCGTATCGATTCTTATTTTTTCAGCCACTATCGGCCGTGCTGCTACTCGCAGAGGAGCCTGTGCAGATGAGGCCCGTTCGTGTGCTTCCAAGCGCCATTTACGTCACGGTCGGCTTTCGATCGGCAACTGATGAGGGACGGGAGATCGTCGGGACGCGAGTGGCATCGGGCTCTTCTGCGGAAAAAGCTGGGATCCGGGCAGAGGACTATTTGACGACAATAGAAGGCGTCCCGGTGCTCGGGAGAAAAAGAAGTGAAATCTACGGGCCGGATGGGCAGATTGCGGCGGTCGGGCTGCTTACTTTCGAAGGTTCGCGCGGATTCTTTCACAGAGAGTGGTCAATTACCGCAGAGGCCGGATCACTTCGGGATTAGGTTGGACCTAAGAAATACCCGGAGAACTGATTGATAATGTTATGAACCACAAAGGCTCAGAGACCCAGAGCGCAACCTCACCCCGGCCTTCCTCTGTGCCTCCGTGTCTCTGTGGTTCCCTTCCGCTCTCCTCGGCCGCTTAAGCCTGAATTTTTAGCCGCAAAAACCAACGACAACTCCATCCTGCCGACGCACCGCGCCCGAGCGCCTTTGGGCGCCTTGCAGCATCCCATCGCGCTCCGATTTTTGCGCCTTTTTGCGGCCACCTCGGTTTGGAAAATTCTCTGCCGGCCCCCTTACCACTCCCCGCCGCCTCCCGTTGACCAAGCTCGCCCGCCGCACCACCCTCCCGCCATGTCGACCCAACAACTCACCACCGCCGCGATGGCGCTCCCGCTCGCCGAACGCGTCTCCCTCGCCCAGTCCCTGTGGCAGAGCATCGACGCCGGGCTCACCGACACCGCTGAATCCGAGGCCCTCCGCGACGCGCTTCGCCGCGACCACGAATTGTCCTCGGGTGCCGTCGTCGGTCGACCGCACATGGAAGTCATGCAGGCCGCCCGCCGCGCGATCGGATGCTCCTGATTCACCATCCTAACGCCGAAGCGTACCTCATCGAAGACGCCCAGTATTACGAACGACAGATGCCAACCCTCGGCGCACAATTTCTCGACGCCATCGACCGTGCCGTCGCGATCATCCTCTCGGCACCCGCGCGCTGGCGCCCCATCGAGGCCGATGTCCGCCGTTTTCCTCTGCCCCGTTTTCCTTTCGCCATCTGCTACTGCACGCTTCCGGATCACGTCCGCATCCTCGCGGTGAAGCACTACAGCCGCCACCCGGACTGCTGGCGCTCTCAACTCTCAAACTGATTCCAGCCTCAGCCGAACCACTATCATGAACCACCCAGCCCCAGAGACACACCGCAGCCTCAACCCCGCCCGGCCTTCCTCCGTGCCTCCGTGTCGCTGTGGTTCATTCCGACTTCGACGCCCTTCATTCCTCTTTCTCCTTTCCCTCCCCCTCCTCCTCTCCGTCTCATCCCACGCCGCCTCGCCCTTAGCCGACGCCGTCGAACAACGCGACGCCACCGCGATCCGCACTTTCCTCGCCGACTCCGCCATCGACGCCCCGCAACCCGACGGCACCACCGCCCTCCACTGGGCCGTGCGCCACGACGACCTCGCCACCGCGAAATCTCTTCTCGCGGCCAAGGCCAATCCCAACGCCCAAAACCGCTACGGCGTCACCCCGCTCTCCCTCGCCTGCACCAACGGCTCCGCCCCCCTCGTCACTCTCCTCCTCGACGCCGGCGCCGATGCCAACTTCGCCCTCCGCGGCGGCGAGACGCCACTCATGACCGCCGCGCGCACCGGCCGCCTTGCCGCCGTCCAAGCCCTCCTCGCCCGCGGCGCCCGCGTCGACGACAAACTCCCCTCCGGCGGCCAAACCGCCCTCATGTGGGCCGCCCACGAAGGCCACGCTGACGTCGTCGCCGCACTCATCGCCGCCCAAGCCGATTTCTGCAAACCCGTCGACACCGGTTTCACACCTCTCCTCTTCGCCGCCCGCCGTGGCCACGCCGCCGTCATTCGTTCGCTGCTCAAAGCCGGCGTCGACGTCAACGAGCCCACCGCGCCCGCGAAAAGGGTCACCAACAAACAACCACGCTCCGGCACCACCGCCCTCATTATCGCCATCGAAAACGGTCATTTCGAACTCGCAGCCCAACTCCTCGCTCTCGGCGCCAATCCCAACGACCTTCGCTCCGGCTTCGCCCCGCTCCACGTCCTCACCTGGGTCCGCAAACCCGACAGCGGCGAAGACAACGGCCAGCCCGTCCCCGACGGCTCCGGCCTCTACACAAGCGAAGACCTCATCCGCCAACTCGTCGCCAACGGCGCCGACATTAACCTCCGCCTTACCGGCGGCCCCTCCGGTGGCGGTCGCGTCAATCGCAAAGGTGCCACGCCCTTCCTGCTCGCCGCCGACACCGCCGACACTCCCTACCTCAAACTCCTCCTCTCCCTCGGAGCCGATCCCACGCTCACCAACGTCGATGGCATCACCCCTCTCATGGCCGCCGCCGGCCTCGGCACGCGCGCTGTCGAGGAAGAAGCCGGCACCGAAGACGAAGCCGTCGAAGCGGTCACCTATCTGCTGAGTCTCGGGGCCGACCTCAACACCGTCTCGGCCCTCGGCGATACCGCGATGCACGGGGCCGCCTTCGCGAATTTCCCGAAGGTCATCAAGCTCCTCGACGCCAAGGGTGCGAAGCTCGAAGTCTGGAACACGAAAAATAAAAAAAATTGGACCCCGCTGCTGATCGCCGAAGGCCACCGCTACGGAAATTTCAAACCCGGTTTCTCCACCATCGCCGCCTTCCACGAAGTCCTCCGCGCCCACGGCCTCACCCCGCCGCCGCCCACTCCCGCTGTTCCCGTCAAAGGCTACGAAGCCCTTTGATTCGCCGGACCGGCGGTATTCCTGCCGCCGTGCTGGAGTACCTCAGCCGTGCTCCGGCGTCACGCCCATCACGATATCCCACTTCGCCGCGAGCTCGCCCAACTTTGATCCCGCCAACGCGGCAAAATCCACCGTCACGTTCTCGCGCTGCCGCGGGTCCTTGATGCCTTTCCAAACGCCATCTTTCTCATTGCCGGGGTGGCCCTTGATATAGCGCTGCGAGACCAGTTCTTTTTTGCCCCGTAACTTGACCGCCAGATGGATGTGCGGCGCACGCCAGGGATACGGCAACGGCTTGATCGTCCGGAAAACATATTCGCCCGTCGACCCCGTGACGAAGCGTCCGAGACACTGGAAATTCGCGTCCCGCTTCGCCTTTTCTCCGCCCGTCTTCGAGTGGAGGTAGACCTCGTCGCATCGCACTGCCAGATCTCGATGGTCGCATTACGAATCGGTGAACCCGCCGCCGTGAGCAACCGCCCACTGAGCCACGCGATCTCCCCCACCGCCGGCGTCAGCCGGTCGTTCACGACGATCAAATCGTTGTCCGTATCGAGCGGCAGCATGTCGGGATAAAACGGCCCTTCCGCCTGCCGAGGCGTCAGAGCGAGTTGCTCGGCAAACAGGCCAGGCACGGCAACGAGGGCTGAACCGAACGCCATGTGGCGGAGGAACTGACGGCGCGGTGCGTAGACTTCAAACGCCCGGGACGGAAGCGCGATGTTCGTGCTTAGAGCAGAGGAGCGTATTCCGAAATGGGTCTGGTCAGCTGAATCCGTGGGTGAACTCGGGTTCGGGTAGGTGCCCAAGATTGTGATACAGGGCGACCTCCATCGCCCGGTAGGTGCGAAAGCCATAGGAGCGTCTGGTGACCACGCGGATTTTATTGTTCAGACCCTCG
>SXGR01620106.1_pt1 | contig 34932 bp, 32 predicted proteins | sample 3174711 | NCBI WGS metagenome assembly SXGR01 (sample SAMN11356860, study PRJNA531348) | freshwater metagenome | isolation source: freshwater sample F1-60 | place: China: Fuxian Lake, Yuxi | collected 2017-12-25 | reverse complement strand
CTTATCACGACGGTGGTCGGCACGGGACAGCATGGGTTTAACGGAGATGGTCCGGCGCTGGAGGTGAATCTTACCTGGCCTGCTGCGATCGCATTCGATCGGGACGGCCTGTTGTATATCGCCGATACGCAAGCCCACAAGGTCAGGCGGTACGATCCGAAGACCGGCATGGTCACGACGATCGCCGGATCCTGGACGGCCGAGGATGAGGCCCGCGAGCAGCCGCTGGTCGCCCGTAACCTCGTGGTGCTGTCAGGCGATGCGATCGGCATCGATTTCAGCGACGATCAGGGGTGGCTCATGCCGGTCTGTTCGGATGGTCTGGATCTGTCGATGTATCTCGACGACGGGCGGCCCGCCATGGAGGCGCGTCTGTACGATGTCGTCGGCTTGGCGGTGAACAATAAGGGTGACGTGCATCTTGTCGATAAGGGCAGTAACCGCGTGCGAAAGATCGACCGGCACTCTGGTCTGATTTCAACCGTCGCAGGTGTCTGCCGGTATGGTTATGACGGCGACGACAAACCGGCTGTCAGAGCCATGTTACATGCGCCTGAAGCAGTCGTCTTCGACCGCGAAGACCATCTCTATGTGTCCGATACCATGAATCACCGGGTGCGTAAAGTGGATGCCGGCACCGGCATCATCACGACGGTGGCGGGCAACGGCGACAGCGGGTACGAAGATAAACATATGGGCGGATGCGGCGCCGCGCGGTTCGTTGCCAAAGAGTCGGCCGGCACGCTCAAGCATGGCGACGGGTTGCTGGGAGTCGAGGCGGTCGTGAATGCCCCGGTCGGCTTGGCGCTGGATTCGCAAGGACATCTCTATATTTGCGAACGCGGAGAAAACAAAATACGCCGGCTGAAGCTCGCGTAGGCCGCATCGCCGCGCGCCCGGTTCACGAAAGCGTTGCATGGTGGGCATGACGAATTTCTGCCGCTCTCGCCATCTCCTCTTCCTGTGTTTGTCCGGTCTTCTCCTGGCAGCCAGCATCCTCGGCGGATTCGGAATTCCTCTGGTCAGTTCGGAAGGGCTCACGATCCGATCACAGGTGGTCGAGGGGGAGCTTCCCCAGACGCCTGATGACGTCGCGTGGGGCGCGATCCCGCCGATGACGATTCCATTGAGCGGCCAAGTCATTACGCGCCCGGTGTGGCCGGAGCCGACCGCGCGGGCGCTGGTGGTACGGTCGCTTCATAATGGGACCGACATTGCGTTTCTCCTTGAGTGGCAGGACAACACCAAGAACGATCGGCTGACGCCGGGCACGTTCCGTGACGGGGTCGCCATCGGCCTTCCTCTTGGCGATGCGCCGGCCTTTTTCTGCATGGGACAATTGGACCACTACATCAACATCTGGCATTGGAAAGCGGATTGGCAAAGCGACATCGACCGGCGGGCAGCGCGGAGTTCCGAGAAGAAAGAGGGCGGCGTGCGGACGTTCGAAGTCATTCCTCGCCGGGTCTCCTCGGTGGAAGATTTGATCGGCGGCGGCTTCAGCACGTTGACGACGAAAGAGAAGCAGGGCCGGGTGCAGGGCAAGGCCTTGTGGAAAGACGGAGTCTGGCATGTCGTCATGCAGCGCCCCCTCGTGAGCGAGGAGCAAGAGAACGAAGCGAAACTCATCCCCGGCCTGGTGCAAACCGTCTCCTTTGCCGTGTGGAACGGGGAGAACAAAGAGCGCAACGGACAGAAGGCGGTGGCGCCGTGGTTTCAGCTGAGCATCGATCCGCTGGCGAAGCTCTAGTACGTTCTTACGCTCATCGATGAGTGACGAATGAAAATGGCACATTGCGGAGCGGTGGTGGTTCTGTTGTTCAGCCTGGGTTACGTTACTATTCCAGGCACGCAGGCTGAGGCGCAGTCTGGTGGGATGGCGGAGGATGAAGCGGTCCGGCTCGGTGAGGAATTCGGGATCGTCGTCGGGGCTGTGGACGAGGATATTCAGAAAGAACTGAAGCTCGAGCGTCCGCAGGGTGTCGCTGTATTCGAGGTGATCGGTAATTCACGGGCGGACTATGCTGGCATCAAGGTCCGCTCAGTCATCAAAGAAATCGACAAGCGTGAAATCCGCACCATGGCTGATTTCGGGTCGGCCATCAAGAAGGCCATGAAGGAATGTAATTTCACCGTCGGCACCTACGAACCGGCTGATCCAGGCGATCCGGTCGGGTGGGGCGTCAATTTCCATTTTGTCGGTTGCAAGCGGGATTAACGGAATTGTGTGAGAGGCAAGTAGCAAGTGGCAAGTGGTGAGGGGTGAACGGCGAGGGGCAAGGGGTGAGGAGAAGGGGAAAAACAGAGTGCTGATGAGGCGACGATATAGGATGACAGCATTCTGTCTTGTCGTGCTTGTCGGTCTAAGCGGCCTGTTCCATGATGGGGCGATAGCGCAGCGGCCTGACGATCAGGTACGGCCCGATTGGGTGGCCGAAATCGAAAAAGTGTTCATCCGCTCGGAAGATTGCAAGCAGTGCCATGAGCGGCACTATGAAGAGTGGAAGGGCGCCAGGGAGCAAACGCCGGATTTGAAAACGTTTGGACGGGTCGATGCGGCGCTGCTGCACGGCAGTTCGTTGGAATCGCCTATCTTCAGAACCGTGTTGGGTCTCTGGGCACAGACGAATCCCATTGCAGATGAGCAGGGCCGCTGTCTGTCGTGCCATGCGCCGGCGATGACGGTTTTCCCCCAGCATGCAGGAACATTGATGCAGCAGATCTTGGCGGGCAAGCCCCAAGTGGAAGGGATCGGCTGTGCATCGTGCCATTTGATCCACGATGTGGAACGTGGATCAGTTGCTCCACCCACATTCAAAGTGCAGCCGGGGTCCGATCTCTACGGACCCTATGCCGATCCGGAAGAAAACCTGGTGCACCAAGCCAAGCGGGCGAGCCTGTTCCGCGAGGCGGCCTTTTGCGCCTCGTGCCATTTCGACAAAGTCAAAGACGTGACGCAAAAGGATCTGCCGGGAGAAATTCTCCAGGGCACGATCTGTCAGGACTGCCATATGGAACCCTCGACCGGCAGCTCCACGTCGAGGCGTGGAGCCATGACCAGACCCATCGGCCGCCATTGGTTTCGCGGCGTGGTCGGCGCCGGCACCATGTTGAAAAATCGTAATCTTCAAGCTGAATGGGCGCCGCGCATCGATCTCGATGTGAAACGAACGGGCGGTACTGTTGAGGGGACTGCGCTTGTGAAGATCGGGAGTCTCCCGCACAGTTTTCCCGACGGCGATCCGGTGCTGAAGCAGTTTTTTCTGACGATTACCGCGAAGGATGCCGCCGGCAAGACTTTGGCCGAAGAGACGAAGCGATTCGGATTGCCCTACGACAAAATTCTTCGTGGTCCGATTCCTGATCCGTTCATCAAGGGGGGGCACACCAGAAAAGTTCCGTTTTCCTTGGCGCTGTCAGCCGGGACGGCGGCGACACTGGAAGCGGTGCTCACCTATGCCCTGATCCCGATTCCCGCCCCGGTGTTGATGGATAGCTATCTTGCGACATTGAACAGCGACAAAGAGCGGGACGAAGCGAAGCAGATCGTTCACGAGTACACGCAGCCGCGTATGCTGACCTATCGTGTTAAATCCTTGTAAGGACAGAATGAGATACCGGCTGCGGTCCGATGCCAGGGGGTGGGGGCTTCTCGCGGCTGTGATTGTCGGGGCGGTCTGTGTGTTCGGAGGCGGAATCCCCGAAGCGCTGGCCCAGGATGTCAAGGGGCAAGCGCTCATTGAGAAGGCCTTTCCCCATTCCAACAAGTGCAAGCGCTGCCACGAGCGGGTCTTTGAAGAATGGGAAACGTCGCCGCTGTCGAAGTCCATTCATTCTCCGGCGTTCCGCGCGTCGCTCGATGTCTATCTCAACTCGCCGGGCGGCAAAGACAAAGCGCTCTGTTTCCGGTGCCATGCGCCGCATGTGCGTGAGTTTTCCGATCAAGCGCAGCTGTTCATCGACCAGGCAAAGTCCGGCGATCCGTCTTTGGACGGCGTGGCCTGTGCGCAGTGTCATTTGATCAAGCAGGTGGATCGAGCCAAACATCCGCCGGATCCGAAATATGAAATCGGCAGCAAGACGCTCTATGGGCCCTACAAAGATTTCGTCCAGAATCTCGCGCACCAATCGATGGAATTGGGGCTCTTTCAAAAGTCCGATCTTTGTCTGAACTGCCACCAATCGGTACCGTCGGCGGCCAATCTCGGCAAGGCCAACGATTTGCTCGGCAATTGGGACCAGAGCCAGGCGGTCAAGTCCGGCAAGGAATGCCAACATTGCCACATGTCCGAACAGGTCGGAGAGTCGGCGAACGGGGAGAAGAAGCGCAAAGTCGCCAACCACACGTTTCCAGGCCGTCTCGGCAAGCTGCGCCAGGAGGCGGCGAAGTTGGATGTGCAGACCAAGATTGAGGGCGACAAAACGACCGTGACCGTGAAGGTCCAGAGCCTGGTGCCGCACCATTTGCCTGCGACCCATCCGGCATGGGCCACGGTGGTGTTGGATCTCGATGTGAAAGGAAAGAATCTGAAGACCGTGTTCGCCGACAAGCGGATCTATGGCCGGACCTATGTCGATGCCAAGGGGCAGAAAACCATCTTTGATTTCGAGGCGGTGAAGGTCGTGGACGATACGGTGCTAAAGCCGGATGAAATGAGACTCGAGACGTTTTCGTTTCCGACGCCGAAAGACACCAAAACTTTCGACGTCGAAGTCACCCTCAATTACGGGGCCATTACAGGCCCCGCGCCATTTCTCCAGCGGGTCGAAGCCGAGTCCTCTCAGGGTTTGCAGAACCCTGTTTTCCAACCCATCGAAATCGTCAAGCGGACGGAGAACGTTCCGGTCGGTAAGCCGTGAGGGGTGAAAGGTGAAAGGAAAGACGTGACATCTCATGGATTTGAATCTATTCGGCGCTGAGGTATACTGAGCCCATGTCCTTTAACCTCCCACTTAAAGACATGAGCCTCCACGAGAAACTTGCTGTGATGGAGTCTCTTTGGGAAGACATTGCCCGCACTCCGGGAGCCTTCGAGTCCCCCGCCTGGCACAAAGATATTCTTGATGAGCGACGCCAACGAGTCGCCGAGGGGCAGTCTCAATTTGTTGATTGGGAGACTGCCAAAGCGGACATCCGAAACAAGGTCACATGAGAATCAGGGTCCTGGACGAGGCCCAGGATGATTTAATCCAGGGCTTCCGCTTCTATGAAGGTCGGGAAGCCGGTCTTGGGGCCTACTTCTTAGACTGCTTGTTCTCAGATATCGATTCTCTTCTCGTATACGGCGGAATCCATCAAGTCATATATGGACATCGCCGTTGTCTCTCCAAGCGCTTCCCCTTCGCCATTTACTACAGCGTGGAGGCAAACATTGTTCATGTGCATGCCGTATTGGATTGTCGCAGAAATCCATTGTGGATCAGGAGACGCTTAAAACGAGAGGGCTAGTTAGGTGCTCCTGCCGAGAGCAAAAAGTCGTGCGTATACTAAAACACCGGTAACCCTTGATTGTGCTCTGCCTTCCAAGCTACAGAGGATTGCGCTGTTGCGATAATTGCCAAAGGGGCGGCGTCATGAACAGGATCCCCTGTGTGACCAAGGCCGAATATCGAGGCGGCTACCGGAAAGTGGGGAATGATGTGGGTACATCGTGTTGGGTGAAGTAAGTCCAGCGAGTTCAGAAGGGGAGTACGCACAGCTCAAGATCTGACCCCAATTATGTTGTTGCCGTTGGCCCCGTTCTGAGAATGTCATACCCGCGAAAGCGGGTATCCAGGACCATCACTGGATTCCCGCTTAAGGACGGCGGGAATGACGGTGCGCGTATGATTGCGATTACGCACTAGTAATTCGATTCCAGGCTTGATGGCGCTTTGTTCAGAACGGTTGCGGCGGCACGGGAGAGCGCGGCGTCGTGGGCGTGGTCGAGTGAATAGATTCGAAATTGGATCAGTCTTGTCGGCAAGAGATCCAAGAATTCTTCCAGTGGTTCCGTCGATACCTGTTGGGTTCCCGGATCATAGACATAGAGCGGATTGCCGCGCCTGTCTTTCGGATCGGGCCGTGGATCGAGCGGCGCCATATCGACACGAAATTCCAATCCCCGCAATTCTTTTGGTAACTCTTTTGTGATCTGTTGCGCGAATTCCTGGTGGCTGGGGAAGGCCATCCCTCGCTCCTGCCCTTTTTCCTTCAGCGACGTACTGTAGGCCATCTTCCATTTCACATCACGGTCCAAAATTCGTCCCCACTCATCTCCCAGCCGGCGTCGCGATTTCAGACTGGTCCGCTTCCAGCTTCGGACCTCTTCCAGCAGAGACCAATCGGTGAGTCTGCAATAGGCATCCATGTGTTTGCGCGGGTTGCGCGGGAAGAGCAGCTTCATGGTGTCGCCGAAAATATCGCGCAGGTGAATGTCGATCGCTCTAGTAGTGCGGTGGAAGTAGACATTGGAGTACAGATACATCCGAGTGTTGAGAAACATTTGCAGGGCCGGGAGCCCGGTCTTGTGAATCGTGAAGCCCTTGTCGGTCACAATCGTATAGTGAATCAGTCTTGTCAGATCGACGGGGCCTACGGCCACGCCGCACATGTACGAATCCCGCAAGACGTAATCCAGATTGTCTCCCGTATAACTGCCGGAAATGACTGGTTGGAGCAGGTTCAGCCAACGCGGAAGCCGGGAGTTGTCCTTTCCCTTCTCCTTGAGGATCAGATGCGCCACCTGGTCGGGATCCAATTCTTCGCCCTTCGCAAAGGGGCCAGACGGGCTGCGGCGGATCTTTCTGATGATGGGCCCCAGATACTCTCGAATGATGATCTGCCCTAATTTTTCATGCGTCAGATGGAACCCATGCAGAAAATTGTCATCGAAGAAATGGCAAAACGGGCCGTGCCCGATATCGTGAACGAGCGCCGTCACGCGCAGCAGCTCTTCGACATAGTTGGCTGAGGGCACGTCCTTCACGGACTTTTTGAGGAACGGGTAGAGATGCCGGGCGAATCGCCCGGCCACGTGCATTGTGCCGAGTGAGTGCACGAAGCGGGTATGTTCAGCCGAGGGATAGACCCACCGGGCGCTTTGCAGTTGATAGATGTAGCGCAGCCGTTGGACCCAGGGTGAATCGATCAGATCTTTCTCGGTGCGTTCATGGGGATCGGGGTCGGCATAGGGAACCGTGAACGAGACGTACCGGTGAATGGGATCGGCAATCAAGGCCGATCCGTCATAGGGCGCATTCGATCGTTCCGATGAAATCATATCAGGCGAACATCTTAGCCCACCTGGTCGTGGGGCGGCAATGGCGGGGGGACTGATCTGTCAAGCGAGGGGCGGTATCTGAGGATCAGCCGATAGGCAATCGGATAGGATATCAGCGCGCCAACTACACTCAGGATCACTCCCCCGAACACGAATGGAACAATGTAGGGAAGGACTTGCTGGTAGATGCCGTTGAAACTGAGATCATCCCAGTTGAAAGTCGGAGTCTCCGTTCGTCCTAACAGCCAGGCCCCGGTCCAATAGGTGGCTCCGAGAATGGGCACGATGGTCCAGGGATTGTTCACCAAGGCCCCGGCCAACAATGCCAGAAAATTGAGGCCGAAGAGCCAGGTGCAAAAGACAACCATGGCTGTATGAAGCCCATAGAGAGGAGAAAATGCGATGAAGACTCCTACGGCAAACGCCAGCGCAGTCCGTTGTGGTGGTTCTTGGAGGTGCAGGACTTGACGCAGCAAGGCCCGAAACGACCGGTTGCGCGAAGGTGGAGGAGAGCTGCTGTGATCAGACATCAGTGGAAGTGTTCGTAGCTGGTCATAGGAATCGGCCGCACCGCACCGTCGGTAGATTTCATCCGCATCCCGAATCGGCGGGGGCGTATGGTGCCGATGCGGGTGATGTGAAAACCACGCCTGCGGGCTTGCCGTACCAAGGCTGTATGTCTCGCCGGAGGAGCAGTGAAGAGGAGTTCATAGTCTTCGCCTCCGGTGAGCGCTAATTCCTGCTGGCACAGGCGGCGGCTTTTGGCATAGGCGGAGCAGGCCGGTGAAAGGGGAAGGGCGCCAAGATCGATTTCCGCGCCGACCCTGCTTGCGGTACAGATGTGTCGAAGGTCGCCGGAGAGGCCGTCGGACAGATCAATGGCGGCTGTCGCGAGTCCGGCGCGGTTCAGCCACTGGCCTTCACCGATGCGGGCTGTCGGGCGGAGGTGGCGATGGATCAGATAATCCCGGTCGGATTTGCGCAGAGGTCCTGAGGGCTTCGGCGTGGAACGCTTCAAGCTGCCGCCTGCCAAGAGTTGCAGGCCGGCCAGCGAGTCCCCCAAGGTTCCTGTTACATAGATAGAGTCTCCGACCTGGGCGCCGTGGCGAAACAGCGCTCGCCCCGCGATCGTTGTGCCGATCAGGGTGATGCTCAGGAAGAGTCCTGCCCGTGAGGCTGAGGTATCGCCTCCGATGAGCGCGACGTCATGCAGACGGCAGGCCTGCATGAGGCCTGCATAGAGTTGAAAGATCCGCGCCGGGGTGAATGTCTTCGGCATTGCGAGTGAGACGAGCAGATAGCGGGGGGAGGCCCCCATTGCCGCGATGTCGCTGAGGTTGGCCATGGCGGCTCGGTAGCCCACCGATTCAGCCGAGGCCGTCTGCAGATCGAAATGCACACCTTCGGCGAGCAGATCAGTCGTCACCTGCCACCAGGCCGGGGCCGGCGCTGCAATGACGGCGGCATCATCGCCGATACCTTGGATGAGATGCGAGCTGTTTTTGGCGAAACGGCGTGCGAGGGCCTGAATCAGAGCAAATTCTTGAATGCGCTGTCGGCCCTTCGGAATGGCCACGGGTTAGTCTATGCGTGTGAATCGGCGCGGCATCAACGTCGTGTGAATCTCTTGCGTTCGCCCGTCCCGCTTGCGCTTTCCGGAATGGGCTGATTTCTCGCGGCCCGGCGCGGCGGAGGGCGACGAGGGTTTTTTTGCCGGCGCAGCGGACGTCTTCCGCCGGAGGGCGATTTTCATCACGTCGTCCATGGTATCCGCAAACGACAATTGAATCCCCTTCAGGAGGTGTTTGGGGATTTCTTCAAGATCTTTCTTGTTGCGTCGCGGCAAGATGACGGTGGTGAGCTTGGCTCGCTTGGCGGCCAGAATTTTTTCCTTGAGTCCGCCGATCGGAAGGACGCGTCCGCGCAAGGTGATTTCTCCGGTCATGGCGAGATCCCGTCTGGTCGGAATGCCGGAGAGCGCCGAGGCGATGGCGGTCGCCATGGTGATGCCGGCCGAAGGGCCATCTTTGGGAATGGCGCCGGCCGGGACATGAATGTGCAAGTCTTGGGTACTGAACATGTTGGGGTCGATGTTCAAGGTTTTCTCGCGAGATCGGACATAGCTGAGCGCCGCCTGGGCCGATTCTTTCATGACGTCACCCAAGTGGCCGGTCAGGGTCAGTTGTCCTTTCCCTTTCATGATGGTCGCTTCGATGTAGAGCACATCGCCGCCGGCTTCCGTCCAGGCCAGGCCTGTCGCTACCCCGATCTCGTCTTTCTCCAGTTCTGCCTCGGGCACATATTTGGGCACGCCGAGATATTTCTGAAGATTGGTCTGATCGATCGGGAACCCCTGGCTCTTGCCTTCCGCCACTTTTTTTGCGACTTTGCGCAGGACGTTGGCGATCTCGCGCTCGAGATTCCGGACCCCGGCTTCCCTTGTGTAGTGCGCGATGATTTTCCTCAGCGCTGCCTCGTCGATTCGGACATGCTTGCTCGTGATGCCGTGCTCCTCCAGTTGGCGGGGGAGCAAATACTTTTGCGCGATGCCGAGCTTCTCTTCTTCGGTGTAACCCGGGATTTCAATGATCTCCATGCGGTCGCGCAAGGCAGGGAGAATCGGATCGATCAAATTCGATGTGGTGATGAACATGACCTCGGTCAGATCGAAGGGGACTCCCAGATAGTGATCCGTGAAGGCGTTGTTTTGTTCAGGGTCGAGCACTTCGAGGAGCGCCGCGGAGGGGTCGCCTCGGAAATCCATTCCGACTTTGTCCACTTCGTCCAGCATGAACACGGGATTGCTGGTGCCTGCTTGCTTCATGCCCTGGATGATACGGCCGGGTAACGCGCCGACATAGGTGCGGCGATGCCCGCGGATTTCCGCCTCATCCCTGACGCCGCCCAGGCTGATGCGTACAAATTCACGACCCAAGGCGCGCGCGATCGATTTCCCCAGCGACGTTTTGCCTACTCCTGGCGGGCCGACGAAACAGAGGATGGGGCCCTTCATCTTCTCTTTGAGTTTGCGGACGGCCAGGTATTCCAGAATCCGTTCCTTGACCTTTTCGAGATCGTAGTGGTCCTCGTTGAGGACCGCAGCTGCGGCTTTCAGGTCGAGATTGTCCTTTGACCGTTTCGACCAGGGCAGTTCCACCATCCACTCAAGATAGGTGCGCACGGTCGAGGATTCAGCGGTGTCCGGGTGCATTTTTTCCAGCCGCTTCAGCTGTTTCTCGGCTTCCTTGAGCACTTTCTCCGGCATGGCGACGTCTTTAATGCGCTTGCGGAATTCGGTGACTTCTTCCGCCCGCTCGTCCAGTTCGCCCAATTCTTTTTGAATCGCCTTCAGCTGCTCGCGCAAGAAGTACTCGCGCTGCGTCTTGTCCATTTCGCCTTTGGCTTGCGCTTGGATTTTTTGCTGCATGGACAGGACTTCGATCTCTTTGCCGAGAATCTCGCTGACCCGGCGAAGGCGCTGGATCGGATCGATACTCTCCAGCACAGCTTGGGTCACGTCGACTTTGAGTCCAAGATTCGATGCCACCATGTCGGCCAGACGGCCCGGCTCTTCGAGATTCTCGATGACGACCATGACATCGGGGATCAAGACCTTGCCTAAACTGACGATCCGTTCGATCTGCTCCTTCACTGTGCGCATGACGGCTTCGGCTTCGAGAGACGTCGAGGCCGGTGTGGTATCGGGGAATTTGTCGATTTTGACGGAGTAATGGGGATCGGTTTGAATGTATTTGGCGATCCTGGCTTTTGCGACTCCCTGCACCAGGATCTTGATTCGCTCGTCCGGCAGTTTCAGCATGCGCATGATGATGCCGACAGTGCCGATCGTGTGGATTTCTTCGGGCGTGGGATTCTCGACGTCGAGGGCCTTTTGCGTCGCCAGAAAGATCATCCGGTTGCCGGCGAGCGCCGCTTCGATCGCCTTGATCGACATATCGCGCCCGACAAAAAGTGGGAGCACCATATAGGGAAAGACGACGATGTCGCGGACAGGCAACATCGGCAGCTGAGCGGGAATCTCAACATTCTGCGGAGGCTGGAGTTCTTGTTCGTTCGGTTCGGTCATCTGGTGGCTATCCCTTCTTGTCCATCTCGTTCGGAACCTGATCGAGGACTGAGGTTATGGCAGGCTTGTAATCGGCGGCATGCAGGATCGAGATTCCTACTTGCGCCGGTCGTTTGCGATCATGCGTGTGCGTGACAAGAGATATTCGTTGAAGTCGGCTCCCAACGAGGGATTCTTGAGCGCGAACTCGACGGTGGCAATCAAAAATCCCAGCTTGTCTCCGGCATCGTGCCGCTGTCCTTTGATCTCCTGAGCAAACATCGGCGATTTTCTTGCCAGTTCTCTGAGCGCGTCGGTCAACTGGATCTCTCCATTTTTCCCCGGAACGGTTTTTCGCAAGATCGGAAAAATTTCCGGCGGAAGGACGTATCTGCCGATGACAGCCAGCGTGGACGGCGCATCGGAGGGCGACGGTTTCTCCACCATGTCTGTTACGCGATGCAGACCGCGGGCAAGGTATTTGGGCGCCACGATTCCGTACCGGCTGACATCCTGTTTGGGAACGTCCTGTACGCCGAGGACTGCGCCATGGCGCTTTTTGTAGACGTGAATCAATTGGGCGAGCCCAGGCACCGCGGCATCGATGATTTCGTCGCCGAGAATCACGGCAAAGGGTTCGTCCCCGATCAGGTGCTGTGCGCACAACACGGCATGTCCTAAGCCCAGCGCTTCTGATTGGCGCACGTAACAGAAGTTTGCCAGATTTGAAATCTGCCGGATCTGATGCAAGAGCTGGCTCTTGCCGCCGCTTTTCAGGTTTTCTTCAAGCTCAACCGAGCGATCGAAGTGGTCTTCGATGGCTCGCTTGCCTCTGCCGGTGACCACGATGATGTCTTCGATACCGGAGGCCACCGCTTCCTCGACCGCATATTGAATGAGCGGCTTATCGACCAGCGGCAGCATTTCCTTCGGCGAGGCTTTTGTGACGGGAAGGAAGCGCGTTCCCAATCCTGCGGCGGGAATCACGGCTTTTCTGACGGCGGTGCGCGACATGCGCGAATACTATGTGATGGGTTTGGTGATGTCAAGAAATGGGCGATGGCGATGTGTCGTCTGCGTCGTGCGTGGTGCGCATCTCATGAGGTTCTTTTGCACGAACCACGCTCGCTCCGGAGCGAGTGGAATCACTGCAAATATTCAGGTGAGTCCTTTACAACGTCAAGACACCTCAATATAATCCGTCAGTTTGCAAGCACGGGCTGGTGACGGCAGTCGTGTTCGATATGGTCTGCGCATCAGGACAGGCCGGATGGTATGAGGGTGATTCATGTTTTCCGGTAAGCAGGGAGATTGTGTGGGACGACCCGCCCTATGGGCGCTACGAAATTGGAACTCTTGCCGGTGACCAGAGCCTTCCTCAACAGATCCCGCTGGCTCCTTGTGCTGGTTTTGGCAGTCGCTGTGTTGCCGGGGTGGTATGAAGCGGCCGCTCAGACTGGAGAAGCGAAGATTAAGTCGATCGAGGTCCGCGGAAACAAGCGTATTGAACTTCCTGCCATCATCGGGCGTCTCACACTCAGGGTGGAGGACCCGTATGTGCCTGATGTGGTGCGTGGGCAGGTCAAGATCCTATACGAGTCGGGCTTGTTCGAAGACGTCCAAGTCGAAACCGAACCGGCGCCGGGTGGGATGGCCGTCGTGTACGTCGTCCGAGAGAAGCCGTTCATCACGGAGATTGTGTACGATGGGAATGAAAATTTAACTGATGAAAAACTGAAAGAAAAGACAGTCATCAAAGCCCAATCGTATCTTAATCAGCAGCAGGCGAAGGAAAGCGCTGAGAATATCCGGTTGGCCTACGAGAAAGACGGATACTACAATTGTCAGGTCATTCCGGTCGTCAAAACGCTGGATCAGGACCGGAAACGATTGACCTTCTTCATCAAAGAAGGGGACAAGGCGCGGGTCAAAACAGTGATTTTCGATGGGTTGCGCGCCACGACCAAGGATGAATTGTTCAAGGTGATCACGACGCGGGAATGGATTCCCTGGTACGGACCATTCACACAGTTCAAGCTGCCGTCGTCGATCTCCGATGCGGGCCTCTTGAAGCGTGATGAATTGACGAATGATGTCGAGCGGATCAAGGAAGTGCTGCTGAATAAGGGGTATTTCAATGCCAGGGCCAGCCTGGCTTCGGCGGAACTGTCTGAAGACAAGAAATGGTTCGTCGTGACGTTCAATGTTTTCGAGGGAGAGCCGTTTACCATAGCAGAGGTGGGATTTCGCGGACACACGGTGTTCGAAGACGGAGAGCTTCGAGACGGATTGAATATCAAGCAGGGGGAGATTTTTCAGCGCGCGAAGCTGCGGGATGAGATCACCCGCCTGACGGATCTCTATGGGAGCAAGGGGTACTCGTTCGCAGAAATCGTGCCCACGGTTAATCCAAACAATGCAGAACGGACCGTCGTGATCCTCTTCAGTGTGAAAGAGGGGGAGATGATGCGTATCCGGCAGATCAATATTCGTGGAAACAACAAGACGCGCGATAACGTCATCCGCCGTGAAATTCGCGTGGACGAACAGGATGTGATCGACACCCCGTCTCTCAAGCGAAGCTTTCAACGGTTGAACAACCTCCAGTTTTTTGAAACCGTCGAGATCCTTCCTGACAAGGTGGCGGTCGACAAAGTGGACTTGAACGTTCGAGTGAAGGAAAAGCCGACGGGCCAGTTCAGTCTCGGCGGCGGGTTCAGTTCGTTAGACCGGCTGATGGCCATCGCCAATATCTCAGAAGGCAATATCGGCGGGCATGGCTATATGGGCCGCATCACCGGACAGTATGGTCAGCGGAGACAGTTCGGATCGATCACGCTCCGCAATCCCTACATCAACGATTCGCTGACATCGGGGCAGGTGGATTTCTACCGCAGCATGACGAATTATCTGACATTTTTTGAAGAACGAACCGGCGCGAGCCTTACGTTCGGCCGCTGGTTGTCGGAATACAATACGGCGACGCTCAGTATATTCGCGGAAGAATTGCATTATAGAACTCCGGCGGCCGGGCTCTGTGATAATACGAACCCCGATCAAAATAGTATCATTTGCAGGCAGCTCGGGCACCAGTCGTCAACCGGGTTCCGGATGCATGCGTTCAGAGACACACGCGATTATTACCTTGATCCCAGATCCGGCTGGCGGTTCGGCGGCGGGTTCGATATCGGTACGCCGTATATGGGCGGGACCAACGATTTCATCAAGTATACCGCAGATGTCATCAAGGTGACCCCGCTGTTCTTCGATACGAGACTGTCGATCCGCGGGCGGTTTGGAGGGGTAGAGACATTCGGCGGGAACTTGGTTCCATTGAGCGAACGGTTCTATGTCGGCGGGATCAATACGATGCGTGGGTTTGTGTTTGGCCGGGCCGGCCCTGTGGTGTCGATGACCCGCACTCCTTACGGCGCCGCAAAGCAGCTTATCTTCAACGTCGATTTTGTTTTCACGATCTCGGCTGAGGCGAAGTTGAACGGGGTGCTCTTCTTCGACTATGGGAAGGGGTTTGACGACGGTGAGGCGGTGTCGGTTTTCAATCTCAGGAAAACCGCCGGCCTCGAGGGGCGTTGGATCTCGCCGTTTGGTCCCTTGCGCGCCGCCTACGGCATCAATCTTGACCCGCGACCGGGCGAACGAGGCGGTGTTTTTGAGTTTACGATCGGATCGATATTTTAACGTGTGAGTGTTGTGCCATGGATCGGAGTGACATGCGAATTCTGCGGACAAGTCGGTGGCTGGCCGGTGCGGCGCTGGCGGTTACAGTAGCCGTTGCCGGGTGCGCCGGAACCGGAGCCAAGGTCGAGGGAAAGATCGGCGTGATCGATGCCCAGCGTATTCTCGACAGTGCCAATGCCGGCAAGAAGGCGAAGGACAATCTGATCTCGTTTTCCAAAAACCGGCAGGCGCTGATGGAGTCTGAAGAAAAAGAATTGCGCCGGATGGAAGAAGACTTGGGCAAGCAGGCAGGCATCCTGAGTCCCACCGCCAAACGTGAACGAGAAGAGCAGTTCAGGCGTCGTGTACAGGAGTATCAACAGAAAGCCGCCGAGCTCAATCGGGAAGTTCAAGAAAGACAGAAAGATGTGTTGGAAGGATTTCGAGACAAGGTTGAAGCTGTTGTGAACAAGGTGGCCAAGCGGTTGGGGCTTCAGATTATTGTCGACCGGAGCAAAGGTGGCCCGACCATCTACCATGAGGAGAGTCTCGATATCTCCGGCCAGGTTATCGAAGAGTTCAACCGACTGTATCCTTAAGGCTGACGGAGGTCTGGTGGTATGAGAGGAATAGACATTGTCAGGGTAATGGTTCTGGCGGGGCTGGCTGTCTGGGTGCAACCGGGCGAGGCCGCGGATGCGACCAAGATCGGCGTGATGGACCAGCAGGTCGTGATGGAACGATCCAAGGCTGGCAAATCAGCGTTGGATGAGATCAAGCAGTATTCGGCGACCAGGCAGAAAATCATTGATGCGGATGAGCAGGAGCTGAAAGAGCTGGAGCGTACGCTTCAGGAGTCTATCAGCAAGCTGAGCGAAGCGGGCAAGCAGGAAAAACAAGAGCAGTTTCGCGGCAAGGTGGAGGCCTATCAGAAACGGCTTCAAGATTTCAACCGCGAGGTTCAGCAGAAGCAGCGCGATATGGTAGGGGAGTATTCGAGAAGGATTGCGGACGTTGTGGAGATCGTGGCTCAAAAAGAAGGGTATCTGGCGATTCTTGACAAGGGAAACGAGGCGCTCCTTCGCATCGTGCTCTATCATCATCCTGGGCTCGATGTGACGGATCTTATCGTCAAGGAATTCGATCGGCAAAATAAATAAGCACGTGGTGAATCAACAGCAGCGGAGAGGGGGCAGCGCCGATGGCAAAGGTCGAACAGGTGGAAATTCAGGGGCTACTTCCACACCGGTATCCCTTCTTGTTGGTGGATCGAGTCAACGAATTGGAGCCAGGCCGGCGGATCGTGGCGATCAAGAACGTGACGATCAATGAGCCGTTCTTTCAGGGGCATTTCCCCGGGCGGCCCGTCATGCCAGGCGTCTTGATTATTGAAGCGATGGCGCAAGCCGGAGGCGTGATGGTGTTCAAATCAGGGGAGTTCTCCGTGAAGCCCGTCGTCTTTCTGACGGGCATCGACGAAGCAAAGTTTCGGAGGCCGGTGGTACCGGGCGATCAGCTGCGTTTCGAAATTAATGTACTCAAGAAGCGTCCGCCGTTTTGGAAAATGCAGGGGAAAGCGTTCGTCGACAACGAAATGGTGTGCGAAGCAGTCGTGACGGCCATGGTAGCCGAAGAAAAGGCCGGCGCGCGTTGATTGCCGCTGGTCAACGGCTGGTTAATTCTATCGTGGTAGGGTGAGGGGCGGTTAACGATCGACGGTGTGAAGGAGGGGCGTGTGAAAATCCATCCAACAGCGATTGTCCATCCCAAGGCGAAACTCGCCGACGGTGTGGAGGTCGGGCCGTTTTGCGTCATCGGTGAGCATGTGTCTGTCGGCAAGGGAACCAGATTGTTCTCGCACATCACCATCGATGGATGGACAGAGATCGGCGAACGCAATGAGGTACATGCGTTTTCCTCAATCGGCGGGCCGCCGCAGCATTTGGGCTACAAGGGGGAACCGACGAAGGTCGTCATCGGTGATGACAATGTCATTCGCGAGTATGTAACGGTCAATCGCGCGACGGTGCAGGGTGGGGGGGTGACGTCGCTCGGATCTAGAAATACTCTGATGGCGTATGTCCACGTGGCGCACGATTGCCGGCTTGGAAGCCACCTCATTATGGCCAATGCAGCCAGTTTGGCCGGGCACATTACGATCGGGGACCATGCCATCATCGGGGGCCTGACGGGTATTCACCAATATGTCCGTGTCGGCGACTATGCGATGGTCGGCGGGTGCTGCGCGATCGGGCAGGATGTCCCGCCCTTCATGCGGGCAGCCGGGGGATACCGGGCGCATCTGTACGGGCTCAATACCGTGGGATTGCAGCGGCATGGATTTTCCGTGGAACGTATCGCGCTGCTCAAGAAGGCGTTCGACCTGCTCTTTCGGGCCGGCCATCGAGTTGCCGAGGCGATCAGGCTGACGAAGAAGGAATTCAAGGGCCAGGCGGATGTCGCGAAGGTCCTTACATTTATGGAAGGGACTAAGCGAGGGGTCTCGCGCGTGGTGAACGTCGATTTGGATATTGAATTCGATCAGGAAGGGTGAGAATCACGTCACTATGACGGTGTCGGTTTCAGTCCAAGAGGGGCGTATCGGGATCATTGCCGGAAACGGACGGTTCCCGATCATCTTTGCGGATAACGCGCGTAAGATGGGGCTGCAAGTGTCTGCGGTGGCCCATGAAGGGGAAACGGAACCAGAGCTTGAACAGCATGTTGATTGGATCCACTGGATCAAGATCGGACAGCTGAACAAGCTGATCAAGGCGTTCAAGGGCGACGGTGTCCGGCAAGTGGTGATGCTGGGCGGCATCAAGAAGACCCATGTGTACAGCACGGTGCGGCCTGACTTTCGAGCGCTGGCACTGGCGACGCGTGTGGCTCTGTGGAAGGATGACAACATTCTTCGTGAAATCGCGGCTGAACTCGAACGGGAGGGGATTTCTATTTGCGAGTCCACCTTCGGCCTCGAAGGAATTCTTGTCGAGGAAGGTCCGCTGACGTCTCGCCAACCGACCAAGAAGGAGTGGACCGACATCCGCTACGGATGGGAAATCACGAAGGAGACCGGGCGTCTCGATATCGGCCAATGTGTGGTGATCAAGGACCGTGTGGTCGTGGCGGTGGAAGCGGTTGAGGGGACCGATGGGGCGATCAAGCGCGGCGGCGAGTTGGCGAAGGACGGGGCGGTGGTGGTCAAGCGAAGCAAGCCGCAGCAGGATCTTCGGTTCGATTTGCCCGCGGTCGGGCCCCGGACGATTGAAGTGATGACCTCGGTGAAAGCTGCCGTGCTGGCGGTGGAAGCGGGCCGCACGGTGATGCTGGATCGAGAGCAGCTGGTCAGTCTGGCGGAACGGGCAGGGATCGCAGTCATCGGAATTACCAGAGACGAGTGATCCATTCACGCATCGTTCATCACATCTCATGAAATCACTTCGTGCCGGAGTCGTCGGTGTCGGACACTTGGGGCAGCACCATGCGAGGCTGTATGCCGCACTGCCCGATTCGATGCTGGTCGGTGTGACGGATCAGGATCGTGACCGGGCCGGCGTCATCGCTGGGCGGCATGGCGCACAGGCATTCGAGGATCTGCCCGATCTTCTGAAGGCTGTCGATATCGTCAGTGTGGCCGTGCCCACATCAGGACATTATGCCGTGGCGAAAGCCTGTCTTGAAGCGGGCAAGCATGTCCTGGTTGAGAAGCCGATCGCCGTGCGTCCTGCCGAGGCGCGTGAACTTGTCGATTTGGCCAAGGCCAAGGGGTGCCGGCTGCAGGTCGGTCACAGCGAACGATTCAATCCCATCATGCAGGCGATGCGGCCACAGATCCGGCGTCCGGCGTTTATCGAAGCCCACCGGATGGGGACCTACAGCGAACGTGGAACCGACGTCGATGTCGTGCTGGATTTGATGATTCACGATCTGGACTTGGTCTTGTCCTTCAATCCCGGCCCGGTTGAAGAGGTGCGGGCCGCCGGAGTGCCGGTGCTCTCATCGACGATTGATATTGCCAATGCGCGCATCCAGTTTCAAAGCGGATGTGTCGCCAACTTGACGTCCAGCCGAGTGTCTCTCACCAAGATGCGTCGGCTGCGGGTGTTTCAGCAGGACAGCTACCTGTCGATCGATTTTCAGTCCCGTCAAGGAATCGTCGGACGCCGGGCCGGGAATCCTGGGGAGAAGCCCGGGTTTGAGATCGAAGAGTGCAAAGGAAACGATGAGGAGCCGCTGAAGCTTCAGCTTGAATCCTTCCTGAGCGCGATCCGGACCGGCGCTACTCCTGTGGTGTCCGGCGAAGACGGAGCGGCTGCGCTGACGGTCGCCTATCAAGTATTGGCCGCCATCGATTCGTTTGTGCAGCGTAACGCGGAACCAGGGGCAACGGGATAGCCCACCTGATACATAAGCACTGCTCCTGCGACCGCAGATGCTCGACTTCCTCTGGACGGGCGAGATTGGCGGGACAAGCGAAACTGTTAGGGACCGGACTTGCGTGTCCTGCAAGTCGCGCTCTTCGCGCTTGTCGCGCGGAGGTCAGCAGTTTGTGACGAGCCGTTATGAATCGTGTGGGCTAATACCATGCCGCGCATTCTCATTGTAACCGGTGAAGCCTCCGGCGATCTTCACGGAGCCAATCTTGCCAAGGCGCTGAAAGCGTCTGACCCATCCGTGTCGTTGGTGGGCATCGGCGGGGCGGCCATGGAGGCAGCCGGCGTGCAGTTAGTGCAGGCCATCGGGCGCTTTGACGTCATCGGGATGGTCGGCCCCCTGGCATTGGCGTCACTCCTCTATCGCTTTCTCTTCATGCGGCGTCTGTTCCGTTCTGAGCCGTGGGACGCGGTCGTATTTATCGATCATCCGGGTTTGAATCTCCGCTATGCCTACTTCGCGAAGGCAGCTGGATTGCGCGTGTTGTACTATATCGCGCCGCAGATTTGGGCCTGGCGTTCCCATCGCATGCATTGGATTAAACAACGAGTGGATCATGTTCTGGTGATCCTTCCGTTTGAGAAAGCCTTGTATGATGATGCGAGGGTGCCATGTACATTTGTCGGCCATCCCCTCCTGGACGCGGTCGCTCCGCGATACGATCCGGTCAGTCTTCGCGCGCAGTTCGGACTTCCATCGAAAGGGCGTGTCATTGCCTTGTTGCCGGGAAGCCGGAGACGGGAAGTGCTGATGCTTCTGCCGATGTTGTTGGCCGCCGCGAGCGAATTAGCGCAGCGCAACCCGAGCACGAAGTTCATTCTGGCACAGGCTTCCACAATTCAGGATAATCTGCTGCAGCCGCTCCTGCGGGAGAGTAAAGTTCCGGTGACGGTGGTGAAAGAGCAGGCCAGCGAGGTGATGGCGGTCGCAGATCTGGCGCTGGTGGCATCGGGCACTGCGACCTTGCAAGCGGCGGTGGTGGGTACGCCTCTGGTCTTGTGCTATCGAACGGCGGCATGGGAATTTTGGATCGCCAGTTTTTTCATTCGCGTCAAATGGATCGGACTGGTGAATTTGGTGGCAGGCCGATCGGTGGTGCCGGAGTTGCTCCAGCGTGAAGCGACAGGGCAGCGGTTATACGAAGAGGCCGTCCGGATCTTGGATGATCGTTCGGTTTATGATGACATGAAACGCAGCTTGGCGGAGGTGCGCGCTTCGCTGGGCGAGCCGGGGGCGTCGATTCGAGCGGCAAAAATGGTGTTGGCGGCATGTCAGGGATAGATCGATTCAAGCGGCTCATGCGGTACGTCCGTCCCTATCGGACGCGATTCGTCGCGGCGTTCGCCTGTTCCGGCTTCGTGGCATTGTTATCAGCAGTCTATGCCTGGATCGTGAAGCCTGTATTGGACGGTATTTTTATCGAGAAGAATGAAGAGCTGCTGCTGATGTTGCCGTTGGTCCTCTTAGGTGTTGCGCTTCTGAAGGCAGTGTTCAGTTACGGCGTCGGGTATTTGATGGCCTATGTGACCAATCGGGTCATTGCCGATATCAGGCAGGAGTTGTTTCAACACCTGATCAGGATGCCGGTCGGGTTTCACGATATGAATACGTCGGGCCGCCTGGTCTCGCGGGTGGTGAACGATGTCGGGTTGATGGCGAGCGCCGCATCGAATGTGCTCAAAGATATTTTCCAGAACGCACTGACATTTCTGGCCATGGTGGGGGTGATTGTCTATCAGAATTGGAAGCTGGCAGGGCTGGCGGCGATCGTCATCCCGCTGTCGGCGCTGACGATGGTGCGTGTCGGGAAGCGATTGCGGAGGCTGGCAACGAGCGGACAGGAGCGGATGGGCGATATGTCGTCGACGCTTCAAGAGACACTGGCCGGCATTAGAATGGTAAAGGCGTTCGGACGGGAAGAGGCGGAAGCCGAACGCTTCAAAACCTACAACGGGGCCTTCCTGGCGACCACACTGAAATCCAATCAAGTCTGGTCGATCGGATCGTCGCACATGGAGGTCATTGGCGTCATCGGGGTGGCAGGGATTATTTGGTACGGGGGGTACCTCGTCATCCATGAGGTGATGACGCCCGGTGCGCTGTTTTCCTTCATGGCAGCCATGTTTATGGCCTATACCCCGATTCGCAAACTGGCGGGAGCGAATAACATCATTCAGCAGGCGTTGGCAGCAGCGGAACGGGTCTACGATGTGATGGACCTTGAAACGGAACAGTCCAAGGATCATGGCACGGTCGCCCTGACAGGAATCCGCCAGGGGATTGAATTCCAAGGCCTCTCGTTGCGCTATGAGAGTCAGACCGCGCCGGCGCTGGCCGGCGTCGATCTCTCGATCAAGTCCGGCGAGGTGGTGGCGCTGGTGGGGGGCAGTGGAGGTGGGAAGACGACGTTGGTCAGCTTGCTGCCGCGTTTCTATGAACCGACGGAGGGACGGATTCTTTTGGATGGCCTTCCGCTCGCATCCTATACGTTGCGGTCGTTGAGGACCCATATCGGGATTGTATCGCAGGAGATCGTATTGTTCGACGATACGATCAGCCGCAACATTGCCTTCGGACATACGGGAGCAAGCCAATCTACCGTCGAACAGGCGGCCAGGGCCGCCTACGCCCATGAGTTTATCCTTCGCTTGCCCGATGGGTATGAGACGATCATCGGAGAACGTGGTGTGAAATTGTCGGGAGGCGAACGGCAACGGCTGGCGATCGCCCGCGCTATTCTGCGCGATCCGCCGCTGCTGATTCTGGATGAGGCCACGTCGGCGCTGGACACGGAGTCCGAACGCATCGTGCAATTGGCCTTGACCAATCTCATGAAGAACAGGACGACGGTGGTGATTGCGCATCGGCTCTCCACCATTCAAAATGCGGATCGTATCGTGGTGTTGGACCGTGGCACGATTGTGGAGACTGGTTCGCATGAAGAATTGCTTCGGCTGGGCGGGACCTATCAACGTCTCCATGCCATGCAATTTCAGGACGTGACTAGTGCTTGAATACATGAAGAGTGATGAATGATGAGTGATGAGCGTCGGAAGAGTCTGAAGAAGCGCGTTGAGCAATGGGTGAAGTGTTCCCTGCTGCCGCCGGTCGCGGCGTCGATCATTCGCGGGGTCGCGCAATCGATGCGTTGTGAGACTCGCGGGCATGAGGCGGTCGATGCGTTGTATCGGGGCGGGCGTCACATTATTCTTGCCTTTTGGCATGCACAACAGTTGATGATTCCGATCGGTTATCGAGGCAGGGGCTCCCATGTCTTGATCAGTCAGCATGGCGACGGGGAAATCATCGCGCGCATCATCGCGCGGTTCGGGCATCAGGCTGTGCGTGGATCGAGCACCCGCGGCGGCGCCGGCGCGCTCCGCGCGCTGATCAAATTGGGCCGGTCTGGACAGGATGTGGTGGTGACGCCGGATGGTCCCAAGGGCCCGCGTCATGTCGCCAAGCTTGGTGTCATTCAGTTGGCGAAAGCGACAGGTCTCCCGATTGTGCCGATGGCCTTCGCCTGCTCAAAAAAAAACTCTTTGCGAGCTGGGATCGCTATATGGTCCCGTATCCATTTTCCCGCGGCCTGTTCCTCTATGGAGAGCCTCTCTGGGTTCCGCGTGAAGCAGAGGACGCGGCGCTCGAAGTGTCCCGCCTTGAACTTGAGATGGCCCTCAATCGGCTGACAGAAGAAGCTGATGCGGTGGTGAATAGCGGGCGCGAAGCGCGAGACTAGCGGGACAAGCGAGAAGTGCGTATGAAGTATCCGCGATTCTCGCCCACGCGCCTGTCTCGCCTGTCTCGCATGGTAAGGAAAACCATGTGGAAGTTACTCTATAATATCGGATTGATCCTTGCGGCTCCCGTGATTGTGTGTGTGCTGTTGGCCAAGCCTCGTTGTCGTCCAGGGTTGGCGCAGAGGCTGGGGCTCGAAGATGGTCTGTCTGGTCTATTCGGTCTATCTCGTCGACCAGATAGACCAGAAGGACCAGACAGACCGGATAGACCCAGTGAACCAGATCGACCAGTCATCTGGGTTCACGCCGTGTCACTCGGAGAAGCGGTGGCTGCTGCGCCGCTGGTGAAGGCCCTGCATGGCCGTCACCCTGAGTATCGGTACATCGTGACGACTGTCACCGAAACAGGCCGCGAAGCGGTCGAGCAACGGCTGGCCGGTGTGGCCGAACATCGGTATGCTCCGCTGGATTTGCCGTGGGTGGTTGCGGGTATGATCGACCGGCTGCGCCCCGCGCTCTATCTGTTCGTCGAAACCGAGTTGTGGCCCAATTTGCTCTGGACATTGCGGGACCGGCAGGTCCCGGTCGTGCTGGTCAATGGACGGTTGTCGTCGCGCTCATTTCGCCGTCAAGATGTCGGAGGCATCCGCGCCTTGTACCGGTCGGTCCTTCAGTCGATCAGCCTGTGCTTGATGCAATCCGACCGTGACCGGCAGCGTATTGTGGCGCTGGGCGCACATCCAGATGTTGCGCATACGACCGGCAATATCAAGTTCGATCAGCCCCTGCCGGATATGAATGGTGAATCGTCTCTGCGCCGGACTTTTGGATTAGCCGATCAGGAGCGGTTGATCTTGGCCGGGAGTACCCATGCGGGCGAAGAGGAGCTGCTGGTCTCGGCCTATGGACAGATTGTGAAGGCGCATGCATCGACCGTGCTGATGCTGGCACCGCGGCATATCGAGCGAGTAGACTGGGTCGAGGCGATGATCCGCGAAGCTGGATTCACTGCGCAGCGCAAAAGCCGGATCGTCGAAACGGCGGCCGGTCCGCGAGTCATCATCTTGGATACCAGAGGGGAACTGGCCCGTGCCTATCGCGAAGCGGTTGTGGCTTTTGTGGGCGGGACTCTGATTCCAGTAGGCGGACACAATTTGCTGGAACCGGCAGTCTGGGGAACGCCAGTGCTGTTCGGACCCTATACCGACCACTGTGCCGAAACGGCGGCATTGTTGGGTGAGGCGGGAGGAGGCCGGCGCGTGATGGGTGTCGAGGATGTAGTCCAATGCGTGAGTGAATGGTTGGCCGATCAGAATGCCCGCGATGCAGTGGGACAGGCTGCCAGACGTGTCGTTTTGGACAATCAAGGCGCCTTACAGCGAAGCTTGGATTTGATCGAAACCTGTCTGACTACCGCGCCATCGATAGCCGCGCGTCGTTCGTGAAGCGTATCTCGTGAAGCGCATGACAGAGGGAGGGGAGCCATCTGTGTTTGCGAGATACAAAATACGCTTCACGAGATACGGATCTCTGCAATTTCGTGACACATTGATATGATCGGCACGAACTGACATGGCATTTTTGCATCCCGGACAGCCGGTTCGGAAGGGCCTCTGTGGAGTGGCGTTTCTGTATGGCCTCATCGTCCGATTGCGGCATGCCTGTTATCGTTTCGGTTGGTGTCGTTCTTCGCAGATACCCTGCCGAGTGGTGAGCGTGGGTAATCTCACCGTAGGGGGAACCGGCAAGACACCGGTCGTCATTCTTCTGACACAATGGTTGCAGTCCCAGGGACGGCGGGTGGCTGTCTTAAGCCGTGGGTATAAGCGCGCGAGCGGGGTTCCGCAGCTTCTCGTGTCGGATGGCGTCACAATCCTGGCCGGCCCGTCAGAGGCGGGGGACGAGCCATTTCTCCTCGCCCGGCGATGTCCCAAGGCGATTGTCGCGGTGGGAGCCGATCGTGCGGCACTGGGTCAATGGGTATTGGCGCAGCATCCAGTGGATTGCATGATATTGGACGATGGGTTTCAACATCTTGGTCTTTGCCGAGAGGTCGATCTGGTATTGCTGGATGCGACTGATGCAACCGGGCTCGATGCAATGGCGCCTGCCGGACGGTTGCGCGAACCGTTGGACGGTCTTGCTCGCGCGACGGCGGTGGTGGTGACGAGGGCTGATTTGAAGGAAGAGGTCGAAGCGATAAGCGGGCGACTGCGGGCAGCGGGCCTGCAATTTAATGACTCGATAGACGTGGTGTTCAAGGCAGATTCCTGTGTGTCGGTGCAGGCGGAAGAGAGTAAGCCGCTGGACTGGTGCCAAGGAAAATCCGTGTGGCTGGTGAGCGGCATAGGGAACAGCGAGTCGTTTCGACGATCTGTTTTGTCTGTAGGTGTCGAAGTCGTCGGCGAGACAGTGTTTCAGGACCATCATTGTTACGATGCGGACGATGTCCACCGGATTCGCGCTGCTGCGCAGTCTGCCAAGGCAGACTGCGTGCTGACGACCGAAAAGGATGCAGGCAAGCTCCCGCCGTTTCTTTTGCCGAAGGATTCCTGGTGGGCGTTGCGGGTGCGGGCGGAGGTTGTGCGAGGGGAGGAGCGACTGCGCGGGCTGGTGTTGGGGGATGGAGTACAGGCGCGTGCGTAGAGAATCGATTCAGCGGCTTGTCGTGCGGGCGCCGAATTGGATCGGCGATGCGGTCATGTGCGAGCCGGCGCTCCGTGGAATCCGATCTCTGTTTCCGCAGGCGCAGTTGACGTTGCTTGCTAAGTCCGCTGTTGCGGAATTGTTTATCGGCTATCCAGCTGTGGACCATATCGTGGTCTATAACGACAGAGATATTCATGCGGGACTTGTGGGAAAATGGACGCTTGCTGGCACCTTGCGGCGGCATCAGTTCGATCTGGCGGTGTTGTTTCAGAATGCATTCGAGGCTGCGTTCCTCACCTGGCTCGCAGGTATTCCACGTCGGTACGGGTATGCGACGGATGGGCGCGTGTTTCTCCTCACCGATCCGGTTGCCGTTCCCGATCGGGCAGCCCTCCTCCATCAAGTCGGCTATTACTGGAATTTGCTCAAACCGCTCGGGCTGTTCGGCGAACCATCCGTTCCGGCGCTGACTGTTTCGGCCGGTGAAGAATGCGCAATGGAATCGAAGCTCGCATCGGCCGGTATCGGACCTGCCGATGTCGTGATCGGGGTTAATCCAGGATCGACATATGGGAGCGCCAAACGCTGGTTGCCGGAACGATTTGCGGAGGCGGCGCGGCGGCTGGTCAATCGAGTGCGGCAGGACGAGGGAAAAGAAGCGGCGGTGATGGTTCTTGGCGCAAAGGGAGAGGAGTCGCTGGGGAAGAGCATCGCGGCGCTGGTTGAGGCGAAGTCCGTCGTCTTGTCAGGCGCCACGACGATTCGCGAATTGATGGCTGCGACCAAGCGGTGCCGCCTGCTCCTGACCAACGACACCGGTCCGATGCATATTGCGGCAGCCTTCGGTGTGCCGGTTGTCGCGGTTTTTGGCCCGACGGACTGGAGGACGACGTCGCCTTACGGGCAAGAACAATCGATCGTGCGCGAGCCGGTCGATTGCGCCCCCTGCTTCTTGAGAGAATGCCCGATCGACCACCGTTGTATGACCAGAGTGTCGGTGGAGCAAGTCTATGAAGCATGTCTATCTAGTTTGTCTGGTCCATCTGGTCGAGGAGGTCTCTCTGGTCTGTCTGGTCAAGAAGGTCGATCTTGTCTATCTGGTGGGGATCGGACTGACCAGACAGACCGAATAGACAAAATAGACAAGACGGACCAGCCCGACATCCTTTCCGGCTACACCATCTTCCTGGATCGCGACGGAACGCTGAATCCCGATCCCGGCTACATCCGATCGTCCGATCAGTTCGAATTATTCCCTGGTGCGGCGCAGGCCCTATCGAGGTTGAAACAGGCCGGCGCGCGGTTGATTGTGGTGACGAATCAGTCGGGGGTTGCGAGGGGACTTTTCTCGGTCGGCGATCTTGACGGTATTCACGCGAAGCTGAGACGCCTCCTCGGCGAAGCTGATGTCTCGCTCGATGCCATTTACGTCTGCCCCCACCATCCCGACGAGGGGTGTGATTGCCGGAAACCCAATCGCGGCTTGATCGATCGAGCCGTAGAGGAGCAGCGAGTCGATCTCACGCGGTCCTATCTGATCGGAGACCATGCGCGTGATATGGAGCTGGCGAAGCGCGTCGGCTCGCGGAGCATTTTGGTGACGACGGGAACCGTTCTTCCTGAGCAGGTGGAAGGGTTGAAGGCGTCGGGGTCGGTTCCTGACTTGGTGGCGTCCTCGCTCGCCGAGGCTGTAGACTGGCTGTTGAGTGACGCGAGAAGCCGCATGAGTCTTGAGGAGAAGTCCAGTGAGTGATGGTGCGCTTGCGTCAAATCAACTGCACCCCTATAGTGTGCGTACTGAGAGGCGACGTTGAACGAGTCCCACTCTCGTTGAACGGGAGGGAATATGGCGATCAGCCAACAAGCAGAATCTTCTTCGATTCCCTGCAACCTCTGTGGCGGGGCCGAGGTCTCGACTCTCTCGAATCGAAGCCGGAGCGGGAAGCCGTTGCGGACGGTGATTTGCCGATCCTGTGGGCTTGTCTGGTCCGATCCGCGCCCGCATGATGCCAGGCAGTTTTACGAAGATGAGTATCGGCTTGCCTACAAGCAAGCCTACAGACCGAAGCCGAAGCATGTGTTGCGCGCGGGTCATGTGGCGTTGTCACGTTTTGAGAAGATCGACCGGTTATTGTCTGACAGGAAAGCTATTCTAGACGTGGGGACCGGCGGCGGAGAATTTGCCTATTTGCTCCAATCGTTGGGACATCGTGTGAGCGGGATTGAGCCGAACAAAGGGTATGCGGAATACTCAATCCAAGAATATGGGTTGGCAGTCCAGGTTGGATTTGTGCAGGACGCGGCGTTCTCTCTAGAATCATTCGATCTCGTAACGATTTGGCATGTACTGGAGCATACGGAAGATCCAGGCTCTGTGCTGGCTCTCTTGCGATCCTGGCTGAAATCAGACGGCAGGCTTGTCGTGGAAGTGCCCAATGTGGAGGCGACGTGCCAGGCTCCGCACAGCACGTTTCATGAGGCGCACCTCTATAATTTCAATGTCCTGTCGCTACGCAGGTTGGCCAAGAAGCACGGGTTACATGAAGTCTGGCATCTGATTTCACGCGACGGCGGAAACATTACGATGTGTTTGACGAGTCAGAAGCCGTTGGTCGAAGGTTGTGACGAATCCGTGATCCCCGGCAATTACGAATGGGTATCCAGGATTGTGCGTGGACACAGTAACTTCCGCCGCCATTTGACGCCGCTGCCCTATCTGCGGGCATGGCAACGTCTCTGCCGGTCGCTGGCCGAACGGCGGGAAACGGCAGGCGAGGACAATGGGAAAATGCTGCTTGATCGCCTGTATGCCTCGTCAATAGGTGTCTCTGCTGTGGCAAAGGGATAACCGAATGTGGGTGCTGCGCGCAGCATGAGGGTGTCTTTTTCCTCCGCCTTGCTGTGACACAGGTTGTTTTGCTGGGAAGGTTGGCCGGTGCAATTTGCAGATGTGCTCCCGATTGAGTCCCGCTCCTCTGCGCTGAATAGCAGCCGCATTCTTCTGATCAAACCCAGTTCTCTCGGTGATATCGTGCATGCGTTTCCGGTCCTGTCGGCACTCAAGGCACAGTGGCCTGGTGCGCATCTCACCTGGGTGGTCAAACGCCAATGGGCTGAGCTGGTCGAGCGAGCCGAGGGGGTGGACCGTGTGTGGCCGGTGGAGGGGACGGTAGGAAATTGGCTCAAGCAGGCCTGGGCATTGCGGGCCGAGCGGTTCGATCTGGCCATTGATTTGCAGGGCCTGTTCCGCAGCGGAGTCCTTGCCAGATTGTCCGGCGCGCCCTTACGCATCGGCTTTGCCAATGGGAGAGAAGGGAGTCCCTGGTTCTACACAAGGCGGGTAGAGGTGCCGACTGTAGAGATGCATGCCGTCGATCGGTATCTCCTCGTGGCGGCGGCGCTGGGGGTTCCTGTACAGGGATCGCCGCAATTTCGGTTCAAGATTCTCGACTCCGATATGACGATGGTGCGAGCGCTATTTCATCGCAAGGGCGTTTCTCTCGACCAGCCATGGATTGCGATGAATGTGTCGGCGCGCTGGCAGACGAAACGGTGGTTTCCTGGTTCCTTCGCCGCGGTTCTCGATCGATTGCATCAGGAGGGGCTTGGTCCGGTTGTCGTGATCGGAAGCGCCGATGACCAGCATGATGTCGAGCAGCTCAGGACGCTGACGAACAGTCTGTTTGTCGATCTCACCGGCGCAGTTCCACTCGGCAGCCTGCCGGCGCTTCTGTCGAAAGCCGCGGCGATGATCACGAATGATTCGGGGCCTATGCATATCGCGGCGGCGCTGGGGGTTCCCGTAGCGGCCATCTTCGGGCCGACCAGCGCGATTCGAACCGGCCCATACGGGGCAGGCCATTGTGTGCTGACAGGATCGGTCTCTTGTCGTCCATGCTTCAGCCGAGTGTGCCGGCATACTCCTGAAATGGAGTGTTTGCATCTTGTGACACCGAGCGATGTGGCAGGGACCGTACAGCGTCTGGTGGCCTCGTCTGTGAGACCTGCATGAATGTTCTGATCGTCAGGCCTGACGGTATTGGGGATGTGATGCTTTCCCTTCCGGTGGCCTCGCAGCTCAGAAAACTGCTGCCTGGTGTGAAGATTGGATTTCTGACGAGTCCGATCGTCGGGCCGATCCTGGAACGTCATCCTGATGTGGACTATGTCCGGACCATACGTTGGACGGATGCGCCGAGCATCCTGCGAGCTGCGTTTTCCGGTGGAGTGGATGCGGCGATCTTCCTCAAGCCGTTTCGACAGCTCATGTGGGCGGCATTTCTGGTACGTGTTCCGCTGCGTGTGGCAACAGGATTTCGCTGGTACAGCCCACTGGCCAATCGGCGGATATATGAGCATCGCAGTGAGTTTATGAAACATGAGTCCGAGTACAATGTGGACATGCTGAAAGGGCTTGGTCTGAATCCTGGTCCCCTGAGCCGTCCAGCCCTGGTTGTCAGTGACGAAGAACGGCGCGTTGCAGAGCGATACTGGACGAGTGTGCCTTGTCCCCGTGTCGTCGTTCACCCCGGAGGATTTTCTGCAAGGCGGTGGCGGCCTGATCATTTTCGCGATCTTGCTATCGAGCTTGCGCGAGCAGGGTATGGGATTGTTCTGACGGGCAGTGAGACTGAGCGCACTGAGTTCGAGCGCGAGACGCTGTCGCAGAGATCCCTCCCGCCAGGAATCCATAACCTGATGGGGCGTCTCTCAGTCAGGGAATTGATGGCCGTGATCGCTGGCGCCCAGGTCGTCGTGTCCGGGGCAACCGGGCCGGCTCATCTCGCGACGGCCCTTGGCACTGCGACCGTCAGTCTATTCGATCCACGGAGAAATAATTTGCCGGTGAGGTGGAAGCCGTTGGGAACCGGACTGTTGCTGCGGCCCGATGTCCCCACCTGTGAAAAGTGTATCGGAGACATATGTCCATTTTGGGATTGTCTCGATCGCGTGACCGTGGATCACGTGGCGGCGGCGGTCGGTCATGTTGCCAAGACTTCGGCAGCCTTGAGGGTACTCCATCTATAATTGTAGTGAGTCATTCCGCCTGCGCGCTGTCCCTATTGGTGGCTTTGAGGACAGTAAATCTATTTGGTGCGGTCTTTTTTCTTGACTCCCCCATTCGCCCGTGTTCATATCCTGAACTCACTTGCTGGTTTCTCATCTAACTGTATGAATCTTCAAGGTCAACGGGATCTTCTTCTACTGACAGAGCTGGAACGGGACGGCACCGTCACACAGCGGTTCCTTGCTGTGAAGTTGGGTGTGGCGCTTGGTCTGACGAATTTGTACGTCAAGCGCTTAGCCCGCAAAGGCTACATTAAAATCACCACGATTCCGTCCCATCGCGTTCGGTATTTATTGACTGCCCAAGGGTTTGCCGAGAAATCTCGTTTGACCTATCGCTATATGCAATATTCCTTGGCACATTATCGCGATATGCGCGCCCGGCTCAGACAGACGTTGTCGCGCGCGGCAGAAAGCGGTATGAAACGAGTGGTGATCTATGGAACCGGCGAATTGGCGGAAATGGCGTATTTGTCGCTTCGTGAAATGAACATGGTGTTGGTGGGGGTTGTGGACGACGAGCAACAGGCCTCGTTTTTGTCTTATCCTGTCTGGTTGCCGCAAACTTTGACTGAGTGGGAGTTCGACGCAGTATTGCTGGCGGATCTCGAACAAACGGTGCGGCAGAAAGAGAGCCTGGGCCGGCATCATATTCCAGACGGAAAAGTCTTGGCGCTCGGGCCATCGGTCTGAGGAGTCTGGAGCTTGTTATTTCCGTTCACTGTAAGTGAGAGGGCGAAGCTGTGTCCGGGGACTAAATGAACCAAACAAACACCCTCCGCTGGTATGCGTTAAGGACGAAGTCTCGCTATGAAAAATTGGTGCGGGATCAGCTCGACAAGCAGGGGATCGAGCCGCTGCTTCCTGTTGTGAAACGGCTGAGTCAGTGGAAGGATCGCAAGAAAGAAATCGAGATGCCGCTTTTTTCCGGCTATTGTTTCGTGCGATTCGGACAGCAAGAGAAGTTGCCGGTTCAGAAAGTGCCGGGAGTGGTGGAGATCGTGGGCAGCGGAAGCCGTCCGGAACCAATCCCTGACGATGAAATTGAAGCCTTAAAAAGACTGATGACCAGCGTCCTTCCGTACGAGCCCCATCCCTATTTGCACGAAGGCATGACGGTTGAAGTGGTGCGTGGACCGCTGCAGGGCGTGCAGGGCATCTTGTTGCGAAAAGAAAAGCGGCATCGTCTGGTCCTCGGCATCCGGTTGATTCAACAAGCAGCGGCGGTCGAAATCGATGTGAACGATGTAGCGCCGGTGTGAGGCTTTTATGTTCATTGATATGATTCCTGCCAGTTGCGCAACCGAACGGAAGCCATGTTGACGGAAAATCAAAATCTCCCTCGCGCGATTCTGGCTGCTCTCGATACGCAACCTGGGATCCAACTCGCTGTTCTATTTGGTTCGCTGGCTAGTGGATGGGAACACAGGGGCAGCGATGTGGACTTGGCGATTGATGTTGGCCATCCCCTCGCGGTCAGCGAGAGAATAGCCCTGATTGATGCGTTGGCGCAGCGAACAGGCCGGCCGGTAGATCTGGTAGATCTTCGTGTTGTCGGCGAACCGCTACTCGGCCAGATCATCCGGTATGGAAAAAGATTGTTGGGCAGTGAAACTCGCTATGCCGACTTATTCGTAGACACCTCTTCGATCAGGCGGACTTCTTGCCTTATCGGAGCAGAATTCTCGCTGAAAGGAGACAGGCATGGATCGGGAAGTAATCGAGCAGAAGCTCGAATCCCTACGTCGCTGTCTTCAGCGAGTGGCGGAGAAATGCCCGTCCGATCCGGCTGCGCTGGCGCGGGACCTCGATCTCCAAGATATTGTTACGCTCAATCTCACGAGAGCGGTTCAGCTTTGTGTAGACCTTGGTGCGCATCTCATCGCGGGCATGGAGGTCTCTCTGCCCGACACGATGGGTCAGACTTTCGACTGTGCCGGTGCGGCGTCAAGCTTGTCGTCAAGAGTAAGAAGACTTCCTGCCAGACCTGCGGGAAACAATAGCTGTCCGGCAAAGAGGGGATGAAGGTGGTCTAGAAAAAAAAAGGAGATTTTCATGGGCGTGCCATTACTTGATCTGAAAGCGCATCACGAACCACTACAACAAGAAATCCTGGATGCCGTTGAGCAGGTATTCAAGAGCCAGGCGTTCATTCTGGGGCCTGAAATAGCGAAGTTGGAAGAGCGGGTGGCCGCCTATTGCCAGACCAAGTACGGGATCGGCGTGACGTCTGGGACTGACGCGCTCCTGATTGCGCTCATGGCACTCGGGGTCGGCCCCGGCGACGAAGTCATCACGTCACCCTATTCATTTTTCGCCACGGCAGGCGTGGTCGCCAGATTAGGGGCCAAGCCGGTGCTCGTGGACATCGACCCCAAGACCTTCAACATCGATCCATCAACAATCAGCCAAGCGATTACACCCAAATCCAAAGCCATCATCCCGGTGCATCTCTACGGTCAGTGTGCTGACATGGGGCCGATCATGGAACTGGCCAAGCGGCATAACCTGAGCGTCATTGAGGACGCCGCGCAGGCCATCGGATCAGAATATCGCGACGACCGGCGGGCCTGCAGCATGGGGACCATCGGCTGCCTGTCGTTTTTTCCAAGCAAGAATCTGGGCTGCTTGGGAGATGGGGGCATGGTGGTGACGAACGATCCGGATCTCGCGGAACGGATCCGAATCCTGCGTGTTCACGGCAGCCAGCCAAAGTACTATCATAAACTGATCGGTGGAAACTTCCGGCTCGATACGATCCAGGCTGCGGTGCTCAACGTGAAGTTGAACTATCTGGATGGGTGGACCAAACGCCGGCAGGAGAATGCTGATCGATACCAATCGTTGTTTCAGCAGAGCGGCCTGGTGCAGAAGGGCAAGGTTCAGCTGCCGGAGCCGGTGTACCGCGACTCCGGCATCACGCATTACCATATCTATAACCAGTTCGTGCTTCGTGTGGAAAGGCGGGACGATCTCATCGCGCATCTCAAGCAAAAAGGAATTGGGGCGGAAATCTACTATCCGGTTCCATTCCATCTGCAAGAGTGCTTCCGGTACCTGGGGCACAAAGCGGGGGACTTCCCGGAGTCGGAACGGGCCGCCAACGAAACCATCGCCATTCCTATCTATCCCGAGCTGACCATGGCGCAGCAGACTGAAGTGGTCGAGGCCATTCGGTCGTTCTATGCCTGACGAGGTATTAAAAACCCCCGCACAGTCTGACCTGCAAAGCAGCTGGCTTCTCAGTGACGTCCATAAATGTCCTTGCTCATTAAAAGATCGGCTTTTAATACGCAAGGATGATTCATCACCGTGCGCAATCATCCATTAGGCGGCTATCGTTTTATCAGACGCGGCTGGGGCGGAAGTGGATGTCGTAGCTGAGAGAGGCAGCCGCCGAGTGGCATTCGAGATGAAACTCAGTACGGCGCCTGCGCTGACCAAGGGGTTCTGGCAGGCGCTTGCCGACGTGAAACCCAAAGCGACGTATGTCGTCGCCCCAGTCGAAGCGGAGTATTCCTTGGCCGAGACCGTGCATGTAATTTCTCCCGCTTTATTGGTCGAGCGGATGCTGCCTCTCGCGGGTTGATGGATCACGCAACTTACCGGTCGATTCGTTCGTGTGAATCGCGATTTCTCCGCGAAAGACCGGCAGGGGATCATGTTGACCGGACGGAGTGTTTGAGATGACGGTGTGTAGTCCAGGCCGCTGGGATTGAGCGAGCGCACATGATAGAGAGTACTGGAGAGCTGGTTATTGAGAGGGCAGGACCGATGCGGATTTCCTGCAAGACGTCGCCGGAGGAGCATCAAACCCAACAATGAGAAACGCAATTCGCAAACGTGTTCTCGTGACAGGCGGCGCCGGATTTTTGGGCTCGCACCTGTGCGAACGCCTGCTAGCCGATGGCCACGACGTGCTGTGTGTGGACAACTTTTTCACCGGTACCAAGGACAACCTCGTCCGTCTCATGGGCAGCCCGCATTTCGAGTTCTTGCGTCATGACGTCACGTTCCCGCTCTATGTCGAGGT
>SXGR01113031.1_pt1 | contig 34949 bp, 22 predicted proteins | sample 3174711 | NCBI WGS metagenome assembly SXGR01 (sample SAMN11356860, study PRJNA531348) | freshwater metagenome | isolation source: freshwater sample F1-60 | place: China: Fuxian Lake, Yuxi | collected 2017-12-25 | reverse complement strand
GGCGCGGGCGAGGTCATCGCGTCGTGCGAGCTCGAGGCGTTCGTGTGGCCTTCGGGGGATCGTCCCGCGGGCGCTCCCGAAGCTGAGGTCAAGCCGCTCTTGGCGACTCGCATGAGGATCGCGGCGTGGGGACCGCACGGCTCCACACGGGAGAGGCCCGATGCCGTGGCGACACTCGCGGCGGAGGCGCCGAGCTTCGGTGCCGAGTCGATCAAGCCGCAGCTCTTCCGCTGGCAGGATGTCGAGGCCGCTCTTCGTCCAGAAGTCGTTGAGCGAGCATCGCCATGATCGCTGCCGCAGGTCTTCTTCTTGCGTGGGGAGTCAACGGCGCCCCCGCGCAAGCCGAGAGTTCCGAGGCGAGGCAAGGACCTCGTGAATCGCTCGTCGCGGCGAGTTCGGGGACGCACCTCTGGTTCGCCGTGCCCAAAGACGGAGGCTGCCGAATCCTTCATCATGCGGCATCGATGCCCGATGGCGCGGTTCGCGAAGCAGGGCGCCTTCCTGCTGTGCCGCAGGCGATGGCTGCCTCGGGCGACCAACTCTGGGTGGTCATGCCCACGGAGGGGTCACCTCGATCCCACCCGGTCTACTCCGTCACAACCCACCGAAATCCAGCGACTGGGCTCGCCTACGAGACGCCGACGGGTCGTTTCGATGTCTTGCCGAGCCTGCCTTCGGGGGTTGGATCGCCCAGCATCGTGGCCGACGGCGCGGTGCTGCTTGCATTGGCATCACCGTCGGCCATCGAGTGCCACCGACTCGGTGTCGACCGGTGGACGACGGTGCCGTTTCCGCAAGGCTGGCTCGGCCCGTCGGTGCTTGGAGTGTGGTGGCACGAGGGCGCGCGGTGCCTTGGCGTGTCAGCCCCTCGCGATGGCAACCTGTCCGCGCTCTGCCGCGTTGCGAGCAAGATCGAACTTGCGCCGTGGACCACACTCGGATTCGCCGGAGCAGGCGAGGGATTCGAATTCTGGGTGTCCGGCGCAAACTGCAATGCGTTTCTCCGCTCGCGTCCGGGGGGAGTTCACGAACTCTGCGTCGCGCAGGCGGCGGGCGTGCGGGTTGTCGCACGCCTCGCGGCGCCATCGCAGGCGTGGACGGTGCTTGGACTCGGCGACGGCTTCATGCTTGCGGTCGAGGCTCCACGCGGTGAAGTCTCGATGGCCGAGATCGATCCCATCACTGGCGTCGTCGCGGCGCCATCAGCGTCCGTAGCGATTGTCCCGCAGACCTTTGAGTGGGTGCACCTGCCGCTTTTGGGCGCGGCAACGATCGCGCTTCTCCTCATTGGGTTCGTCATGAAGCCGACACTTGAGTCTTCGAGGCGGCTTGCCCGCGGTTGGGAACCACTCTCGATGGTCCGGCGAACCGTGGCGCTGGCCATCGATCTCCTTCCCGGAGCGGGCGTCGCACTTGCCGTTACCGGCGAAGGGGCGACGGCTCTCATGGTGATGCCATCGTGGACCGCCCAGCTCTCCGAATGTGCGAGCGCGGCCGTCATGATGGCATTCACGGCCCTCTGGTGCGGTGCGTTCGAACTGGTGTGGCGCGCGTCCCCTGGGAAGTTCCTCGTCGGAGGACGGGTGATCGCCAGCGAGCCGCGCTCAGCAACTCATGAGGGCGACGCACGCGCGGGCACTGGACGGGTCCTTGCGCGCGCTGCGATCAAGGGCGTGGTGCTCATGGCGCCGGCATTGGGGATCCTTGCCTTCGTCCATCCGCTCCACATGGGTGTGTCGGAGACGATCTCGGGAACTGCCCTCGCGCGGCGAACGACTCCCATGTCGGGCTAAGCCGTCGTCGGCTTCATGCCTTTGTGGCAACGCGCGGGGCATGCCAACCTCCCGGCGGAAGGAGCCGCTCGTCGTCGCACTCTGGGCCCCAGGAAGCTGGCGCGTAGCGCATGAGGTTTCCACCGCCAATGGCGCCATCGACAATCCGCCAGCACTCGTCGATGGAGTCGGCGCGCGCGAACAGCGTCCCGTCGCCACGCAGGGCGTCGCCGATCAGGCGCTCGTAGGGAGTCATCTCGTCGGACTGTTGGTCGATCGCAAGCAGTTCGAGTTGCTCGCCATCCATTTCGGTGCCGTCGCGCTTCACTTCGGCGTTGAGGCCGATCTCGATGCGCGGGCTGATCTGGAAGCGGACGAAGTTGCGGTTCGGGGGGATGCGTTCGTGAAAGACGACTTGGGGTGGCCGATGAAACTCGACACGAACCTCTGTCGCGTTGGCGGGGAGGTGTTTCCCTGCACGGATGAAGATGGGAACACCTTCCCACCGCCAGTTGTCAATCGCGAGCCGCACCGACGCGAATGTTTCGGTCATCGAACCCGGGGCGACGCCGGCCTCGGAGAGATACCCCTCAAACTGGCCACGCGCAATGTCGGATGGTCCAAGCGACCGCACAGCGCGGAAGAGTCGCACCTGCTCATCTCGAGTGCGCTCAGTCTGCGACCAGTCGGGGGCTTCCATGCACAGGAAGGCCACGACTTGGAGGAGATGGTTCTGAATGACATCGCGAAGCGTGCCGGTGGCGTCGTAAAAAGCGCCGCGTCCTTCGACTCCGAAGGACTCGGCCATCGTGATTTGAATCTGCCGGATGTGCTGTCGGTTCCACACGGGCTCGAGGAACGCATTCGCGAACCTGAAGTAGAGGATGTTCTGCACGGCCTCCTTGCCGAGGTAGTGGTCCATGCGAAAGATGGAGCGCTCTTCAAACACGCCGTGGAGGAGGTCATTGAGGGCGTTCGCGCTCGCGCGATCGCGACCGAACGGTTTCTCGACGATGACGCGCGCCCCCGCGGCGCACCCTGAGCTGCCAAGGTGCGTGCAGACGCTGCCGAACAGTGCCGGCGGGATCGCGAGGTAGTGAAGCGGGTGCGCCGCAGGACCCAACGCCTCGCGAAGCCGCTGGAAAGTCGACGGGTCCCCGTAGTCGCCATCGATGTACTTCAATCGCGAACACAAGGTGGCGAATGCGGCTTCGTTCAGCCCGCGGCCGTACTTCTTGATGCCATCTTTGGCGCGCGCGACGAGTTGCTCGAGATTCATCCCGCTGCGCGCGACGCCGACGACCGGCACAGTCAGGCTGCCGCGGTGCACGAGCGACTGCAGCGCATCGAAAATCTTTTTGTGCGCGAGGTCGCCCGTGGCGCCGAAAAAGACGAGGGAATCGGCGGGAGTCTTCGCGCTCATGTTCAGGCTCCGTGCGACTTCTCGAGGTGGCCGCCGAATCCCATGCGCATGGCGGCAAGCACCTTGTTGGCAAACTCGGCTTCGCCTCGACTCTCGAAACGATCCATGAGTGCCGCGCTGATGACATGCACAGGCACCCCCTCTTCGATGGCGGCGAGCACGGTCCATCGCCCCTCGCCCGAGTCGGACACGCGGCCGCTGAATCCATCGAGGGTGCGATCTTGTGCGAAGGCCTGCGCGGTCAGGTCGAGCAGCCAACTTGCGACGACGCTGCCTCGTCGCCACACCTCAGTGACCTCGGCGATGTCGAACTGGTACTGGAACTCACTGCGATCACGCAGGGGGGTGGTTTCCGCATCGGTGGTCCTCGCTCGAAGGCCAACATCGGCGTGGCGGAGCACATTGAGTCCTTCGGCGTACGCGGCCATGAGGCCGTACTCGATCCCGTTGTGCACCATCTTCACGAAGTGACCTGCTCCGGCGGGTCCGCAGTGCAGGTATCCCTCCTCAGCGGTGCCCTTTGCGGTGCGTCCAGGTGTCGCGGGAGCGGATGCCTTGCCCGGCGCGAGCGCGCGGAAGATTGCGTCGAGTTGCTTCACGGGCTCGGGATCGCCGCCGATCATTTGTGAGTACCCGCGCTCGAGTCCCCACACACCGCCACTTGTGCCGCAATCGACATAGTAGAGCCCACGAGCGGCGAGCTCCTTCGCGCGTCGGATGTCATCCTTGTAGTACGAGTTGCCGCCGTCGATGATCGTGTCGTCGCGGGAGAGGAACGGTGCGAGTTCGGCGATCGAAGCATCTACGAATCCCGCGGGAATCATGAGCCAAACATGGCGGGGCCCATGGAGTCTCGCGACGAGATCGCTCACGCTGGTCGAGCCGGTCGCCCCTTCCTTGACAAGTCCAGCCACCGCCTCAGCGCTGCGGTCGTACACAACGACTTCGTGTCCGGCTCGCAAGATGCGCCGCGTCATGTTGGCCCCCATCCGTCCGAGTCCGATCATTCCAAGTTGCATGGTGTTGGGTTTCCTTTGAGTGAGGCGTGTCGTCGCCGAACCCGACGAGGCTACCTTCGTTCGCGGCGCGCGCACCCAATGGCGAGGCTGCTACCATTCGCCGCTCGCGGATTGCGCCCGACCATGAAACCCGTCACGACCTTCGGAGTGTCTCATGGCTCGTAAGGAGCGGCGCAAGATCGGCGAAATGCTGGTTGACGCGGGGGTCGTTCAAGCCGCTCAAGTGGAGCAGGCGGTGTCGACCGGCAAGGCTTCGAGGAAGCGAACGGGCGAAGTCCTCGTGGAGATGGGAGCCTGCACCGAAGAGGATGTGGCGAAAGCCCTCGGCGCGCAGTTCGGACTTGAGTTTGCCAACCTCGAGCGCCCGGAATGGGCAAATCGGGTCAACCGCAAGCTCCTTCCCGAGGATGTCACAAAGAAGTTCTTGATCCTCCCGCTCGACGAACGGAAGGGGAACATCGTCCGGATCCTGATCCACGATCCGATGGATCTCGAGGCGCTCACCGCGCTCCAGTTCCGGCTCAACTGCCAGTTCGAGAAATTCATCACGAGCCGGGGGCAGATTCGACGGTTCCTCGACGGTGGCAAGGAGGACGGGAGCCTCCTCAATCGCAAGTCCATTCTCACGGCGTCGATCACGCAGTCCAAGGACACGAGCCGCGACACCAGCCAGGACGCATCGCGCGATGCGAGCGTTGATACCGACCGTGCTGACCGCGCGGCGCAGGTAGGTGCGACGAAACTCGTCGACCGCATCATCATCGACGCGGTCCAGCAGCGGGCCAGCGATATCCACATCGAACCGATGAAGCAGTATGTGCTCCTGAGGTACCGCATCGACGGTTCGTGCGTGGAAATGGAGCGGGTCGACAAGCGGCTCCAGAGCGCGTTGTTGGCGCGTATCAAGCTGATGGCGGGGGTCAACATCGCCGAGCGTCGCATCCCGCAGGACGGTCGCATCAAGTTCAATGTCGATGGTTCAAACATCGACTTTCGCGTCAGCAGTTGCCCGGCGTATTGGGGCGAGTCGATCGTCATGCGCATCCTGCGGCCAGAGTCCGCGCGCATCGGCCTCCTGAATCTCGGCCTTCAGCAAGACACGCTCGACACTTTCAACCGGGTCATCAGGCGGCCCAACGGCATCTTCCTCGTGACCGGACCCACCGGGAGCGGCAAGACGACGACGCTGTACTCGGCGCTCAACGAACTCAATCGACCCGACCGGAAAATCATCACCGCGGAGGACCCGGTCGAGTTTTCATTCAAGGGGATCAATCAGGTGCAGGTGCGCGAGCACATCGGGCTCACCTTCCCGATGATCTTGAAGTCGATGCTCCGTCAGGCGCCCAACATCATCCTCGTGGGCGAAATCCGCGACCGGGAGGTGGCGGACATTGCCATTCAAGCTGCGCTCACTGGACACCTGGTGTTTTCGACGCTCCACACGAACGATGCGCCGAGCGCCATTACGCGACTCATCGACATGGGGGTGAAGCCGTTCCTCGTCGCGAGTTCGATTCAAGCGGTTCTCGCGCAGCGATTGGCGCGCATCCTCTGCCCGGACTGCAAGGCCCCCGACGATGCCCCGGAAGCCGACTGGCTGCGCATCACCGGAATCACGCCGGAAGAAGTGGCCAAGGGCACCATGATGAAGGCCGTCGGATGCCTCAAATGCGGAAATGTCGGCTACAAGGGACGCCGCGGCGTCTATGAGATGATGATCATGAACTCGGAGATCCGTGATCTGGCGTTCCAGCGCGCCACCGTCGGCAAGATCCGCGCCGCCGCGGTTCGCGCGGGCATGCGCACGCTCCTGCTCGACGGCAAGATCAAAGTGCTCAACGGCATGACCACCTGCCTCGAGGTCGCCAAGTTCGCCCAGTCCGACATGGCGGGGTAACTCGCCGCAATGAAGGAGCCAGCGCATGTCATCCACTGAAGACACTCCAGCCAAAGTCGAAGCGAGCTCCATGCAGATCGACCGGCTTCTTGACACGGTGGTTCGTCAGGGCGCATCGGATCTTCATATCACTGTCGGCCGCCCGCCGACGCTCCGCCTGCATGGGCGACTCCGCTCGCTCGCGACGAAGGTGCTCACTTCAGAAGACACGATGTCATTGATGAAGCAGATCGCGCCGGAGCGAAATCAGCAGGAGCTTCAGGAGAACGGGGGCTCGGACTTCGGCATCGCCTTCTCGACGCTGGCACGGTTTCGCTGCGCCATCTTCAAGCAGCGCGGCGCGGTGTCGATGGTGCTACGGCAGATCCCCAACAAGCTGCTGACTTTTGAGGAGATCGGTCTCCCCGAGATCTGCCTCGACCTCATCCGCCGACCACGAGGTCTCATGTTGGTGACGGGACCCACGGGGAGCGGCAAGTCCACCTCGCTCGCCACAATGATCGACCACATCAATCAGAGTTTCGAGCGCCACATCGTGACGGTCGAAGACCCGATCGAGTTCTATCACTTCCACAAGAAGTCAGTGGTCAACCAGCGCGAAGTGGGAGAGGATGTCCCATCCTTCACCGAGGCCCTCAAACGGGTGCTCCGAATGGACCCCGATGTCGTCCTCGTGGGTGAAATGCGAGACCTCGAAACGATTGAGGCGGCGATCCGTGCGGCTGAAACGGGCCACCTTGTGTTCGGCACCCTGCACACCACTGGCGCCGCCGGAACCATCAACCGAATCATCGACGCATTCCCAACCAATCAGCAAGAGCAGATCCGAGTGCAGCTCTCAACAAGTTTGATCGCCGTACTCAGCCAGGTGCTGCTCGTGCGGAAGGATCGGCCGGGACGACTGGCGGCATATGAGTTCCTCATGGTCACGCCGGCCATCTCGAATCTCATCCGCGAGAACAAGACATTCCGCATTGACTCGGCGATTCAGACCGGCAAGAAGTTTGGAATGCAACTCCTCGATGACCACCTCTGGCGGATGTACACGGAAGGCCGGATCGACGCCGAGGAAATGATCGATAAGGCAAAGGACGCGGGGGCGCTGCGGGACAAGGTTCACCGTGCCGGTGGAAAGATCGGCCGTCCGGAATGGGACGACGACGATGCGAAAATCGCCACATAGATTCCCGAATACCAGATGTCAGAATTGAAACTTGGTTTTTGAATCAAGAAACGGCGGTTGTGCCGTATAATCCGAGGTGAACACCATGCCAGAATCACTGGCCGCCATCGATCCGTCAGAACTCAAGGGCCGCAAGATCGGTCGAGTTCTTACCAAGATGGGGAAGGTCACGCGGGAGCAGGTTCACGCGGCGATCGAGGCGCGCGCCAACGACCCCGCAAAGATCAGGAAGAAGCTCGGGGAACTGCTGATCGATATGGGGCTCATCACGGCGTACGACCTCGCGGTCGCCCTCGCAGGGCAACGCGGGTTCGCCTATGTCAGCATCGTCGCGATGAAGATCCCGGCCGAGGTCTTCCGGGTCATTTCCTCTGAGACGGCGAATGTGATGAAGGTCGTCCCCATCGCTGTCGACCAGGAGTTGAAGTCGGCCACTGTGGCGATCGCGAGCGCCTCGAACTTCCAGGCCGTCGACAACCTCAAGATGAATGTGATGGCGGGGTACGCGGTGACTGTCGTCATCGCGCCTGCCGCAGAGATTGACGAGGTCATCAAGCGCGAGTATTCACGAAAGGTCGACACCGGAGAGCTCTACTCCGAAGTGAACCGATCCGAGGCGGTCAAGAATCTTCAGGGTCGCGGCGACTCGGTCGACATGGCCTCACTGCAGGATGCCGCGAGCGACAACGCGGTGATTCGGCTTGTGAACAACATGCTCATGCAGGCGATCGCCAATCGCGCCTCTGATATCCATCTCGAACCCTTCGAAGACGAGTTCAAGCTTCGCTACCGAATCGACGGCGTGCTCTACGAGATGAAGAATCCAGAGCAGAGCATCGCGATGGCGATCGTGAGTCGAGTCAAGATTTTGGCCAAACTCAACATCGCCGAGCGCCGCCTCCCGCAAGACGGCCGCATCAACTACGAAGGCGTTTCGGCCGAGCCGATCGACCTTCGTGTCGCTGTGTTGCCCACGATGTTCGGCGAGTCGGTGGTGCTTCGTGTGCTCGATCGCTCCGCGGTGCAATTGGAACTTGATCGCATCGGGCTTCGCGACGACGAGCTCAAAACGATGCGAATGATCATCAACAAGCCCAACGGCATCGTGCTCGTCACGGGGCCCACCGGCTCGGGCAAGACGACCACTCTGTACGCCGCGCTGCGTGAGCTCAACCAAGTGGACACCAAGATCCTGACCGCTGAGGATCCGGTCGAGTACGACATCGAAGGGATGGTCCAGTGCCAGGTCAACATGGATCAGGAGTTGACCTTCGCGAAACTGCTCCGATCCTTCCTGCGCCAAGATCCCGACATCATTCTCGTCGGCGAAATCCGTGACCTCGAGACGGCACAAATCGCCATCCAGGCGAGCCTCACGGGGCACCTTGTGTTTGCGACGCTCCACACCAACGACGCGCCGAGTTCCATCCTGCGACTTCTCGATCTCGGCGTCGAGAGCTTCCTCTTGACGGCGACGATCGAGGCGATCGTCGCGCAGCGGCTGGTCCGACGCATTTGTACCCAGTGCAAGGAAGAGTTCATCCCGAGCGAGGAGCACCTGATGGAGCTCAATCTTCGTCCGGCGGATGTGCAGGGTCGGCAGTTGTTCCGCGGCCGAGGCTGCGACGCGTGCACGAAGTCGGGCTACAAGTCGCGCATGGCGCTCTTCGAGATCATGATGATGGACGACGAAGTCCGCGAACTGGTGATGCAGCAAGCGTCCACGGCCGTGTTGCGCGCGGAGTCGCGTAAGCGCGGCATGCGCACGCTTCGCGAGTCGGGATTGCTCGCGCTCTATGAGGGTCAGACCACCATCGACGAGGTCGTCCGCGAGACGATCACGGAGGAGTGAAACCCATGGCGAACTTTGCCTACGAGGCAGCCAACGCGGCAGGGAAGACAGAAAAGGGGATGGTCGAGGCGGGTTCGAGCGAAGACGCCATTCGCCAGATTCGCGCGCGCGGACTCTTTCCGACCTCCGTTCGTGAGCAGCGCAAAGGCGCGGCCAAGAAGAAGAAGACTCCGAACCTCGACCGCAAGAAGAAGAAGGGATTCTCCATTTCGATCGGCGGGGTGAGCACGAAGGTGCTGACGACATTCACGCGGCAGATGTCCACGCTGCAAGACGCGGGCCTTCCGCTGCTCCGATCGCTGCAGATTTTGGAAGATCAGCAGAAGCCGGGCAAGCTCAAGAATGTGCTCGGCGAGGTCTGTGAGTCGGTGAGTTCAGGTTCGTCGCTTTCCGACGCCTTCGGGCAACACCCCAAGGTCTTCTCGACCCTCTATGTGAAGATGGTGGCCGCCGGCGAGATCGGCGGCGTGCTCGATGTCATCATGCAGCGGCTCGCCGACTTCATGGAGAAGGGGCAGCGGCTGAAGCGGCGCATCATCGGCGCCATGATCTATCCGGCCGTGGTCATCACGATTGCCGTCGCCATCGTGACCGGCATCATGTACTTCGTGATCCCGAAGTTCCAGGAGATCTTCAACGACTTCGAGGTGGAACTCCCTGGGCTGACGAAGTGGCTCATCGCCGCCAGCAAGTGGGTGGCCGGCCAGGAAGACGGTCAGCGCGTCCCCGGCGCGGTCTGGGTCATGTTTTCGCCCTTCCTCATCTTCTTCTTCTTCAAGGTGGTCAGGAAGACGGCGTTCGGGCGTGCGGCCACGGATGTGATTCGCACGAAACTCCCGGTCATCGGCATGTTGATCCGCAAGACGGCGATCGCGAGGTTCACGCGAACGCTCGGCACGCTCGTGGCCGCGGGTGTGCCGATCCTCGAAGCGATTCTCATTACGCGTGACACTTCGGGGAACTATGTCTTCGAGAAAGCTCTCACGAAGGTGCACGACTCGGTTCGCGAGGGTGAGTCGTTCGCCAAGCCGCTGCGCGAGGCGAAAGTGTGTGACGCCATCGTCGTGAACATGATCGATGTCGGTGAGGAGACGGGCGACCTCGATGCCATGCTCATGAAGATCGCCGACAACTATGACGAAGAAGTAGATGTGGCCGTCGCGAGCCTCCTCTCGCTGCTCGAGCCCTTCATGGTGGTCATCCTCGGCGGCATTGTCGGAACGATCGTGCTCGCACTCTTCCTCCCGCTCGTCGCCATGATCGAGTCGGTCTCCAAGGGTGGCGGCTAGTGCGTACCGGGCGGGGCATCCGCGCGTTCACGGTCGTCGAGTTGCTCGTCGTCGTGGCGGTCATTGTGCTCTTGGTCGGGATTCTGGTGACGGTGCTCTCGAGTTCGGCGAAGGCGGCACAGGCCGCGAGCACCCGCGCGCTCATGGGGTCCATCTCCAGTGCACTTGCCCGGTTCAAGACGGACCTCGGCTACTTCCCACCGGTCTTGGGAGCGGCTCCCTCGATGCCGTCGGCCGTCGGATCTTCCGGACACCTGCGCGACCTCTTGATCCCTCAGGTGATCGGCGGACCGACGCTCCCCCAACAGGTCACGCCGCAGAACTACTGCTCGATCACAACGCTTGTGGAGTACCTCATCGGCCCCGGCGGCCGCGACCAGGACGGATATGGTGCGGTCGGAACTCCAGTGGCCAACTCGCTTGGATCCAAGGAGATTCCTGCGGTTGGCATCCGAGCGCCGCTGAAGGACGGCGCATGGGGGTCGTACCTCACTCCACTCAATTCCACACAGCCACCGGGCACCTTCGCGCAACGAAATCTTCCGCAGGGCGTTGCGGCCAACACTTCGACTCTGGCCAATGTGTCTGGCCGCGCCCTGGGGCCCTACCTCGAGCTCAAGGATGCCTCGATGTTCGGCGCGGTGGTTGGTTTCGCTCCCAGTGGTGCACCGATTGTTGCTCGCCCGGGCGACAACAGTTTCATCGAGACGGCACCGCGCTGCATCGTCGATTACTGGGGGCAACCCATTCGCTACTACCGCAAGGGCTACATGAACGCGGATCCTCGCATGACGCGCGGGCGAGGCAGCACTGGGAGTCTCGGTCTCGGCTGGGATCTGAGCGACATCTTCGTGCTTCGACCGCAGCGGTTCGAGGCCGGGACCGGCATCGATGGACTCGCTGATGCCAACGGTGACACAACGACGTCAAAGGGACTCGTCGGCGCCGAGTTCGCGCTCTTCTCAATGGGACCCGACCGCGACGCGGACTTCACCGCACGCGTCGATGCGGGAGGATTCAACGAGGACAATGTCGTGGAGATCGGCCAATGATCATTCGCCGTGCATTCACCGTGCTCGAACTCGTCGTCGTGATCGGCATCATCCTGATCCTCATGGCACTCGCGCTTTCTGTCACGAGCGCCGTCCTTGCCTCGAACGACCGTCGAACGACTGAGACGACCTTCAAACTTCTTGAACAGGCCATGGAGTCATGGCAGGCACAGATGGGGCGCGAGATGTCGTACGGACGCCGGGCCGTTCCCGCCGGAGGCGGTGGACCTCCCGACTATACGGGCACCACCCCGAATGTGGCCTACGACATCTATGAGTTGAATGCGACGAGCGCGTACATCATCTGCATCCTGCTTGAGCAACTGGCCGCGCCGGGTTCGGAGTCAGCGGACATCCTCGCCAAGATCCCCGGGTCGGCCCTGCGCTTCGTCCCCATGAACGGCGCCACCGTTCTCGGGGAGCCGTTGCCGGCGACTTGGTTGCCCAACCGAATGCCGGCGAACGCGCTCGGGCTGATTCGCGAACTCGTGGACCCATGGGGTCGACGCATCTCGAGTTGCTTCCCGGGTCGCGCGGCCACGAAGGCCGAGCTTGCCAATCCAACGATCTACACGGATGCCAACGATGGCAGCGTGCGCACGATTGACGAGCAGACCATCGGCGTGTGCCGCAACCGTCGCCCATACTTTGTTTCCTGTGGACCCGACGGCGACTTCAACACCGCCGAAGACAACATCTACTCCTATGAGCCGCTGCCACGACCATGAGCGCAGCGACGCACAAGTGCCGCGCCTTCACGCTCGCCGAGTTGTTGGCGGTCATCGGCGTCATCGCCGTTCTGGCGATCACCGTCACCATGAGTGCGCAGCGGATCGCCAAGGACGCGAAGGTCGCGGGTGCGACCAATCATGTGCTCGCAGCACTTGGCCAGGCGCGGGCGATCGCGATTCGGGACCGTTCGACCGTGCTCGTGGCGTTCAAGGTTCGCCAGCCCGTGTACAAGGACGGATCGGGGGTCGTTCAGGTCGACAAGACGAAGCCTCAACAGGTGGAGATCGTGATCGCCAAGCCGACCGGTCGGATCGGATTCCCAGGTGCCGCGACCGCCGGAGCCTGGACACTTGTCCTTCCAGCCGCAGGAATCGATGACCTTCTCATCGAGGAGTTCGAGCCCGTCGAAGGCGTTCCGCCGCGGCTCCTTCCGTCGGGTGTGAAGGTCGCCGGGTCGGCCGCCGATGTCACGGACATCAACGACATCGGGCAGGACACCGTCTGGCTCGGACAGCCCGAACTCAAGAACACGGAGCGCGCGAGCATGGTCGTTGTTCGCTACGGGGCTGATGGCTCAACCATCACTCGGAATCCTTCCCTCACGGGCAACCTCACCGCGTCGGGGACTGACACCTCCGTTGTGGCCCCCTACATCGACTTCAATCGAAACGCGCGGATCGACATCGGCACGACGACAGGGAGCAGCAACGGCAAGTACTTCGCGTACGACGAAGGGAATGACGAACCTCTGGGCGACCACACGCTCTTCCTCGCCGTCTACGACGACGAGCGCATGCATGAAGAGGGGACTCCAGCCGACTGGCAGGGGTACGGGGCATGGGCCACGCTCAATGCCGCCCGCACCGACTTCGTCAACCAGTTCGCCGACCGCATCCACTTCAATCGATTTACTGGAGTGGCGGAGGTGATGCCCAAGTGATCGTCCGCCGCGCCTTCTCGCTCGTCGAGCTGCTGATGGCCGTCTTCATTCTCGGCATCGGGATCATCGGCATCTCCGCTCTGTTCCCTGTGGGCATTGCGCAGCAGCGACAGGCCGCCGACGACATCATGGGTCCCATCGTCGCCGACAACGCGATGGCGCTCCTGCGCCTCAAGTTGAAGCCCGAGTGGTTCGGTACCTACGAGGACTTCGGTCAAGTCGACTTCATCATGCCGCCATCGGGAACTTCCTCGTTGGTACTCGGGAGCACCATCCCAGGCGACTGGCGCTGGAAGCGCCCCGGGTTCCTGTTCCACGACCTGAACAGCTCCGCGATTGACGAACTCGGTGCGATCGATGTCTTTAGCGCGCTGTACTCAAGCAAGATGGACGGTGGTGGTCTCGGTGGCACCGTCAATGTGAGTAAGGTCGGCAATGAATCGCCAGACGGAGATGCGGGCGGCGGTTCCGGAGCGACCCTCTACGGGATTCCCTACAACCGCTCGCTCTTCGAGAGCGGTTTCCAGCCCTTCGATCACACCATCTCGAGCGTCGAGGGCGAACCGCTGGTGATCATTACGCAAGCCGAGCGCGGCTACCCGCAGCCAGGGACGGCGGGGCAGGGCTCCAAGAAGCCTGCGTACCACTGGGAGTGCATGTTCCGACGGTTTGAGGGCCGCATTCAGGTTGCGATCTTCGTCTATCGGATCGTCAGCGGCGGAGAACCGCGCCCCTACAGCGTGGCGCAGGCGGCGATGCCCGTGAACTCCGCGACACCACCGCTTCCTCTGGGCATCGTGTTGGTGGCCCCTTGGACACCCGGCGGTTTCGATGCGAGTGTGCCCACGGCCGCCGACAATCACATCGTTCCAGGGACGGCCGCTCTGACCGGCAATCCGGTGGACTTCGCCGTCGATCTGACTTGGCAGTATCCAGGCCAGTGGCTCGTCGATCAGTACAACACAGTTCATCGGGTCGTCGGTGGTCGACGGAACACTCGCGAAGGACCGGTGATGCTCTCGCGGCCGATCCCTGATCCATTGCCCGTGCCTTCACAACTCGGGTACGGAGCCGATGGCTCCTCGACCGGGCTCAATCCCGCGGTGCGCGCGATCTGGTTCATTCCCGGAGTTGACGCGGCAGGCAACTCGCTCGTTCCGGTTTTTGCCACGGTGCAGGAACTCTAACGATGCGCCCACGAGCATTCACCATGGTCGAACTGATGGTGGCAGTGAGCCTGCTCCTCGTCGTCATCGCGGCGACCAGCAAGATTTTTTCGACCGCGAGCAAGGTCGCTGGAATCGGCGAGTCCAACGCCAGCGTGCTCCAGGAGATCGGCGCGATCGAGCGACAGATCCGCACGGATATCGCCCGGCTCGATCGCGACGGGGTCCTCCTGATCCAGTGCGTGCAGATTGGCAACAACATCAACCAACTCTCGAATCCCACGGCACCACTCTTGGATCCGACGCGTCCGCCCGACGCAGTCATCCGCGCTGACCAACTCGTCTTCTTCGCCAAGGGCACACAGGATTCGGCGAGATTTTCTGGGGGCAATGACCTTGGTACAGGGAACGGGCTTTCGCGCAGCGCCGTCAGCCGGGTCATCTACGGCCACGGCATTCAGCTGCCGGATCTCGTGCCCGAAGGACCCTCGCAGACGCTGCGCCCGGATCCGGTGGGGTTCGACTTCGGACCGCTTACGCCGTGGAGCTACGACACGATTGCAGATGGACCGAGCCTCGACTATCAGTATTGGATCGGTGGCGGCGGCGGGCGCACCAACGGGACGCAGCCGGAGGCCCGCGAGTGGACGCTCGCACGGCAGGCGGTGCTCTTGGCCGACGACGGCGGTACGCGGACGCTTTTTCAGCAGACCACGCCCACCTACGGTCCCAATTCGGCGGTGAGTCTGTTCAATCAGGCCAACCTCCACCAAACCTTGATGGACGGCGCGCTCAGTCCCAGTCCAGATGTCGTGAACTCCCGCGTGGATGTCACAAGCATGAATCTCGATGACTTGCGGCGCGTGCTCGCGCCGGTTGGGAATGCGAATTGGCGCACCCGTGCGATCAACGGATTCTTCGGTTCGCCGGCCGCGTTCGGGCAGGTCGGCGGGTATGTGCGCAGCGAGAAGCGTTCGCCAAGCATGCACCGATTGGATGTCATGCTGACCTCGCCGACGCTCGCCTCGAACTGCTCGAGCTTCATGGTGGACTGGACCTGGGCCAACGCGACGGGCCGCACCTACCTCGCCACCCCTGGTGGCACGGTCCTGTTCCCTGGCTTCACGCCGTCGTCGCTGCTGCCGACCCCTTGGTGGGGCTTCCCCGATGCGCACGCGCCTGCGACGCAGGCCGAGTCGCGCCGCGGCGTGATGTCATTGACCGAGTACCGCGACAACTTTGTCAGTGGTGGGAACCCGCTCTATGTGCACCTGCCCATCCTCCCTGAAGCGATCGAGGGCTTTCCCATGTTGTTCCCGGAGCCGGTGTCGCAGCCATTGGGAGCATCCGTCCCAGTGAAGGTCTACACGGCGGCGTTTGGATTCAACGCCGACACGCCGTTCTACACCAACCTCGCGGGCGTTCCAATCGCGAATCAGGACTACACGCCCTGGCCAACGGCGCTCCGCATCACCATGACCCTCCACGACCCAGAGAAGCGTCTTGAGCAAGGGCGGACCGTCCAACTCATCATCGAACTGCCGCAGAGGCCCGTGTCGTAACGGAGGCACCCATGACCCACTCAGGGCAACGACATCTTCGCGGTGCACCTCGGGGCAGCACGATGATTCTCGTGGTGTCGATCCTCGTGCTGCTCGTGATCCTCGCGTCGGCATTCGTGAGCCGTTCGCAGGGCAGCCGCTTGACGGCGACCGCGCAGCAGCAGGCGGCCGCCCAAACGGACCGAATCGGCCCGATCGCGCACGGGGTGACCGAAGAGATCGCTCAGGCGCTCTTCGTGAAGCCGGTGAATTCGGCGGATCCGGCGCTTGTGGGTGTCGGGAGCGGCATTGCGTCGAGTGCGTACCCGCGACTGTCACCCACATCGGATGTTCCCGTGTCGGGAAGCGCGTTCATTCCGGGCGCGCAGACGCGATTCGGCGTCGATCCGCTGGACATGGTCAACAACTCGACGCTCGCGCCCGGGTCCGACGGCATCGTCGATGGCTACAACTTCGCACCCTACGAGGTCCGGCCGTGGACGAATTGGCCAGACGCTTACAACGCGCCTCCGGCGCCAGCAGGAGACATCCGCGGCGCCGAGGGGAATCCCGTGGGCAATCCCGGGTTCGGCGATGCGCGATGGTTGCGCTCGACCGAGCCGGTCCGAGTCGTCTTTCAGGGGATGCCAGCCTTCTCGCACTGGTCGCACCTTTCATGGATCCCAACCGCGAGCAACGGGTGGCGACTCGTCACAGATATCTCAAGTGTGACGGCCAACACGCTGACTGCAGTGGCGCCAATCAATGCCGCACAGTTCTTTCCCGGCACGCCAGCCCGGTATGGACTGCAGATTCCCTACGAGCAGTGGCTGCCGTCGGTGGCGCCCGATGCGAATCTGTGGATCCCGACGACGATTGGGGCGATACCACCCGCGCCGTTGGGGCCGTATCCAAACCCGTCCACTCCGCAGGGTGATGCGGCGCTCACATTCCAGCAGTTGGCGTTCGGGGTTGCTCCGGCGACGACGCCCGGCGGGTGGTTCTCGACCGCGCACGCGGAGAGCGTTCTCGATTCGGCGAAGGCACTGCCAAACTTTCTTCGGCTGAAATGGTTCGGCCCCAAGGGCGATGAGTTCGTAAAGGACTCGCCGCGCAACATCATCACGAGAACGATGTGCGACACCGACGGGGATGGATTCACCGACAGCTTCTGGTTCCTCGCGCCAACATCGCTCGATCGATCGGTGCGGCATGTTGTCGGCGTCTCGGTCGTGGACAACTGCGCGCTGCTCAATGTGAATGTCGCCACGCGCAGCGATGCTGCCACGACCGTTGGAGCCACACCGTCGGACCTCGCGCTCGTGAGTCGGCAAGATCTCGCGGGGAACTCCGAAGAGGTCGGGTTCCTCAGCTCGCCATTCAACACCGCGACAACGGGGGCCTACCCGCAGATCGCGGTCAACTTTCAGCCTTCTCGATTCGGTGCGCCGATGCTGACGGCCACGATTCCCGGGTCGGTCACGGATCCGACGGTCCTGCGAGAGTTGAGCCTCGTCAAGGAGTCGAACTCGGGTGTCGCCGCGGCAAACCCCGCATTCCCCAACTTCTTGAAGCCGAATGTCGAGCGCACGCGATACTTCAAGTCGATGGCGCAGGGCGGGGCTGTGGATGGATACTTCGACAGTGGCGGGAACGCCATCGTGCGGGGTTCATCCGGATTGCCCGTCGAGCAGCTCGATCCGTTCACAATGGCCGACGAGTTGGAGTTGCGCGGCTTCGCCGGCCACAACAATCCGTATCTGCGCAGCCGGCTGGAGCGCGCGATCGATCCGGACACCGTTGCGGCCGATCAGAACTTCCAGTTTCTGCGCTCCTCGATGCAGCGTGAGGAGACGAGTGAATACTTCGACCAACTCGATGCGAGGCAGCTCCTGTTCGACAACCGACGCAAGTTGACGACTGTCAGCGGCGCGCGAAATGAACTCATGCCGCCATGGCTCTGGACGCTCCCTCCGGCGCCTCCAGTCGATGTCAACAACCCATGGACTGCCGGGCAAGTCCGCTCGTGGCGGCCGCTCTACCAAACCAGTTACGGCATCCTCGAAGTGACCGCGCCGCGCAGCGTGCCGCCGCAGGGGACGCCCGACCTCGCGCTGCAGTTCCCGGCGCAGCCAGGAGCCAATGTTGGCGATGGCAATTGCGACGGGATTGTGGATCAGACCGATGTCGAGTTGGCGCGGAGCCAGTTCCTCGACTGGAACAAGAAGGTCGACCTCAACCGCGAACTCTTCGACGACCACGCGACGGCTCAGCAGTTCCTCATGGCGCAGCACGACTTCGCCCGCGACGCGATGAAGGTGCTCCAGCGATCGCTCCTCGATGTGGACACACGCACAAGCGTGTTTGGTTCTGAGATCGCCGACCTCGACAAGGCTCGGCGCGCATGCGCGAGCTGGGCCGCCAACATCCTTGCCGCACGCGATGGTCCGCGCCTGCAGGCGGGTCTCAATGTGCCGACGGACCCGCCGCTTCATCCCGAGCGCGGGATCATTCTTCAGGAGGGCAGCGAGACCTACAGCTTTATTGGCGAGGAGAAGCACCCATTCATCGTGCAGGTGTTCTTCGCGGTCGTCTACCCGAAGACGGGGACGATTCCTGCCGGAGTTCCGGGTGCCGGCGGCGGCTATGTGTGCTACGACCAAACCAACGGTGATGCGGCACGCATCGTGCTCGCCGTGCAGATCGCCAATCCGTACAACGAACCGATCGAACTCTGGCCGTTCCAGCTGCGTGCCTTCGGTCAATCGTTCCAGTTCCTTCAGCCCGCGACAGGTGCCGATGGTCGGTGGGGCTACGGTTTCACGCCCGTCCTTGGGCCCGCCACGGAAGAAGGGCCACGGAGCGCGGTCGTGTTCGCGATCCCGAAGTCCTTCCCCGACGATGCCAACTTCCGCGCTCGGATGATGGCCATGCTCGACCTGACACACCCGTGGATGAAGGCCTCGGGTGCGCCCGCCGGTGCAGTGGTTCCGCAACGGCTGGTGCAAGAGTTCTCTGCGGTCCCACAGAACGAAGTCTTTCCCGTCGGTGGAACACAATCGGACATGTTCGAGGACGCGTCGACCGTGTACGCGGACTCGATGCTCTTCAACGCGTCGAAGCAGACAGGCGGCGAGCCGATCACGGAGGCGGGCTCGATGCGGTGGGACCTCCACCCGAAGTTCTATCTCGACAAGATCAACTCGGCGAACGAGGACGATTCGGACATTGCGCTCGTGCGAATGGTCGCCGACCCATACAACCCCAATTCGAGTGCCACGGTTGTTGTCGACCGCTTGGAGAATGACTTCTCGCTTGTCGACGCGATGGGACAGCCAGAGCACGATCATCCATGGAAAGAGACGATCAAGCGCCTCCTTGATCCGCCACCAGCCGCGCCGCCCGGGGGCTCCCAGACTGGTTCGGGCGCTGGCTACATGGTGCCGCCAAAGTATGTGGCGCCCAATCCCGGGAGCGCCACGCAGACCTTCGCCCATGTGGCCGTCGGCAACGCTGACTTCTTGATGACTTGGGCCAGAATGAGTCGACCCTGGACACTTGATGTCGACGGCAACATGGCGATCACGCCCAACGAGCGTTCGCCACGCTTCGTCTTCGCGTCCAACTCGAAACCGATGGTGGTCAAGGCGGGAAGCGGCCTTCCTGACTATGTCGGACTTGTCGCTGGCGACTCGTCGCCCTTCCCGGGTGTTGTGTTCACAGCGCAGGAACTCAAGACCGAGCCCGACAAAATCGTCATCGTGAGCGCGAAGACCCCGTTTGGAACCGCGGCGCGCGGCAAGCCGACGAACTTTACGCTGCGGACGCAGCTTGTCGGGGCCGATCGCGTTTACACGGGCTGGCCGCTGGTGCAACCGGCATCGTGGCCGGGCGATCCCGACGGCGGCCTTGTACCGACAGACATCTTTGGCGATACCGGCGCGGGCATTCCCACGCGCGCCTTGACTTTTTACCAGCACCCAGTGCGCCTGGCTCAACGGGACGGACCGTTCGAGCAGGTCGGCGAAGTGTTCGATGTGCCCGTGTGGGGGCCCGTCATGAAACTCGACCAAGGGGTTTGGAAGATGCACGCCACCGCAGGCGAGATGATGGTGGGCACGCGCGAGTCCAGCGGCGCCAGGAAGTCGAACGATGATCCGATCGTGCCCTTCCCGAGTTTCGGGGCCGATGCCGCTGACGAGTACGCGCCGATGCATTTCCGGCACGATCGCGCTCGCGAGGCCGTGTTGAGTGTCGTTGGCTTCGTGCCGCCGTTGCCGGCGGGCGCGTCAATCCTCGACGGATTCACGCTCGATGGAGCGGGAGTGGCGACGATCGATGCCAACCTCGATCTGACGACGACCGACGCGGAGCGGCTCACGGCCGACCAGCGGCGCACTCGCCTCGCTTCGGGGTTTGCGGGGAAAGCGACGCCGGGCCTCGTGAACATCAATACGGCACCGATCGAGGTGATGCGAGCGATGCCCCACATGCAGCAACTCGCCTACGACAAGGACCCCGTGAATGCAGGGGGTGCCGTCGGCATCGCGCCGCCGGGCGTGTGGCGGGTTCGCATTCCCGAGACGATTGTGAACTATCGCGATCGCATGCCCTCCGCCGCCCTCGCCCCCGATGGCCCCAAGTACGACGATCGCGGGTTCTTCCCGACGCCGCCGGCGACGGAACTGTTCCCGTTCCATCCGGGGATGCGTAGGGAGCGGGGCATCGTCTCGGTCGGTGAACTTTCGATCATGGATCGCGCCTACCGGCCGTCGCTGGCAGGGACGGCGCAGGAACCCGACCCCGAGGCCGAGTCGATTGCTGGCGTCAGCTGGAGCGACAACAAGTCGTGGTCCATTTCGTACGCGGGACGAGATCCCTACCGAGGAAGCGAGGATCCTCCGGTGCCTGCGGGCACGCCGAGCACCGGCCACGCTCCTCCGGTTGTTCCGGTTCCCGCCGATGGCGGCATCGGTTGGCGATCAGGCACCACCCAGTTCGGCGCCCAACTTTCGACCGAGCGCATGGGGATCGATGTCATCCAGGCGGATCTCGTGAGCACCCCCGTGGTCGAACCGACGAGCTACGGCCGGACAACAGTGGCCGGCGACATTGCCGAACAGCATGCCCTTCTCAAAGGCATCGCGAGCCTCGTCACGACGCGCAGCGATGTGTTCACCGTGTACCTCAAGGTGCGAGCGGTCGCGGTCAATCCTGCCACGGGAGTATGGGACGCAACGAATCCAGCGACCCTTCTCGAGGAGTCGAGGTTCGTGCTCGTTGTGGATCGCAGCGGAGTGAATCGTCCTGGCGACCAACCGAAGATCCTCATGTTCGAAAAGGTGTTGGAGTGACATGGCGCACCGCGTTGACACACCTCGGCACATCGCCATCATCATGGATGGCAACGGCCGTTGGGCTCAAGAGCGCGGTCTGCCGCGGCTCGCGGGTCACCGCGCGGGCGCCTTGGCGATCGGCCCGGTGTTGCGAGCCGCCGCCGACTCGGGCGTCGAAGCGCTGACGCTCTACTCCTTCTCCAGCGAGAACTGGGGTCGTCCGACGGAGGAAATCGATGGCCTCATGACGCTCTGCTGCGAGAAGCTCGCCGAAGAGTGTGCCATGCTCATTGAGAGCGGCGTTCGACTTCGGCGCATTGGCAGCCGCGAGGGGATGCCCAGTGGAGTCTTGGCGGCGTTCGATGAGGTCGAACGAGCGACGGCGGCCGGGACACGGATCACGATGGCGCTTGCGATGAACTACGGGGCGCGCGGAGAGATCACTGCGGCAGCGCGATCGCTCGCCGCCGAAGTTTCGAAGGGCAGCCGCAGCGTCGACTCGATCGATGAGGCTTCAATCGCACGACACCTCGCCACGGCCGGACTGCCGGAGCTGGACCTTCTCATCCGCACCGGCGGTCAACGTCGACTTTCGAACTTCCTCCTGTGGCAGGCGAGCTATGCGGAGATCCTCTTCGTGGATCGGTTCTGGCCCGAGTTCACGCCAACGGACCTTCAAGGGGCCATTGCCGACTTTTCGGCGCGTCGCCGGACATTTGGGTGCGTTGCCGATGCGACGATGGATTTGGGGAACGCCCCGCTAGGATTGACCGAATCGTTGGGCACGAAGGAGTTGTGATGGCTGTGCAGCAGGGCCCGCGAGGGCGTCAACTGATTGGGGGGTGGTGTTTCAGGGCCCTCTCAGGCTTGCTGGTCGCATTGTCATTCGCGGTGGCTCCGGCCGCCGCGCAGTACTGCGCCCCGGCCAGCTTCATCGGGGACCTCAACCAAGACAGTCTCGTGAACAACTCCGACATCGTCGTTTGGCAGGGGTTGGTCGCGCAGGGGCAGTACTCGCCGTGCGCTGACATCAACCGGAACGGAGTCCTCGACAACGACGACAAGATTCAGCTCACACGCCTTGTGAGTTTCACGGGCACGACGCAGGGCGGGCTCGGCTCGAACAAGGGGCGCGTCCCCGCGTTCACCATATCGGAGCTTCGCAGCGGACAGCCGAGCCCGGCTGACCCGCAGCAGTGCTATGTCGAGTTCCGCGTCCCGTCGCCGCTGCCCTCGGACTATCCGTTCTTGCGCAAGTTCACTGCGGGCTACTACCTGATCCTTGTCTCTCGGAACAACTCGACGACGCTGGCCAACGGGCTCATCCGCCGCGTCATTGACTTGAATGGCGCTGAGTTTTCTGCTGACGGTCTCGCTCTCATCATCGACAGTTCATTCAGCTTGCCGGTGCCTGTGGGCGTCGTCCCACAGATGATCCCCCAGTCGATCCCCTTCGCACAGCAGCACGATCTCAATACGACATGGCTGCTCGTCTACCGACGCCCCTCGGGGAGCGGCTACACCGCGAAGACAGCCGTCCCGGCGGTCGGTCAGGCGATCGACCGCAATCAGGACTGCGCCATCGACACGCGGTTCACCCCCGTGTTCGGGCCGCCGCCTCCCAACCAGCTCCCGCCATGGGATGTTGTCCTCGATGCCGTGAGCGCCGTTCGGAGCCCGATCACCACCGGCGCGGGGGGCGCCGGGTGCATCTACTCGCACGGTGCGTTGTTCGAGATCGACCCGGTCGACCCAGGATCGGGAGCACTCGAAACGCCGAGGCACATTTTTCGCAACGCCGACAACAAGGTGCTCTCGGCGTTCGACCAGGTCGTCACAACGGGTATCGATACGCCTGGAGCCATCAATCCGACCAGCGAGGCGGGGCTGTTTTGCGGTTCACCGACTGCGGGACTCTGTAGCCAAGTGCACGCGACACCGTTCTGCGCCGACAGGGACTGCTGCGAATACACCTGCACGCTGCGTCCGAGCTGCTGCATGCTGTCGTGGGATCAGGCGTGCGTCGACATCGCGACGGTCAACTGCGGCGCGTGCGGGCTCCCCGGAACCGGAGGTTGCTTCCTCCCTCACGGTTCGCCGTACTGTGCGTCGGCCTTGTGTTGCGATGCCGTGTGTGCGCAAGCGCCGCTGTGCTGCGTGGTCGAGTGGGACTTGGCGTGTGTCGCTGTGGCGATGACGGCCTGCGTGAGTTGTGGGAGTGACGCGCTGCCGAGTTGCTTCCTTGTTGGCACCACCGCGTGTTGCAACGACGCCTCGTGCTGCAGCACGGTGTGCGTGGTCGACCCGGCATGCTGTAGCGTCGTGTGGGATGCCGTCTGCGTCGAGCGGGCGTCGCTGCTGTGTCAGGAGGCCGATTGCGGGAGCGTGACGGCCGGAGACTGCTGCCTCACGCACGGGAATCCCTTCTGCCGGGACGCAAAGTGCTGCGAGACGGTGTGCGGACTTGACCCATTCTGCTGCGAGATTGTGTGGGATGTCCAGTGCGTCAATGGTGTGCTCCAGTATTGCGTCGATGTGTCGTGCCCGTGCGGCACAGGTGGCGCGACGGCACCGTGCTTTGAGGTGCATGAGGTGCCTGGGTGCGCCTCGCTCGTCTGCTGCAACGCTGTCTGCAATTCCGACCCATTCTGTTGTGGCGTGACCTGGGATGCTTCATGCGTGGCTGCCGCCGACGCCCTGTGCGCGACGAACCCGGTGTGCAAGGGTGCGACGGGCAACTGCCTTGTGGAACATGTCGATCCCGGCTGCGCGGACCCGGCTTGCTGTGACCGCGTGTGCGCCGCCGATCCAGCATGCTGCACGACTGGGTGGGACGCCGACTGTGTGGCCCAAGTGACGCTCTTGTGCGAAGGCTGCGGCGAAGTCTTCGCGGGCCCGTGCCGCCAGCCGCACAAGACACCTGCGTGCGATGACGCGGTGTGCTGCCTCCTTGTCTGCGCGAGGGATCCATTCTGCTGCGAGGTTGCGTGGGATGGCAATTGCGCGACCGAGGCCGAGGCTTCCTGCGTGCCCGACGGCGACAACTGCGCCCATGCGGGGGGGCGGACTTGCTTCGTCGCCAGCTTCCTCAGGGGCTGCGACGACCCGGGTTGCTGCGGGACGATTTGCGAGCTCTACGACACCTATTGCTGCACAGTCCAGTGGGACGCGATCTGCGTCGGGGAGGCGATGGTCTTCGCTGAGTTGGGAATCGGCTGCACGCTGCCCACCGGGGCGCAAGGGCGCGGCGACTGCCTCGTGGCGCACCCCCAGAAGGGATGCGCGGACCTCGACTGTTCGACCGCCGTGTGCAGCATCGAGCCCAATTGCTGCCGGATCGCCTGGGACCAGATGTGCGCCGACCTCGTTGGGTATGTCTGCATTTCCGTCGGCGGCTGCCCAGGCGTGGACTCGCCATTCACGGTGCATCCGACACCCGGGTCCATCGATGCCTCGTGCTGCAACGCTGTCTGTTTCGTCGACCCCGAGTGCTGCACGACGGCGTGGGACTCGGGGTGCGTCTCCATCGCGAATCAACGCTGCCGTCCGGACCCCGACTGGAACATCCCTTGCACGGGGTCGTGCTTTGAGGCGCACGAAAACCCGGCGTGCGATGACATTGCCTGCGCGAGCGCGGTGTGTTTCTCGGATGCCAACTGCTGTGTCGTGATCTGGGACCAGGAGTGTGCCTCACTCGCTCGCGGCATCTGCGGCGGATTCCCCGGATGCGGAAGCTCGGCGAACGGTGAGTGCCTGCTCCCTCACGACGCGCCATTCTGCGATGACCAGTTCTGTTGCGCCGCGGTGTGCGCGCAGGATCCGTACTGCTGCAGCGTCGGATGGGATTACGACTGTGTGAAGTTCGCATACCAGCGCTGCGGTCGCGGCTGCGGCAATGACGATGCCGGAAGTTGCTTGTCAGCGCATTCGAATCCTGGCTGTTCGGACGGGATGTGTTGCGTGACGGTGTGCCGACTGGACTCGTTCTGTTGTGAAACCCTCTGGGACAGTGCGTGCGCCACCATGGCGCAGGCCGAGTCGGCGTGCGAGCCCACTGAAGAGTGTGGCGATGCGCTCGCGGGCGACTGCTGCACCGCACACCCGAACAACCCGGCATGTCGCTCGAGCGCGTGCTGTGAAGCCGTGTGCAAGATCGACGCGGTCTGCTGCGACATGGCGTGGGACGCGACCTGCGCGTCGGAGGCGGCAGGAATCGCCGACTGTGGGTGCACGCGGCCCTGTGGCGATCTGTGCGCTGGGGACTGCTGCGAGGCGCATGCCACTCCCAACTGCCGCGATGAGGCCTGTTGCGGACTTGTGTGCGCTCAAGACGAGTACTGCTGCGACACGGCGTGGGATGTCACATGCGCGAATCTCGCGCGCGCCCTCTGCGTCAAGGGTGAGACCCCCGCCTGCCCTCCGCCGCAGTGCGGTGACCCTGACGCGGGCAACTGTTGTATCCCGCATTTTTCGCCCGCGTGCAGCGTGCTCAAGTGCTGCGATGCCGTCTGCCAGTTGGCGCCGACTTGTTGCGCGGTGTCGTGGGATTCGCAGTGCGCTGCCCTCGCCCAAGAGGAGTGTCGCGTGTGCGACGCCCCAGGGTGCGGCGACCCGACGACGGGATCGTGCTTCACGCCGCACACGACTCCCTACTGCAGTCAAGGTTCGTGTTGTGCGCTCATCTGCGGCAAGATGATGCCCGAGTGTTGCACGATTGCCTGGGACGAGGCGTGCGTGAAGCTCGCCGCATTCATGTGCGACCAGTAGCGGCGCGCCGGCAGTTCAGGCGTGTACGAGCGTGTGGCGTCGGTCCGGACCGACCCCAATCATCGTGATGGGGAGGTTGAGGGCCTCTTCGATGAACTCGATGTAGCGCGCGGCATTGGCCGGGAGCGACGCGCGATCGGCCACATCACGGATCTCCTCGTCCCACCCTAGGAATGACCGGTAGATCGGCGTGGCCTGTGCGAGCATGCGCGCATCGGGGAGAAAGCGGTCGTTCTCCGAACCATCGCGCATCCGATACGAGGTGCACACCTTGAGTTCGTCGAACCCGGTGAGCACATCCAAGAGCGTGCACGCCACGGCCGTCGCGCCGCAAATCATGGCGCTGTACTTCACCGCCACGAGGTCGAGCCACCCGACGCGCCGAGGGCGTCCGGTCGTCGTCCCGTACTCGCGCCCGCGCTCGCGGATGAGGCGGCCCGTCTCGTCATGGAGTTCCGTTGGGAACGGACCCGCACCGACTCGGCTCGTGTACGCCTTCATGATGCCGAGGATCCGGTGAATGTGCGCACCAGGGACGCCTGTGCCAGGTGGAATGCCAAGCGACGAGCAGTTGCTACTCGTGACGAAGGGGTAGGTCCCGTGGTCAATGTCGAGAAGGCAGGCGTTGGCCCCCTCGAAGAGCAGCGACTTGCCCTGAGCGAGCGCCCCGTGGAGCGCATACACAGTGTCCGTGACGTTGGGCTTGAGTTGCTCGCCCAAGGCCGCAAACTTTGTCGCCAAGGCGTCGGGGTCCAGCGGTTCGGTGTTGACGCCGAGTGCCTTGAGTTCTGCGGAGCGGAGTCGGCAGATCACGCGGAGCCGGTCATGCAGATGCGCGCCATCGAGCAGGTCTCCCATGCGGATCGCGGTTGATCGTTGGATCTTGTCGGCGTAGGTCGGGCCGATCCCGCGTCGCGTGGTGCCGATCGCCAGTGATCCCCGCTCGTCGCTGGCGACCCCAGCGAGGAACTCTTCGAGCGCCGCGTCCTGTTCCTTGTGGTAGGGCATCACCACATGAGCGCGGTCGGAAACCTTGAGGTTGTCCCCCACGCAGACGCCGCGCGCTCGCAGGCGGTCCATCTCTTCGAGCAGCTTCTCAGGATCAACGACGACCCCGTTGCCGATCACATTAAGTTTTCCTGGGTTCAGGATCCCTGACGGAATGAGGTGAAGCGCGTATCGCTCGCCGCCGACCTCGACGGTGTGGCCCGCGTTGGCCCCGCCGTTGTAGCGGACGATCACATCGTGTTGCGATGTCAATAGGTCGACGATCTTCCCCTTGCCTTCATCGCCCCATTGGAGCCCGACAACGGCGGTATTCGTACTTCGCGATAAGGGGGCGGGGGTCACGGTTCGAGTCTAGCGGGGGGGCGTTTCCAGTTCGCGCCGATACCTTGTGGCCCTTGGAACGAGTCGCCCTCAGCATCGGCGGGAAATCACCGCGACGCACCGCCGTCGACGCCCTCACTCACGCAGGGGCGCCGCGGTTCCGTGCGCTCTATGTCCATGTGCCGTTCTGTGCACACAAGTGCCATTACTGTGACTTCTACTCCATCGTCGATAGCGAAGATCGGGCTGAGGCATTCGTCGAGAGGCTCGAGTCGGAAATGGACGAGGCCCTGAAGTTCATCGTTGAACCGTTGGAGACAGTCTTCATTGGGGGAGGCACGCCCACGCTGATTGGCGAGTCCCTCGTTCGACGCATGATCTCGGGACTGCGTCGCCGATTCGCGATGATCGACGGCGCCGAGTTCACGGTCGAGGCCAATCCCGAGACCGTCAACGCGCCCATGGCGCGTGCGCTCATGGAGTCCGGTGCCACGAGAGTGAGCCTCGGTGCCCAGTCGTTCGATCCGGCACTGCTGTCGACCTTGGAGCGCTGGCATCATCCCGAGTCCGTGGCGCGTGCCGTTGGTCTTCTCCGAGAGGCGGGGATTCCGTCTATCAACCTGGATCTGATCTATGGCATCCCCGGCAGCACGATCGAGCAGTGGGAACTGGATCTCGACCGCACGATCGCGCTCAAGCCGGACCACATCAGTGCGTACGGGCTCGTGTACGAACCCAATACCCCCCTCGCCGTGAAACTGCGCACGGGCAAAGTGACGAAGTTGGCGGAGGAACTGGAGGTTGCCCAGTGCGCCGCCGCGTGCGGTCGTCTCGCTGCGGCTGGGTTCGAGCGATACGAGATCAGCAATTGGGGGCGGCGAGGCCACCGCTGCCGACACAACCTTCTGTACTGGGAAAACGCTGACTGGTGGGCATTGGGCCCGAGCGCCAGCGCGCACGCGAGCGGCGTGCGGTGGAAGAATGTTCCTCGGCTCTCGGACTGGCTCAGCGAGGGGCCTCTGGCGAGTGTGCAGGACATTGAAGTGCTCGACGACGACGCTCGGGTGGGTGAGGTGTTCATGCTGGGCCTGCGTCTCATCGACGGGATCCCGCTCGACCGCGTTGAGTCGTTGCTGACCGTCGGGTCGAGGGGGCCCGCGCGCCGGCACGCGTTGGCCCGCTTCACGCGCGAGGGACTGCTCGTGCGGGATGCAAGCGCGTTGCGTCTCTCGGCGAGCGGCCTGCTCCTTGCCGACACGGTGCTCTGCGAACTTGTCTGATGAGTGGATCTCATTAGTGGCGATTTTCTTGCGCGCGAGCCGATAATCCTCCCATGACGGTCGCTGTCCTGCGTCTCCTCCGGCCCGGCGACTGGGTCAAGAATGTCTTCGTGGCGGCGCCACTAGTGTTTTGGCTTGGCGGTGCCGGGCGCGGGGCCTCCGCCGAGTCGCTCAACGCGATGCTCGTGGACTCCGTGATCGCCTTCGCCGCATTCTGTCTCGCCGCGAGTGGTTGGTACGCGATCAATGATGCGCTTGATGCCGCAGAAGATCGCTTGCACCCCCGCAAGCGGATGCGACCGGTTGCGAGCGGGGCGATGGGAAGCGCGACCGCTATCGCGATCGGCGTCGGGCTCGCCATCGTCTCGCTCGCGGTGGGCCGACTCGCGGGCGAGCCCGTGGCCTGGGTCATTGCGCTCTATCTCCTCCTTCAGGTGCTCTACAACGCTGGGCTCAAGCGTGTCGGCTTCGTGGATGTGGGGACGATCGCGTGTGGATTCTGCCTCCGTGCGATCGCCGGGGCCGTGGCGATCTCGGTGCCCGTGTCGATCTGGCTCCTTCTTTGCGTGTTCTTCCTCACGACATACTTGGGATTCATCAAGCGCACCTGTGACCTCACCGCGGCCGCGAAGGAAGCCGGTTCTGAGTGGTCGCAGCGGGCGCAATACGGAAGCCTCGCGGAGTTGAACTGGCTCCTGAGTGTGAGCGGGGGCATGACGGTGCTGATGTATCTGATGTACACCCTCAGCGCGCACGCGATGTCGCTCTTCGGAACGCGCAGCCTCGCGCTCGCGCTCCTGAGTCCGCTTGTTCTCATGGCTGTCCATCGCTTCTATCGACGAGCGATCGATGGAGAAAGTGACTCACCACTGGCCGCGTTGCGCGACGATCGCGTACTTGCGTGGGCCGTCGGGCTGTTCGTGCTGGGGGTCTACGGAGCGCTGTACAGCGAGGCGGTCGACTCAGTCATTCGGCGCGTGCTCCTTGTGGTCTAGCCAGCAATGGCCGGTCACACGAGGACTCTGCGCGATCGACTCCAGCCCTGCGCCGTCGTCGGCATCGCGTACCTCGTTCTGGTGTGGGGCGCCATCCTCATGCAATCGCATGAGGGCAGCGAGGCCTACGACCAGGACCATCATCACGCCGTGGTCATCGACGAGATTGCGGCCAGTTTGAGGGGAGATCCAGGCTCGCGGACGCCGAGCGAGCTGCTCAAGGACTACCCGTCAGCCACGAGCCCCGGATTCCACACCGTACTCGCCGTGGTGCGCGTTGCCGGGGTGGATTCGCTCTTGGGACTCCAACTGGTCTCGAGTCTCTGCGGGCTTGTACTGGCGGTGACGGTCTGCGCGGCGCTAGGTCGTTCCATGCCGCGCTGGCACGCGCTGGGATGGACGATGCCGCTTCTCCTGTCGCCTTACTTCCTCGGTGGCAGCATTTGGCTTACGACGGATGTTGCGGCGTGGATGCTCCAGTTTGGTGCGCTCGCTCTCATTCTCGGGCCGACGCCAAGCGTTGGCAGGCTCGCTGCGATCGGCGTGCTTGCGACGCTCGCCGTCTTCGTCCGGCAGCCTTCCGTGTGGATGGTCGCCCCGATTGCGGCGCTCGGGGTGATTCGTTGGAGGTCTTCGCATCAGGCTTGGAGTCCAGGGCACTGGATCGCATGGGTTCTGGCGATCGCGCTTCCACTGGCTGTCCTCGCAGGGCTTGTGGCGATTTGGGGCGGTCTGGTGCCGCCATCGTTCCGGGCGCAGCACGCCGCAGGGGCGAACTGGGCGACCCCCTCGCTCTTCCTTGCCCTGCTCGGATTGTGGGGAAGCCCTTGGCTCGTGGTGACACATGTCACATCAGATCGTCACGGTCCATGGCGAGTCCCCGTCGTAGGCCTTGGCGCAGGGCTCCTCGTGGGTCTCTTGCCACAAACGGACTACGCGCGCGAGTCCGGCAGGTGGGGCGGACCGATCTGGAGCGTGATCGAATCGTTCCCTTCTCCCATGGGGCACAGCGTGGTCGTCATCGCTCTCGCCGGTCTCGGTGGAGCGGTCCTCGCGGCCCTCATTTCGCGCGCATGGCAGCATCGCGATGGCCGACTCCTCGTGCTCGCGATGCTCTCGTTCGTCGCCGCGGCGACGGCGAACACGCAGTGTTTCGAGCGATACATCGACCTTCCGATCCTGATGTTCCTCCCGCTCCTCGTCGCCGCGGGAGACACGGAAGACCCTTCGCGTCGCCAGTCGTCGTGGCCCGAGGTCGCGGCGCCGGTCGTTCTCGCCGTCATGCAATTGGGAATGAGTGCCGTGATGGTGGGGCGGATCGTGTTGTTCACGGCCGCAGCGCGCGGCGCGGCGACGCCCTAGCTCGGAATGATGAGTTTGGGCTTGGTCGGGCTCGCCGGCGATGCTTCTGCGGCGGCAGAGGGTGTCGGAGCAATGCGTCCGCCCGCTTCCGCGTGCTGCGCAGCCACGAGTTTCGAAATCTGGACAAACCGACTCCGGAGTTCGGCGAGAATGGCCGTCAGTTCAGCGGCCTCCTCGGTCGAGAGATTGCCTTTCGTCTTCGCCTCAAGCACGGCGAGGAGGTCGATGGCGAACTGCGCCTGATCAAGGTCCACCATGACCCGGTTGGTCTTCGGGTCACCGTAGGCACCAAGACCGCCGAGCGCCTGCGTGGCAAGAAGACCAACCAGACTCCGGAGGTCCGCAGGGGGGAACGCCGCAGCGGCGGGTTGCCCCTTCGCGTGAGCGGCATCGAGTTTCTGAAGTCGCTCGCGCTCGGCCTCGGCTTGCGCCTTCCAGTCGCTGTCGACATGGATGTTTGGTGTTTCGTTCGCCATCGTTCTGTCCGTTCTCCACGAGTATAGACCGTAGGACCTAGACTCCGGCGATGCCATTGAGCCAGCTCTCTTGTGCAGGCCTGTGCGCTGCGGTGATCGCACTGCCGAGCTGCCGCTCGCTTGTCGATCGTCCTGACACCGCACCGGAAGTCTCGGCCGCCGACTTCTCGTTGCCCATGATGGCCTCGTCGACCGCGATCTTGGTGCCATCGGAAGTGTTCGCTCCAGAGCGCGTCGTGACGGAGACGGTGGAGTCGTCGGATGACGGCGCCGAGAGAGTGACGACAACGACATCGCGGGTCGAGCAAGGTCCCGACGGTAAGGAAGTGGACATTCCCGTGGCGTCACGAGAAGAGATCCGTGTGCAGCCGGGGCAGCGCTGGACCGTCGACAGTCTCGTCGGCCAGATCAACGGTCGCGCCGTCTACGCGAGCCAGTTCCTTCAATCGGTGGAGGATCGCATCCTGCGCATCGTGGCCGAGAATCCTCAGGTGACGGCAAAGATGATGATCGAGAATCTCGTGGCCGAGCGCTTCGAGCAGTACATCAACAACGAACTCATCATCGCCGAGGCCGAGGGAATGCTGACTCCTGACATGCAGTTGGGGATCCTTGCCTGGCTGGACTCCGTCCAACAGCAGACGGTCGCCGGGTATGGAGGCAACCTCGCGCAGGCGAGCCAAACCCTTCAGGACCAGTTCGGGATGTCGATGGAGGAGTACTTGCGAGAGAAGCGCGATGAGGCGTTGGCGCAGGATCTGCTTCGCCGCCGCGTGAAGCCGCGCACCATCGTGAGCTGGCGCGATATCGAGCGCGAGTATGTCAGGTTCGAGAAAGAGTTCAATCCCGCGCCGGTCATCTGGATTGGCAGGATTCAGGTGGCCGCTTCGGAGGTGGAGCGGCTCAAGGATGTCGAGACCCGAATCGCGCGCGGCGAGTCGTTCGCGGAGATCGCCAAGGCACTCGCGCTGCCTGATGACGGCATCTGGACAAAGTTCGACCTCCCAGCCAATGGGATTGACGGTCTTGAGTTCGCTGACGATATCAAGTCGCTTCTCAAGGCCTCGACGACGGGCGCGCTGACCGCCGCCCATCGCAAACCGTCGGGTGTCACCTGGTACTGCGTGGTGCGGATCCAGTCGGCGCAGGGTCGAGGGCTGTTTGACCCGATCCTCCAGCGGCAGATCCGGCTCGCGCTCGAAGAGCAGCGCGGCAAGCGCGAGCAGTACCGCTACCTCGCGAAGTTACGGGATCGGTGGGTGACGACTGACATCAAACAGATGACGAGGCGCCTCACCGACATCGCGTGGCATCGCTATCTCCCCAAGGCTTGACCTTCGACCGCGTTTGTGTGGTGCACGATCACGGCGGGGGCATCGCCGATGAGGGTGACGCCGATCGCGTCAATCCGCCAAGGGGTGCCTGACGGAGTTCGGGCCGCGAGCGTCCGAGCGATCCTTCGGAGGTGGAACTGCTTGGCGCGGTCGATGCGTTCTTCCGGCCACACCGATGAACGGGTCCTCGTCTTCACCTCGACCACCACCATCGTTCGCCCGTCGGGATCGCGCATCACGAGGTCCGCTTCATCGCGTCCAACTCGGACATTTCGCGCCACGGGAATGAATCCCGCCCGCACCAGATGGGCCTCGGCTGCCACCTCGCCCGCGCGCGCAATCTCGAGTTGTCGACCGGACATCGTGCCACGCTACGACGATCCGCGACGCCATCGAAAAGTGGTTCCAAAGTTCTGGCGGCACCAGAGGCCGCGCGCGGTCTACTTGGCCGCCGCGTGCGCGGTCAAGGCATCTCGTCGTGCGCGCTGCGCCTCCACGAGGGCGCGCACGGTGCGCGCGATGGCGTGCGAGTCAATCCCAGCTTCGGCGAGTTGCTCCTTGCGTTCGCCCTGATGAATCCACCGATCCGGCAGGCCGAGCCTCGTGACGAGCCGCGTGTCGAGGCCGCGTCGATTGCACTCTTCGAGGACGCACGAACCAAACCCGCCGCGAATGGAGTGGTCCTCAACCGTCACGATTGGCACTCCGGCACTGAGCAATCGCTCGAGTAGTTCACCGTCGACAGGCTTGGCGAATCGTGCGTCGTAGAGTTCGACCGCGAATTCGCCGCCGAGTTCGTCAATGGCCGCTGCCGCGTCGATCACGGAAACGCCGAACCCAAGGATGGCCGCCTCGGGATCAGCATGCGTCGCGAGCGCGCGCGCCCGTCCGAGCACAAACGCGGGGCAGGCGGAGGCCGTGAACCGTTCGCTCACCGAGTCGCGTGGGTACCGCACGGACGAGATGCCCTCGGACCAACCCGCCATGAAGTCGATGGCGCCGCGCAGGCTTGGCTCGTCCATCGCCGCCATGATGCACGCGTTGGGGAGAGTCGCCAGAAGCGAAATGTCGCAGAATCCGTGGTGCACCGCGCCATCACCGCCGACCAAACCGGCTCGATCAAGGCACAGCCGGATCGGCAGTCCCTGAAGCGCGCCCTCCTGGAACGCTTGATCAAAGGCCCTCTGCAGGAAGGTCGAGTAGACCGCGAAGAATGGCTTCCAACCCGTCTTCGCGAAGCCGGCCATCATGTCCATCGCATGGCTCTCGCAGATGCCGCTGTCGATGACTCGCGTGGGATACTCGTCGATGACCTTGTTGATTCCAGTGCCGTCGGGCATCGCGGCGGTGCACGCAACGACCTTCGGGTCGCGCGCCAAGAGATCGCGCATGACATCGCCGAACGCCGCCGTGAAGGAGCGCCCGCCCCTCTTGACCTCGACGCGACAGCCCTCGTTCTCGAGGGTTTCAATCTTGAACGCGCTCGGGGAGTGGAACGCGGTGGCGTCTTTCTCGGCGAATTCATAGCCGCGGCCCTTAATCGTCTTCACATGGAGCACCATGGGTCGATCGAAGTGCCTCGCTTCGTTGAGGAAGTCAATGAGTGTCGGTAGATCGTGGCCGTCGATCGGCCCCACCGTGACGAGTCCAAAGTGCTCAAACCAGTGGTTCTCAGCAATGAACGCTTTGGATGACTCGCCCATTCGGTGGTAGAGCCCCTTGAGCGACTCGCCGCCGGGCATGTGGCCTGCCATCGCCTTCGCCCGTCGCTTGAACTCGCCGTAGGTGTGGGACATCCTGAGCCGGTCGAAGTAGGCCGCGACCGCCCCCTGGGGCTTCGCGATGCTCATCCCGTTGTCGTTCAGGATGACGAGGAACTGTCGCTTGAGTGTTCCCGCGTTGTTGAGCCCTTCCATCGCCACGCCGTTCACGATGGACGCATCGCCGATCAGGGAGACCACGCGGCGGCCGCGCGGCGTTTCGGGGCTCCATCCCTCTTCCATGAGGGCATCGCCACGAGCCATGCCGACCGCGGTCGGGATCGCCGTTCCCGCGTGACCCACCGAGAACAAGTCATAGGGGGATTCGCGTGGTTCGGGGAATCCAGCCATGCCGCCGCGCTGGCGGAGGCGTGGGAGGAGATGCTGTCGGCCGGTCAAGAGTTTGTGGGTGTAGCACTGGTGACCGACATCGAAGAGGAG